>Ga0307406_10002518_pt1 | contig 9983 bp, 6 predicted proteins | sample 322Cmetagenome_3_FD_203706 | JGI IMG/M metagenome (GOLD analysis project Ga0307406, IMG submission 203706) | Maize rhizosphere microbial communities from greenhouse at UC Davis, California, United States - 322HYB-C-2 | ecosystem: Host-associated > Plants > Roots > Rhizosphere > Soil | place: USA... | reverse complement strand
CAATACCAGCGCACCGCCCACAGGATCACATCACCCTGGAAATGGCGCCACTTGAAATCCGTCATCGTTCCGTCCGTCCAATCTCCGCCAAGCATGCTCAAGCTTCACGATTTTTGCAACAGAGCCCCGCCAGTCATAGATCGTCTGCCCCGGCTTCTGGTGAGAACGGTCGATAATCCGGTTGTGCTCGCACAAGATTTGCCCCTCGGCCGCGATGACCAACCGATCAGGATAGACCCGCAGGCTCACTGGCCGGTTCGCAAAGGATGCAGGAACGCTATAGCGATTGCGCTCGAACGCGATCAGGCAGGTCGGCGACACGCGCTTGGTATGTTCGACAAAGCCATCGAAGGCCCGCCCCATCGGCATCAGGCTGATAATCTCAACGGCGTGCACATCGGCAACTGTGCCGGGGAGGACGCCATGCTGGATTTCTCCCCATTGTGCGATGCACCGCTCTTCCAACCAGGCATTGAGGGCATCAAGATCTGGGAAGTTGGGCATTGGCTGCCATAACCGTCGACGCGCATCCTGAACGTTTTTCTCGACCTGACCTTTCTCCCAGCCTGAGGCCGGATTGCAAAAATCCGTTTCGAACAGGTAGTGGCTGGCCATGGCAGCGAACCGCGCATTGACCTGTCGGACTTTGCCCTGGCCGATCCGGTCTACAGCCGTCTTCATATTGTCGAATATTCCACGCTGAGGCACGCCGCCCAGCACCCGGAAGGCCTGCGTCAGTGCGTCGAACAACATCTCGTGCGTTTGCAGCAGATAGGCTCGCGTGATGAACGCCCGACTGTGGGAGAGCTTGGTATGGGCCACCTGCAGCTTGGTAGGCCGGCCATTCAGAAGGGCGTAATCTTCACTCCAATCGAACTGAAAGGCCTCACCGGGCTGGAAGATCAGCGGTACGAATGTGCCGCGCCCACTGGTTTGCTTTTCATATTGGCGTTCGGTCTTCCACGAGCGGGCGAAGGCGGCAACACGGCTGTATGATCCCTCGTAGCCCAGCTTAACCAGATCTGCATGTAGCTGCTTGGCTGTTCGCTTCTGTTTGCGCGACTTGCCAGATTCCACCCGCAGCCACGTCGTCAGTTTTTCTGCAAACTGATCAAGCTTGCTCGGCCGTTTGGGAACCTTGAACGTCGGCTCCACCGCGTCATCGCGCAGATATTTGCGGATCGTGTTGCGCGATAATCCAGTCCGCCGCCGGATCTCGCGAATGGGGATGCCTTGCCGAAAATGCCAGCGGCGGATCACACTGAGTAGGTCCATGTCGATCACTCCGATGCCTCCTGACTGTCAGCCAGGGGCGAGGAAAACATGGGTCAATTCTCAGTGAAAACTTATAACCCTCCCGGGTCACTTCTCAGTGCAACTCAACACTGATAGACCTTCCAGCTAATACCGGCCCTCTCAAGGCGCTCTGGATAGGTAGTGTAGGTGTAGCGAGGCCCCTTCCCGAAGTTCCTAAGATCGATCTTGTTCCGTTCGGCGATGCGCTGCATTTCAGGCGTCATCACCATCTCGTAATCGAGCGCTACACCCGATCCATTCTCGGTCACAGGACCACCGGCCAACCCTCGAGGATCGTTGCCGCCCGCCCACGCGAACAGGCGGTTCGGGTTTGTTTGTCCATGGATCGAGCAGTGATAGGCATCGCAAATGGTGAAAGCTTCGGCCAAGGCGAACTGGAACGCGATGTCGTCCCGACGGTAGTGCCCCATCGTAAGCGGCGTTTTCCAGTCGATCCACTTGTCCCATCGCCCGCCGTTAGAGGCGCCTGTGGCGTCCTTCCACGCGTGCGGGAGATCAGCGACCTTTAGAGCCGCAGTGGTGCGCGTATCGAGGTGGAAAGGTCGTATCACACGACCGTTTTTGGCCCTTTGGCTCCACACAGGCTGACCGTCGGGCAGCGGGACTGGGTGCGGATCGCCAAACCCCAGCACGCCCTTCATGGATCCAAAATAATGATCGAATGACCGGTTCTCCTGCATCAGGATAACGACGTGTTTGACATCCTGAATGGTTCCGGTGCGGCGGTTGGCGGATATTCCAAAGGCTCTGGCGATACTCGGATAGCCAAGTGCCCCTCCAATGCCGCCGGCGGCTTTCAGAAAAGCGCGCCGGTCGGCAAGCGTATGCGAACGATGCGAACCCACTGCGCTTGCCTTCCTGTACAAACTGGCGCTGACGATCAGGCATCAAACTGACCATCCACCCGTTACATATGGGGCATCATTGCACGATCCGAACCCTGAGCCGATCGCCTAATATCGATAGCCGAGCGAGAGCCCGAACTGCCGAGCGGGCTGATACCGCGCGACTCCCAACGACCCTATCAAAGCAGAAACCACGGTGACGTTTTCTTTAACCTGTTTGTCCGTCACATTCAGTGCGAACAGGCTCGCATTCCAACGTTGATCGTTGCTTGTATAACGGAGGAAAAGATTGAGCTTACCAATCGCCTTTTGCGATGAGAGCCGGGTATTGAACTCATTGAAATAGACACGTGACTTCCAATCATAGCGCCCGCCCACAGTAACAAGGCCAGAATCTATCGATATGTCGTAATAGGCACCAGCACTGACGGCATATTTAGGTGCGGTAGGAAGCCTGTTATCTTCAAGATCTATTCCTTGCACTGGGATACCGTTGATGATCTTAGTGTCTGGCAAGAAAGTAGGGCGCGAGTCATCGCGTGAGAAAAAATCGTCAAACCTAGCATCCAACCAAGAAGCATTCAGATCGACACGAAAAGCTTGGACCGGGCGAATTTTCAGCTCCGCTTCAAAACCATTTATCGTCGCACGGGCCGCATTTGTGACTAGAACGACGGCGCCCACGGCCTGATTTACCTGTAAATTCTTATACTTCATGTGGAAGCCCGCCAGATTCGCCTGCAGGGCGCCCCCGAGATAGTTCCCCTTGAGGCCTATCTCCATATTTGTATTGGTCTCGGGGTTGAACGCAATCGCATTAGCAGCGGCAGAATACCCTCCGCCCTTATAACCCGTGCCGTATTTTGCGTAACCAGTGACGTTCGCATTCACCTTCAGCGAAGCACCTAACTCATATGTCGTACGGCTCCAGCTTTCGCGACCTGCGGCCGGAGACACGCCAAAATTGCTATAATTCTCGATTGCTTTCCGATCGCGAGAATAGCGCAGGCCCGCGAAAACGCGAAACGCATCAGAGATCTTGTATTGCGCCTGTCCGAAGGCGGCATAGGACGTAGACTTGAGCGAGGATGCACCAGCATCATAAACGACCGGACCCAGGACATCGAGAGGCGGCGGCAGGGTGCTGATCGGTATTGAGAAGGCCTGCGACGAGCGCTCATGGAAATAGTTCGCGCCGAGAATCAGGCCCAACGGCCGTGCTGGATCCGATGCGTAAATGAGCTCTCCAAACGTTTGCTTGGCGTTATTCAGCGCGTAGGTCGACGTGTGGTCGACAGCGGTACCGTCTCCATCCGTCAGGGTCTCAATGCGCGTCTCTCCATATGAGGCAGTCGCCTTGATCTGCCCCTGCCCTATGTCGAGCGTCGATATGAGCGTGGCAAATTTTGCCTCATTATTCTTGTAACCGTAATTGTTATAAACCTGACGCTTATCGAGATTGCCCAACGGCGTGTTCGCAACGACCGGAGGCAACACGCCGCTTGGTGTGCCCGTCAGCCATATAGAGGGACCGGCCCCCTTATCCTTCATATATTCGAGCGACAGCCTCGTGACGAACGCTCCCGTTCCAGCTTCGAGCTGGGCGCGAATGGAAGCGCTGTCCGCATCGTCCAGCCTGGACGGCACCGCACTGGAGCCCGAGGACGCAACGAGATTCTTGGTATAACCCTTGTTATAATTTTGGCTGAGCGACAGGCGTCCGCGCAGCCCCTCGACGACGGAGCCGCTGACATAGGCCGAACTGCGCACCATCGCGGGATCGAGGCCGAACGATGCTTCGACGCCATAATGAAGATCTTCCGTCGGACGTTTGGGGATGATGTTGATCGCGCCGCCGGTCGCGTTGCGACCGAACAGAGTTCCTTGGGGACCGCGCAAAATTTCCACACGTTCGACATCGTTCATTGTTGCCAGCGCCAACACCGATTGGCCGAGATAGACACCATCGGAGTGGACAGCCACGCCGGCATCCGAACCCGCCGCGAATTGGCTGTTGCCAACACCTCGGATCGCGATGTTGGCGTTGTTGAACGAGGTGCTGATCTGGATGTTCGGAGTGGAAGAAGCTAGATCTGCCAGGTTGGCGATTTGATTTTCCCTCAGCGCATCTCCGCCGATAGCCGTGACAGCGATCGGCGTGTTTTTAACACTGTCACTGCGGCGCGAGGCTGTCACGACGATTTCGGCGCTGTCTCCATCTGCATCAGAAATTGAAGATGCCGTTTCAGCATTACCCGATAGGGCCTGAGCAACTGACGGGCTTGCGAGACCCGGCAATATGATCGAAGCACTTATCAATAAATAGCTGCGCATGTCGGTCTTCCCCCGCTTAATTTCGCCTGTGTTGGATCGACAGGTCGTTCGGCCGAGGCAGGGCGGACCGCCCCCACCGTATCGGTCGGCAGTGCGCGTGATGAACCTATTCTCGAACTTCCATCGATCGATACAGGTATTATCCGGCCAGCACCTTTATGGCTTGTGCGCGAGCGACGTTTCAGTTGTGCTGAAGGGAACGTTAGCTTGAGCTGGGTCAAGGCGCGTCGTCTCTTGCCAGACTGCGGATCCTGACTCCTCCGCCATGGGCCGGAAGGGATCAGGCATGGACAAAAATCGGGTTGAAGCTAAGGCCTACACCGCATCAGGATATGTACGCGATCACGCTTACCTTGATCACCAACATTGTGATCGAGGCTGAACGCAACTGTCACGTCGGAAGCGCGCTGATCAAGAGGGGTAAGGTGCAGCCGTCGGAGATCCCTCGCCCTGCCACTGAGCTTCTGCACATCCATATGAAGCGCGACACGGTCGCCTGCTCCATCAATGATGGCGGCACGCAACGGCGCTGTTACGAAGCCCTGATTGATGATCTCGACGCTGAAGTCTCTCGCATCGCCGCATTTCGGTTGGAGCGGTAAGGGCTGGTGTAGGGCCGCGCTTACGCGCGCCTCCGGATTGATGGTCACGACGATATGAGCATCCTGCCCGAGCGCTTCGGACTTGTCATTGTGATGCTGGTGATGGTCCTGCGCGCCGGCAACCGAGGCCATGAGCAGGAGCGGCCAGGCGATCCACTTCACGTTAAGTCGCTTTCGGCGATGATCCGATCATAAGTCTGGCGCGCATGATCATATGCCGCGGCCGCGTCGGCCAGTTCCGTATCGCGGATCAAACTGTGCTTCTCATTCCAGAGCGCATCCACGCAGGTGCGTAGCCATTCGGCGCTACGCCGCGAAGCACGGATCGGTTTGTTTCCGATGGTGACGAATACGGGATAGGTATGGCCGGACCCAAGCACCCGCATTGCGATCCAGGAACTGCGGTCGATCTTCTCCTTGAAGGAGATCTGCTGGAGCGAGCCATCGGCAAGCATTTCCTGGCGTTTCACCGCCACGCCATTGACGATAAGCTCGACCGCTACCTTACGGCTGTTGCCGATCCGCGCATGTTCGATGTGCCACGGCTCTTCCGAGGCGTTCTGCACCGTCTCAGGCGATGGAGTCAGTTCGAGCATCGCGGCTATCGTGGCGCTCACCCTGACGTTACTAGCGCGGACAAATGCGAGGGGCTGCTTGCCACTCTCCCGCCCGTTCGCCGTGAAATGTAGAAAATGCGTTCTGCCGTCACCCCAGTAGAGGTGGCCATTCTCAAGACCGTCCACCCAGGCGCTGTAACCCGCATCGTCCACTGGCCTTTGTGGCAACTTCACGTAGGTGCGTCCGATCCCCGGCCGAGAGTCGACCGAAGGCACGATACACGGATAATCCGTCTCGCCTGCCATCATCAGCGTGTAACCGCAGTTGAGCAGATGATACCACGCATTGAGCTCAGCAGCAGGGGGACCATTGCAACCTGCCAAGAAATCGACCGCGCCGTGGGTCACGCCAACAATCGCTTCGTTCGTGCCGACGCTGTTGAAAGTTGGAATTTCGTAATTTGGTAGAGCGTTGGTGCCGACTATCATACCGAATGAACAATGGGTGTATCCTACCAGTGCTCCTTGGGCTTTCGCCCATTTCGCCACCGGGAGATTCCAAGATGGCCAGTCCTCCACCGCGTGCGTACCAGGGTAGCTAAGCTCCTTAAGTCTCATCAGGATCAAATGCCCGGAAAGACTTGACGGAAAACCCGAGATCTCGAGATCGTAGCGGAGCATGCTCTCTCGATCTTTCGGCGTGGGCATGGGCTTCCAGTCTGCGTTGTTAGCAGCCTGCAGTTGAGGATGTTCGAGCCGCGCCTCGGGACTGATCGCAGCACCGGAAAAGAACTGCTTCTGGTAGGAATAACCTCCAGCCCAGGTTAAGACCTCGCCAACGGAGAGAGCTTCGCCTCTTATGTGACGGATCATCGTTTCAGGTGCTACCCCTTCGGTAGGCAACATATAATGAGCACAACCTGCGGCGTGGAGATGCGTGTCGCCAGAGTACCAGCCCCATTTCGCCGGATCGATCCATCGTTTGAGCCGCACCGCTATTCGTGCGTCGCTCGCCGAAACGCGAACGGTGGCGCGCTGCACCAGATACTCAGGCCCCCTACGGACCATTATATGATACTCGCCGTCTGGCAGGCGGACGGTCTCGCCATCGGCTCGATATATGTGGGGTTGAAACGCAAGGTCGGGTGCTAGGCGCATCACCTGGGGCGGATAGATATGCTTATTGGCGTCATGGATCATCAGCGATGCCATGCAGCCGACACCATCATCATCGAGGATCTGCAGCTGAATATCGCGAGATGGTTGAGAGACAAAATCGGTTACGAGCGGGTTAGCTACCGATGCGCGACTTACGGCCCCCCAGGAAGGATTGTCCTGCAAAATTCCTGCCCCAAAGCCCAACCTGCCCGTCTTTCTTCCCCGGTCCCTGCTGTAAATCGTGGCGATCTTGTACTCCACGACATTGCCGCTCAGCACTGGCGAAGCTTCGATTTGCGACATCAGCCACATTCGTTCGATGAGGGCTTCCTTTCGAACGGTATCGGCAAGATAGGCCTTCTGCTCAGCGGCGAACTTCGAGGCCTGTGGGAACATCCGCGCAGGCATCGCACTGCCGCTGTAAATTTCGAATGCCTGCGTTAGCGATGATGGGTTAGAGACCCTCACCAAGAACGCGGTCCATCCCTGCTCGACCAAATGGCGCTTCGCTCCGCCTAACGCAGCGGCGCCCATGCCGCCTTTGTCGAGCGTGACCCTAGCGAGTGTATAGCGCTCGAGAAGCGCCTCGGCGGCAATAACTGCCTCAGCATCTTCCCTCGAGAACAGACTCGCCAGCCTGGCCATATCCGCATCGGCAATCGGCTGCCCCATTGCGGCCAGTTGCTCGACCGCGCGTTTCACGCTCGCGAAGTACGGCTGCGGCTCAATTGCGTCAGTCGAGGCGAAGACAGGCCAATGGCTGGCGCCCAGCAGCAATGTTGCGCCTGCCAGAAGTTGGCGACGATCTAGTTTGAATGGTTGGTCCAACGTTTCGCCTTCCTGTTGAGTTGCACTGAGAAGTGACCCGGGATTTTCATTGAGAAGTGGCTCTGACTCACATTTGCTGATGGCGATGCTCATGCGCCGACTACGCGGGCCTGCAGCAGGTCAAGTTTCGCGCGCCCGTACATCTGCCGTTTGATCAACTTGAGGCGCGTGATCTGCCCCTCAGTCTGGCCATTCGACCATGGCGAAACGATCGCGTTCCGGACGGCCATCAGGTCCTTCTCAACACCTTTGACGAAGGAACCGACGAGGCTGCCCTTGGCGATCTCGATCCAGCCATCAAGTTTCGCGGCCGACTTTGTTCGGATCATGGATTGGAAGTCGCCGATCGCTTTACGCGCTTCCACCAGTTCAGGGACGTTGTTCTCGATGACCGCCACGAGGACTGCTTCGGATTTAGCCAGGCCATCCTGAGCTGAGGTCAAGAGGCGCGCCAGGACCCTTGCCGAAGGCGTGCGCATGAGGCCGCTTTGATTGGCCTTCTCAGCAAGACGGCGGCGTTGTGCCCACTGCGATACTACGCCGCTCTGGCCCACAAAGCCTTCTGCACGCATCTCACGCCAAAGTGCCAGAGCGTTGCGGGCACCGGCCTCCCATCGCTCGTTCAGCCACGGCAACCAGCTATCCAGGGAGCTTGGCCGAGTACGGAAAACGTCCAGTCGCTGCCCGCGCAAAACATCACGAACCAGCTTTCGGCTATGACCAGTTTGCCGCACAATTTGCCGGATGGACGTGCCACTCTTGGCCAGCTGCAAAATAGCCTCGTTGGTTTCCTGCCTGCGGACGTAGCCTTCGTACTGCAGCTTCTCGGCGTAAGTAAGAAGTTTGGGATCGACGACCTTACTGCCGACTGCCTGCCGGATCCGCTGCATGGATTTGCTGACTGCATCCAGGAACGCGCGGCTAGAGTTTTCCATGAGATGCCAACGATCGGCAACCTGCTCGGCGTCAGGTAATCCTCTTGCGATCGCTTCACCATAGCCACCGCCCCGGTCTCGGGCGACGATCGATATCGAGGGGCGTTTGGCAAGCCAGGCCCTCGACGTCTCCAGTGCCCGATCCGGCAACAGGGTAACTGGCTTCCGGCGCTCCAGATCGCAAACAATTGTTCCGTATGTCTGGCCGCGCCGGAAAGCGAAGTCATCAATGCCGATGACACGAAGCTCTTCATGCCGATCGATGGCGCGCCGCCGTACCACCCGCAATAGAGTGTCCTTGCTCACCGGCATCATCAGACGATTGGCAAATTCGGCTCCAGGTCTGCCACCGAGCGCCAGCCCAAGATGGTGGACAATAGTCTCGAGGCGCTGAGTACGCCGGCCATACCGAGCCAGGACGCCGACATCGAACTGCTCGCAGAAAATGCGTCGGCCGCACACGACGGTGTCACACCAGAAGCGGCGCGCCAGAATCGTGAGAACGACGCGGCGCCCGGCAAGTGGGAGGTCCGATGGCCGGCGGACATACCGGCTCTGAACCCGTCTGCTTCGGCGCCCGCAATCGGGGCAAACACCTGAACCACGACGTGAGCGGAGCATGATCTCGAAATCATCTCCAACATTTTGTACTGAGACAACCACAAAGCCTTCAGGAGCCAAGCGCGCACGTTGAAATCGACCATGCATGGCAGATCCTCCAAATGTTGCGAGAGGAGCTTACCCCCAACAGCAGCAAATGTGAGTCAGAGCCGAGAAGTGACCCGGGTGGGCGTGGATGATGTACTGCCTGCGACGAGCAGGGTCAAGCGGGTGATTTGTCCTTTCTGGATTTTGGGGCGGCGGAACTGGCTCTGAAGCGGAAGCTGTCATTGCCGGTTTCAAGGATATGGCAATGATGCGTGAGGCGATCCAGCAGGGCGGTGGTCATTTTGGCATCGCCAAAGATACTGGACCACTCGCTGAAGCTCAGGTTGGTGGTGATAACAACGCTGGTCCGCTCATAGAGTTTGCTGAGCAGATGGAACAGCATGGCCCCGCCTGAAGGGCTGAAGGGTAGATATCCCAGCTCATCAAGGATGACGAGGTCGAGGCGCAACAGACGCTCGGCCAACTGGCCCGCTCTGTTTGCGGCCTTTTCCTGCTCCAACGCATTGACCAGATCGACGGTGGAGAAGAAGCGGATCTTTTTGCGGTGATGCTCAACCGCCTGGACGCCCAAAGCCGTCGCGATGTGGCTTTTGCCGGTGCCTGGTCCGCCGATCAGTACGACGTTGTCGGCGCGGCTCTGTTGCAAAAATCGTGAAGCTTGAGCATGCTTGGCGGAGATTGGACGGACGGAACGATGACGGATTTCAAGTGGCGCCATTTCCAGGGTGATGTGATCCT
>Ga0307406_10002515_pt1 | contig 9995 bp, 9 predicted proteins | sample 322Cmetagenome_3_FD_203706 | JGI IMG/M metagenome (GOLD analysis project Ga0307406, IMG submission 203706) | Maize rhizosphere microbial communities from greenhouse at UC Davis, California, United States - 322HYB-C-2 | ecosystem: Host-associated > Plants > Roots > Rhizosphere > Soil | place: USA... | reverse complement strand
CCTCCATCAGCGCCGCCGACAAGGTCAGCGGCAGCCCCTGCCCGTCCGCGCTTTCCGGCGCCGAAAGGCTCATCCAGCCGCCCTCCACGAAGGCGCGCCAGGCGTCCCGGAAACCGGGCGGCATGGTCACCTTCCCGTCGTCCCAACGCGCCTTGTGCTCGTCGCCGATGCGGCTCAGCGGCGCGAACTCCCCCTCGGCCAAAGCGGCGGCGCCCTCAAGCACCGCATCGACGATGTCGAGGTCGTTGCTGAGCTCGCCGATGCGGACGACATGGTCGAGGACGAAGCGCTGGTCGGCGACAGGACACTTGAAGCTCATGGTCGCGCACCCTAGCGAGCCGGCCATGGCCTTGCCAGACACCCGCGTCCTGCCGTTCGACGAAGCCGCCGTCGCCGAGGCCGCGCGGCTGGTGCTGGCGGGCCATCCGGTCGCGGTGCCGACCGAGACCGTCTACGGACTTGCCGCCGACGCAACCAACGCGGAAGCCGTCGCGCGGATCTACAAGGCCAAGGGACGGCCGAGCTTCAACCCGCTGATCGTGCATGTCCCCGATCTGGCGGCGGCGGAGCGGATCGGCGATTTCAGCGACGAGGCACGCACCCTGGCCCTTGAGCACTGGCCGGGCCCTCTGACCCTGGTCGTCCCGCTAAGGGAGAATGGGCCGATCGCGTCGCTGGTGACCGCCGGGCTTGCGACCATCGCCCTGCGCGTCCCGGCCCATCCGGCGATGCAGGCGTTGCTCGCGGCGACGGGCAAACCACTGGCGGCGCCGTCCGCCAACCGCAGCGGGCGCATCAGCCCGACGCGGGCCGCCCACGTCCTCGCCAGCCTGAATGGCCGCATCCCGCTGATCATCGACGGCGGCGCGACCGATCGGGGGATTGAATCGACCATCGTGGCCGCGACCGGCGGGCCACTGCGCCTGCTGCGGCGTGGGCCGATCGAGGTGGATGCCGCGGAATCGCCGGGCGCGGTCGAGGCGCCGGGCATGCTCGCCAGCCATTATGCGCCGTCCAAGCCGCTGCGGCTGGATGCGACCGAGGCGCGCGCGGACGAGTATCTGGTCGGCTTTGGCAAAGTGGCCGGCGATGCGACGTTGAGCGACGGCGGCGACCTGGTCCAAGCGGCGGCAAACCTGTTCGATCTGCTGCACCAGGCGGACGAAGCACCCCAGGCCAGGATCGCCGTCGCGCCAATCCCCGGCGACGGCCTCGCCGCCGCCATCCGCGACCGCCTCAGGAGGGCTGCGGCGCCACGCTCTTCACTCGCTCCTGGAAGCTCTTCCTGAGCTTCTGCAGCTTCGGCGGGATGGTGGCGAGGCAATAGGGGTTCCGCTGACCCTCCCCGGACCAATAATCCTGGTGATAGTCCTCGGCCGGGTACCATTCGGCCTTGGGCTCGATGGTCGTGACGATCGGCTGGTCGAGGCCCTCCTGGTTGCGCAGGATCGCGGCGCGGGCTTCCGCTTCCTGCTCCTCGTCCTGCGGGAAAATGGCCGAGCGATATTGCGTGCCGATGTCGTTGCCCTGGCGATTGAGCTGGGTCGGATCGTGGGTGGCGAAGAAGATGTCGAGCAGGTCGGCATAGCTCAGCTGGTCAGGGTCGAAGGTGACGCGGATAGCCTCGGCATGGCCGGTGTCGCCGCCGCAGACCTGCTTGTAGGTCGGGTTGACGGTCGCGCCGCCGGTATAGCCGCTTTCGACGCTTTTGACGCCGACGAGGTCGAGGAACACCGCCTCGGTGCACCAGAAGCAGCCGCCCGCCAGCACCGCAATTTGTTCAGCCATGTCCGCTCTCCTTGCCTTTGATCGGAGATAGGAACGGCGGGTGGCGATGAAAAGCCGGCGGCTCAGTCCGGCTTGTAGGCTGCCTTCAGGCTGGCGAGCTCGAGCCTTTTACCGACCCACTCGGCCAGTTCCTCGAACGTCAGCGGCTTGTCGAAGACGATGCCCGCCTTGCGCTCGGCAAACCAGCGCACCTCGCCCTTGATCGGCCGCAGGCTCTCGACGACGACCACGACCTGCTTACCGAGGCAATATTCCTCGATCGGCTCGACCTTCATGCCGCCCAGCGAAATGTCATGGACGTCGCAATTGTAATAAGTCTTGCCGACGCGAAGGCTGGCCTTGCATTGCACCTGCAGGCGCGGCGGGCGGGCGCGGAAGCCGTGGCGCGGTTTGCGGCCGGCGAGCAGCTCGCCAAGGTCGATATTGTCATCGAACTTGAATCCGGCGGTGCCGTTGCGGGTCCAGATGACGGTGGCGGGAATCTTCTGCGAGGAGAATTCAACTTCGACCTGGTCGCCAACCGTGACCGGCTGGCCGATCTCGCACATCATACCGCCGGCGGAAACATTGCGAGCGCGCATCAATTGCTCGCTGTTCTTGCCGGTCAGCTTGACGATGCACAGGGTCGCCGGCAGGCGCTCGTCGTCGCGCCGATCCGTCGGCCGAGGCACGGCCGTGCTCAGCGAGAAGGTGGTCGATTCAAAGGCCGCGTCATCCTGTTCGAACGAGCGCGCCGATTTGCGGCGGATCAGGCCGAACATTCGCAATCTCCAGATGAAGTGCGCATCAAAGACGCAGTCCATAGCGAATTGCGGTTAAGAAGGGGTTTCCATTGTCTTGATCAGCCGTTTAGCCCGAGAGAAGGATGAAAGCCGCTTCGGCAATGCTAATTGACGTAAGAATGGACCGATCAAAATCGCGATTTTTTGAGAAAAATCGGCTTTAGGACGTTTGACCTGCATCGGGAAAAGTGCGCAGGGTTGAGTTGGAGGCGCTGGACGGGAGAGCAGGCGCAATGACGCGGCCTCGGCTGCTGCTGATCGACGACGAGCCCGCGCTCGCGGCCTTTGTTGCCAATGCGGCCGCTATCAGCGGCTTCGAGCCGGTGATCGCCAGCAACGACACCCTTTTCCGTGAGCAATTCAACGAGGAGCTGCCGGGCATGGTGGCGCTCGACCTGGGCATGCCGGGCATGGACGGTGTCGAGCTATTGCGATTCCTGTCGGCCGAGTCCTTCGAAGGGCCGGTGCTAATCATCAGCGGCTTCGATCGGCGGGTCCTGGAAAGCGCGTTTCGTCTCGGCGAAGCGCTTGGTCTGACCATGGTCGGGCCGCTGGAAAAGCCAGTGCGGCTGGAAGCCCTGGAAGCGGTCCTCGGCGAGCATCGGCCGGCATCCGCGCCATGATCGGACAGGCCGACCTCGGCCTGCTCGACGGATTTGAGCGGGCACTGATCAACAACCGGCTGCACATGGTCTATCAGCCCAAAATAGCGCTCCTCGACGGCACGCTGCAGCGCGTCGAGGCGCTTGTGCGCTGGGACGACCCGGTGTTCGGCGCGGTGGCGCCGTCGCGGTTCGTGCCTCTGGCCGAGCGGCACGGGCTGATCGATCCGCTCACCCAATGGGGCCTACGCACGACCCTGCGCCAGTGGCTGAAGTGGTGCGACGAAGGCCGCGACACGCATATCGCCTTCAACATTTCGGCCTTGTCGCTCCAGCACCTCGATTTTCCCGACCTTGTCGAGCGGATGTGCCGAGCGCTCGAAGTGCCGACCGACCGGCTGGTGCTGGAGCTGACTGAGGGAGCGACCCAACCGCTGGTCAAGTTGATGGACACGCTGACGCGGTTTCGGATCAAGGGCATCGGGCTGGCGCTCGACGATTTCGGCACCGGCTTTTCCTCGCTGATGCAGCTTCGCCAATTGCCGTTCACCGAGGTAAAGATCGATCGCTTTTTCATCCGCGACATGACCGTGGCCCGCGACTCCCTGCTGATCGTCAAGGCGACCATTGATTTGGCCCATGGCCTCGGCATGACCGCGACCGCGGAAGGGATCGAAACGGAGGAGCAGGCGCTGCTGTTGCGTGACCTAGGCTGCGATGTCGGCCAGGGATTCTGGATCGCCCAGCCGCTGGAACCGGATGCGATCAAGGACTGGGAACAGGAGTTCGCCGAACGGTGGAGCACCGCCATCGCCAGCACCAATCCCGCACCCAAACGCGTCGGCGCTAAAAGTCGAACCTGACGCCTTGGGCCAGCGGCAAATCATCGCCGTAATTGATCGTGTTGGTGCTGCGCCGCATGTACGCGCGCCAGCTGTCCGAGCCGCTTTCGCGGCCGCCGCCAGTTGCCTTCTCGCCTCCGAAGGCACCGCCGATCTCGGCGCCTGAAGGGCCGATGTTGACGTTGGCGATGCCGCAATCCGACCCCGCCGCCGAGAGGAATTGCTCGGCTTCCTTCAGATCGTTGGTAAAGATCGACGAGGACAGGCCCTGGACGACGGCATTGTTGAGCGCCAGCGCCTCGCCCAGGTCGCCATAGCGAAGTACGTAAAGGATCGGCGCGAACGTCTCCTGAAGGACGATGCCCTCATGAGCGTCCATTTCGACAATTGCAGGGCGGACATAGGCGCCGCCCTCGACTGCCTCGACGCGCTCGGCATTGCCATTCAAAGCGCGCTGCATGCCAGCGAACGCGGCCTCGTCAATCAGCGGGCCTACCAAGGTGGCAGGATCTCGCGGGTCTCCGATCCGGATTCGGGCGAATAGCTGCTTCAACCGGCCGACAAGCTCGTCGGCGACGCCGTCGTGGACGATCAGGCGGCGCAGCGAGGTGCAGCGCTGGCCTGCGGTGCCGGCCGCCGCGAACAGGATTGCGCGCTCGGCGAGCCCGAGGTCGGCCGAGGGCGTGACAATCATCGCATTGTTGCCGCCCAGTTCGAGCAGCGATCGGCCGAAGCGCTGCGCGACGCGCGGGCCGACGGCTCGGCCCATCGCCGTCGATCCCGTCGCCGACAGCAAGGCGATGCGCGGGTCGTCGACCAAGGCCTCGCCGGCCTCGCGGGCACCCTGAACCAGTTGCAGCAGGCCGTCCGGCGCGTCGCCGAACCTGGCCAGCGCCTTTCTCGCCAGAGCCATCACCGCTTCGGCGCAGAGCGGCGTCTTCTCGCTCGGCTTCCAGATGACGGGATCGCCGCAGACCAGCGCCAGCGCCGCGTTCCACGCCCAAACCGCGACCGGGAAGTTGAAGGCGGTGATGACGCCGACGACGCCGAGCGGATGCCATTGCTCGATCATTCGGTGGCTCGGCCGCTCGCTGGCGATGGTCAGGCCGTAAAGCTGGCGCGACAGGCCGACGGCGAAGTCGCATATGTCGATCATCTCCTGCACTTCGCCGAGACCTTCAGAGACGATCTTGCCGGCCTCCAGCGTCACCAATTGGGCGAGGGGCTCCTTGGCGGCGCGAAGCTCCTCGCCGAGCAACCGGACGAGCTCCCCGCGGCGCGGCGCCGGCACAAGCCGCCAGGCGAGAAAAGCGTCCTGGGCATGGGCGCATGCGGCCTCGACATCGGCGGCGCCGGCCTGGGCGACCGTGCCGATGACCTGGCCGTCGATGGGCGAGCGGCTTTCCATATTGCCCTTGGCGGCGACGCCAAGCGTGGCGAGGATCTGACGGGCTTCTTCGGCGGTCGTCATCGCGCCAGCTCCCTCGCTTTGGCCATGGCGGCGACGCCGGCGTCGATGGTTTCGTCCTTCTTTCCGAAACAAAGGCGGACAAGATGGCGCGGCGGGTCCTGCTCGGCGAAGACCGACAATGGCACGACGGCCACTTTGGCCTGCTCGACCGCCATGTCGGCAAAGTCCCGATCGGTCATCATGATCCCCGAAGCGGCAAGGTCGATGCAAAGGAAATAGGTCGCATCGGCCGGGAGGACCGCAAAGCCGGCCGTTTCGAGCCTGTCGATCATGCGGTCGCGGGCGCGCCCGAACCGCGCTTTCATCGGCTCGATCCAGGCGTCGCCCTCGTTCAGCCCGTAGCTGACCGCCCATTGCAGGTTCGGGGCGGTGGCAAAGGTCAGGAACTGGTGCGCCTTGGCGGCCAGCGCCGCCATCGCCGGGGCGGCAACGATCCAGCCGACTTTCCACCCCGTGAGGGAGAAGATCTTGCCCGCCGAACCGACCTTGAGCGTGCGCTCCGCCATTCGCGGGAGCGAGGCCAATGGCGTGAAGCCCTGTCCGTCGAGGATGACATGTTCCCAAACCTCGTCGCTGATGACAATGAGGTCGTGCTCGCGAGCGATCGCGGCGACGGTCTCCAATTCCTCCCGGCTGAACAGCCGGCCGGCGGGGTTGTGCGGGTTGTTGAGGATGATTGCCCGGGTGCGGGGCGTGACTGCTGCCGCCAGGGCATCGAACTCGATCCGCCAAGCCGGCGGCGTCAGCGCGACCTCGCGAACCGTCCCGCCTGCCCGGCGGATCATCGGCGCATAAGAGTCGTAGGCCGGCGCGAAAATGATCACCTCGTCCCCCGGCTCGACCACCGCCAGGATGCAGGCGCCGAGCGCCTCGGTGCCGCCGCTGGTGACGCAGATATGATCGGCGCCGATGTCCAGGCCCTGGTGCCGGTTGTAGTGCTCCGCGATGGCCTCGCGCAGCTCGGTGAGGCCGCGCGCCGGCGCATATTGGTTCGATTTCTCCGTCAGCGCCCGCGCCGCCGCGTCGAGGATCTCGTCCGGCCAGCCGAAATCGGGAAAGCCCTGGCCGAGATTGACCGCGCCGTGGCGGGCGGCCAGCGCCGACATGCGGGCGAAGATGCTCTCGCCGATGCTCTCGTACAGATGGTTCAATCCACCACTCCCGCTTTGCGCAACCCGGCGATCTCGGCGGTGGCATAGCCGAGATCCTCCAGAATCGCGTCCGTGTCGGCGCCGTCGGGCCGCGGTGGCCGAGGCGGGTCGCATGGCGTCTGCGAATAGCGCGGCGCCGGGCCGGGCTGCAGCACGCCGCCGACGTCGACAAAGGTGCCACGAGCGCGGTTGTGCAGATGCGCCGGGGCCTCGCCCAGCGACAGGACCGGGGCGACGCAGGCATCCTTGCCGGCGAAATGCGCCACCCATTGGTCGCGGGTCTTCTTCGCCACTGCCTTGGTGACCGCCGCCTTGGTGACGTCGGCGAGGCCGAGACCCTCGGCCAGCGCCTCGCGGAATTGCGGCTCGATCGCCCCCAACGCCAGATATTTGCCGTCAGCGCAGCGGTAGCAGCCGTACAGAGGGTCGCCGCCGTCGAGCAGGTTCGCCTCGCGCTCGTCGCTCCATAGGCCCGCGGCCCGCAAGCCGTAGGTCAAAGCGCCGATGAGCGCGGCGCCGTCGGTCATCGCCGCGTCGATCACCTGCCCCTCCCCGTCCCGCTGCACCTCCAGCAGCGCCGCGACCATGGCGAAGGCGAGCATCATGCCGCCGCCAGCGAAATCGGCGAGATAATTGGCCGGCGCCATCGGCGGCCCGGCCTTCGGGCCGAGGCCGGCGAGCAGGCCTGTCAGCGCCAGATAGTCGATGTCGTGCCCTGCCCGCCCGGCAAGCGGCCCGTCCTGGCCCCATCCGGTGACCCGGCCGTAGATCAGCTTCGGATTGTCCTTGAGCAGCAGGTCCGGGCCGAGGCCTAAGCGCTCCATGACGCCGGGGCGATAGCCCTCGATCAGGCCGTCGGCCCCTGACGCCAGGCGGCGAACGATCGCCACGCCCTGCTCGGTCTTCAGGTTGACGGACAGGCTGCGGCGCGAGCGGGTCAGCGGGTCGTTGGGCACGGCCAGGTTTCCGGGCCGCTCGACGCGGATCACCTCCGCGCCATGGTCGGCGAGCATCATCGCCGCGAACGGGCCCGGCCCAAGCCCCGCCATCTCGACGATCGTCAGGCCATGTAACGGTCCCGGCAAAGCTTCCCCTTCTCTTGGCCCTCGCCTAACCAGATGGCGGGCAAAAGGGAACGCGCGATGCTCGATACGGCCAGCCGAACGATTTTCGACGACAGCCATGAGGCCTTCCGCGACACCGTTCGGCGGGTGTTCGTCGATACTCTCGAGCCGAACATCGACCGTCACGAGAAGGATGGCATCGTCGAACGTGAAGCGTGGACGGCGGCAGGCGCGGCCGGCCTGCTCTGCCCGGGCGTGCCCGAAGCCTATGGCGGGCCGGGACTCGATTTCACCTTCAACGCCATCGTCGGCGAGGAGCTGGCCTACCTTGGCGCAGCCGCCGGCTTTACGCTGCAGAGCGACATCGTCGCCGACTACCTCATCGCCTACGGCAGCGAGGAGCAGAAGCAGCGATACCTGCCCGGCATGGTCAGCGGCGAGACGATCACCGCCATCGCCATGACTGAGCCCGGCGCCGGATCCGATTTGCAGGGCATGAAAACAATTGCGCGGGCCGACGGCAACGGCTGGAGCCTGTCGGGATCCAAGACCTACATCACCAACGGCCAGAGCGCCGATCTGGTGATCGTCTGCGCCCGCACCACCGAGGAAGGCGGCGCCAAGGGGATTTCCCTGTTCCTTGTCGAAGCCGGCGACGAGGGCTTCAACCGCGGCCGCAACCTCGACAAGATCGGGCTGCACGGAAACGACACGTCCGAGCTGTTCTTCGACTCGGTCAAGCTGCCCGCCGACCGGCTGCTCGGGGCGGAGAATGGCGGCTTCGCCATGCTGATGAACCAGTTGCCGCAGGAACGGCTGTCGATCGCTGTGCAGGCGCAGGCGAGCGCCCAGCGCGCCTTCGACGAAGCGGTCCGGTTCACCCGCGACCGCAAGGCTTTCGGCAAGACGGTCATCGAGTTCCAGAACACGCGCTTCACCCTGGCCGAGATGGCGACGCAATTGCAGGTCGGCTGGGCGCACCTCGACTGGGCAATCACGCGGCATGTCGGGGGCCAGCTCACCCCGGCCGAGGCCAGCGCCGCCAAGCTGTGGCACAGCGAGATGCAGTTCGCCTTGTGCGACGCGGCGCTGCAGTTGCACGGCGGCGCCGGCTACATGAACGAATATCCGATCGCCCGCCTATGGCGCGACGCCCGCGTCACCCGCATCTACGGCGGCACCAGCGAGATCATGAAAGAGCTGATTTCGCGGGCCATAAAGTAATGTGGAGTACAGTGCATGCGGGATAACAGTGGGTAGTCTGCAATCTTCCGGGCGCGTGATCGCCGGTGGCAGGTTGCTGCTCGCATGCCTTTTCCTGTTTGCGGTCTGGTCGGACAGCACCCAGCCAACGCGTTTCCCGACCGAAACCTATGGCGTTCTCCTTGCCTATGTCGCCTGGGCGTCGGCGCTGACCCTGGTGACCTGGCGGGACTGGTGGCTGGATGCGCGAGCGGCGCTGCCGGCGCACGTGATCGACATCGGCGTGTTCATGGCCATGCTCTATTCGACCGAAGGCTATACCAGTCCGTATTTCACCTTCTTCGTCTTCCTGTTGCTAGCCGCCGCAATCCGCTGGGGCTGGCGGGAAACGGCAGCCACGGCGGCGGTCGTCATCCTCGTTTACTTCGCGGTTGGGCTGGTCATTGCCCCAAGCGGGATCTTCGATTCCGAACGATTCATCGTCCGCACCGGCCATCTTCTCATCCTGTCCGCGATCTTGATCTGGTTCGGCTCGAACCAGCGCATCGCCTGGCCCAATCGCAGAGAGCCGACAACCGAGGCGGCGATCGGTGGCGGCGAGCCGCTGGCAAGGGCACTGCGCGCTGGAATCGCCGGCCTGGGTGCGCGTCGCGGAGTCCTGTTGTGGAGCGATGCGGTGTCCGACGAAGTCAGTCTGGTCACCGTCGACCATCGTGGGATCACGCGCTCGACGCTGCCAGCACTGGACGCTCTCGATTTGCCGTCGGTCCCAACGCTTTATGATATCGGCACGCAGCGGGCCCTGGCGAGGGAAGCGAGCGGTCGCTGGAGTTTCTTCAGGGGCGAGATGCCGATTGCGCCTGCTGTGTCTCAAGCTGCGGAGCTGACGGAAGGATTGGCAATCCCAATCCGTTCCGGAATCGGCGCCGGCTTCGCATTTCTCGAATCCATCCCGAATCTGTCAACCGACCATCTGGAATTTGGCCAAAGGCTGGGCAACGAAATCGCCGGCCATCTGCAAGCAGCGGCCATCCTCGCCGCGGCCGAGGAAAGTAGCATCGCCAAGGCGCGCGTGTCGGTTGCGCGTGATCT
>Ga0307406_10002512_pt1 | contig 10001 bp, 9 predicted proteins | sample 322Cmetagenome_3_FD_203706 | JGI IMG/M metagenome (GOLD analysis project Ga0307406, IMG submission 203706) | Maize rhizosphere microbial communities from greenhouse at UC Davis, California, United States - 322HYB-C-2 | ecosystem: Host-associated > Plants > Roots > Rhizosphere > Soil | place... | reverse complement strand
CGAGGAGCGCGAGCTGGCACGCATGTACGCCATCCTGACCATGGCGCTGGTGCTCGGCACCGCGCTCGCCCCGTTCGCCGGGGAAGTCATCAACCGCCTCGCCGGGTGGCGCCCCATGTTCGTCGGTCTGAGCGTGGTGGCCGCGGGCATCGCGCTGGCCAGCCTGCTGTGGCTGCCCGAGACGCGCGTGCGCAACCAGGACGCCAGCGGCTTCGCCATCCTGTGGCGCGAGTCGCGCGCCCTGCTCGCGCGGCCGGTGTTCATGGGATACGTGGCACAGGCCGCACTGATGTACGCCCTGTTCTTCGTGTTCGTGTCGCTGACCCCGTACGTGTTCGTGCGCGTCACCGGCTCCACGAATCACTTCGGCCTCTACTACCTGTTCCTCGCCACCGGCTACTTCATCGGCAACCTGCTCGTGTCGCGGTCCGGCGGACACCATGATGTCGTCCGCCAGACGCACGCCGGGCTGTGGTGGCAGCTGCTCGGCGCCTTCACCGCGCTGGCCCTGGTCCTGCTGGGCTTCACGCATCCGCTCGCCGTGTTCATGCCGATGGCGATGTTCTCGTTCGGCCAGGGCCTGGCGCTGCCCAACCTCATCGCGCATGGCATACGTCTGGCTCCCCATTACACCGGCGTCGCCTCGAGCATCTTCGGCTTCTCCCAGCTCGCGTTGTCGGCCGTCGCCGTGCAGGCCATGGGTTATGTTCCCGCGTCCGGCTGGCAGCCCGCGCTGTGGTTCTGCGCCGTCGGCGCGGTGGTCACCTCGATCTCCGTCAGGCGCCTGGAGTTGGGCGAGATTCCCCCGTCGCGCGCATAGGCAAGCCGCCGCGAAGCCGCGTACACTGCCCCGCCAGTGCTAGGACGGTTCCACGAAATCAGCGTCGAGACGCCGGACATCGCCGAATCGGTGGCCTTCTACGAGCGACTCGGCTTCACCCAGTGCGGCACCACCGACACCTGGCAGCATCCCTACGGTGTGTTGACGGACGGCAAGCTGTTCCTCGGCCTGCACCAGTTCAAGTTTCCCTCGCCCACGATCACCTACGTGAAGCCCGGCATCGCGCAACACGCGCATGCCATCGAGAAACACGGCATCGACCTGGCGTGGAAACGTGTCGGCGACGACGCCTTCAACGAGGTGGGATTCCTCGATCCGTCCGGGCAGGCGGTGCGCGTGCAGGAGGCCGCCACGCATTTCGCCAGCGACCGGGAGGACCGCGAGCCTTCGCTGTGCGGCGACTTCGCCGAGTACAGCGTGCCGGCCGCGGACTCCGGGCCGATGCGCGCGTTCTGGGAACCGCTGGGTTTCGTCGCCATGGACGAGAGCGAGACGCCGTACGTGCGCATGTCGATGACCAGCGACTACCTGGATCTCGCCGTGCATCGACCGCGCATGCTCGACGTGCCCATGCTGGTGTTCACCGCGGCGGACATGGGTGAACGCATCGAGCGCCTGCGCGCACTCGGCTGCGCGATCTCCGCCGGGCTGCCGCGCGGACTCGATCCGCGTCACTGCGCGCTGCTGCAGGCGCCGGAAGGCACCACGCTGCTGCTCACCAACCAGATCGAGTGACGGCCAGCTAACTAGCGCGCCGCGCGACCCGCAGCCCGGGCCGGTAGCTCCGCGCCAGGCCGATGGAGACCAATTTGCGCACGGATCCGAGGATAATCCGCGTACTGCCCGCCGCCCACGCGGCAAAAACCTTCCGGAGACTTCGATGACGCGATGGTACGCAGCCCCGGGCGCCGCTTCTCTGCTATTGCTCTGCTCCGCGGCCAGTGCCGACGAGGGCATGTGGACGGTCCACGGTTTTCCGTTCGACAAGGTCAACGCGGCCCTGAAGACGCGGCTCGACCAGGCCTGGCTCGAGCGCGTGCGCTCGGCAACCGTGCGCATCGCCACCTGCACGGGCTCGTTCGTGTCGCCCGAGGGGCTCATCCTCACCAACCACCATTGCGTGGAATCGTGCCTCGCCGAGAACTCGAACCGCGAAAGAAGCTACGTCGACGACGGTTACCTGGCGAAGACACGCGAGGAGGAGATGCGCTGCCAGACGCAGGTGGCGGACGTGCTGACCGCCATGGAGGAGATCACGGCGAAGATCGTCGCGGCCACGGCCGGCAAGGACCAGGCCACGGCCAACGAGGCGCGCAAGGCGACGCTGACGCAGCTCGAGCAGGAATGCGAGGCGCAGTCGAAGCTCAAGTGCCAGAGCGTGTCCCTGTACGAGGGCGGGCAGTACTGGCTGTACAAGTACAAGCGTTACACCGACCTGCGGATGGTGTTCGCGCCCGAGGAAGGCATCGCCTCGTTCGGCGGCGACCCTGACAACTTCCAGTTCCCGCGCTGGAGCCTCGACATGAGCGTGCTGCGCGCCTACGAGAACGGCGCGCCGGCGCGGCCGGCTGACTACCTGCGCCTCGATTTCGCCGGTCCGGCGGCCGGCGAGCCGGTGTTCGTCTCGGGGCACCCGGGCGCCACCGACCGCGAGCTCACGCTCTCGCAGCTCAAGCAGCTGCGCAACCAGGACCTGCCGCAGTACCTGCTGCGCTACTCGGAGATCCGTGGCCGGCTGATCCAGTTCTCGCAGGCCAGTGCCGAGAATGCGCGCGTCGCCGCCGACCTGCTCAACAGCGTCGAGAATGCCATCAAGGTGCGGCGCAAGATGCTCGACGCGCTGCACGACGACAACCTGCTGGCCCGCAAGGCGGTGGCAGAGCAGAACCTGCGCGCCGCCATCGCGAAGGACCGCAAGCTCCGGGCCGAGGTCGGCGATCCGTGGAAGGACATCGACGTGGCGCTGGCCAGCGAGCGTGCTATCTACCTGCCCTACCTGTACCTCGAAGGGCTGGCCGGCTTCCAGGGCCGCCTGGCCGGCTGGGGACGAACCCTGGTGCGCGGCACGGCCGAGCGCGACAAGCCCAATACCGCGCGTTACCGCGAGTTCACCGACACCGCCCTGCCGCGCGTCGAGCAGCAGCTCGGCGCCAAACTACCCGTGTATCCCGAGCTGGAAATGCTGCGCCTGGGCCAGAGCCTCGAGCGCATGCGCGAGTGGCTGGGACCCGACCATCCCGTGGTGCGCAAGCTGCTGTCGAAGGAATCGCCGGCCGCGCTGGCGCGGCGCCTGGTGACCGGCACCAGCCTGGGCGACCCGGCGGCGCGACTGGCGCTGTGGAAGGGTGGTTCGGCCGCCGTGGCCGCCTCCACCGATCCGCTGATCGAGTTGTGGCGCGGCATCGACACCGAGGCGCGCGCCGTGCGCCGGCAGTACGAAGACAACGTCGAGGGACCATTGCGCCATGCCTCCGAACGCATCGCGCAGGCGCGTTTCAGCATCCACGGAACCGGCGTGTACCCGGATGCCACGTTCACGCTGCGCATCAACTGGGGCACGGTGCAGGGCTGGAACGAGGGCGGGCAGCCGGTCGAGCCGTTCACCTACCTGGGGCGCGCGTTCGAGCGGGCCACGGGAGCGGAGCCGTTCCGGATTCCCGACAGCTGGATGCGCGCCAGGGACCGCCTTGACATGAAGACGCCGTTCGACCTGTCGAGCAACAACGACATCGTCGGCGGCAATTCCGGCAGCCCGCTGATCAACGCAAAGGGCCAGATCGTCGGACTGATGTTCGACGGCAACATCCACTCGATCTCCGGGGCCTACTGGTTCGACACCACGAAGAACCGCGGTATCGCGGTGCACCCCGCCATCATGAAAGAGGCCTTGACGAAGGTGTACGGCGCCGAGGCGCTGATGAAGGAGCTGACGGAGTGAGGGTCTAGCTACTGCGCCCGGGCGACCAGGTCGAACCTGACGCGCATGTCGTCGAGCACCAGCAGCGCGCCCATGGCCACGGTGAAGGGCTCGAGGCCGAGCTGCGTCTGCTTCAACGGGAACTCGCCGCTGGCGACGATGGCGCCTTCCTGGCGCTGCACGGCGACCGGGACGCGCAGCGCGTATGTCGCACCCTTGAGGGTGACTTCGACGCCGACGTCGTAGGTCTCGCCCGCCGCGCGCACGTCCGTGGCGCGCAGCCGCACGCTGGGAAAGCGTTCCGCGTCGAGCAGTCCGTCGGACAACAGGTTCCTGCGCGTTCCCTCGCGCGCGTTCTCGGGAACGCCCGGCGCGAACTCCGCTCCGGCCGCGGCGCGCAGGGCCGGTTCGTCGACGGTGAGCTCGCCGACTGGGAAACTGATGTCGAAGCGCGTGCCGAAGGGATCGTCCGTGAGGTACACGGGGCCCGTGAGCTGGTGCGACGCGATCACGTGGTTGTGGCCGAGGCGCGCCATTGCACCACCGCGGAACACGAAGATCTGCAGCAACGACTCGGCAGGCACCACCTGGTATTCACGCGCGCCGGCCGGCACCGCGCCCACGACCGTCGACGGCACGCTTCCGTGTGGCGGGACCTGCGGCGGGGGGCTTGTCTGGCAGGATGCGAGCCCCCATGACACGAGGCAAACAAGAAGCCAACGGGAACCCGGCGCCGATTGCAACGTACTCATCATGTGTGCCTGCGTGCCCATGGCTTTGACCCTGCCCCATTTCAGCGGCTAGCTTAACGACATGAGTGTTCGTAACACCACGCGGTCCTGGGGTTCTCTCTCCAAGGCACTGCACTGGATCATCGTGCTGCTGATCATCAACCAGTGGGTGATCGGCATGCGCGCCGACAGCCTGCCGCTGGGGCTGGCGAAGTTGCAGGCGCTGGCCTGGCACAAGTCCTTCGGCATCACCATCCTGGCGCTGGCGGTGGTCCGGCTGGCGTGGCGCTGGATGAACCCGGTGCCGGACCTGTCGGCCGAGACCCGGCCGTGGGAACGCGTGCTCGCGAAGATCTCGCACCTGTTGTTGTACGCACTGATATTTGCGCTGCCGCTGACCGGCTGGCTGATGTCTTCAGCCAAGAACTACCCGGTGAGCTGGTTCGGCCTGGTGCAGCTGCCCGACCTCGTGGCGCCGGGCGAAGCGTTGTTCCAGCAGATGCGCGGCCTGCACCACAAGCTGTTCGCCGCGCTGGTCGCGGTGGCGGGGCTGCACATCGCCGGCGCGCTCAAGCATCACTTCATCGACCGCAACGACGTACTGAAACGCATGCTGCCCTTCGGCGGCGTCAAGTGAGCCCGCATGACTAACTACCTCTGCCTGCTGGCGGCGGCCGTGGCGTTCGCCGGCGCCGCGGCGACCGGCACCGGCGCCGCGCATTACACCCAGGCGCCGGGCAGCGGCAGCCTGACCTTCTCCTTCACGCAGGCCGGCGCGGAGAATCGCGGCTCGTTCAGGGAGTTCGCCACCGACCTCACCTACGACGCGAACAACCCCGCGGCGGGATCGCTCAAGGTCACGGTGCAGGTCGCCTCGCTCGACACCCGGGACAAGGACCGCGACGATACGCTGGCGGGCGCCGACCTCTTCGACGTGAAGAAATATCCCACCGCGACCTACGTGGCGAACGCATTCGCGAAAACCGCCGACGGCAGGCTCGAGGCGATCGGCAAGCTCACGTTGCGCGGCGTCACCCGGGACCTGCGTATCCCGTTGAACCTGCGGGTCGCCGGCAGCGGCTACGAGCTGTCGGGCGAGGTCACCGTGAAGCGCCTGGACTACGGTGTCGGCCAGGGCGACTGGCAGGCCACCGACATGGCGGGCAATGAGGTGAAGCTCCAGTACAAGGTGCCGCTCGCGAGGTCCAACTAGATGACGAGGTCGAAGTAGATGGCCGGCAGCGGGTCCATGCGCAAGGTCTGGATCGGAATCACGCTGTCCGCCGCCATTCTCTCTTTCTATCCGGCGTGGTCGGGCGCCACCAGCTGGTGGATGCCGGGCATCGCGTTCTCGCTGTTCCTGGTGTTCATGCTCGAACCCTGGTTCCTGACCTGGGAGCTGCGCCGGCGCGGCGAGGAACTGCAGATCACCGACGAGGGCGTGTTGCGCCGGCTGGCGCGCGGCGACAGTGAATACGTGCGCTGGAGCGAGCTGCGCGAGGTGTCGATCGTGGTCACGCAGGGCGTGAACCTGACCGAGGAATACTTCTTCGTGCTCGCCGGCGCCGGCACCTCGGGCGTGCTCGTGGGCCAGAGACTCGCGACGCGGCACGACCTGGTGTCACACCTGATCAAGCTGCCGGGCTTCGACCATCGTGGCATCGCCGCGGCCATGTCTTCGCCGGTCAATCAGCGCTTCACTTTGTGGCGCGCCGCGCCGCTCGAGGGCGAGGCCAGCGTGATCGACGTGGAACACCGCGTGAACCGCGACGAGCGGCCGCAGCTGCGCGTGCATTGAGCGGTGCCGGGAAGGGTTCCCGGTACCCTTTTTCAGAACTTCGAGCCGTCCTTGCGCGTGAACATCACCGCGGCGTTGACGCCGTTGAACATCAGGTCCACGTCCGGGTAGTGAGCCTTGTCCTCGGGATGGCGATTGCTGACCTCAAGGTACACCGCCGGCACCGCACCGCGATTCACCAGCTGGTGGCCGTCACGGGTCCCGAGCGGAAACCCGGCGCACATGCCCGGCCCCAGCGTCTGCTCGCCGGCGTCGGTGATCAGCACGACCTCGCCCGCCAACACGTAGACGAATTCCTCTTCATGCGTGTGCCAGTGGCGCATCGAGGATTCCTTGCCAGGCGGCAGGACAGTCTGGTTGATGCCGATGGTCGTGAGTCCCAGCGCGTTGCCGAGCGGGCGCTTCTCGCGCGGCAGGCAGCGTGAACGATACGGCTCGGGGTAACCGGAGCCGGTGCGCGGTTCCAGTGTCATCGGATCGAGCGCGGGCTTGCGCAGACTCATGTGCATTGACTCCCAAAGGCATTGACCAAAAATCGATGGGCGTGCAAGTGTAGCCACATGCCGCAATTGTTTGATGATGTCGGAGAAATTGTCGAAGAAGCATTACGGCGCGTCGGCAAGAAGATCGTACTGGCCCTGCCGCTCGGCATCGGCAAGCCGAACCTCATCGCCAACGAGTTCTTCCGCCGCGCGCGCGCCGACCGCACCCTCGACCTGACCATCTTCACGGCGCTGTCGCTGCGCAAGCCGCGCGGCGGGAGCGACCTCGAGAAGCGATTCATCGATCCGCTGGCGGCGCGCATCTTCGGCAACTACCCCGACCTCGATTACCTGGAGGCCGTGCGCCAGGAGACCATGCCGCCGAACGCGCGGGTCATCGAATTCTTCTTCGAGCCCGGTTCGCTGCTGAACAACGCGCACGCACAGTCGCATTACCTCAGCGCAAACTACACCCACGTGGCGCGCGAGGTGCTGCACCGGGGCGTGAACGTGGTCGCGCACGTGGTGGCCCGGCGCAGCGCCGGCGGCGTCACCGAGATCAGCCTGGGGAGCAATCCCGACGTCACGGTCGACCTGCTGCCCGAGATCCGGCGCATGCGCGCCGCGGGGCGGCCCGTGGTGCTCATCGGCCAGGTGCATCGCGAGATGCCCTTCATGCTGGGCGCCGCCTGCGTGACACCCGACACCTTCGACCTGCTGCTCGACCATTCGCGTTACGACTACGACCTGTTCGCGCCGCCCAACCCCGCGCTGGCCACGGTCGACCACGCCATCGGCCTGCACGCCAGCAGCCTGGTGCGCGATGCCGGCACCTTGCAGATCGGCATCGGCGAGCTCGGCGATTCCATCGTCTACTCGCTGCTGCTGCGGCACCAGCAGAACGACGCCTGGCGGCGCGCGCTGCACGATGCCGGCACCGAGCGCAGCGGCGACCTGGTCGACAGCGTCGGCGGCCGCGCGCCGTTCTCCACCGGGCTGTTCGGCGCCACCGAGATGTTCGTCGACCAGATGCTGGACCTGTACCGCGCCGGCATCCTGCGGCGCCGCGTCTACGACTATCTACCGCTGCAGCGCGCGCTGGCCGCCAATGGCTCGAGCATGCGGGTCGACGCGGCGCTGCTCGACGGCCTGCTGGCCGCGGGCGCGGGACCGGTGCTGGAGGCGCGCGACGTGGCCGAGCTCAAGGCCGCCGGTGTCCTGCGCAGCGAGTGCCGCTTCGAGGGCGGGTACGTGGTTTCGCCCGACGGCGTGCGCATCGAAGCCGACCTCGGCAATCCGCGCGCCCGCGCCAAGCTCGCCGAGGAATGCCTGGCACTCGAGCTGCGCGGCGGCACGGTCATGCACGCGGGGTTCCTGCTCGGGCCGCGCGCGTTCTACTCGGCGCTGTCGGCGCTGCCCGAATCCGAACGCCGCCTGTTCGACATGCGCGGCGTGGGCTTCATCAACCAGCTGCTGGGCGAGGACTACGCCCTGCGAGTGGCGCAACGCAGCCACGCGCGTTTCGTCAACACGGCGATGATGCTGACCACGCTCGGCGCCGTGATCTCCGACGGGCTGGCCGACGGCCGCGTCGTCTCGGGCGTCGGCGGCCAGTACAACTTCGTGGCCATGGCGCACGCGCTGCCCGGTGCGCGCTCGGTGCTGTGCGTGCGCTCGACCCGGCGCAAGGACGGCCAGCTGACTTCCAACATCGTGACCAGCTACGGCCACTGCACCATCCCGCGCCACCTGCGCGACCTCGCCGTCACCGAGTACGGCATCGCCGACCTGCGCGGCAAGACCGACGCCGAGTGCGTCGCCGCGATGATCGACATCGCCGACTCGCGCTTCCAGGACCAGCTGCTGCGCGAGGCGAAGCGCGCGCACAAGATCGACGCCGGCTATCGCATTCCCGCTTCGCGCCGCCACAACACGCCGCAGCGACTGGAGGAAGCCTTCGCTGCACACCGCCGCGCCGGATTGTTCTCCGAATATCCGTTCGGCACGGATCTCACGCGCGAGGAAATCGAGCTGGCAGGCGCGCTGCGCTGGCTCAAGGACGCGAGCGGCGGCACGGCCGGCCGCCTCGTCACCCTGGCGCGTGCGCTGCTCACCGGCCTGCGCGAACGCGACCGCCACCTGCTCGAACGCATGCAGCTGGCCTCACCGCGGAATTTCCGCGAGAAGCTGGATGCGAAACTGGTGAGCCTGGGCCTGCGTGCGGGCGCACGCGGCGCCGCTACTTCGCGAACAGCAGCGCAGGATCCTTGAAGGCCTTGAACTCGAGCGCGTTGCCGGAAGGGTCGTAGAGAAACATCGTGGCCTGCTCGCCCACCTGGCCCGCGAAGCGGATGCCGGGCTCGATTTCGAAGCGCGTGCCGGCCTTTTGCAGGCGATGCGCCAGCGCGTGCCATGCGTTCCAATCCATGACCACGCCGAAATGCGGCACGGGCACATCGTGCCCGTCCACTGCATTGTGGTGTACGTGCTGCTTCTTGCCGGGATCGAGGTGTGCGACGACCTGGTGGCCGAAGAAATCGAAATCCACCCATTCGTCGCTGCTGCGCCCCTCCGCGCAGCCGAAGAGGCCGCCGTAGAAACCGCGCGCCGCGCCTAGATCATGAACGGGGATGGCGAGGTGGAACGGCTGGGGCATCAATCAAATCAGTTGCGAGACGACCTGCAGCAGGATGACTGCGACGCAGAGCGCACGTGTGCATTTCTCGACCATGATCGTGACTCCCTACTGTTGTGACCACCACTCGTCCCGCGCCTTCACCGCGAGGTCCGGATGGTCGGAAAAGAATCCGGTGATTCCCGCATCCAGCAGCGCGTCGATCTCCTTGCGAAGGTCGCCCCGGGCCGCCGGATCGCCCGCCGATCTTAATGCAACCGGCAGGAATTCGTTCTCGGCTCTTAGAGTCCATACGTGCACGCCGAGTTTGAAGTTGCGCGCCCGGCGGGCCAGGCCCGTATCCCGGGCCCCGCCTGGGCCGAATTCGACCACCATCCACTTGTGCGGTCCGATGGCGTCGGCATAGGCGGCAATGCCACGCAAGCCCGCGTCACTGAGCAGGTCGGCATAACTTCGCGGGTCCTTCGTGAGCACGAAGTCGTATGGCTGGCCCGAAGGCTCGACCAGTTGCACCAGCGGGAGATCCGTCTTCGTCCGCAAAACCTCGAGATTGCCCACCTCGAAAGACTGCAGGCAGATCGGGTCGGTGCGGCGGTG
>Ga0307406_10002511_pt1 | contig 10002 bp, 7 predicted proteins | sample 322Cmetagenome_3_FD_203706 | JGI IMG/M metagenome (GOLD analysis project Ga0307406, IMG submission 203706) | Maize rhizosphere microbial communities from greenhouse at UC Davis, California, United States - 322HYB-C-2 | ecosystem: Host-associated > Plants > Roots > Rhizosphere > Soil | place... | reverse complement strand
GGTTGTCAGTTCCGGGAGTGATCGATGCTGAGGATGTGAAGGCGATGGCGGAGAAGCCGATCGTGTTTGCGATGGCCAATCCTGTTCCGGAGATCATGCCGGAGGATGCCGCACCGTACGTCGCGGTAATGGCGACAGGACGATCTGACTATGCAAATCAGATCAACAACGTTCTAAGTTTTCCGGGAATTTTCAAAGGCGCACTCGCCTGTCGCGCCGCGCGCATCAACGAAGAGATGAAACTCGCCGCGGCGGATGCGATCGCTGCCATCATCAGCGACACGGAGTTACAGCCGGAATACATCGTGCCGTCGGTATTTGATAAGCGAGTGGCGGAAGCAGTCGCTCGTGAAGTCGAAGCCGCTGCCCATAGGACCGGCGTGGCCCGCCGCCGCAGTGAATCACAGGGCGCTTCTGAATAGAACAAGTCAGGAAGAGGGGCTTGCCCCCGCTGATGCGAAAGCGGGCAGGCCCCTCTTCCTGACTTGTTACATGGGTTAGTTTTTTAATTCTTTCGCGATCAGTGGGACGATACGACGCGGGATGTCGATGGCTGCTTTGATATGGCGTGCGTGCGTGAAATGCCCGGCGACGTAGACGCCGCGCACGTTGGTCTCGAAAGTCTCCGGATCGTAGATCGGAACTTCCGCGAGTTTGCCCGCCTCAGTTTTCACTCCGAGGTTTTTCAATAACGTCAGATCAGCGTCACTGCCGACGAGCACAAACACCACGTCGTTCGCGAGCGTCAGCGCCTCACCTGTTTCAGTTGTTAACTTCACTTCACGTTCGCTGATCTCGTCGACGTGTTTGTAAAGAATCACTTTGAGCCGGCCTGCTTCGATCTCCGCCTCGAGCGGCGTTCGCACCCAGTGTTTCATTGCGCCGGCTTTCGGATCACGGTTCTCCCAGTCTTCGCGCCAGATGGCCATCGTTGTCCGCGCGCCTTCTTCCGACAGAAACAGCGCGGCTTCGGCAGCGCTATTCCCACCCCCAACCACGAGCGCATCTTTGCGAACGTACGCGTACGGCTCGATGAAAAGATGATGCACCTTGGGCAGATCTTCACCGGGAACATTCAGGCGCCGCGGTATCTCCATCGCGCCGATCGCGAACAACAAACGCGCCGCCTGGTATTCACTGCGATCAGTCTTGACAACAAACCCTTCGTCTACGTTTCCGTTTACGGCGACGACTTCTTCGTTTGTGTTGATATGCAGGTCGAGATCGAGAACGAAGTGAATGTAGTGAGACAGCATCTCCTCGCGTGTCGGTTTTTCTCGCACAGGCTTCAGCGTGCCTTCATGCATCTCCACCTCATTCGGCGTGGAGAACATGGTGCGCCCGACCGGATACTGCCGGATCGTGTTTGCGATGGTGCCTCTCTCGATTACGAGATAATCGAGACCATGCTGCTGCGCGGCTTCCGCAGCAGAGAGTCCGGCAGGTCCGGCGCCGATGATGAGTAGATCGAGCATTTCTTAGCAGACAACTTCGCCGCGCGCCACCAGCACCGCGAGCCCACCGACTTTAACTTCCTCGACGCGTCCTGCTTCGGCCTTCACATTGAGATTGATGCGGCTCGGCCGGTGAATGAAGTCGCCTTGTTCGATGACAAATTGATACCGGCCATCCTCGGGCTCCAAACTCAACGCACCGTGATGAACGAGGTACGCGCCGAGGGCTCCACACGCGCTGCCCGTCGCCGGATCTTCCGGAATGTTGTCGGCCGGAGCGAAGAAACGCGCGTGTGCGCGCGATGCGCCGACCTCGAGTGTCTCGCGCGTAAACGCGTGGCATCCTGTGCCGCCGTGTCGCTTGTAGATGTCAGCAAGCAGCGAGGTATTCACGTGAACATCACGCAAGTCAGCGAGCGAACGAATCGGAACTGCAAGACACGATAGTCCGGTTGTGATCACCTGAATCGGAAGACTCTCGTCGAGATCTTCGCGCGCGAGTCCGAGCGCGCGTGCGACTTCCGCCTGCTCGTGTGCGTCGTCGATCTCGTGCAGGATCTCAAACTTCCCCTGCGTCATGACGACTTGCACGGGCCGCCCGTCCTTGAATTCGATATCAACCGGCAACACTCCGATTCCGACTTCGTGAAATATACGTTGCCAGCCATTACCGCCGTTTGGAAGCGGCACTACACCTTCCTGTGCGAGCGCGGTCCAGGTGCCGACAATCGGATGGCCCGCAAACGGGATCTCGCGTGTCGGTGTGAAAATACGCAATCGTCGCAGGACTTCGTCGGATTGCGGTTTGAGGACGAAGACAGTCTCCGAGAGATTCATCTCGCGCGCGATCTTCATCATCACGTCGTCAGGGATTTCGTCGGCCTCCGGAAACACCGCCAACGGATTACCGCAAAAAGCGCGGTCAGTGAAAACGTCGAATTGGAGAAAGTGATAATTTGGCATGGCTTTGAGTGCAATTAAACCAGTTTCACGCACCGCCGCAAAGACGCGGACCAAACTCTGTCGGAAAAATATTGGCGTCTGAGAAAAGAACAGATAATATCCCCGGGCCAGTCATTAGTCAGCTTTCGGAATTCCACGTTCTCCTCGCTCGCTAGCATTAAGTTCCCGGGTTTCGCCCATGTAAGACTGCCTTGAAATATTTTTGCAAATAATTCCATTCGTATTGAAGGGAGAGTCGCATCATGCAAAAGACCGGCGATGTCGTTTACCAGTGCGCGACTGGTGAGGTAGTTACTTTCACGTTCGTAAACCACAATACAGATATGAGAATCACATACCGGTTCGAGGACGAACAGGTGGGTCGGGCCATGCAGGGTAATAGTTTCAATTTCACTATGGGAGGAGCGATGCGAATTCTTCGTGTTTTCTTCCACTTCATCAACCAGGATGGAACCGGCGGATCGTATGACGTTTCTTTGAGCGGTAGCCTTGGCGGCGTCTTTCCTGATCCACCGCCAGAAAGGCAAGCAGGAGATTTCGTGCCTTTCAGAAGATACGTATTCGTTCTCTAACAGAGCTACGACCCGTTAGGAGGAGATCGTCATGATCAAAAAGGGCATCGTTCTGGCGCTGTGTGTCGCCGTTCTTCTTTCCGCGAGCATTCCTTTAATCGCTCAGCAGGATCCGCAGCAATCCGAAGATCAAAAGCTTGATGCAGCCAGGAAGAAAAACCTGGAAATAAAACGTCAGATTCGCGAGGAACTCGAAAAGCAGAACAAAGCGCTCGAAGAGGAACTGAATCGACTCCGGCTCGGAAGCGTTCAGCCGAAAACACCGGATTCTACAAACCCACAAACAGTGGCGGGACAGAACGAGTCGGTCATTCCTGCCAGTTTGACAAGCCCGACTGCGACGAATGCTGGTAATGGTGATGGTAATGGCAACGGCAATCCGAGTGATCCAGCTCCGGCGACCATGAACCCGGTTGTTTCGTCGAATCCTGCCGCTCTGATGACGACCACTCCCGCTTCGACCAGCGTTTTTCAAGGGACCGGTTGCGGGACAATTCTCCTGGATGTGAAAAAGTTCAGTCGAGCGGACCAGTCGATTTGTTTTATAGCGCAAAGGATCGTCGAACGTCGTATGGCGAATGTCGGGTCCCGTGGGATCGATCCAAACAGAGGTGACATGACCTTTCTGTTGACGGCATTGTTTAATCAACTCATTAGCGCCACCCCCAGTATCGGAGTCGATCCGGCGGTTAGAGCATTCGTCGTCGATGTCGAAGCTTCTCGAACTGACAAACAGTTGGGCGCAGATTCCAGAGCAGCCGGCACTACATCGTTAGGAGTAAAAGGCGGTATTCCCCAGGTGATCAGTTGGGCTGTCGAAAACGGCGGTGGCGTGTCCTCGATCGACGGCACGACGCTTACTTTTCGCCTCAATCCGGTGGGCTTTATTGAAGGACTTGCCGGTCAGGGTTACATCAGTAGTTTCAGAAACACAGAAGATGATGCCCTCCTGAAGTTTTTCAGACGTACTTCTATCGGGTTCTCATTCGACACCAACCGCGATACCGATCCGCCAACCTTTACTGGCTCCAAACGTCAGTTGTCGGCCGTGTCAGCTCGATACCAGTTTATAAATCAAAGGGATCCTCGTGCCGAGCGCTATCGAAAACGGTGGGACGACTTCTTCAATCAAGAGGGCATCGAGTTTACGAATGAGCAAACCAAGCAATTGATGAGACTGCAATTGTCCACAGAAGGTGGCGAGTTCAAAAACGCCGATTTACAAAACTGGCTGCTGACAACTAACGAAGCCTTAAAAGGAACGCAAATTACTGCGACTCTCGTTAACCAGACCCAGGCGATCGAGGAAGTACAAAGGATAATCATCCAGCGTTTGGCCCAACTGCCTATGCAGGGTCTTCAAAGTGACACGGAGTTGACTGGCGCGCTGACCGCGTTTGTCGCCGCTTACCCTCCCTACCTGAAAAAGAAGAACGAAATCATGGACGAGATCGCAAAGGGAACGTTGGTAACGTTTGAGTACACTAATTATCGTGAGCCTACTGCTCCCGATCTCTCCAACTTCAGATTCATCGCGCAAAAGGGGACTGGCGGCGGCTTCGATTTCTCGGCAAATGCTTCGCTGACCTTCTTCAACAAGCGGCCGGTTGGTCCAAATGTGCAGCGGCTTCGTGATTTCGATTTCTCCGCTGACCTCGATAAGAAGTTCGATGATGTAATGGGCCTTGGACCGGCGACCCTTACATTCGCTGGAAAGTATCAACGACTCACCAGCAACGCTGTGGCTTTCGATGGCACTGTGTTGCCGAATACAAAAGGAGACATTGCCGCAGGCCAGGTAAAACTGACCATCCCGATCGGGCAGAGCGGCATAAAGATGCCGTTCTCGATCACATTTGCTAACCGGACGGAATTGGTGCGAGAGCGGGAAACGCGCGGGAATTTCGGTTTTACCTTCGACCTGGACACTCTCTTTGCGCGACTCAAATCGTTCTCGCAGTGAAGGGGTTTTAGACGAACAGCAGCGCTGCACTATACAATGCAGCGCTGCTTTTTTATTTTCACGAACGGGGACTGATTCGTCATAGCTTTCGAAGTACGCAAGTTGGAGGGCGTGTTACTGCCTACCACGACACCTTTTTCGCTGAGTGGCGAGATTGATTTGCAGGCGCTTGTAGTGAACCTCGACAAGTGGAGTCGGACGAATATCGCCGGTTACGTGTTTCTCGGATCGACGGGAGAACGTGTTCACCTCGACGAATCGGAGTACATGCGGATCATTGAGCATGCTCGTCAGCATGTCTCAGCCGACCATGCGTTCATCGTTGGCGCGGGCCAGCAGAGCACTGTTGGAACGATCAAGGAAATCGCGAAGGCCGCAGCTGCCGGAGCGGATGCGGTTTTGGTGATCACTCCGAATTACTATCGCTCCGCGATTACGCAGGACACGCTCGTCAGTTACTACAAAGCAGTTGCTGACTCCGCGCTCGTGCCGGTGCTGCTTTACAGTATGCCTGCACTCACCGGTATCAAGATCGAACCGGTAACGGTGGCCCAATTGAGCGAGCATCCAAATGTCATCGGGGTCAAAGACAGTTCCAACGACATAGCGGGATTCAAGCAGACAGTTGATCTGTGTCCCGCTGAGTTTGCAGTGATGACGGGCAATGGCACCGTGTTTCTCGATGCGCTCGAGGCCGGTGCTACAGGCGCGATTCTCGCGGTCGGGTGTGTAGTGCCGGAGTTGTGCGTTGAGATCTTTCGTTCATTTAACGCAGGCGAACGCGAACGAGCTCGTACGTTGCAAAACAAGCTCACGCCCCTCGCTACCGCAGTTACGACTCGTTTCGGCATCGGTGGTCTAAAAGCCGCCCTCGATCTTGCCGGCTATCGTGGCGGCGAGGTTCGTGCGCCTCTTCAAGCTCCTAGCCAAAGCGCCCGCTCGGAAATAGCAGCGCTCTTGGATGACTGTAGGGGCGGCAGGAGCCTGAACCAACTTGAGTACAGCCGAAGCCGCTTGTTATAGCACCCCAGAAGAGTCAGGACTGCGTGTCGAGACGCTTCCGTTTACCGAAATCCCACAACAATCACGTCTCTTTCTCGACTACCTGAGAGATCCGCTGCCGCTGCGGCAGTTTTATCCCGAAGCCGTTCGTTACCATCACGAACTCGCGCAACGCGTCCCCAAAGTGCTTTCCGCCTATCGCGTCGATCGCAACCGAGTTTGCGATGCGCTCGAGGCGATGAACCGACGCTGGGGCGCGGGCCAGGCAACTCTCGATAACATTCAATTGCTTCGCGAATCGGATTGCATCGCTGTTGTTTCGGGTCAACAGGCCGGTCTGTTTACTGGTCCACTCTACACGATTTACAAAGCGCTCGCGGCAGTGAAGCTCGCCGGTTGTTTGCGACAGCGAGGCACAAAAGCGGTGCCCGTGTTTTGGATCGCTTCCGAAGATCACGACTTCGCAGAAGTTGCGAAGGCGGAGTTTATCGGACGTGACTGTCAACTAAAGAACGTCGAAGTCACCGGCGCCGTGCATCGCGAAGGCCAACCGGTCGGACAAGTCGTTGTTGATGATTCAATCGACGCAGTGGTGGACCAACTGTTCGAACAGTTGCCAAACTCTGAATTCGCGGATGACATAAAGGCATTGGTGAAAAACGCCTGGCAGCCCGGCCGCGGTTACGCCGAGAGCTTCGCGATCATGATGACTTCGTTGCTCGGTCGTTATGGTCTGATCTTTCTCGACCCGCTCGATCCGGAGTTGAAGAAACTGGCCGCGCCGCTCTACGCCGAAGCAGCCCAACGTGCGTCGGAGATCGCAGCCGCGATTGAGAAGCGCAGCAGCGACTTGGAGAGCGCGGGATATCACGCGCAGGTGCTAGCGACGTCAAATTCGTTTCCGTTGTTTTTGCACGATGAGCAAGGCGCGCGACACGCGGTCGGGCGCATCGAAAACGGAAAGTATAAAACTAAAGACATAGAACAGGAGTACACGGCGGAAGAACTTGCCGCGCTCGCGCTCGAGAAGCCGGAGAGGTTTAGTCCGAACGTCACGCTGCGCGCGGTGGTCCAGGATTATCTGTTGCCGACGATTGCATACTACGGCGGCGCCGCTGAGATCGCTTACTTCGCGCAGACTGCCGAAGTCTATCGCGTACTCGATCGACCAGCGACGCCGATTCTGCCGCGTTCGAGTTTGACTATGATCGAACGTCACACGGGTCGTGTGCTGGAGAGATATAACCTGACGTTGAAAGACTTCTTTGAAGGACTCGAACCGGTAATCAAGCGCGTTGTCGAAGAGGTCCTGGGCGCTGACACGGCGAAGCTGTTCGCGAAAACTGAAACCAACGTCAATCACGAGCTCGATCGTTTGCGCGAGGATCTTGAGTCGATCGATCCGACTCTTGCCGGCGCGCTCGAGACCGGTCGAAAAAAGATCAACTATCAGCTTGAAGGTTTGCGCACGCGGTTCGTGCGCGCGCAGATGGCCCGCGACGAAGCCGCGCACCGCCAGTTGCAGCGCGCCGCCGATCAGCTTTATCCGAATAAAGATCTACAGGAACGTCACATCAACATCACTTCGCTGTTGGCCCGCCACGGCACTTACGTGATTGAGTGGATCTTCAATGCGATCAATCTTGGTTCCAGCGAGCATCAAATCGTGAAGTTATAACTAATGTCTAAAATCCGCGTCCTCGCAGATCACGTCGCCAATCAAATCGCTGCCGGTGAAGTTGTTGAACGTCCGGCCTCCGTCGCCAAAGAGCTGGTCGAGAATTCGATCGATGCCGGCGCCAAACGAATCACGATCGAGATCGAAGCCGGCGGCCGTCGTTTGCTAAAGGTTTCGGACGACGGTGAAGGCATGGTGCGCGACGATGCTGTGCTCGCTTTTGAACGTCACGCCACGTCGAAGATCCGCGTTACGGAAGATCTCGCAGCGATCGGTACGCTCGGTTTTCGTGGAGAAGCGCTGGCGTCGATCGCGTCGGTGGCGAAAGTTGAGTTGACAACGTGTACTGAAGACGCGAAAGCGGCGACGCGCGTGACGATCGACGGCGGTCGTATGCGCGACGTCAAAGATGCTGCCCATCCGCGTGGCACGACGATCGCCGTGCGCGATCTGTTTTTTAACATTCCGGCGCGACGCAAGTTTCTGCGATCGGAAGCGACTGAAACTTATCATCTCACCAATCTGGTCACGCACTATGCGTTGGCCCATCCGGAGATTGCCTTCACTTTTGTTAACAACGGACGGGAAGTGGTGCGTGCGGCGCCGGCGAAAGATCTACGCGAGCGCGCTTACCAGATCTTTGGTTCGGAGTTTCTCGAGAATCTGTTGGAAGTGAATTCGGGTGATGTGCAAGTGGCGCGCGTGAGTGGTTTCGTTTCCGCGCCGCGCGATCGACGCACGTCGCGCGATTCGCAGTATCTGTTTGTGAATCGCAGGTTCGTGCGCGATCGAATGATCGGGCGCGCGTTGTCGGAAGGATATCGATCGATCCTGCCGCATGGCGTTTATCCGGCGGCGTTGCTGTTTATCGAAACACCGCTCGAGGAAGTTGATGTGAACGTGCATCCCGCAAAGACGGAAGTGCGTTTTCGACGGCAGGCCGCGGTGGTCGATGCTGTTAGAGAAGCGGTGCGCACCGCGCTTGCGAGCGCGAGTTACGTTCCGCCGCAGGAGCCGCCGCGAATTCCGGAGCCAATCATGACGGCGACGGCTGCTGTCAGCTCGATCGCTCCTCAGCCACGCATTGAATTCGTCGCTCCACCTCCCCCTCCACCGCCGCGCGTACCCATCGAACCATCCGGCGAAGAAATCGCGCGCGACATCGAGGTGATGATTCAATCCGTAACTAAATCCGCGTCATCTGCGTCCCTGCCTCCGTTGAACTCAGCGGAGAAGCTTGCGCGCGCAGTCACGCCTGAATCGCTCAACGCAAACATCCGTCCGCTGGGCCAACTCGAAGAAAGCTTCATCATCGCGACTGACGATGAAGGCTTGCTGCTGATCGATCAGCACGTGGCGCACGAACGCGTACTCTTCGACAAGTATCGCGCCCTCGAAACGGAGCGTCGCAGTGAGTCGCAGCAGTTGCTGGTGCCGGAGACGTTCGATCTCACACCTGCGCAGGCGGCAGTGTTCGACGATCTCGCGCCTGAGTTGGAAAACTATGGCTTTGAGTTGATGAGACTTTCCGGCCGGACAGTCGCGATCAAAGCCGTGCCCGCCGATCTTCCGGGCAGCGAAGCACGCAACATGCTATTTGAGTTACTGGAGACTGTTGACGCGGAGAAAAAGAGCAGCGCGCGTGAAACTCTGCGCGACGAGATCGCAGCGTCGCTCGCGTGTCACGCCGCTATCAAGGTCAATATGCCGCTCGCCCCCGAGAAGATGCGCTGGCTCATCGATCGTTTATTACAAACCTCTTCACCAACGACCTGCCCGCACGGTCGCCCGGTGATCCTGCGCTTGAGAACCCGCGACATTCTCAAGGGCTTTCATCGAATTTAGCCACGGATTTCACGGAAAAACGCGGATTAGAATTGGTTAAGTGTTTCTAAAACAAGGTCGGTGTCTGCGAGATCGGGTAGCAGCGCGTCCGGTTTGCACTCGAGGATCTCAGCTCGGGAAAACATTCGTCCGGTGCCGACAGCGACGGCTCGTGCGCCGAAGTGACGGGCGCAGTCGATGTCGTTTGGGGTGTCGCCGATGACGATGAACTGCTCCGGTGCGAGGTCCATTTGCAGGTGTTTGCGAATGCGTTCCGCAGCGCGTGCCGGAAGATCGCGGCGATTGTGTGACTCGTCACCAAACGCGCCCGGCATCGTGAAGAAGTGATCGAGCCCGACCAGTTCCATCTTCAGTTGCGCCATCGGTTTGATGTTGCCCGTTAGAAGAGCTGACTCGTATCGCGGATGCGCCGCGAGAGCTTCCAACGTTTCTCGTACGCCCGGTAGTACTTTGAAAAACTTCTCGCCGTTGCCCGTCACTCTTCTCGCTTCGTCCGTCAAATGTGAAACGAGCACTTCCGCACGC
>Ga0307406_10002510_pt1 | contig 10004 bp, 6 predicted proteins | sample 322Cmetagenome_3_FD_203706 | JGI IMG/M metagenome (GOLD analysis project Ga0307406, IMG submission 203706) | Maize rhizosphere microbial communities from greenhouse at UC Davis, California, United States - 322HYB-C-2 | ecosystem: Host-associated > Plants > Roots > Rhizosphere > Soil | place... | reverse complement strand
GCGGCCGTATCGTGCCGTCCGTACCGAATCGCCACGTCTGCGCGACCGAATTGTTGCAATTGAAGGTCCAGATCTTCTGACCTGTCACGAATGAGCTCGACGGCACGTCGACGCAATTGCCGAGTATGCGCAGCGAATTGTCATTGGGCATCCGGGTCAGCGCCTGCGCCTTGGAGTTGTTGCAGTTGAACGCCTGCAGATAGGTGCGGGGCGCGGTCGCGGACGACGGCACGTCGAGGCACCGGCCGGTGCTGTTCCGGACCGGGCTCATCAGCGGGTTCGGGCCCTTGGCGACCTGGACCATCTTGGCGACCGAGGGGACGCCGTTGGCGTCGACGATGAAGAGCATGTAGTAGCCGGGGGGCGCCACGCCGCCGGTCGGCGGGCCGGTGACGGTCAGCGTCGTGCCGGAGGCGGAGAACTTCAACGGCACGTACCGCTGGCCCTGGTCCACGCCGTGGGTCACGTCGCCGAGGCCGACCAGCGCGACCTTCCTGATGTTCGCGGCCTGAGCGGAGGAGATGGTGAAGTTGGCGTTGATGCCGACGCCGGACGGTGCCGTGGTGATGACCGGCCGGTCGGCGAGCTGGCCGCTGCCGTCTCGCTTGTAGAGGTACGGCGGGGTGAAGTATTCGACGTTCTTCTCGAGATATCCGGCGGTCATGCAGACGCCGCAGATCCCGCCGCCGCCGGTCATGACCCGCCCGTCCGGCAGCAGAGCGGCCGTCGAATGGTATTGCCGGATGCGGCTGGCGCTGGCCAGCACCGTCCATTGACCGGTCGCGGGATCCCACCGTTCCGCCGCCGTCGCGGCATGGTTCAGGTCGACCAGAGTCGAGGTCGCCGCGCTGGTCATGCCGCCGGTCGCCAGCACCGACCCGTCGGCGAGCAGGGTCGCGTTGAGTTGCCGCCGGCCGGTCGACAGGGACCCGGTCGCGGCGACGGACGGGGTCAGTCCGGTACCGGTGGTCACGACGACGGCGGTGCGGGTGGGGACCTTCGCGACGCCTCCCTCGGTGATGTTGCCGCCGCCGACGACGACGGACTTGCCGATGTCGTACGTGGAGAAGCTCCCGTAGTCCCGGGAGATGCTGTCCCGGGTGGCGGTCGCCCGGATCACACCGTTTCCGGCGGTGTTGATGGTGTATCCGGTGGAATGCGGACCGAGGAGCGCGAGCTGCGTGTCCGGACGCGAGCCCAGGAAGGGATAGAGCCGGGCGCTGTACTGCGTGAAGCCGGTGAGGGCCCGGATGGCGCCGTTCGTCTGGTACACCTCGGCGGTCGCCGGGCCGCCGCCGATGATGACCTCTTCGCCGTTCGCCGTCTCGGCCACCGAGGGATACCAGCGCGCGGCGGCCATGTCATTACCGCGGGTCCAGGTTTCGGTCCGCCAGTCGAAGACGTAGGTCCGGACCGTGCCGTCGAGTTGCGCGTTGGCGTTGCCGCCGGCGACCAGGATGTTGCCGTTCTCGAGATGCGCGAAGCCGGCGCAGAAGATGTTGGAGCCCTGCAGGTCGACCCGCTTGTACGTGTTGTCGGCCGGATTCCAGACCATCGCCCGGGTGAAGCTGTGATCCGGATACGACTCGGTCGCGTTGTCGCCGACGGAGTCCCAGATCAGCACCTTGCCGTTCGGCAGCACCGCCTCGAAGACCGGAACGACGGGGGTGCCGACGACCGGGCTCCACGATCCGGACACCGCCGGGTCGGTGGCCACCTTCGCCCGGAACCGCGTCGTTCCGGGGCGCACGCCGGTCTCCCGCTGGACCCGTGCGGCATTCTCGCCGGTCCGCTGCTCGATCACCCGGATCGGCGTTCCCACCAGGTCCTCTGCCAGGTGCTCGCGCTGGTCGTCATGATCCTGGGCGGGCGCTTGAGCGTGCTCGTGGACATGCTCCGCCGGCGCGTGTCGCACTCCACCGGCGGCGGCCGAATCAACAGCGGATGTGCCGAAAAGGAAGAATGTGGACAGCAATGCGGAAGCGATGAGTCCGCGACGCGTACGCATGAAATGAGCCCCTCCCCCGAAGGCACACAATGGCTGCTTTCGGCGGCGTATCGGGACCGTTTTTTACAGAGATGTCGTCCTCGGCGCCGCCTGTCTCATGTGGCCGGTGGAGCTACTGTAGCCGTTCATTTCAATGTCTCGCTGCGGCACACTACGGTCGATATGCACGGCTGATCGGGTCGGCGGTGCTGGCTGAACGGCTGGCTCGAAGGGAGGCAATCGGCCCGCCGGGGACGCGGAATATAGACAATGGTCGAAGAATTTCCTTGCCTTTGCCGGAAGAAACGGGAGCGCTCCTTTTCGGGAGCGGTAATGGCATTGCACCGGCTTGTTCCGAATCGGTCGCGGCCCGGTGCCCCGCGCGGGGCGCCGGGCCGCTTTCGGAGGTGACCAGGAGCGAAGTCTCCGGAACGTCGGCCAGAACGGACGTCTCCGGAAACCGGCCAGGAACGGACGTCTCCGGAACGCCGGCTCAGCTCTTGATCTGTTTCGGGCCGGAGCCGCCCGCCCCGATGTTGATCTTGCGCGGCTTGGCCCGGTCGGACACGGGGACGCGCAAGGTCAGCACGCCGTTGTCGTAGGTGGCCTCGAGCTTGTCGGTGTCCAGCGTGTCGCCGAGGAAGAGCTGCCGGCTGAACAGGCCCATCGGCCGCTCGCTGAGCACCGTCTCGACGCCGTCCTTGAGCTCGTGCCGGCGCTCCGCCTTGACCTCCAGCACGTTGCGCTCGACGGTCAGCTCGATCGAGTCCGGGTCGACGCCCGGAAGGTCGAAGTAGACGTACAGGTTGTCGCCGTCGCGCTCCGCGTCGACGTGCATCACGGCCGGCCGGGCGGCGGTGCCGACGAGCTGTTCGAACAGGCGGTCCACGTCGCGGAACGGGTCGGTGCGCATCAGCATGGTGATCGCCTCCTTGGTGCTCCTTCACCAAAGCCTCACGCCGCCGCCCGCGGGATGCGTGCCCACCCCGCGGGCGCGGACTCTCTGCGTGGGGGCCCCGGACCGAACCGGTCCCGGCCCCGCGCAACCGGATCAGGTGCGCTGATATCTGATTTAGCACTCTCGACCGCCGAGTGCAAGCCCTGCAGGAACCGGGCTGCCCGCAGGGGTTTCCGGCGTGCGCCGGACCGGCACGGGGCGCAACCGTGCCGTCCCTCACCGGCGCACGCCGGACGCTATCCGGCGGTGACCAGCGCCGTCTCCACGTCGGTCCAGCTGCCCGAGGCGGCGGACCGTTCCACCGCGTCCAGCACCAGTTGCACCTGCAGTGCGTCGGCGAACGACGGTGCCGGGTCCGCGCCGGTGTCGATCGCCTCGATCAGGTCGCGCACCTCGTGGGTGAACGAGTGCTCGTAGCCGATCGGGTGCCCGGCCGGCCACCACGCCGCCATGTACGTGTGCTCCGGCTCGGTGATCAGGATCCGGGTGAAGCCCTGCTCGGTGGCGGGCAGCGTGGCGTCGTAGAACTCCAGCTCGTTCATCCGCTCGAAGTCGAACGCGACCGAGCCGGCCGACCCGTTGATCTCCACCCGCAGGCCGTTCTTGCGGCCGGTGGCGAACCGGGTGGCCTCGTACGTGGCCACCGCTCCCCCGTCCAGCCGGGCCAGGAACAGCGCCGCGTCGTCCACGGTCACCTGTCCCGTGCCGCCGCCGTTGCCGGACGCCGACAGGCCCGCCGACTCGCCGGGCAACGGGCGCTCCTTGACGAAGGTCTCGGTCAGGGCGCTCACCGAGCCGATCCGCTGACCGGTCACGTACTGCGTCAGGTCGACGATGTGCGCGCCGATGTCGCCCAGCGCGCCGGACCCGGCCACGTCCTTGCGCAGCCGCCAGACCAGCGGGAACTCCGGGTCGACGATCCAGTCCTGCAGGTACACCGCTCGCACGTGCCGGATCGTGCCGATCCGCCCGCTCTCGATCAGCTGCCGCATGAACGTCACGGCGGGCACCCGCCGGTAATTGAAGCCGCACATCGCCCGTACGCCGCGGGTCTGCGCCTGGGCCGCGGCCTGGGCCATCTCCTGCGCCTCGGCCACCGTGTTGGCCAGCGGCTTCTCGCACAGCACATGCTTGCCGGCGGCGAGGGCGGCCAGCGCGATCTCCGCGTGCGTGTCGCCGGGCGTGCAGATGTCGACCAGGTCGATGTCGTCGCGGTCGATCACCGACCGCCAGTCGGTGGTGTGCTCGGACCAGCCCAGCTTGGCGGCGGCGGCCGCAACCGAACTCTCGTTGCGGCCGCACACCACCGTCATCTGTGCCGACAGCGGCAGGTCGAAGGCGTGGTTGACGGTCCGCCACGCCTGCGAGTGCGCCGCGCCCATGAACGCGTAGCCGACCATGCCGACCCGCAGCTGCCCCATTGTGGTCTCCCTACTGTCGATCTGAGCCCGGTGGGGAACCGGAGCCCTAGAAGCCGAGCTTGGCGTACTGGGCCGCGTTGTCCTTCACGATGGTCTCCGAGGCGAGCGTGATCTCCTTGGGAACCTGCAACTCCACCAGATCTGACATGCCCTTGTTCTGGCCGATCAACCGCGCCAGGGAGATCGCCGAGGAAGCCATCGACGGGCTGTACGTGACGGTCGCCTTCAGCACGCTGTTGTCCGCCGCGATCGCGTCGATGGCCGCCTTCGAGCCGGCGCCGCCGACCATGATGAACTCCTTGCGGCCGGCCTGGTTGATCGCGGCCAGCACGCCGATGCCCTGGTCGTCGTCGTGGTTCCAGAGCGCGTCCATCTTCGGCAGCGCCTGCAGCAGGCCGGCCGCCTCGCGCTGCCCGCTGTCGGCGGTGAATTCCGCCGCCCGCCGGTTGGCCACCTTCATCCCGTTGGCCTTCAGCGCGTCGTTGAAGCCCTGGGTCCGCTCCTGGGTCAGCTCCAGCGAGTCGATACCGGCGATCTCGCCGATGATCGGGCTGGCGACGCCCTTGAGCTTCATCTGCGCGGCGATGTAGTTGCCGGCGGCGACGCCCATGCCGTAGTTGTCGCCCTTGATCTGCAGCCGGTAGGCCAGCGCGTCCGGGAACGCCCGGTCCAGGTTGACCACCGGGATGCCGGCCTTCATCGCCTCCAGCCCGGCCGCGTTCAGCTCCTTGCCGTCGTACGGCAGCATCACGATGACGGTCGGCTTCTGCGCGATCAGCGTGCTGAGCGCGGCCCGCTGGGTGGCCGCGTCGGCGCCCGCCTCGACCGCCTTGAGTTCCACGTCGGAGTACGCGGCCGCCTGCGCCTTGGCGTTGCTGGTGATGGCCGCGATCCAGCCGTGGTCGGCGGCCGGCGCGGAGAAGCCGATGACGACCTTCTGGCCGGGCGCGGCGTTCGGGTTGGCGGCGCTGTTCTGGTTGGTGTTGACCTGGGTGTTCTCCTGCGGCGTGTTGCTGGTGCAGGCGGTCAGCAGCGTACCGGCACCGACCGCCGCACCGCCGAAGAGGATGCGCCGACGAGACAACGAGGACATATTTGCTCCAAGGGGGATCGGGCGGCCCTCGGGTCGCCTGGAAACCATGGGGATCAGCGTTTGAGCAGGGTGGTTAGTGACTTGTAACGGAACTGCTGGACCAGCACGGCCGCGACGATGATGCCGCCCTTGACCATGTTCTGGACCTCGGTGGACAGGTTGTTGATCGCGAACAGGTTGGTGATGGTGCTGAACACCAGCACGCCGAAGAGCGCGCCGATGATGGTGCCGCGGCCGCCGCTGAGCAGCGTGCCACCGATGATCGCCGCGGCGATCGCGTCGAGTTCGTACAGGTTCGCCATGCCGGCCTGGGCGCTGGTGCCCAGGGAGGTCAACATGATCGCGGCGATGCCGCAGCAGAGCCCGCTCAGCGCGTACAGCAGCATGCTGTGCCGTTTGACGTTGATGCCGGCCAGCCGGGCCGCCTCCGGGTTGCCGCCGACGGCCACCGTGCGGCGGCCGAAGGTGGTGCGGTTCAGCAGTACCCAGCCGGCCGCCACCACCGCGGCCAGCAGGATCACCAGCAGCGGGATGCCGAGGATCCGGGTGGTGGCGATGCCGTTGATGGTGGCGTTCGAGGAGACCTGGGTCTGTTTGTTGGAGATCTGCGCGGCGAGGCCGCGCGCGGCGACCAGCATCGCCAGGGTGGCGATGAAGGGCACCAGCCGGCCGTACGAGATGAGCACGCCGTTGATCAGCCCGACCACGATCCCCACCACCAGCGCCGTGAAGATCATGCCCGCCGCGCCGTAGCTCTGGGTGGCCAGCGTGGTGGCCCAGACCCCGGCCAGCGCGATGATCGCGCCGACCGACAGGTCGATGCCGCCGCCGATGATGACGAACGTCATGCCGACGGTGACCACGCCGATCGCGGACGCCTGCTGCAGGATCGTCCAGATGTTGTTCTTGACCCAGGTCGGGTCGCTGTAGAGCTCCGGCCGGGTGATGATCCCGATGATCACCAGCAGGATGAGCACCACGACCAGGCCGAGGTTGCGGCGTACCGGCTCGGCGCTGTCGCTCTTCCACCAGCTGGTCTTGTGCTTGGGGTCGGGGGTCTCGGGCGCCGGGGTCGGCTTGGCCACGGCTGTATCCGTCACGCTGTGCCTCCCTTGTGCATGCCCTCCTGGCCCTCCGTGTTCGCGGCGCGGCCTTCGGTGCAGTCGGTCATGCCGACTCGCCTTCCATCAGGGACCCCGCCATGACGAGGTCGAGAACCGTGGCTTCGTCGAGGTCGCCGGCCGGCGCCTCGTGGATGAGGTGACCCTCGCGCATGACGAGGACCCGGTCGGACATACCCAGCACCTCGGGCACCTCACTGGAGACCAGCAGCACCCCCACGCCGCTCGCCGCCAGGTCGTGGATCACCTGGTAGAGCTCGGCCCGCGCACCCACGTCCACGCCGCGGGTCGGCTCGTCCAGGAGCAGCAACTTGGTCGTGCCCTTGCCGTTGGTGATCAGCCACCGGCCGACCACCACCTTCTGCTGGTTGCCGCCGGACAGCGTCCGCACCGGGCGGTTGACATCGAGCGGCCGCAGTTCCAGCGAGTCGGCCACCTTCCGGGCGGCGGCCTTCTCGTCGCCGGCGTCGGTGAAGCCGGCCTTGGCGAAGCCGCTGAACGACGACAGCGTCATGTTCCGGTAGATCGGTTCGTCCAGCAGCAGCGCCTGACTCTTGCGTTCCTCCGGTGCCATGCCGATGCCGGCCCTGACCGCGCCGCCGACCGTGCTGATCCGCTTGCCGTTCATGGTCACCGTGCCGGCGTCCGCGCGGCGGGCACCGAAGATCGTCTCCAGCAGCTCGGACCGGCCGGAGCCGACCAGGCCGGCGATGCCGACGATCTCGCCGGCCCGCACGGACAGCGAGGCGCCGGCGAACTCGCCCTCGCGGGTCAGGTTCTCCACCACCAGCAGCGGCTCGCCGGACTCCGTCTCGACGCTCTGCCTGTCTACCGGCGCCTGGTCCTCCGGACGGCGCGGAGAATCAAAGACACGGGGAGGGAAGACGTACTCGATGCTGCGGCCGGTCATCTTGTTGACCAGCTCGCGGGTCGGGGTGGTGCGCGCCGGGAGGTTGGCCGCCGTCGTCCGTCCGTCCTTGAGCACGGTCACCCGGTCGCCGATCTCGCGGATCTCCTCGAGCCGGTGCGAGATGTAGATGACCGCGATGCCGTGCGAGGTCAGCTCGCGGATGATCCGGAACAGGTTGCCCACCTCGTCGTGGGCGAGCACGGCGCTGGGCTCGTCCATGACGATCAGCTTGGCGTCGTGCGACAGGGCGCGGGCCATGCTGACGATCTGCTTGCCGGCCGCGGGCAGCGACCGGACCATCCGGCGCGGCGGGATCTGCGGGTGGCCGAGCCGGGCCAGGATCTCCCGCGTCCGCCGGGCCATCACGCCGCGGCGGACGAAGCCGGCCCGCCGATCCTCGTGGCCGAGGAACGCGTTCTCCGCCACCGTCAGATCGTCGACCAGGTCGAGCTCCTGATAGATGGTGGCGATGCCGGCCTTCATCGCCGCCTGCGGGGTGGCCGGCGCGAACGGCTCGCCCTGCCAGGTGATCGTGCCCTCGTCGGCGTGGTGCACCCCGGCCAGCACCTTGATCAGGGTGGACTTGCCGGCGCCGTTCTGGCCCAGCAGGCAGTGCACCTCACCGGCCCGGACCTTCAGCTGCACGCCGTCCAGCGCCCGGACGCCGGGGAAGGTCTTCACCACGTCGCGCAGTTCCAGCACGACCTCACCGGCCGGCGACTCCGGCTCGTCCACGCGCGGGATCTCGGCGGCGGCGCTCACGACGACTCCTGTTCGAACGCGGTGTCGCTGGCCAGCACGGCGGCGCCGGTCACGCCCGCCCGGCCGCCCAGCTCGGACAGCACCACCGGCAGGTTCCCGGTGGCCAGCGGCAACGAGCGGCGGTACACCACGCTGCGGATCTCGGCCAGCAGGATGTGGCCCAGCTGCGCCAACCCACCCCCGATCACGATCATCGACGGGTTGGCGAAGCTGACCAGCGTGGCGAGCACCCCGCCGACCCGGCGGCCGCCGTCGCGGATCAGCCGGATGCACGCCACGTCGCCCTCGGCGGCCCCGTCGGCGACGTCGGGGGCCGTCACCTCACCGTTGGCGGTGAGCCGTTCGGCCAGCGCCGGCGACTCGCCGCTGCGGGCCGCGGCGAGCGCGTCGCGGGCCAGCGCGGCCCCACTGAACAACGCCTCCAGGCAGCCGGCGTTGCCGCACGAACAGATCGGGCCGTGCGCGTCGACCTGGATGTGGCCGATGTCGCCGGCGCAGCCGTCCACCCCGCGGTAGACGTCGCCGGCCAGGTGGATGCCGCAGCCGATGCCGGTGCCGATCTTGACGAACAGGAAGTCGTCGACCGAGTGCGCGACCCCGCCGTGGCGTTCGCCGATGGCCATGATGTTGACGTCGTTGTCCACCACCGCCGGGCAGCCGTGCTCGCGGGCGAGCACCTCGCGCACCGGGTACCGGTCCCAGCCCGGCATGATCGGCGGCGACACCGGGACGCCGTCGCGGTAACTGACCGGGCCCGGCACGCCGATGCCGATGGCGTCCAGCCGGTCGTACGCCCCGTCCGTCCTGGCCTTGGCGAGCAGCTCGCTGACCCGGTGCAGGATCACCTTCGGGCCGGACCGGATGTCGGCGCTCTCCCGGTAGCCGGCGACCGGCTCGAGCCGCCCGTTGGTCACCTCGATGTCGATCGAACTTGCGCCCAGGTCGACCGCGGCGAAGCGCAACCGCGGGTGCAACTCCACCAGGGTGGAGCGCCGGCCGCCACGGGAGGCGGCCATCCCGGCCTCGGCGATCAGGCCGGCCGCGACCAGCCGCTCGACCTCGGCCAGCAGCCGCGGACGGGTCAGCGCGAGGCGGTCGCCGAGCTCGGCGCGGGACACCGGCCCTTCGTCGCGGAGCAGGCGCAACACCCGATGGTGGGGTGCGTCGACGACGTGCACGGACACCTCCGGACCTGGCGCTGTGTCGGTGCGGTCACACTAGGCCCCTTCCGGCAGTCTGGTCCATACCTTCCAGAGGATCTCTGCCAACTTTCGTCTTGCTAATCAAAAGTGGTCGGCCGGATCAATCGATCAACACCATTCGACGTACGCGTCAGCGCACGGTCCCGCCGCGACGGCCGGCTGCGTGCGGCGCACGGCCGCACCCCGCTTCCGGCCCGGCGGTACGCGGCGCCGCTGTCGGGCGCGCCGCGTTCCTTCCGGCCCGGCGGTGCGCGGCGCCGCTGTCGGGCGCCACGGCGTTGCATGCGGCCTGGGCGGGCGCCACCGCGTTGCTTGCGGCCCGGGCGGTCGCCGGCGCAAACCCCGGCCCGGCGGCTCGGTGCGGCCCGGTGCCGCACCTGGCCGGCCGGTCGGGGCGGGACCTTCCGTCGCGCGTACCTCGAATGGTGTTGCGAAGTGAACGGCGACGCGTACCTCGAATGGTGTTGCGCAGTGAACGGCGACGCGTACCTCGAACGGTGTTCCCCAGTGAACGGCGACGCGTACCTCGAATGGTGTTCCCCAGTGAACG
>Ga0307406_10002509_pt1 | contig 10005 bp, 10 predicted proteins | sample 322Cmetagenome_3_FD_203706 | JGI IMG/M metagenome (GOLD analysis project Ga0307406, IMG submission 203706) | Maize rhizosphere microbial communities from greenhouse at UC Davis, California, United States - 322HYB-C-2 | ecosystem: Host-associated > Plants > Roots > Rhizosphere > Soil | place... | reverse complement strand
TGCTGCTGGACGACGGCCGGGTGCGGCTGCGCGTCGGCGAGCGCCACGACACCTGGGCCGACGTCACCGTCGAGAGCGGCTCCAAGCTGTCGGACCGCAAGGGCGTCGCGGTGCCCGAGGCGGTGATTCCGGTTTCGGCCCTGACCCCCAAGGACCGCGAGGACCTGGCCTTCGCCTTGCGCATCGGCGTGGACTGGGTCGCCCTCAGCTTCGTCCAGAAGGCCGAGGACATGGCCGAGCTGAAGCAGCTGGTGAAGGGCCGGGCCGCCTGCCTGGCCAAGATCGAGAAGCCGCAGGCCCTGGCTCAGTTGGAGAGCATTCTGGACTATTGCGACGGCGTCATGGTCGCCCGCGGCGACCTGGGGGTCGAGCTGGAGCCCGAAGAGGTTCCGGTGGCGCAGAAGCAGATCATCCGCGCCGCCCGCCAGCGCGGCGTGCCGGTGATCGTGGCGACCCAGATGCTGGAATCGATGACCTCGTCTCCGGCGCCGACCCGCGCCGAGGCGTCCGATGTCGCCAACGCCGTCTATGAGGGCGCCGACGCCATGATGCTGTCGGCCGAAACCGCCTCGGGCCAGTATCCGCTGGAAGCTGTGGGCATCATGAACCGCATCATCGAGCGGGTCGAAGCCGATCCGCTGTGGCCCAGCCTGATGGACGCCGAGCACGCGGGCATGGAGGAGCACGACGTCGACGCCCTGGTCGCCGCCGCCCGCAAGGCCGCGGAAGCCCAGTCGACGGCCTGTATCGTGGTCTTCACGACCCTGGGCGGGACGGCGCGGCGCATGGCCCGCGAGCGGCCGCTGCAACCGGTGCTGACCCTGACGCCCAATCCCGACACCGCCCGTCGTCTGGCGCTGGTCTGGGGACTGGAGACGCGGCTCGGCAAGGAGCCCAAGTCGCTGGAGGACGTCACTGAGGATGCGGTGACCAGCGCCATGACCTATGGCCTGGCCGAGCCCGGCCAACGGGTCCTGATCCTGGCGGGCACGCCGTTCGGCGCGCCGGGGGCTGCGAATCTGCTGCGTCTGGCGCATGCTCCGACCAAGAAGGGCGGCAAGGGCCGCGCCTGATCCCTCGCGAAGGGGGCGTCTTGATCAAATACATCGGCTCCAAGCGCGCCTTGCTGGGCCAGGTGACAGCGACGGTCGCGACCCTGCTGCCGCAGGGCGGGACGGTGTGCGACCTGTTTTCCGGCTCGGCCCGGGTGGGGCACGCGCTGAAGGGACAGGGCTTCCGGGTCTGGTCCAACGATCACAACGCCTACGCCCACACCCTGGCCACCGCCTATGTGCAGGCCGACCGCGAGCGCTGGCTGGAGCGGGCCGAGGCCGTGCTGGCCGAGCTGCGCGCGGTGACGCCCGCGCGCGGCTGGTTCACCAAGGCCTTCTGCGAGGACGCCCGCTTCTTCCATCCGGACAACGGCGCGGTCGTGGACGCCATGCGCGACCGGATCGCCGCCCTGGCGCTTGAACCCGAGCTGGAGGCCATCGCCCTGGTCGCCCTGATGGAGGCGGCGGACCGGGTGGATTCCACGGCCGGCCTGCAGATGGCCTATATGAAGACCTGGGCCCCGCGAGCGCTCAAGCCGCTGGAACTGCGCATGCCCGACATCCTGCCCGGCGTGGCGGGCGGACCGTGCAGGGCGACCCATGCGGATGCGGTGCAGATCGCGCCGGAGATCGAGGCCGACCTCGTCTATCTGGACCCGCCCTACAACCAGCATTCCTACCTGGGGAACTACCACTGCTGGGAAAGCCTGGTGCTGTGGGACAAGCCCGAGACCTATGGCGTGGCCAACAAGCGGATCGACGTGAAGACCCGCAAGAGCGCCTTCAACAGCCGCCCCGGCATCGGCCCGGCGCTGGAGGCGGTGATCGGCGGCCTGAAGGCGCCGAACCTGGTCGTGTCCTTCAATGACGAGGGCTATCTGAGCCGCGAGCAGCTGGTGGCCATGCTGTCCACGCGCGGCGAGGTGCAGGTGATCGAGATCGCCCGGCCCCGCTACGTCGGCGCCCGCATCGGCATCCACAATCCCAAGGGCGAAAAGGTCGGGGCGGTCGGGCGGCTGCGCAACGTGGAATACCTGTTCGTGGTCGGCGAACGGCGGCTGGACCTCGCCGACGCGGCCTGAGGGAACAGCTTGAGTCCGAGGCCGTTGTGTCCGCCATGGAACCGTTGTCGATGACCCCCTCGCACCGGCTGCACGGCGCCCGCGCCTATGGCCGGGCCGCTGACGCCTTCGAGGCGGTGGCGTGGAAACCGCCCACCGCCGCCCGCTTCCGCACCGAGATCGCCAACGACGCGCCGGCCGCCTCCGAGCCGACGGTCGGCGACATGGTTCGCGCCGTTCCCGGCTGGGCCGTGATCGTCGGCGGCGGAGTCGTGGCCGCGCTGATGGGCGCCCTGCTGGGCGGGGCGCTGCAGATCTAGAGTCTAGCTTTCCAGCAGCGCCTTCACCGGGCCCCAGCTGCGCCGGTGTTCGGGGCAGGGGCCGTGGGTTTGCAGCGCCTCGGAGTGGATCGGCGCGTTGTAGCCCTTATGCCGGGCGAAGCCGTAGGCGGGATAGAGCGTATCAAGCTCGATCATCACCCGGTCCCGCGCCGTCTTGGCCAGGATCGACGCCGCCGCGATGGACAGGCTGAGGCCGTCGCCGCCGACGACCGTCTGGATCGGGCAGGGCAGCTTGAATCTGTAGTTGCCGTCGACCAGCGCCGCGACCGGCGGGATCGCCATGGCCTCGATGGCCCGGCACATGGCCAGGCCAGTGGCGCCGATGATGTTCAGTTCCTCGATCTCGCGCGCCGAGGCGAAGCCGACGCCCCAGGCCAGCGCCCGGGCCTTGATCTGGGGCTCCAGCGCCGCGCGGCGCTTTTCGGTCAGGACCTTGGAGTCGTCCATGCCTTCGGGGAGGTCGTCGGGGTTGAGGATCACCGCCGCCGCCGAGACGGGACCGGCCCAGGGTCCGCGCCCGGCCTCGTCCACGCCGCACACCAGCCCGCCGCTGGATTGGGCCAGCAGGGTCTCGAGGGCCAGGGTCGGGAAGGTGCGGTCAGAACTCACGGGCGGGGCATCGCACGAACCTGGGCGTGACGGAAGCAGGTCGTCTGGTGATCGTTGACCATGCCCACGGCCTGCATGAAGGCATAGACGATCACCGGGCCGCAGAAGTTGAAGCCGCGCTTCTTCAGCGCCTTGGCCATGGCGACGGACGCTGCGGTCTGGGTCGGCGCGTCACGGAAATTGGCCCACTCGTTCTGGATCGGCGCCCCGCCGACGAAGGACCAGAGCCAGGCGGAGAAGTCCTCTCCGTCATCGCGCATCTCCAGCCAGATCTGCGCGCCGCGGATGGCGGCGTTGATCTTGGCGCGGGAGCGGATGATGCGGGCGTCGCCCAGCAGACGCTGGATGTCGTCCTCGCCGTAGCGGGCGACGATCTCGGGATTGAAGCCGTCGAAGGCGTCGCGCAGGCCCTCGCGCTTCCTCAGGATGGTGATCCACGCCAGCCCGGCCTGGAAGCCGTCCAGCACCAGCTTCTCCCACAGGGCGCGGGCGTCGTACTCGGGCACGCCCCATTCCTCGTCGTGATAGGCGATGTAGAGCGGGTCGGCGGTTCCGCACCAGCCGCAGCGGCCGTCGGCGTGTGAGTCGGTCATGGCGCGGAGGATGCCTCCGACGCCGCGTCAGTGAAAGGCGGCAGCCGTCAGGCCGCTTCGTCCTTGGCCGGCATGACCTCGCCGACGGTCATGCGGCTGCGGTCGTGGATCAGCTGGATGTCGCGGGGACGCACGATCTCGTTGCAGTGGCCGCAGGCGATGCGGGGCGACAGGTCGTGACCGCATTCCTTGTGGACCATGGTCAGGCCGGCGTTCTTCTCGCCATAGACATGCTTGGCGCCCCAGGCGTGCAGGGTGACCAGCACGCCGTACAGGTCCTTGCCCTTGGCGGTCAGGACGTACTCGTTGCGCGGCGGGCGCTCGGAATAGAGGCGGGGCTCCAGCACGCCGTGCTGCACCAGAGTCTTGAGGCGGGCGGCCAGCACGTTGCGGGCGACGCCGAGACGCTCCTGCCACTGCTCGAAGCGGCTGACGCCGTTGAAGGCGTCGCGGATGACCAGCATCGTCCACGGGTCGCCGATCACCTCGAGGGTGGCGGCGACGGTGCAGCTCTGGCGAGAGTAGTCGGCTGTGCGTCCCATGACGTAAAGGTGACGCCGCGTCAGGCGATTTGCAAGAGGGTTGCCAATCTGAACCCACTAGGTCAGTCTTGTTTGGCTACGGACACGTTCCGGCGCATGCCCGACGTATCCTTATCCCTCGACTTTCGGGCGGAAGATTCCGGTCTTCCGCCCGCTCTTTCCTGCCGATAGACCGATCGCATGACGCACCAGACCCTCGACGAAGCCCTGACCCTGACCGAGGACGGACAGGGCGGCCTGATCGCGCCGATGACCGGCTCGTTTTCCAATGCGCCGACGGCGTGGCCGGCCGAGAAGGGCTCGCCCTTCGGCGGGCTGATGGCGGCGCTGGCGGCCAAGGCGGCGCGCGAGACGCTGGGGATCACGGCGCCGCTGCGCACCGTGGCGACCCAGTTCCTGATCGGGGCCAAATTCGAGCCGCTGACCATCACCAGCGAGCTGCTGCGCGGCGGCCGCTCGGCGGCCTACGTCTCGGTGCGGGCCGGGCAGGGCGACCGGCTGGCGATGAGCGGGCTGATCACCTTCGGCCAGCCCGGCGACGGGCCCGAACTGCGCGCCGCCTCCATCACCCCGCCGCCGCTGCTGGAGCAGCCGCTGACGCCGATGGATCCGCAGTTCGGACCGCACTTCATCCGCCACGTGGAGCATCGCTTCGTCGGCGGCATCCAGCTGTTCGGGAAGAATGAAACCGACCGCATGGGGGTGTGGATGCGCACCGTCGACGGCAAGCCGCTGGACGAGGCCCGGCTGGCCTTCCTGCTGGACGCCACCTTCCCGGTCTACTGGACCATGCTGCCGCCGCCGCCCGCGGTCTCGGCCACCGCCGACCTGCGCTACGACTTCTTCGGCCCGATCCCCGAGGACGCGGCGCCGGACGGCTGGACCTATTTCGAGTTCGTCTCGCGCGACAGCCACGGCGGCTGGACGGTCGAGGATGCGACGGCCTGGGCCCAGGACGGGCGCCCGCTGGCGGTGGGTCGTCAGCTGCGCAAGGTGCTGGCCTCGCGGGCGCCGAAGGCGGGCTAGTGCGGCAGGCCGCGCAGCTGGATCAAGGGGATGACGATGTCCTCCTCGTCCTCCAGATGACGCAGCAGGGATGGGGCGACCGCGTCGATGGCGTCGCCCAGCCGCGCGGCCCGGTCGGCGGCGTCGGCGGCGTTGGACGAGACCGCCTGATGGAAGGCGAGGCCCGACTGGAACAGGGTTTCGAGCTGGCCGTGGATGACGTCGTGATCGCGGTCCAGAAGGTCGATGCCGTGGCCGATCTTCGGCTCGATCTCGCGCATCATCGGGAAATACTGGCCGCTTTCGATCCGGTGGTGGCCGTCCAGGTGCTGCAGGAAGGATTGCAGCGCCGGGATCAGCTGGCGGTGCAGCACGCGAATGTCGCCGCTCGCGCGCCACTGGCTGACCAGTCCGTCCATATGACCCTGATGACCCCGGAAGGAGCCGTGCATCTGCAGCCAGAAGGCGGCGGTCTGGTCGAGGCCCGGTTCGGCCCAGCGGTCGCGGGGGTAGGCCTCGCGCAGGTACAGCATCTCGACGGGCAGGCCGTGGCGGATCGCGAGGGCGAGCGCGTCGTCCGAAGGGTCAGACAACGGCGGTGGTCGTCTTGATGAAGCCGCCGCCCAGCAGCCGGTCGGGATCGGCCGGATCGTAGAGGGCGCAGGCCTGACCGGGGGCGACGCCTTCCTCACCCGCGGCGAACACCAGCGAGACGACGCCGTCGACCAGCGCCAGACGGGCGGGCGAGGGCGGGCGGGTCGAGCGGACGCGGGCCAGCACCGGCGCGCCGGCTTCCGCCGCCGCCTCGATGGAGGCTTCGTCGCCCAGCCAGTTGGTCTCATCCAGCGTCAGGGAGGCGGTCAGCAGGGCCTCGCGCGGGCCGACGATCACATGGCGCTTGGCCGGATCCAGCTTGGTCACGAACAGGGGCTCGCCCACGGCGACGTTCAGGCCGCGGCGTTGACCGATGGTGTAGTCGGTGATGCCCGAGTGGTTCCCCAGGACGCGGCCGTCCATGTGCACGATCTCGCCGGCCTCGCGGCCCTGCGGGCGCAGCTTGTCGATCAGGGTGCGGTAGTCGCCGTTGGGCACGAAGCAGATGTCCTGGCTGTCCGGTTTGGCGGCGATGCGCAGGCCCAGCTCCAGGGCGACGCCCCGGACCTGCGGCTTCTCCAGATCGGCCAGCGGGAAGCGCAGGAAGTCCAGCTGCTGCGCCGTGGTGGCGAACAGGAAGTAGGACTGGTCGCGCGAATGGTCGATGGCCTTGCGCATCTGGGCGCGGCCGTCGGCGCCGATCGCGCGGCGGACGTAGTGGCCGGTGGCCATGGCCTCGGCGCCCAGGTCGCGGGCGACGTCCAGCAGGTCGCGGAACTTGACCGTCTGATTGCAGCGGATGCACGGCACCGGCGTCTGGCCCGCCAGATAGGAGTCGGCGAACTGGTCGATCACGGCGTCGCGGAAGCGGCTTTCGTAGTCGAGGACATAGTGGGGGATGCCCAGGGTCTCGGCGGCCAGCCGGGCATCGTGGATGTCCTGACCGGCGCAGCAGGCGCCCTTCTTCTTCAGCGCCGCGCCGTGGTCGTAGAGCTGGAGCGTCACGCCGACGACGTCATAGCCCGCCTTGTGCAGCAGGCCGGCGACGACGGTGGAGTCCACCCCGCCCGACATGGCCGCGACCACGCGCGATCCCACCGGCAGGCCGACCGCCAGGCGCGCGCTCTCGATCGCCGCGTCCATGTCGGCTTGCGACGCCATGGGGGCGATGTCGGGGATCGGGCAGAGGGGCTCGGTCAACGTCATCGTCGCCATTTAGTGTCAAAGCGGCGCGATTTCGAGGCCCGACGTCACGCCAGGGCGATCAGGGCGCAGATGCGGGCCTCGGTTTCGGAGAGAAACCACCCTTTGTGGACGAAGACCGCGTCGCGACGGAAGTCGGCGTGAACTCGCTCGGCCAGCCTCGGTCCGGTCTCGGAATTCTGCCCGTTCGGGAAGACGGCGGCGCGCAGGGCCGGGGCGTCCGACGGATGCAGGGCCAGCCAGGCGCGGCCGATCTCGGCGGCCCCGACCGGATCCACGGCCGCGATCTCGGGCGTCCAGGCGGCGGCGTAGGCCCCGCCCGCCACCGACACGGCCGCGAGGCCGGCGAGCGCCTGCAGCAGGCCGCGTTTGCTGAGCGTGGTCATCGGGCGGTCTCCATGCGGGATTTGAGGTGGTCGGCTAGGCGAATGGCGAGCGCCGTCAGGGTCAGGGTCGGATTGACCAGGCCCGAGGTCGGGAAGACCGAGCTTCCGGCCACGAACAGATTGGCCGCGCCGTGCACCCGGCAGTCGGCGTCGACCACCCCGCGGGCCGGATCGGCGGACATCCGGGTCGTGCCCATGTGGTGCCGGGACGGACCCATGGACCGGAGCAGCCCCTCGGTTTCGACCGGCCAGCAGACCCTGCCCAGGCCCTGGGCGGCGAAGCCGACGGCGAAGGCGCGGGCGGAGGCGGCCAGACTGTCCCAGTCGGCCTGGGTGTAGCGCCAGTCCAGCCGCGCGCGCGGCTGGCCCAGGGCGTCCACCTGATCCGACAGGGTGATCCGGCTGTCGGGATTGGGCGCCTCTTCCGACATCAGGAAGTAGTCCAGGCGGCGGGCGGGCGCGCCTTCGATGGCGGCGGCCAGCTGTTCGACCGCGGCCCGGGGCGAGCCTTCGGCAGCGCCCGGCTTGGGACGGGTCGACAGGGTCAGGGTGCAGTTGCCGGCGCCGAGGCGCTTCTGGGTCGCGGGCTCGAGCACGAACACCGCATGAGGCCGGTCCCGGGCCTGGCTGTCGTACAGCGACAGGTCCGCGCCGGTGGTGAAGGCGATCTCGGCGTCGCCGCGCGGATCGGCGTCGCCGGTGGTGACGACCACATGCCCCTGGAAGCAGCGCCCGACCCAATCGGAGGCGTTTCCGACGCCTTCGGGCCTGTCCTGCCTCGACGCCAGCATCAGGCGTGCATTTTCGACCCCGCCCGTGGCCAGGACGTAGGTCGCCGCCCGGGCGGTGAGCCGACGTCCGGTCAGGCAGCGGATTTCGAGCCGATCTACCGCTCCGTCCGACGCCAGCCGGATCGCCGTCGCATTGGCGTGGAGGTGGATATGGATGTTCTCCGCCTGACCGGGCGCATCCCGGAAGGCGGCGAAGCCGGCGGGATCGATCCGGCCGGACACGGGGCTGTAGGCGCGGGGCGACGGGCGAAGGACGTCATCCGGGGCGCCGACCGGCGGCAGGGCGGGGCCGTCCGGTGCGCCGCCGTCGGCGGGAAACCGCGGCAGCTTCAGCCGGTCGCAGGCGCGGTCGTAGAAGGGCTTCAGCTCGGTCCGGCCGAAGGGCCAGCCGCTCAGCGCCACCGCTGGACGCGCCTCGAAGTCGATCGCGTCCAGCGGGCCGCATTTGCCGCCCCATACATGGCCCGAGCCGCCCAGGGCCCGCACGCGGGACTGTCCCAGATAGCTGTCGATCGGCAGGTCGGGATTGCCCGGCCCGGACATCGTCCCGGGACCGTCATACAGGCGCTGGATCTCGGGATCCGGGTCCGGGCCGCCGCTCTCCAGGATCACCACCCGCGCGGCGGTTCCGGCGAACTCATAGGCGATGGCCAGCCCGGCCATCCCTCCGCCGACGATGATGATGTCGGCTTCGATCAGGCTGTCTTCAGGCAAGGTTCGGGCGTCGGTGACAGGCATGGGCCTTCTCCGTGAGGGGAAATCAGGTTGTCAGGCGTGGATCAGGCGCGGGCGCCGTGGGTCCGCAGATAGTCGACGATGTCGGCTCGACCGGCGCGCCGGGCCATGCCCAGCGGCGACCGCATCTCGTCGGGATAGGGCGGTGCGCGGGGCGCCAGGACCGCCAGGTTCACGTCCGCGCCGTGCTCGACCAGCCGCCGGACGACGGGCAGGTGTCCGAAGCGGGCGGCGGTGATCAGGGCGGTCTCGTCGTTGCGCACGACGGCGTCGACCGTCGCGCCGGACGCCAGCAGCAGGTCCACGACGGCCAAGTGGCCGCCGCCGGCCGCCGCGATCAGCGGATTGCCGTCGCCCAGGACCGCGATGTTCGGGTTGGCGTTCCGGTCCAGCAGCAGGCGCGCCATGGCCAGGTCGCCGTTGTCAGCGGCCATGATCAGGGGGGCGCCTTCGCCCGGGACCGTCAGGTTCGGGTTCGCGCCTCGGTCCAGCAGCAGGCGGGCCAATTCGATCTGACCGCCGCGGATGGCCAGGATCAGCGGAGAGCCGTCGCCCAGGGTCCAGCCGTTGACGTCGGCGCCGGCGTCGATGAGGGCGGCCGCCCGCGGATGGTCGCCGGCCTCGATGGCCCGCATCAGGGCGCGGGTGGAGGCCGAGGCCTGCGCGGCGGTATTCTGAGGGTCGATCGCCGTGGCAGGCTGCAAGGCCCAGGCGGCCGCTCCGCCCGAGACGACCAGGACGGCGGCCAGGGCCGCGCCGCCGACCCGGCGTCCGCGGCTGGGCGTCCGCTTCAGGCGGGCGATGCGGCGACGCAGCTCGCGCTTGTCGCCGGCCAGCCAGTGGCAGCCGAGCGGAGCCGGCGCGGCGGCGAACTGGGTCTTCAGCATGGCCTCGGCATAGAGGCGGCGAAGACCGGGCAGACGGGCGACCACGGTCTCGTCGCAGGCCAATTCCTGGTCGGCGCGAATCAGCCGGGCGGCCAGGTGGACGAGCGGATGGAACCACAGCAGGGTCCGGGCCGCCGCGACCGCCAGGTTGATCTGGGCGTCGCCAGCCGTCAGGTGGACGCGTTCGTGAGCGACGACCACGGCCT
>Ga0307406_10002508_pt1 | contig 10006 bp, 9 predicted proteins | sample 322Cmetagenome_3_FD_203706 | JGI IMG/M metagenome (GOLD analysis project Ga0307406, IMG submission 203706) | Maize rhizosphere microbial communities from greenhouse at UC Davis, California, United States - 322HYB-C-2 | ecosystem: Host-associated > Plants > Roots > Rhizosphere > Soil | place... | reverse complement strand
TGCTGATCTCCATCCTGAATCCACCGTCGGCGACGCCATCAACCTCATGACGGCCAAGAGCACGCCTCACGCCCGCAGCAATGTGTTCCACCTTCTATGGACCGGCGCCCTGGCCATCGACATGAACACTCGTCTCTCCAACAGCACGCCGCTCACTATCTCCGCCTCTGCATCGATTCGTCAGGAGTTCCCGCATGTCCACGCGTAATCGCCCCGTCGCCGTCGCCATCGACGGAGACATCTACGAGCTCGACGGCGCAACGACCAAGGGCGTCACCCTTGTCCACCGCGTCACCGGCGCGCGTCGCACTATCACCCACGCCGAGCTCGCCAACATCGTCCCCAGCGAAGAGCAGCGTTCACCACGCCTGCTCGACCACGCCCCCACCCACGTCCTTCAGGCAGCCAACGTCATGGCAACGGACCTAGACGAGGTACTGACCGGCGTGGGCAGGAACGGCAAATGCTGGCCCGAGTACGACCTGCGGACCACGAGCCAGGAGCAACGCATTGCCCGCAAGCTCACCGAGCTGGAGCGCGCCGGGCGCGGAATGGCTCGCTCCACTTTCTTCGACAAGCTCTCGAAATACCAGCGCGACGGACTCGTCGGCCTCATCGACGGACGCGCCATCCGGAACTACATGCCGAACGAGAAGGTCGATGTGACCGTCATCAGACACCTCATCAAGGCAATCGACAGCCAGGTCGACTGGTCCACGGGCACCATCAAACGGGTCATCGAGCAGGCCAAGGATTCCATTGAGGCGGTCGACCCGTACATCAAGCTCCCGAGCCGGTCAGCCTGGTACGAACTCGTCGCACGGCTCGGGCACGGCAAGCATGTGACCGGCAGCCGCAAGACCCGGAAGTCGCTCGCGAACCGACCGAAGGACCGCATGATGGCGAAGAGTGAACCGCTGCTCCCCGGCTCTCAGGTCGAGGTAGACACCAACACGATGGATGTCGAGGTTCGCACGCCGAAGGGCGAGCGAAAGCGCGCGCGACTGTCGCTCATGTTGGATGTGCACTCGCGCAGCATCATGGCGTACACCTTCCGCCTGGAAGGCACGAAGGGCGTCGACCACACTCTGCTGCTCGCACAGGCCATCACCCCGCGAGCGAACCGCCCCTCGCGCTCGGAGTACCGCGAGCTTCTTCGACGGAAGAACCCGAGCCTGCCCCTCCTGTCCGATGAGGAGTACGACATGCACGCTGCAGAGCACCCGTACATCTACCCGACCAACATCACCGTGGACCGCGGCTCCGACTACATCACACCGACGTTCCGAGGCGCGGCCGAGCAGCGCGGATGCTCCGTTGTGCTCTCGGCGCCCTACACGCCGACGAGCAAGCCTCACGTCGAGCGTCAGTTTCACAGCATCAACTCGATGTTCGTTCAGCACCTCGAGGGCTACGTCGGGCGCAGCCCCGAGCACAAGGGCAAGGAAGTCCCGACCGAGGAACTGCTCACGCTCGAGTCGCTCCGCGAGCTGTTCGAGGACTGGGTCATCAGCGTCTGGCAGAACACACCTCACAGTGGCCTCCGTGACCGCCTGCACCCGACCCGTCACGCATCGCCGAACCAGGCAGCCGGACAGGCGGCTCTGAGCGTCGCCCAGTTGCACATGCCCCTTAAGCGCGACAACTTCATCCTCATGCTCGAGAGCAAGTTCCGCCGAATCCTTGCCACCGGCGTCAAGGTCAACAACAGGGAGTATGACTCGCCAGAACTCAACATGCTCCGGGGCAAACTGTCGAGCATGCCCCGCCACAAGGGCAAGTGGGAAGTGAAGGTCGACCCATACAACCCCGAGGCCGTGTGGGTCATCGGCGACGAAGGCGAGCTCATCGAGTGCCTCGAGCGTGGCGCCGCCATGCGCCAGTACGAGCCCGACTTCGCACCGGTGGAGGACGACTATCGCACGCTGACTGCACAGGCCGACGCTGAACTTACCGGAACCCCGTTCCCGCAGGCCAAGCAGCCCACGGTCCTCCCTGAGTACACGGTCGTTGACGAAGACCTCGACGACGACGACTACATCCCCACTTTCTGAAAGGAACACCATGCTCGCCTTCACCAGCCACAACTCCGATATCACCGCCCTGAACCGCCGTGAGTCCCTCATCCACTACCTGCAGCACCCCCTCACCGCTCCAGCACCGCTCGACACGACATCGTCCGCCGAGCGACACGAGCACGACCAGCAGCGGATGGACTACCTCTCCGGAGGTATCGTCCTCCGAACCTCGACCGTGGCGCAGGGAAAGCTCCTCCTCACGCGCGCGTTCCAGGAAAACCGGTCACGGAACTCCGGCCACGCCGGCGTGATGCTCTCCGGGGACTCCGCGCTCGGCAAGACCACGACCGCCAAGCGCCTGATGCGCTGGGTGCTCGAGGAGTACACCAAGCAGGTCCCAGACTGGGAGCGCTTCGAGCACGTGCCGGTCATGTACGTCGAGGTGCCATCGGGCAGCAACGCGAAGGACCTGCTCCGTGAGTTCTGCGACTTCTACGGCCTCACGGTCCTGGCCCGGGATACGACCGCAGACCTGCGGACCAAAGTCGTGGGCGCCATCCGTCGCGCCCGGACCCAGCTCGTCGTGGTCGATGAGCTCCACAATCTCGCGGGCCGCGCGTCCGGGCTCGGCGAGGCCGTCGACCTCCTCAAGGGACTTCACAACGACGTCTCGGCGACGTTCCTCTACTGCGGCCTCGACGTGACCAACTCCACCCTCATGCACGGCCCGCGTGGCCAGCAACTGATGAGCAGGTTCTCGGTCGTCGAGCTCGAGTCGTACAAGTGGTCCAACGCCGACCACCGCAAGGAGTGGAAGACCCTCATTCGCGGGTTCGAAGCCGAACTCCAACTGCGCCATCACCCGGTGAAGACGCTCGACCCGCTCACGGAATACCTCTATCAGCGCACCGGCGGCTCAATCGGGTCGCTCGGTCGCCTGCTCACCGGCACTGCTATCGACCTCATCCAGAACAAGGCGAAGGTGGAGATGCTCGACCGCGCCACCCTCGACGCCTACACGCTCGACCTCACCGCCGAGACCTTCTACCGCAAGACCCTCGCCCGGAAGGCGACCAAGACGAAGTCAGCCATCGAGCGGGTGATGGCATGACGCCCGCAGCCCTGCGCCGCCGCTTCCCGTTCAGCGTCCGCCCGCGGCACCGTGAAACCCTCAACAGCTTCACCCGCCGCACCATGGCCGCCAACGGCGAACGTGACACCCTCCCGCGCGACCTGCTGAAGATGGCGCGCGCCCATAACCCCGAGGTGACGTGGGACTCGATTCTCAGCACCAAGGTCGGGCGCTCGCTCGATCTCCTCTACGCTCCGGCCGGGCACAGCCTCACCGGGCTCGACGACTGCGCCTCGTGTCGGTCGCGCGTCGCCGAGCGCTGGGCGTGCCTGCTGTGCAGTCACGGCGAACACATTCAGCAGCACCCCCATCTCGAAGACCTGGTCTGCGAGCGACACCAACGATGGGTCGGCCCAGGGAGTACCGCTGCGACGCAGGCCCCCGCAGCGGCGAGCGATGTCGCAGCTCACCGCCGCTTCCAGCAACTCCGCCGAACCCGCCGCCTCGATCTGCATCTGTTCTTCGAAGTCCTCACCGAACTCGAGAGCGACCTCGACCAGCCGCGTGCCGAGGTCTTCCGTCACGCCGTCGCCATCGTCGACTGGGTTCAGCGCACCGGTACAACACGACGGCTCTTCGACCCCGCCATCGCGTACGCCACGACGTTCGCATGGCTTCGCGAAACGATGGCCAACATCGCCGCGCATCCGACCCCGGCTGCTGCTCGAGCAGTCTGGCTACACCTCTGGCCGGCACACCTTGCCCTGAAGACCGCCTTCCGCGGGTACACCGGGTACCGTGCCGGGGACGCCCACGACTTCACCCTCCCCGAGGACATCACCACCTGGTACCCGCGACCGACCGTCGAGCAGAGCACCCGCGACTACCTCGCGTGCACGGGTGACAACAACCTCTCCGCCCTCGCACGCCTGGCCGGAGAAGACAGTGATGGACCGACAGCGTCGGCGCCCCGGACCCGCACGATTCACTGCATCCGCGGCCATCTCTACATCGAGGTTCGCACCTGCGACTCCGCCGAAGATGAGACCCCGTGCCCACACTGCACGGGCGTGCACGTCATCGCAGGGGTGAACGACCTCGCGACGGTGTCTCCCGCCATAGCGGCTCAGCTCCACCCCATTCTGAACGGAGAGCTGACCGCCTCCGATATCACGGCCCGGAGCCACACGTTGGTCTGGTGGGAGTGCTCGGAGAAGAAGCACCCGTACCGGGGCATGCCCTTCAACCGGACCCTCAACGACGCCGGCTGCGCCGTCTGTCTCAATCGCGTCACCCTCAAGGGCGTTAACGACCTCGCCACGACCCACCCCCGCATCGCCCGCGAGCTCCACCCGAAGACCGGATACGCGAAGACAGCCACGCAACTGAACGCCGCTGACCCGAAGACGCGCGACTGGCTGTGCCCGCAGGAGCACCCGTACCGTGCCTCCGTGAAGGCACGCGTCCGCGGCAAGACTTGTCCCGAGTGCAAGAAACGGCGCACCCGTACCTCCGGGCGCAGCATCGTGGACACTCACCCCCATCTGGTTTCCAACTGGAGGCCCGAGCTCAATGAAGGCCGCGAGCCAGCCGACTACACGAAGGGGTCCGCACTCGAGGTCGTCTGGTTCTGCGAAAAGAGCGGACACGAGCACACTTTCCCGATGCGCCTCGAGGCACGTACCCGAGGATGCGACTGTCCGTACTGCGCGGGTCGCCTCATCCTCGCCGGGTTCAACGACTTCGCGACGACCGACCCGGCGCTCGTCGACGACTGGCACCCCTACCGCAACCGGAAGCACCCGAATGAAGTGATGCGTGGCTCGAACGACAAGTTCCACTGGAAGTGCCGGGAGGGCCACGAGACTCACCAGAGCATTCCGAACCGAAGACTGTCGGGCGGATGCGTCCAGTGCCCATGGCACGAGCGACCCGGGAACGCCCGAGACTGACGGCTGCGGCACAGGTCACAACCGTTCTAGGCGACAAAATCGGTGCCATATTCATGACGCAGGCGCATAGTATGGGCAAACGGACCTGGGGGAACGATGACCATCACGCAGTCTCAGCGCACGCTTCGTAGGCGCGACGCGCACGCGGGGCCTGCGCGCGCGACTTCTGCGGGCGCTCGCCGGTTCTGGGTGCTCGAGGGCACCACGGACGAGCAGACCGAGCAGATGATCGCGCTGATGAGCACTCGTATTCGCGCAGCGGAGAGGATCGCCGCAGACCAATCCCGCCGACGGCGCCTGCGTTCGTGGATATTTTTCGCTCTGAGCCTGATCTTCAGTGCAGTCATCGGGTGGCTTGCGTATCAAGGTGGTGTGCTGGCCGGAACAGAGGTCGATGGGTCCAACGCGGCGACAACGTTCAACCTGCTGCTCTTCTCAAGTCTCGGCGTGATGAGCGCTAGCGTGGTCGTCCTTAGCTACGTCAACTTCCGTAGAAGTCGCGAGATGGAAAGTGCGCTGCGGCTCGCGAGAGAACGCGCGGTTCAGGAGCTCCGTTTGCTGACTGACCGCCGAAATGCTGCTGCGTCCGTCGCGCCCGTCCACCCGCGCACGCCTAGCGAGATTGCCTCGTGACGGACACGCCTCACGCGTCGACCGACAAGGGCGACGCGAATAGTCAGCGCCCGAAGCCCCCGGGGACGGCACGCGTTCCGATCACCGACAGTGACGACCTGAAGCTCCAGACGACCCTGGAAGACGAGCAGTATCTCGCTCGCATGCTAGATCTGCGTGCGCAGGTAGAGGCGAGATCGAAGAAGCCTCTCAACTTCGATAGCGAGATTCTCGTCGAAGCCGAGATGATCACTCAGCGGTTCACTGCTGATCTGCTGAAGCTCGCGGTCCGGCGAGCGAGAACACGCCCCAACGACACTGTGCTTCTGATGGAGGATCTCGCGTGGTCGCGGCAGCTCCTCGTCAATGGCTCGGGCGGGGGCCTTCTCGTCCTGTTCCTCACGACCATCGGTGGCTTGGTGATGGGTGTCGGAGCGCCGATGATAGTCACGCCAGTTGTCACAGAGACAATCGACAAAATGACTTCGGCCACTCTTGCGGTCGGCGGCGGCGGAGTCGCAGTGGGGACTGCTCTCCTCACGGCAGGATTTGTCCTCGCTGCCCGGCGAAAATGATTCTGGCGCTTCGAACAACCTGGAGGTAGCTGGGCTTCCAGATTCTGTCGGCATTGGCCCATACACTCATCGCGGGGGTAGGGATTATGCAGAGAAGCCGCGCGCGCGTACTGATCACCGTGAAAGCGTCTCCGGAGCCGTCAAAGACGTATGGTGACACCGTATGCGTGGCCGGAGTGCGCCTGAACGATGACGGAAGCGGAACCTGGGTGCGCATCTACCCTGTGGCATTTCGACACCTTGACTCAGCGCAGCAGTTCAAGAAGTTCGAGGTCATCGACGTTGACTTGACGCGTGCAACCAAAGACTCACGCTTGGAGAGCCACCGCCCCAACTGGGAGACTCTGACCCGGCGGATAAAGAACGGCAAGTACATCACGTACCCGAATGACGCGCGTGGCCCCATCTTGGAGCAGCTTCTCGGGCCGACGATGTGCGACCTTCGCGCCGGAGTCGACGTCGACCTCAACGCACAGTCCCTCGGGCTGGTTGAGGTCCGAGAGTTGAAGCCGTTGAAGTTTGCCCCCCACGGACCGTGGTCCGCCAGACAGATCGACGACATGAAAGCCGCCATGCAACCAGACATCTTCGGCGAGGTCGATGACGCTCCGATGCTGGTCCCTCCGCGCTTCAAGGTTCACTACGACTACTACTGCATGACGCCAACGTGCAACGGACATAAGCCACGGATCCTGGATATGGAGCTCAGCGCACTCCAGTATCACAACCGATTCAAGTCCGATGAAGAGCTGAAGGCTCTCATCACCCAGAAGTTCCACGCCGAGATGTGGAATGACCGAGTACGCACGTACTTCTTCGTCGGGAACTTTGCCGACATCGTCAAACGGAGGAACTTCTCTGTACTCGGCGTCTACAAACCAGCGCGGGCTTCAACGTACGCAGATACGTTGTTCTAAACGGGTACGAGCCTGTCCCGCAGTGCCGACAGGATTTGTTCGCGGTGACAGCGGGTCTCATCCGCTTCGAAGCAGAGCAACGCTACCGTTCCCGTCTCGGTCAGGGCGAGCACTCGATCCAAAGCGATGTGCGCGGAGTCCGTCTCGAGAAGGTCTTTAAAACGATTGCGCGCGTCCGTGGCGGCTGCGCCTTCAACCTCACCGAAACCCTCGCGATTGTCCCGCGGGTTCCCCAAAGCAGGCAGGTGCTCGTATGCGATCCCGTCAACGTCCAACCGCGTTCGGAGCGCCGTCTTAGACAGACCGCGCTTCCGCGAGATGGGGTTGAGGCGCACATCGACCAGCGTCTTCACGCCGCGAAGTCGCAGCTTCGAGACGAGGCCGTCTAGGTCGAGTCCCTCATAGCCGACACCGATGACGTTCGTTTCCATGATGATCAAGTCTTACACTCCGAATGCTGTGGTTCGGCCGGGCTGTCGATTGGAGTCGCTCCCGGGACCGCGAACCACAGATGACGCTGAAACTGCACCCCTGTTGATGACGAGCGGTAAGAGCTGCGATCCCAGTCGCATTCCGGGCGGAAACATCTCCACGGTACGCACGACGCTGTCTACCTCCCAGGGAAATCGCATCACTGTCGCTGTACTGGGCCGTGCCGCAGTCTTCGCGAACCGATCTCCGAAGGGGAGACGATCTAGGGCCGCACCGCCCCACAGGGTCGGAACCGCGAGCGGTCGCCCCAATCGATGCCTCACGACATCGCCCCGCCGGACTCCACGATAGAGTCTCGGTACCGACTGAACGAGAGGACCCCAACGTTGACCACGTCGCCCGAGATGGCCGCGTCAACGCCTGTCGCTCACTCTCCGGACCGTGCGGCAGCGTTGCGTGCACGCATCAAGAAGTCCAAGTCGTTCCCGAAGATGTTGCATTTCCTCAACTCCGCAGCGACGTTCATCAGTGTCATTAGCCCGATCTTGACCATCGTGGGGGCTGCAGGTCTCGCCGTTATCAGCATCGACGATGTACGACAGCAAGCTCGCGTATGGTTCGCTCCGTCGGTATGGGAATGGGGCGCGGAGAACAAGGTGGCGGTCGTAGTGGCCCTGTCGCTGCTGGCGAGTCTCCCTCCGCTGCTAAGCAAGTGGATCGTGCGAAGGCAAGCCCTGCGACGAGAAACACGACGCAACGTCGAACTCACCACGGCCGCCGGCAGCCAGTCATCCCGTGTAGCTCACCTCATCACCAAAATTGGTGACGTCCGCAACGGAGAGATCGACGGTAAGTACATCGGATACACGTTGATGGAAGCATGCAACTACTTCAAGACGAGAGCAGTTCACACCAGCGGCGCGGGAGCCGGCGACCGCATCGAGGCGTACCTCATGCGCTCCAACCGCAACGGCAGAGGGACCATCTACTTCGAGCGGTATAGGCAGACGCATACCCCAGCCAGCGACTTCGGGTACAACCTCAGCGGACATCAAAACCGCGTCGCCACAGAGACGATTAGCGAACTGCTTAGCGGCAGCGGGTACGTTTTCACTGCGAATGAAGCCGACCTCGAACGAGTTCAAGACGCCTTCAAGATACCGAAGGAGTCCTCTCCGTATCGGCAATACCTCGCCGTCCCTGTTCGCAAAGATCGGAAGATCACCGACCCCAAAGACGTCTGGGGTCTCCTTTTCTTGATGTCCACGGCGCCCGGTATGCTTCGCGAGACGGACGAAGCGCTGCTCACCACTTATAGCTGGTACATCTCGGCCGCACTTGCTTTGGACGTGCGCGGCAGTTCATCGACTCCGGCACCTCTCCTCGGAGTAGACTTCCCAGACCCTCAAGATAGGAGCAGCTCATCGTGATCGGCTTCATCCGCAACGAGCAAGAGTTCGAACCTCAGAACGACGAGGACCAGCATCTGGAGCAGCTCGACTTCGAGCGCATGTGGGACGAAGGCCTGACGAGCACCTCCGTTGAAGCTCGGACCGCCAGGTCTACGATGCACCGACTCGGGCGCTGACGCCACAGCAGTTCCCCTTGTCCGGCTGCCGCAGAGTTGACCGTCTGATTCTGCGCCCGGGCAGATCTTGCGCCCTTCGGGATACGCGTCAGCTCCCCCGCTAGTCCTCAGGCGGTACCAGGACGGCTAGAGGTCCTCCGCGGCCGTCCTGAAGTCGTCATTGATCTTGATGACGAGCGCTACCGTGAGTTTCAGGGCAGTGAGATAGGCCCCGAAGTGCGCGCTAGCCCCCTCAGCGTCAGTCTGTGCACCATGGAGGTACTTGTTCCGAAGTTCCGGTCCATTGTTGAACTCGAATTTGTTGAGCTGGTAGTTGAAATAGCTCGCCTCTGCCGTCGTCAAGAGCGTAGATTCGAAGCGCAGCCATCCACGTTGGATCATTTCGTCAGCGCGTTGGCGACCAAGCTCGGACTGGTGCGCGTAGCTTGCAGCTTCTGTGGCGAACAGCGCTCGGAGAATCTTGAACTGCGCAACGCTAGCGAGCTGAACTCTCCCCTCCCTGACTGCCAGGACCCCAGCGTCCAGAAGCATGTCCAGTGTCGGCCTCTGAAACTCCTCGAACTGCTCGTACTGAACCTCGCTGCGAACGAGCAGCTCAACCAAGTTCTCCCCGCGAAGCTCTTCGTTGATGTAGCCCATTGAAGATTGATCCGAGAAGAGTGTCTCGAGGATTGCGGGTAACGCCGACGTCTCCGCCGGATAGAGATACTTGATCTTCACCAGGCTCGGGACTTGCCTGTACCTCACCGCGTCCGATGTCATCGAGAGAAGTTCTCTGTCTATCTCGCCGTCTTCGACGAACCGTTCGAACTGCCGGACGACACTCTCCATCTCAACCAG
>Ga0307406_10002507_pt1 | contig 10008 bp, 9 predicted proteins | sample 322Cmetagenome_3_FD_203706 | JGI IMG/M metagenome (GOLD analysis project Ga0307406, IMG submission 203706) | Maize rhizosphere microbial communities from greenhouse at UC Davis, California, United States - 322HYB-C-2 | ecosystem: Host-associated > Plants > Roots > Rhizosphere > Soil | place... | reverse complement strand
CCGCAGAAGCGCGACGGCGAGCTCGGCGCGGCCACGATCCGCCGGCTGCAAGGTGGGGCCTTCCCCGTGTTCCAGCTCGACGGCACCGCGTATCCGGGCAACAGCGGCAGCCCCGTCTACGAGGCGGGCACCGGCGCCGTCATCGGCATCATCAACATGGTGCTGGTGAAGGCTTCGCGCGAGTCACTGCTCGCGCAGCCGTCCGGCATCGCCTACGCGATCCCGTCCGTGCACCTGCGCGATCTGATCGCTGAATTGCGGTGAACGCCGAGCTCGTATTCGCGCTGAAGGGCATCGCGAAGGCGCTGGTGCTTCCGCCGGCCGGTCCGCTGCTCGTCGCGCTCGCCGGTGTGCTGCTGTGGAACCGCAAGCCCCGCGTCGGACGTGCGTTGGCGCTGTTCGGCACGTTGTCGCTGCTCGTGCTCTCGCTGCCCATTGCGGGTTGGTTGCTGACGCGTGCGTTCGATCGCGAGCCGCTCGACGCCGCGGCGGCGCACGACGCCCAGGCGATCGTCATCATCGGCGGCGGCACGCGCCGGATGGCCCCCGAGTACGGCGGCGATACGCTCGGCCGCCTCACGCTGGAGCGGGTGCGCTACGGTGCGCGTGTCGCGAAGCAAACCGGGCTGCCGGTGCTCGTCAGCGGCGGCAAGCTGTTCGGTGCGACGCGCACCGAAGCCGCGCTGATGGCCGAGGCGCTCTCGCAGGAGTTCGGCATCGCCGTCCGATGGCGCGAGGAAGCATCGCGGAACACGCACGAGAACGCCGTGCTGTCCGCGCGGATGCTGAAGGCGGCCGGCGTGACGCGCGCGATCCTCGTTGCGCATGCGATCGACATGCCGCGGGCGGGCGCGGAGTTCGCGGCGGCCGGCGTGCCCACGATCGCCGCGGCGACCGGGCTCCCATCGCGCGGCCCGGTGGTGGCGATGGACTTCGTGCCGCAGGTCGGGGCGCTCGTCGCCTCGCACGACGCGCTGTACGAGATGCTGGCGAATCTCGTTCGCGTCGCAACGCCTTGAAGCGCGCGCGCTAGCGGGTGCTCTCGCGCATCTCGCCCTGGCCCTGGGACGGCGTGCGCAGCCGCAGGAGGTCGGCGAGGCGGCGCGCCTTGAGCTTCGCCATTACACGGGCGCGATGGACTTCGACGGTGCGCGGGCTGATGCCGAGATCGACGGCGATCTCGCGGTTGTGCATCCCCCGCACGATGCGGTCGTAGACCTCGCGCTCGCGCTGCGTGAGCGAGCCGAGCAGCAGCGTCGCGCGCGCGTCGGCGGCGCGTTCGAGCTGCGCGCGATCACGTCCTTCGATCGCGCCGCGCACCGCAGCGAGCAGGCCGTCGTTGTCGATCGGCTTCTCGAGAAAGTCGACCGCGCCGGCGCGAAGCGCGTGCCGTGCGCTGGCCACGTCGCCGTGCGCGGTGACGAGGATGACCGGCAGCGACAGGCCGCGGCGACCCATCTCCGCCTGCAGTTGCAGGCCGTCCATGCCGGGCAGCCTGAGGTCGATGATGGCGCATGCACGCGAGCCGTCGAGCGGCTCGCGCAGGAAGGCCTCGGCGGAGCCGTATTCGCGCGTCTGGTAGCCGGAAGCGTTGAGGAGGACCGTCAGCGAGTCACGAACGCCGGGATCGTCGTCGACGATCACGACCGTGGCGGGGGCGTCATTGGGCAGCGTTTCCATGGATGGGCAGAGTGAAGCGGAACGTGGTGGGATGTGTCACGGCGAGCTCGAGCGTGCCGCCGTGCGCCTGGACAAGCGTGCGGGAGATGGACAGGCCGAGCCCCATGCCCGACGGCTTGGTCGTGACGAGCGGCTCGAACAGCAGGTCGCGCAGGCTCGCGTCGATGCCGGGGCCGCTGTCGGCGACCTCGACCTCGACGCTGGTGCCGCGCTCGTGCGCGACGATCCGGATCCAGCGCGGCGGCGGCGTGTCGCCGACGGCGTCGGCCGCATTGCCGATGAGGTTGTGCAGGACCGTGCGGAGCTGGATCGGATCGGCCGACAGCGACGGCAGCGTCGCCGGCACGTCGATCGACAGCGCAATGGCGCGCGTGCGCAGCCTGTCCCGCATCGCGTCGACCGCGTCCTCGATGACCGACGTGAGCTCGATGGGCTCGCGACGCACGACGCCGGTCCGGAAGAAATCACGGATCCGTTGTACCGATTCGCGCGTGCGGGACGACTCGGCGACGATGCGCTCCATGACGCCGGCGACGTCGGTCGGCTTGGCGAGGCCGCGCTTGATCATCTCGAGACCGGCGCGCGCATAGGTACCGATCGCCGACAGCGGCTGCGAGAGCTCGTGCGCGAGCGTCGCCGCCGTCTCCGACGCCGCGGAGAAGCGCATCGCATCGGCAAGGGCGTGCTGCTGCGCGCGCAACTCCGCGCTGCGGCGCGCGAGCTCGGACAGCGCGCGGCTGCGCTCGCCCGACACGGCGCCCAGCACGAGCGTCGTGACGCCGAGCACCAGCATCAGCATCTGGTAGCTCGTCGCCTCCTCGACGCTCCGACCCGCGAGCCACAGTGCGATCAGGATCGCGACCTGCACGGTCGCCACGCCGAGGACGGCGCCGGGAAGCCCCCGGCGCATCGCGAGCACGATCAGCGGGACGAACAACAGGTACAGCGGCTGCTCGCCCGCCTCGCTGGCGCGCGCGAACAGCAGATAGACGACCGCCGCGAGCGTCACCAGGAACGCCCCCAGGTCCAGCCACAGCGGCTGCGCGGGGCGGCGCGGCATCCAGTTCGGCGTGATGAGGAGGATGGTGAGCGGCGCGACGATGACGATCCCGGTCACGTCGCCGAGCCACTTGTGGAGCATGCTGGGATACAGCGCGCCGAGCGTGTGCTGGTGCGTGACGAGGTAGGCGAGCACGTAGAACGTCGACGACAACGCCGCGCCGGCCGCCGCGATGAAGAGGAAGTCGCGCACGGCGGCGATGCCGTAGAGCTGCCGATCGAAGGCGCGCGCGCGAAGTGCGAGGCCGGTGAGCGACAGCGGGATGGCGACGGCCGCGGCGCTCGCGAGCTTAGACGCGAGCGAAGCGTCGCCGCCGCGCAACACGATTTCCGTGCCGAGCGCTGCGATCAGCACCGGCCAGGCGTAGCTCGCCCCACCGGCATAGACGAACGCGACCGCGAGCCCGGCCTGCGGGTTCCACGGCTTCACGGGCACCGGATCGACCCAGAAGACGAAGCTCGCCGCGTCGATGGCGAAGTACCCGGCGATGAGGACCACCGACCACGCGGCGTACAACGCGACCGGTTGGCGCGGAAGTCCGCGCACGAACCGCGGGGGCAACGCTCCCGCGCGTACCGACAGCGTTGGGTTGGCGCTCATGGCTGACGTTACGATCATAGATCGGCGATCGAGTTCTACGTTGTCGTCCGAATGCGAAAGATCGGTAGCCGGCGTGTAAACCGTTCAAGGAGACAACGGCACCCGGGGGCGAGGCCGTAGAAATACGAGCACAACTCGCGCCAGTCGCGTGTAGGACCGTCGCGTCGGGCACCGCGTGCCGTCTCGAACGCGCTGCGCGCGCGTAAGGAGCCGCGTTTATGGCGATGCGCGCTTGGACGCGGAACGTTTTACCGGCGCGATGTCAGTCGTACACGCACCGTATCGACCGTGATGCGCTTTCGCGCCGATCAAATGTGCGGCGAGGCATCGTCGGACCGCGCAACCCGCGCGACGCGAAACGAAAACGCCGCGGCATGCGCGGCGTTCGCTTCGGCTCGAGACTGGTCGGGGTGAGAGGATTTGAACCTCCGGCCTCTACGTCCCGAACGTAGCGCTCTACCAGGCTAAGCTACACCCCGAGGGACGGCCGCGGCGCGACGAAACTGCTAGAACGAACGGTCGGCCGCGAAAGCCGCCAATTCTAGCAGGCTTCGCGAGTACGGCGAAGCGGGCAGCCCGGCCAGTTGCTCCGCGGCGCTGCGCGCCTCGTCCGCCGCGCGATGGCGCGCGTAGTCGAGCGCCCCGGTGCGTTTCAGCACGTCGAGGACCGGCGTGAAATCGGTGCGGCCGCCGCCTTCGATCGCATGATGGATCGTCGCGGCGTCGCCCGGCGCGGCACTGGCGAGCGCCCGGATCAGCGGCAGCGTCATCTTGCCTTCGGCGAGGTCGTCGCCGAGATTCTTGCCGATGGCCTCGGCGTCGCCCGAGTAGTCGAGCACGTCGTCCATGATCTGGAACGCGGTCCCCACGTGCATGCCATAGCGCGCGAACGCCCCGGCCCGGGCCTCGTCGCTGTCCCCGATGACCGCGCCGAGCCGCGCGGCGGCTTCGAACAGCTTCGCCGTCTTGCGGTGGATGACGCGAAGGTAGGCCGCCTCGTCGATCCCCGCGTCGCCGGAGTTCATGAGCTGGAGCACCTCACCCTCGGCGATGACGTTCGTCGCGTCCGCGACGATACGCAGCACGTCGATCCGATCGACCGCCACCATCATCTGGAAGGCGCGCGAGTAGAGGAAGTCGCCGACCAGCACGGCGGCCGCGTTGCCGAATGTCGCGTTGGCCGTCGCCCGCCCGCGCCGCTGGCCGGATTCGTCCACGACGTCATCGTGCAGCAGCGTCGCGGTGTGGATCATTTCGATGACCGCCGCGAGCGTGTGCTGCTCGCGCCCCTGATGTCCGCAGGCGCCGGCCGCGAGCAGCAGCAGTGCGGGTCGCAGGCGCTTGCCTCCGCTGCCGATGATGTAGTCCGCGACCTGGCGGACCAGCGCGATGTCCGAGTCGAGCGCGCGACGCAGCTCTGCGTCCACGTCGCGCATGCCCGCCCCGATCACGGGCGTCAGGAAATCGAGTGTCACGAAGGACTTTCGGCGGCCGGCCGCAAAAAGGCCGTCAGGGCGAGCTGCGGCGCCGTTGCGGCGCGCATGGCAGGCGACGGATTCTACCGGATGAGGCGCCGGGCGCCCCCTCGCCAGCCGCGTTCCCGTTTTGACAAGAGGCGCCGAAACGCCTTATAATTCAAAACTTTTCCCGGCCCGCCCGCGCGGTTCGCGCAGCGGCGGCCGTTCGCCGGCCCGGGCGCTCGATTTCCCGCGCCGCTTTCGGATGCAAGGAGTTCCACATGTACGCGGTCGTAAAAACCGGCGGCAAGCAGTACAAGGTCGCGCCGGGCGAAAAACTGAAGGTCGAACTGCTGCCGGCGGACGTCGGCGCGGAAGTGGTCCTCGACCAGGTGCTCATGACGGCCGGCGAAGGCGACGACGTTCGCCTGGGCGCTCCGGCGATCGCCGGCGTGACGGTGAAGGCGACGGTGCTAGCGCATGGCCGTCACGACAAGGTGAGGATCTTCAAGATGCGCCGGCGCAAGCACTACCAGAAGCACCAGGGACATCGGCAGAACTACACCGAGATTCGCATCGACAGCATCGTCGGCTAGTCGACGGCGGCTCGCGAGGAACACGCAATGGCACACAAGAAAGCAGGCGGAAGCTCGCGCAACGGGCGCGATTCCGAAGCGAAGCGCCTCGGCGTCAAGGTCTACGGCGGCGAGTCGATCCGCGCCGGCGGCATCATCGTCCGGCAGCGCGGCACGAAGATGCACCCGGGCGTCAACGTCGGCATCGGCAAGGACCACACGCTCTACGCACGTGTCGACGGACACGTCCGGTTCGCGACCCGCGGGCCGAAGGGCAACACGATGGTCGATGTGGTCGAGACCGAGGCGACGCCAAAGCTGTAAGCCGGCCGCTGTCACCAAAAACCCGGGCAGGTGCCCGGGTTTTTTGTCGCCGCGCGCACGTTGACGATCTCCGCCCGGCGGCGCCGCGCGCTGCTGCGCTCGCCGTCGATCGCGTCACCGCCTTCGCGCGTGCAGCACGATGCGCACGACGATGCCCGCGACGAGTCCCCAGAACGCAGCGCCGATGCCGGCGAGCGTCAGCCCGGACGCCGTCACCAGGAACGTCACGACCGCGGCCTCGCGTTCGTCCTCGTCCCTGACCGCGGTCGCCATCGCGCTCGCTATGGTGGGCACGAGCGCCAGCCCCGCGACGACGAGCACCAGCGCGCGCGGCACCGCGGTCAGCAGTGCGCCGACCGCGCCGCCGAGCACGCCGAGCACCAGGTAGAACACGCCGGCCGCGACCGCGGCGACGTAGCGCCGCGCGCGATCGGGATGCGCTTCCGCGCCCATGCACAGGGCAGCGGTGATCGCCGCGAGATTGAACGCGAATCCGCCGAACGGGGCGAGCGCCACGGTCGTCGCTCCCGTCCAGCCGACGAGCGGACCCGCGGGCGCGGTGTACTGCGCGGCGCGCAGCGTCGCGAGTCCGGGCACGTTCTGCGAAGCCATCGTGACGACGAACAGCGGGAGCGCGAGCCCGGCGATCGCCGGCCACGACCATGCGGGCAGCGTGAACACCGGGGCCACCGGGGTGAGCGACAGTTGCGACGTCGCGATCGCTCCCTGCGTGGCCGCCACGGCAATGCCGACGCAGAGCGCGGCCGGCACCGCGTAGCGGGGGAACCACCGGCGTGCGGCGACATACGTCGCTGTCATCGCGAATGCCAGCGTGAAATCCGTGCCGAGTGACGCGAACGCGCCGACGCCGAAGCGCAGCAGCACGCCTGCAAGCATCGCCGCCGCGAGCGGTGCCGGCAGATGGCGCATCAGACGGTCGACGCTGCCGGAAAAGCCGACGGCTGCCAGCAATCCACCGCAGACGACGAAGGCACCGATGGCTTCGCCATACGGCACGCCCGCACTGCTGGTCGCGAGCAGCGCCGCACCCGGTGTCGACCAGGCGGCGACGATCGGCTCGCGGTAGCGCAGCGACAGCACGATGCACAGGGCGCCCATGCCGAGGCCGAGGGCGATCATCCACGACGCGACGTCCGCCTCCTGCGCGCCGAGCGCGCGGGCCGCCTCGAACACGATCGCCGCCGAGCTCGTATAACCGACGAGCGTGGCGACGAAGCCGGCGACGACGGCCGTCAACGACGCGTCGCGCGCGAGCGATCGCGTCAAGCGAACGCGGGCAGCGACATCACCGCCGCTCGATCCACCAGAGGAGCGCGATGCCGAGCGCGGTGAAAGTGACCAGCGGGAACGCCGCGGCGAAAAGCGGCGGCCAGTCGTTCAGCACCGCGAGATTGGAGAACAGGCGGCCGAGGAGAAAGAACGCGAGACCGAGCATCGTTCCGGTGAAGATGCGCACGCCCACGCCGCCCGAGCGGCGCTGGAAGTGCGCGAACGGCAGCGCGAGGACCATCATCACGAGCACCGTGACCGGGTACAGCACCTTGCTCCAGAACGCGATCTCGAAGCGCGACGTCTTCTGCGAATTGCCGCCGAGCACCTTGATGTTGTCGTAGAGCGTGGCAAGCTCGAGCCGCTCGGGCGAGACCTGGTAGACGGTGAGGATCGACGGACGAAGCACCGTGTCCCACACCGCGTCGGCAGCGAGCGTCATGCGCGCGGCGTCGCCGTCGAAGTCGGTGGTGCGGACGTTGACCAGCTGCCAGCGTCCGGGCTGGAGGAACCGGCCGGAGTCGGCGTGCCGCACGCGGGCCAGCCGGAAGCGCTCGTCGAACTCGTAGATGCGCACGCCGGCCAGCGACAGGTCGGCGAGCACCGAGCGGACGTTGACGAACGTCGCTTCCTCCTTGAACCAGAAGCCCGAATCGAACTGCTGGGCGATCACCGACGACGCGTCGCCGCGTGCCGCCGCACGCAGCGTCTGCGCGAGCCGTTCGGCGGGTGGCGACACGAACTCGCCGGCCAGGAACGTCGCGAGCGCCAGCGGAATGCCAACGCGGATCACCGACCAGCCGATCTGCCACAGCGACGCGCCCGACACGCGCATGACCGTGTACTCGGAATTGCCGACGAGCTGCGAGATCGCGAACAGCGTGCCGATCAGCGCCGATACCGGGAACAGCTCGTACGCGCGGGCCGGCAGATGCAGCGCCACGTAGACGAGCGCGTTGCTGATGCCATAGCTCGATCCCTTCGCTACGTCGCCGAGCTCGTTGATGATGTCGAAGAACGCGAACAGCATCAGCAGCGCGACGAACACGATCAGCGTCGCCCCGAGGACGTCGCGGCCGACGTAGCGGGTGAGCGTGCGCATGTCAGCCCGCTTGCGCCGCCCGACGCCGCCACCGCCAGCCGCCGACGAGGGCGCCGCGGTGGCGGAAGAGCAGCACCGCGAGCGCGATCGCCACGAGGTGCGGAATGAGCAGGCCGACCCAGAAGTCGACCTTTCCCTGCGCGATCAGGCTCTGGACGATGTTGAGGCCGTTCGCGTAGACCATGTACAGGAACGCGGCCGCCAGCAGGTTGAACGAGCGACCCATGCGCGGATTCACCTGCCCGAGCGGGATCGCCATCAGCGTCAGCACCAGTGCGAGGACGGGCACGGAGATGCGCCAGAACAGCTCGCCCGACTCGAGCGCGCCGTCGGAGGTGAGCAGCGTTTCGGTCGGGATCGCCTTGCGCGACGCGGGCAGCGCGCGCGCCTCGGCGGGCTCGATGCGGCGGCCGAGCCGCTCGAACTCGATGACGCGGTACTCGAGGCTGCCCGGCTTGCCTTCGTAGCGCCGGCCGTCCTGCAGCACGAGGAAGCGGTCGCCGTTCGGCGCCTCCTGCAGGCGGGCGCTGCGGGCGACCGTCGTCTCCTCCTTCGCCGGGTCGGTCGATTGCAGGAAGACGTTGCGGATCGTGCCGTCGAACGTGTTCACGCTCTCGACGAAGACCACGAGCTTCGCGCGCGGGAACTCGCGGAAGAGCCCGGGCGACAGCAGCAGCAGCTCGTCGCGCGACTCGAGCTGGCGCTCGAACTCGAGCTTGCGCCGCTCCGCCCACGGCGACAGGTAGAGCGACAGCGCGAGGATCGCGACGAGGAACGGCGCCGCGAACATCAGGATGGGCTTGAGCCAGGCGGTCAGCGACTGGCCCGCGGTGAACCAGACGATCATCTCGCTATCGCGGTACCAGCGCGTGATCGTCAGGAGCACGGTCAGGAACAGCGCGACCGTCAGCAGGATGTTGAGATAGAAAAGCGCGTTGAAGCCGAGCAACGCGACGATTCCCTCCGGTGCGATCGCCCCGCCCGCCGCCCGCGCCAGCAGGCGCAGCACGAGGTTGGTGAACAGGATGCCGAGCAGCACCATGAACAGCCCGAGCGCGGTCAGCGTCAGCTCGCGCACGAGGCTGCGGCGGAAGATCATCGGACGTCGGACTTTGACTTTTTCGCCGGAATTCGCGAATAATGGCTGCGGACGGTGCTTGCGGCAATAAAATGACGCGGCCCGCAGCGAGGAGTCCGATGGAATTTACCATAAAAAGCGGGAGCCCCGAGAAGCAGCGCAGCGCCTGCGTCGTCGTCGGTGTGTTCGACAACCGCAAGCTGTCGCTGTCGGCGGAACTGGTCGATCGCGCCAGCAACGGCTATGTGAGCGAGATCATCCGCCGCGGCGACATGGAGGGGAAGCTCGGCTCGACGCTGCTCCTGCACAACGTCCGCGGCACGCTGGCCGACCGCGTGCTGCTGGTCGGACTCGGCAAGGAGCGCGACTTCCGCGACAAGGAGTTCCGCAGCGCGATGCGCTCGGCGGTGAAGCTCCTGAACGAGACGGGAAGCTACGAAGCGGTCGTCTATCTCACCGAAGAGAAGGTGAAGCGCCGCGAAGTCGGCTGGCGCGTCGAGCACGCGGTGGTCGTGGCGATGGAGGCCGTCTATCGCTTCGAGCAGATGAAGAGCCAGCCGACCGAGGTGCGCCGGCCGTTGCGCAAGCTCACGCTGTCGGTGCCGCAGCGCTCCGACCTCAACGCCGGCGAGAAGGCCGCCGCGCGCGGGCTCGCGATCTCGCGCGGGATGGATCTCGCGCGCGATCTCGGCAACCTGCCCGGTAACGTCTGCACCCCGAGCTATCTCGGCGAGCGCGCGCTGCAGCTCGCGCGCGAGTTCCCCGAGCTTCGCGTGCAGGTACTCGACCGGCCGGAGATCGAGGCGCTCGGCATGGGATCGTTCCTGTCGGTATCCAACGGC
>Ga0307406_10002506_pt1 | contig 10013 bp, 10 predicted proteins | sample 322Cmetagenome_3_FD_203706 | JGI IMG/M metagenome (GOLD analysis project Ga0307406, IMG submission 203706) | Maize rhizosphere microbial communities from greenhouse at UC Davis, California, United States - 322HYB-C-2 | ecosystem: Host-associated > Plants > Roots > Rhizosphere > Soil | place... | reverse complement strand
TCTTCCAGCTGGTCGCGCGCCGCTATGAGCGCAGCTGCATCCCGCTCACCAGCAACAAGGCCTTCAGCGAATGGGGCCAGGTCTTCGGCGACGACGTGCTCGCCTCGGCCATCTTGGACCGGCTGCTGCTCCACAGCGATGTCATCTCCATCAGCGGGCCCAGCTATCGGCTCAAGCCCTCAGATGGAGGTGGTGCCCTGGAGTGACTCTTGCTTGCCCTGCTACCGACATATCAGCCTGTACCACAAACGACATCAGCACTTGACCCCGACACGCTGGTCTGGGGCGTGATGGTGGCCGCCATGATGCTGCCCTCGGCCGTCCCGCTGCTGGGGCCGCCGGTCCTGGAGTTGCCCCGGTTCCGTGGACACGGTGGTTAGGCCGCGGGTGCTGCTGATGCGTGGTGCTGCTCGTAGGCGGCGGGTGGATGGTAGTCGAGGGTCGAGTGGCGGCGTTGGCGGTTGTAGAAGACCTCGATGAAGTCGAAGATCGCCGTCCGTAGGCCCGTTCTGGTCGGCCAGGGGTAGCGGTCGAGGAGCTCGCATTCCAGGGTGGCGAAGAAGCTCTCGGCGACGGCGTTGTCGAGTGCGTCGCCGACGGTCCCCATCGAGGCGACGAGTTCGGAGGCGGCCAGGCGGCGGCCGTAGGCGAATGAGGTGTACTGGCAGCCGTGGTCGGAGTGACAGACCAGGCCGGGTGCTGGTTGCCGCTGGCTGATGGCCATGTCGAGGGCGTCCAGGACCAGCTCGGTGCGCAGGTGCTCAGCCATCGACCAGCCCACAACTCGCCGGGAGAAGGCGTCCAGGATCACCGCCAGGTACAGCCAGCCCTCACCGGTGCGCTGCTGGGTGATGTCGGCCACCCACAGCCGGTCCGGCCCTGGCGGCAGGAAGTTCCGTTCGACCAGGTCCGGCGCCGGTGTGGCGGTCGGGTCGCGGCGTGTGGAGCCGTGCCGCCGGCGGCGGTGGACGCCCTGCAGGCCGTGGTCGCGCATCAGCCGGGCGACCCGTTTGCGGCTGACATGGACGTCCAAGCCCAGCCGGAGCTCGGCATGCACGCGTGGCGCGCCATAGGTGCCCCGGCTGCGGGCATGGATCTGGCGGATCTGTTCGCCGAGATAGGCGTCCTCCAGCGTCCGCTGCGACGGCGGGCGCGACGCCCAGGCGTGGTAGCCGGCGCGTGCCACACCCAGCACGCGACATAGCCGGGAGATCTGGTGGTGTGGCTTCTCCGCGTCGATCAACCGGTAGCAGCTCACCGGTGACCGGTCTCCCTTGCGAAGAAAACCGCGGCCTTGCGGAGGATCTCGCGCTCCTCGCGCAGATCCCGATTCTCCCGGCGCAGGCGGCGCAGCTCGTCGCGCTCGACGCTGGTGAGGCCATCGCTACGGCGACCTGGGTCCAGATCGGCTTGGCGAACCCACTGCCGAACAGCGGTCTCGGTCAGGTCCAGCTCCCGGGCGACCTGGCCGACCGTCTTGCCGCTGCTGCGGATCAGCTCGACGACTTCAGCCTTGTACTCCGGCGGGAAGAACCGTCGGGGGCGTGGCATCGGACTCCCATCTCGAGGGCAGGGCCCTCATCTTGGGTGTCCACCAGACCGGGTCAACTCCACCTCAAGGGCAAACCCTGGGGACAGCACGACAATCCGAGTCGCTGGCCTGGAGATGTGCCGCCCGCGGCTGGCTGGTCGCGTGATGCCAGGGGCATCCGGATGTCATTCCGCTTGTCATTCCACCAGGCGCTACTCGGCCCCACAGGAGCGCACTAGCTGGACGACGCCCTCGAGCTAGCTGCAAGGAGAGCACTCGGCAGTACGCGATGGACGGTCCGCTCCTGTCTTGTAAACAGGCGCACCCCCGGACCGAGCGGCCGCAGAGAACGCGCTCCAGCCCGAGGTGCTACCGCAGCACCAGGTTGACCAGCACCGTCAGTGCCACCGAGGCGACAACCGAGAACAGCACCATGAACAGGCAGCCGAGTCCGCCACCGAGCGGGCGGACCTCCAGGTTCCCGAAGCGCATGCCGGACGGCTTACCGCCGACAGGAACCGCAAACCATCGCGCCGGCACCCTGGCCGCTGGCCGACTGCCCGGCGACCCTTGGCAACACCGGCATCTGGTCAGCCACTACCGGATAGCGCCAACCGTCGCAGGGGGAGGGGTAGCAGCAAGCCCCTCCCCCTCGAGGACTCGTTTCCAGAAGGCGAGTGGTCTCGCGGGCGGTTCCCGGCTGTCAGGGTTGTTTGGCGTCGAGGACAATCTCGCCCGTGGCGGTTGCGAGGACGATGGCCGTGACGGCGGGGCGACCTGTGCGTACGACGATCGGAAGCGCGTGGTTGCCGAGCCAGGCGGCCAGGCGGTCAGGATCTCCCTCCAGGTAGAGCTTGGAGATGGCTGCTGGAGCGGCTGGATGGGTGACGGCCGTCGCACCCGGCAGGCGGACGCCCGCTGCCCATTCGATGAAGAAGGGCAGTGAGGGCTCGGCGGCGGCCTGGTCCATCCCGGCGCTTCGCCAGCGCAGTACCTCACCAGAGGGAGCCACTCGTGCGCCGCTGTGCACGATCAGGTCGAGCCGGCGAGCGATCGCATCGAGCTCACTGGTGCGCACCGCCCAGCCAAGCGGTCGGCCCAGGCGGGATGCGCGACTGGCGACCCACCGACCGAAGCCGCTGTCGACCCCGGCTGCCTGGTCGACGACGGCGACCAGCTCCAGGTAGCTGTCTCCCAGCGGCACGATCCGATTGGCGGTGCCCCAGTCGGGATGCCGGCCGCCCTCCACGGAGGCCAGGCCGTAGCGCGCCTGGAGCTCCCGCCCCGCGGCCACGAGGTCGGTGACGGCGAGCAGCACATGGTCCAGCTCCACGCGGGTGAGCGTACTGCGTCAGGAATGCGGCGCGGAGGGCCCGGGCGACGGCGCAGAGGAACGTCCAGCCTAGGGGACCTCGGGTCGCCCGTCGGCCCCGAGCCGGTACAGCGGGTGGTGGATGACCTCCCAAAGGTGCCCGTCGGGGTCGGCGAAGAATGCATACGAACCACCCAGCGGGGTGGGCGTCGCCGACTTGACGACCACGCCGCCGGCTTTGGCCGCCTCTTGGACCGCCGTGTCGACCTCGCCGTCGGTGGCCACATGGATGGAGAAGACGGCCTCGCCCTTGGCTTGGCCGGCCAGCGCGGCGGCCACCTCCTCACCGCCGAGCTCGGCAAGCAGCGCATCGTCGCAGACCAGCAGGAGGCTGCCGGCCGTCTTGAACATCGACATGGCCGGGGTGGACGCCGGCGACAGCTCCCAGCCCAGGGCCGTGTAGAACGCGGTCGATCGGGCCAGGTGGGCGGTGCGCAGGGCGACGACACTTACCCTGGGCGGAATCGGCATCGGTAGGCTCCTCTCATCTGAGCTGTAAGGACAGCACTCTCCAGCAATCGGTGGACGGTTGGCCCGCCGTCCTGCAATAAGGCGTGGCGGCACTCGCCTCCACCGGCGGAGACGAACATGGCAGTCCGCGTGGCAGTCCACCAGCCATCACCAGACAGCACTCAGGCGACCTAGCTGGATTCGACCCCTGACCTGAGCTGCGCAGACAGCACTCAGGCGCATTGGGTGGACGTAGAGCACCAGCCTACGGATCTGGCGGTTGGGGGTTCGAATCCCTCGCGGCGCGCCATATGCGCAGGTCAGAGGCCCTATAGCAAGGGAAGCGACAAGAACTCGATCCTGGCCTGATCATCCACGCCCGCGATGCTGGCACGATCGACCCGACAGAGCCCGGCCAACCGATCAGAAGCCTGTCGCCCTACAGGACGCTTCGGATCGGCATACCGGCGGCGGGGCGACCGCCCTGCGGGCTACACGCATCTCCCCAGCCGGACCGAGCGGCGGGCGCGGAGTTGCTCGGCGGTCGTGCCGACGGGCTGGTGGTCGCCGGCAACAGTAGCGTGGTTAGTTAAGGGTGTGTCTCCAGAGAGGTCGCCCGCTCTGCTGACACGCCGTGAGCCCAACTCCACTACCGCTCGGCGTGAAAGGGAGCGATTGGGTGTTCAGGATCACATTTGGGCGATACTCGGACGCCGTCGCTCAAGCGTGGCCGTGGCCGCATCCACGCTGCTCATCGCCGCCTTGTTCAGCCGTTGCGGCGCCGCATCCAAGACAGGGTCGACCGCGCTTCAACCGGCGCCGCCACGACGCCGCCCGCACCGTGGAGGACTTCTCGGCGCGGCTGCGCGACCAGGTCGATCTGGACGCCTTGACCGCCGAGCTGCTGGCGGTGGTCAACCAGACGATGGAGCGGACGACCGCCTCGGTGTGGCTGTGCCCGCCAACCGCCCCGGTGGCGTAACCGAGCCCGGCGCGACCGCGGGAGCAGGAACGACCAGCTCGCGCCAGGTTCCTGCTTGACGGCGACAGCCATGGGATGTCGCCCTCGGCATTGCCGAAGGTTAGCCACGGCCTGGTGTGGCACCGTGGCGGTGCAAGGCCCAGGTCTGCTCGGAAAGGGGCTGACATGACGATGACCCGCCCCCTGGGGCGCAGCGGACGGACGGTCAGCGCGCTGGGGTTCGGCTGCTGGGCGATTGGGGGACCATGGCAGTCCAACGGGCAGCCCGCCGGCTGGGGCGAGGTGGACGACCAGGAGTCGGCCGCCGCTATCCGGCGGGCCGTCGACCTTGGGGTCAGCCTGTTCGACACTGCCGACGTGTACGGCTGCGGCCACAGCGAACGCGTGCTCGGCCAGGCCCTTGCCGGCGTGCGCGACCAGGTCGTGGTCGCCACCAAGTTCGGCCTGGTCTTCGACGAGCAGCGCCGGACCAGCGGCGGCGTGGACGTCAGCCCCGGCTACATCCGCCGGGCCTGTGAGGCGAGCCTGCGCCGGCTTGGGACCGACCGGATCGACCTGTACCAGCTGCACCCGGGCGAGGTCGATGTGACCAATGCCGAACCGGTGCTGGCCACGCTGGAGCAGTTGGTGGCCGAGGGCAAGGTCGTGCACTACGGCACCAGCGTGGAGGCTCCGGAGATGGTGCGGGCCTTCGCCGCCGGCGCCTCGTGCGTGGCTGCCCAGCAGCAGTTCAACGTGTTTGGTGGCAACCAGGAGACCCTGGAGCTGTGCCAGCGGCTGGGGCTGGCCAGCCTGTGCCGCTCGCCGCTGGCGATGGGCCTGCTGACCGGCAAGTACCGGCCCGGGCAGCGGTTGGGGGCTGACGACGTGCGCGCGGCCACCCCCTACTGGGACTACTTCAAGCCCGGCCGGATGGAGGCGTGGTTGCAGCAGCTGGCGGCGATCCGGCAGGTGTTGACGGATGGCGGTAGGAGCCTGGCCCAGGGCGCGCTGGCGTGGCTGTGGGCCCGCAGTGCCGTCACCATCCCCATTCCCGGGTTCAAGACCGTCGCCCAGGCTGAGGAGAACGCCCACGCGATGACGTTCGGGCCACTCAACGACCAGCAGATGCGTGAGGTTGACACGCTGCTCCAGGGGCAAGCGTCAACCTAGCGCTCAGTTCTGAGAACCTGCCCTGCTCAGTCACCGAGGTGATCAACGTTCTATGTTGCTCTCCCTGCGCGGACCTCCAGGGCCGGCCTTCCGGACCTGCGCTGCCTTCCAGGACGACGCTGGGGTTTCCGGCCACTGGAGGTCAGCATCTCGGGTTCGAGCAGCGACGCCGCTGGTGTTCCGCCAAGGCAGGCCGTCGGAGCGGGCCCAGTACCCGCCGTTCGCGCAGGCCGCGGCGGTGGAGGGCTGCGGCTGGGTTCCTACGTCGTCTGCGACCGGCTCGTCCGTCGTGGCTGGACCTGTGACCGCTGGGAGGGCCGCCCGCGCTGCCGCCCTGACCCTACCGGCGCAGGCCCAAGCGGGAGCCCAGCCCCTCGGACCTTTGTCAGCCGTCGACTTGTGGCGCCACCAGCGTCCGGTCGACGGCCTGACGCGTCCGCTGCTTCAATGGGTCGCCGAACCCTGCCCGACGACGGCTGTGAGCGTGCCCCATGGACGTCGGCAACATCATGCTCAGCGCCATCTCCGATGGTACGTTCGTCGCCCGCCCGGGCTACTTCGGTGACCGCGCCACCGCTGAGGGCCACGGCGACCTGTTCGACCGCCGCGGCCAGGCCTGGCTCCCGATCGGCTGCTTTCTTGTCCGCGGCGGGGACCGGTGCGTCCTGGTCGACGCCGGGATGGGGCCGACCCAGTCGTCCGCCGGCGACGAGGACGACCCCTGCCGCCTGTTCGGCGGTCAGCTACCCGTCGGCCTGCGGGCCGTGGGCGTCGAGCGGGACGAGATCACCGACGTCGTCTGCACCCACCTGCACCCCGACCATGTGGGGTGGCTGTTCGACCTGGAGTCCAGGCCGAGTTTCCCGCGCGCGACCATCTGGTTCGGTGCCGGCGACTGGCTCTACTTCATCGAGGAGCGCCACGCCCCAGTCATCCAGAGCCACGTCCACCAAGGGTTCCGCAGCCACGCTGGCGACACCCGTCTGCGGCCGATCGACCGGGACACCACGGTCGCGCCGGGCATCACGGCAGTCCAGACGCCGGGCCACACGCCTGGCCACCTCTGCGTCGTAGTCGCCTCCTGCGGCCAACGGGCACTGCTGCTCGGCGACGCGGTCACCTGCCCGGTGCAGTTGGACGAGCCGACCTGGCACTCCATCGGCGACGTCGACCCCGAGCTCGCCAACCGCACCCGCGAGCGGCTTTGGCGGGAGCTTGAAGGCAAGGACGTCACCGGTGCCGGCGCCCACTTCCCAGAGCTGAGGTTCGGACGCGTCCTTAAGGGCAGCGGGAAGCGCTGGTGGACGTGATGCTCCTACTGGCAGCCTTCTAGGGAACCTGGGATCGCCCGTCGGTCCCGAGCCGTAGAGCGGCTGGTGGATTACCACCCAGAGGTGCGCGTCAGGGTCGGCCAAGAACGCATAGGACCCACCAGCGGGGCGGGCGACGCCGACTTGACGACCACGCCGCCGGCCACCACCTCGCCGCCCATCTCGGCAACCGCGCATCGCTGCATACCAGAAGCAGGCTGCCGGCCGTCTTGAACAGCGACATGGCCGGGCTCGACGCCGGCGACACAGGAGGCGCGCCTCAGGCCTGCCTTGCTTGATCGTCCGGCTGATCATCCAGACGGGTCCAGGCGGACCGTCTGGATCCAACCAGATCGACCCGTGCAACCTGAGCAGGCCAGATCCGTCTGGAGCCGAACTGATCGACGTAGAGCATCAGCCTGCGGATCTGGCGGTTGGGGGTTCGAATCCCTCGCGGCGCGCACAACGCCCCAGGTCAATGGCTTGGGGCTCCTTGCTTTGTTTGCCTCCTGATCATCCTTTGCCCCTCGGGCGAGTGATCAAAGAGCCTCCTGGTGATAAAGAAGCGGGGCAATAGCTGGTGGGTCGTCGCCGGGGGTCAGCCCCGGCTATGGCCGTGCCTTGCTAGCCGAGTTTCAGGCCACCCTACCTTGACCGACGCACAGGCCAACGGGCAGCGGCCCGGCGCGGACGTGGGGGAGCGATGACCGCTATCTGGCGGACCGGAATCAGCTGCGGTGCCGGCTTGGAGCAGCCTGATGACCCCGGCCGCAACCGCGTCTCCTGCTCCGGACGGGCCAGCAGCCCGCCGGCCGCGCTCGCCGGCGCCAGGGCGTTGGCGCGCGCACAGCGGCCGCCAGGACTGGCGCTCGGCCCGTCACGGCCAGCACCACCAGCGTCCAGCTCCGAGCAGATCGGCGCCGGCCAGCGCCAACATTGGCGCGCCAGCAGCGCCAGCGCCGCAAACGGCGCAGGCGGAGGGCTGGTCCTTGCTGGTCAGCCGCGTCGAGTCGAGATCACGAGTCGGGACGGGATGGTCAGGGGCTGGTTGCCAGCCACCCATCCACCCCGGCCAAGGCACGCTCGCGCAGGGCGCGGGGGGCGCCGCCCGAGCGCAGCGACGCGCGGGCGATCTCGGCCAGCTGGGCGTCGTCGAGTCCCAGCGTCGTCCTGGCATGGTCATATTCATCCAGCAGCGAGGCGCCGAACAGCAGGGGGTCATCGGCGCCCAGGCTGCAGGCCACCCCGGCCGCCAGCAGCGCCGGTAGGGGATGCTGCTCCAGAGTTGGCACGACCCCGAGCTTGACGTTGCTGGTCAGACAGACGTCGAAGCACACCCCGCGGGCGGCGACCTCGCGGAGCAGGTCGGGGTCCTCGACCGCCCGAACGCCGTGCAGGATGCGCCGGGCGTGCAGCACCTCGATCGCGGCGCGCACGCTGGCCGGCCCGGCGAACTCGCCGGCGTGCGGCGCGCAGATCAGCCCGGCCTCGGCGGCGAGGTCGAACGCCGGCCCGAACGGCTCGGGCGGGAACGCGGCCTCGTCGGCGTCCAGCCCAAACGACACTACCCCCGCCTCGGCGAAGTCGGCGGCCAGCCGCGCCGCGGCGACGGCCTCGGGCACCCCTCGGTCCCGGGCCGCGGCGATCATCAGGCCGAACCCGATGCCCTGCTGTTGGGCGGCGCGGTGGCCTTCCTCCAGGACCAGGGCGACGACGTCGTGGTCGGCGCCGAGGCGGCCGCGGTGGTTGGCCGGTCCCAGCGACGGCTCCACCCACACCGCCCCGGCCAGCGCCGCGTCCGCAACGACCTCGCGGACCAGCCGTCGTAGGTCGTCCTGGCGGCGCAGCACCTGGCAGGCCGCGGTGTAGGTGTCGATGAACACCGCGAAGGATCCGAAGCCTGGGGTCGGCGGCAACGAGATCTCGTGGCGGTCGGCCAGATTAGCCAAGGTCGACGGGCGCATCGCACCCTCCAGGTGCAGGTGCAGGTGCGCCTTTGGCAGGGCAACGAGGTCACGCACCCGCCGATCCTACGTGGCCGAGCAGGCACGAACGCAACGGATCCTCACAACGGGCTGGCGAAGGGTCGCGGCAGAGCCCTCGCCCGGCGGGTGCCGCTGCGCGGCGGGCGGAACGCCCGAATGCGTGTCCTGCAGGGCGGAGCATGCGCTCGGTCTGCTAGTGCCGACTGACCCGGCCATCCACATCACCGAAAGGCCAACCGAGGATTAAGGTGGCCGAGGGGTGTCGGGCCATCAGGCCCATACGGTGATGGTTCAGTGGTGGTGGTGGCCATGCGGGGATGGCAGCTGGCGCTCCTGGTCGCCGCCGTACTGGTCGGGCTGGCGTTGGCCGGCCGGCTCACCGCCCCACCACCGACCACCCTACCGGCGGCCTCGCCGCCGCTGGACACCGGCGGCTCCTGTGACCCTGACCACATCACCAGCCGCCCGGCTGGGGCCAGAGACGGTCCACGGCTGCACCCGCCGATCGGCGGGCTGCGGCTGGACCCGGCCACCGCCCGATCCGGCGACCTGCGGTCTGGACGCGCCCAGGCGCTGGCCCGAGCGGTGGTCGGCAGCGACGTCGACTCGATCACCACCCGCGCGCGGCTGCTGCGGGTCACCTGGCCACCGGCGCTGCACCGCCGGCGGGCGTGGGTGGTGGCGGTGGCGGGCGTGCCGGCCGGGCTTGGCTACTGCGGCCCGGTCGGCAGCCGCGAGGTGGTGGTCGTGCTGGATGCGGTGACCGGCCGGCCGCTGTGGCGCTACAGCTACCGGTAGCCACCGGCCGACACCACGCCCAGCCGCGGTCGGTCGAAGCGATGCTCTGGCGCCTCCCTGTTCTGGCCGGTCGATCATGGCCCCAACGCGCTCCATGGGCCTCATCGGAAGGAGATGGGTTCGCCTGAAGGAAGAGGCGCCCTGGGAAGGCATCGGTACGCAGGCGGAGGGTCTGGCGGCCGCCTTCGGCCGATCAACTTCCTTCCCGCTCGGGCCTGCTTTTACCTTGGCATCCGATTCCCTATCGGATGCGCCTTGATCATCCGGTTGATCATCCAGACGATCCGACAGGATCCTTCTGGAACCGTCTGGACCGACGAGGCACCCAACGTGAGCAGGCCAGATCCGTCTGGAGCCGACCAGACCGACGCAGAGCACCAGGCTACGGATCTGGCGGTTGGGGGTTCGAACCCTCGCGGCGCGCACAACGCCC
>Ga0307406_10002505_pt1 | contig 10014 bp, 5 predicted proteins | sample 322Cmetagenome_3_FD_203706 | JGI IMG/M metagenome (GOLD analysis project Ga0307406, IMG submission 203706) | Maize rhizosphere microbial communities from greenhouse at UC Davis, California, United States - 322HYB-C-2 | ecosystem: Host-associated > Plants > Roots > Rhizosphere > Soil | place... | reverse complement strand
CCGTAAGCGCCTGCGCAAGGCGCCGATGGTTGTTCGGCGGGCGCGGCGCCCGGCGCCCATCCGCTTCGCCATGCCGCGGCGCGCACCGCGTGTCCGCGTTCTCCCGGCCCCACGCGAGGTGGCACCACGCGCGGCCCGGCACCGTCGAGAGCGATCGCTAGGATCTCACCTATGAGCCGGGGCTAGCCGCTCGTCGGCTGCGTGATCGGCGCGGGGCAGGGTGACCGTGAAGGTGGAGCCGACGTCGAGCTCGCTGTCGACCGTGATCGCGCCGCCGTGCGCGACGACGATCGCGCGGGCGAGGTACAGGCCGAGGCCGAGCCCGCCGTAGCTCATCGACGGCACCGCGCGCTCGAACCGATCGAAGACGTAGGGCCGGCGCGCCGGGTCGATGCCGATGCCGCGATCGATGACCGCCAGCCGCGCGGTGTCGCCGAGCTGCTCGAGCCGGATGGCGATCGGCTTGCCGGGGCCAAACTTCGCCGCGTTGGTCACCAAAATCGCCACGACCTGCTCGAGCCGCGCCGGGTCCCACCGCCCGTAGATCGGCGCCTCGCAGTGGATCGCCACGGAGGCCCCGGCCGCCGTCAGGTCGGGCTCGAGCTGCTCCACCGCCTGGCGCACGACCGCATCGAGGGCGACGTCGGCGAGGTGCAGCACCAGCCGCCCCTGCTCGATCCGGGTGACGTCGAGGAGCTCTGCCGTGAGCTGCTCGAGGCGGTGCGAGTTGCCGACCATGCGGCGGAGGCTGCGGTCCATGAACTCCTGCGGCACCTCGCGCCCGCGCTCCGCGGCGCGCAAGAGCGCCTGCGCGCTGAGCCGGAGCGACGCGAGCGGCGTGCGGAGCTCGTGCGACGCGATCCGGAGGAACTCCTCGCGCAGGTGGAGCGCCCGCCGCGTCTCGTCGAGCAGCCGCGCGTTGTGGATCGCCAGCGTCAGCCGCCGGCCGAGCTCCACCGCCAGCTCGAGATCGGCGCGGCCGAGCTGGCCGGAGGCCGCCGATCCGAGCGCCAGCGCGCCGACCGCCGTGCCGCGGATGCACAGCGGCACGACGACCGCGCTCCCCGCGCCGAGCCGGCGGACGAGCTCGGCCTGGTGCGGGTCGGCGCAGCCGGCCTGGATCTGATCCTCGGCGAGCACGAGCGGCTCGAGCGCCGCGCCCGCGGGCCCCGCCCGCGGCACCTCCCACCCGAGCGTCGTCGCGCCCGGCCGCGGCGGCGCGCGCTCCGCCAGCTCGCGCAGGAGCGGCTCGCGCGCGGGATCGCGGTGCGCCGCGGCGACCTGCACCATCGCGCCCCCGATCTCGAGATCGATCACCGCCCAGTCCACGAACGAGCGCGCGCACAGCCGGGCCAGCATGCCGGACACGTCCCCGCCGTCGAGCGCCTGCGACATCAGCGCGGTCGCCTCGGCGAGCAAGAGCCCGCGGTGCTCGGCCGCCTCCGCGTCGATCCGCCGGGCCCGCTCGCGCTCGAGCAGCCGCGCGTTCTCGAGCGAGATCGCCGCCTGCGCCGCCAGGAGCTCGAGCGCCCCGAGGCGCTCGGCGGTGAACGCGCCCGGGACCAGCTCGTTCTCGAGGTAGAGCAGCGCGACCGCGTCCCCCCGGAGCCGGACCGGCAGGCAGAGCGCCGAGCGCGGGCGGGCGCCTCCGAAGTACGGATCGCCCGCGAACCGACCGGCGTCCGCCGCGGCGTCGAGCAGCACCGGCTCGCCGGTCCGCTGCGCGTACGTGAGGAGCGACCGCGGGACGCGCGCCTCGGCCCGGGCGGCGCCGCCGTCGACGGCGTGCTCGGCCACGATCTCGAGCTCGTCGCCCTGCACGAGCGCCAGGACCACGCGGCGCGCGCCGCCCTCCTCGAGCACGAACCGCAAGAGCGTGCGCGACAGGAGCTCCTGGTCCATCACGCTGGAGATCGTCTGCGACGCCTTGATCACCGACAGCCGGGCGAGCTGCTCGGGGCGCAGCGCGGGCGCCGCCGGCGGGGCGCTCGTCCGGGGCTCGAGCTCGGGGTGGGCGTCCCGGAGCTGCTGCACCTTGCCCTCGGCGCCCCACCGCGCGTAGCGGGCGATGGCCTCGCCCACGTACGCGTCGGCGATCATCCGCTGGCCGCGCGCGCGGTGGAGCCGCGCCGCGGTCTCGAAGCCGAGCGCCTCGATCTGGACGAAGCCATGCGCGCGCGCGGCGGCGACTGCCTGCTCGTAGAGCTGGATCGCCCGGTCCGGCTCGCCGCGGATGCGCGCGAGCTCGGCGCCGACGAGCGCCGCGCGGGCGCTGAAGTTGTCGGGGCAGTGCGCCGCCCACGCCGCGAGCTGGGCGTGGCGCGCGGCGACCTCCTCGCAGAGCCGCGGCCGCTCGTCCTCGGGCGCGCCGTCGTGGTGGCCGGCGCACGCGAGCGCGCCGTAGAAGGTGTACTCCGCGTACTCGCAGAACGGCAGCATCGCCTCCACCGGCGGCCCCCCCCGGGCCGCGGCCGCCACCGCCCCGGCGTGGTCGCCGGCCAGGCACCGCGCCATCAGCTTGCGGAGCCAGTACGAGCCCGTGGCGATGACGTTGTGCGGGTGGTCCGCGAGGTAGCGCTCGAACTCGACCTCGGTGAGCTCCTCGTCGTCGAGCGAGCCGAGCGCCTTCGTCAGCCCCCGGAGCGACCGGATCAGCTGCCGCTGGATGACGACGGCTCCGATCATCGACTCGAGCTTGGTCTTCTGCACGAACGCGAGCGCGGCCTCGGCCTCGCGCAAGAGCGCGCCGAGCGGCTCGCCCGCCGCGACGTGCAGCGTGACCACGCAGTTGCCGCCGTACCCCGCGTACACGACGTCGCCGGCCTCGTTCGCCGCGTCGATGGCGCGCTGCGCCAGCTCCGCGCCGGTGCGCAGGTGCACGGACCACGGCGCGATCATGCCCGCGAAGTCGAGGTAGATGCGCGCCTTGAAGCGCAGGAGCCCGCGCTGCTCCACCAGATCGATCCCGACCCGGCCGAACCGGTACGCCGCGTCGCGGTTGCCGAACCGCGGCCCGAGGATCGTCCCGAGCCCGACGTAGCCGACGCACGAGGGGTCGCTGTTGCCGTGCTCGAGGGAGAGGTTCACCAGCCGGCAGATCACCAGCGAGTACAGCTTCGCGTCGACGATCCTCGCCGCCCAGAGGGAGAGCACGAGGACGTCCATCGTCGCGCGGCGGTCCGGATCGGTCATCGGCGGCAGATCGAGGAGCGCCTCGATCGGGCGCGCCCCGAGCGCTTGCCAGATCTGATCGTACTCGCGCTGGACCTCGTCGTCCGTCGGGTGCGCCGACCACGCGATGCCCGCGCGCCGCGCGAACCCGAGCATCGCCAGGGCGGCGGGCTCGCTGTGGTCGTACAGCGCGTGGAGCATGATCTGCGCCGACGTCACGCCCGCCAGATCGACGATGGTCGCGGCGCGGTCCACGAGCCCGTCGAGCCGCTGCCGGGCCGCGTCCAGCGCCCCGGTCAGGAGCTCGCACTCGGCGCGGCGGAGCTCGAGCGTGAACGCGAGCTCCGGGCGGCGCGCCCGGGACTCGCCGTCGAGCAGCGCGGCGCCCGCGGCGAAGTAGCGGAGCGCCGAGGCGAACGCCGTCGAGGCCAGCGCGCGCGCGCCGGCGGCGAGGTCGAGCTCGGCGAGCCGCTCGCGCTCCTCGCGCGTCTCGAGCAGCGCGGCGCCGCGCTCGAGCTGGTTCACGATCTCGAACACGCGCGGGGCGAGCGCCTCGGGCGGCGTGCTCGCGAGCAGCCGCCGGCCGATCTCGAGGTGGACCCGCGCGCGCTCCGGCGCGGGCGAGAGCGCGTAGGCGGCCTCGTGGACGCGATCGTGCGCGAAGCGGTAGGTCCGCCGGTCGCCGCTCGCGAGCTCGAGCACGAGGTGCTGCTCGATCGCGGGGTGCAGCGCGGGCGCCAGGTCGCGCTCGCTCGCGATCGCCAGGGTCGCCGCGTCGACGGTGCCGCCGATGCACGCCGCCAGCTGGAGCGCCGCCTGGGTCGCCTCGGGCAGCGCGTACAGCCGGTCGCGCATCAGCTCGGCGACGTTGTCGGTGTAGCCCTCGTCGCGGATCCGCGCGGCGTCCCATCGCCACCGGCCCGCCTCGCGATCGAACCAGATCGATCGCTTGTGGTAGAGCGCGGTCAGGAACTGGATCGCGAAGAACGGGTTGCCGCCGGTCTTCTCGCGCACCAAGGCGGCCAGCGGCGCGGCCTCCGCGGGCGTGGCGTGGACCGTGTCGGCCACGAGCTGGCCGATGTCCGCCTCGGGCAGCGGCCCCAGCACGAGGTCCGAGATCCGCGCGCCGCGCCGCCGCACCGGCTCGAGCGCGCGCCAGAGCGGGTGCGACGGATCGACCTCGGCGTCGCGGTAGGCGCCGACGATCAGCAGGTGACGGGGCTCGCCGTCGGCCATGAGGTCGGCCACGAGCCGGAGGCTCCCGCCGTCGGCCCACTGCATGTCGTCGATGAACATCACGAGCGGGTGCTCGGCCGAGGCGCACGCCGCGAACAGCCGGCCGAACACCAGGCGGAGCCGCGCCTCCGCCTCGGTCAGCGGCAGCTCGGGCACCGCCGGCGCGGGCCCCACGAGCAGCCCGAGCTGCGGGACCAGGTCCACGATCAGCTTTGCGTACGGCCCCAGCGCTTGGGCGAGCTGCCGCCGCCACCCGCCGAGCGCGGGCTCGCCCTCGGCCAGGAGGTCGAGCGCGAGCGCGCGGAGCGCCTGGCTGATGGTGAAGTACGGGATGTCGCGCTTGTACTGCTCGAACTTGCCCCCGATGAACCGGCCGCGCCGCCGCACGATCGGGCGGAGCAGCTCGCGGACCACCGTCGACTTGCCGACGCCGGAGTACCCCGACAGGAGGACCAGCTCCGGGGCGCCGGACTCCGCGGCGCGCTCGAACGCCTCGCGCATCACCGCGGCCTCGGCGTCGCGGCCGTACAGCCGCTGCGGGATGCGGAGCTCCTCGGAGACGTCGCGCTCGCCGAGCGGGAACGCCGCGATCGCGCGGCCCGCGCTCCACTCGCGCAGGCAGCGCGAAAGGTCGTGGTGGAGCCCGGACGCGCTCTGGTAGCGATCGTCGGGCAGCTTGGCGAGCAGCCTGGCGATGATGTCCGCCAGCGGCCGCGGCGCCGAGGGCCGCACCTGCTCGAGCGGCCGCGGCTGCCGCGCCACGTGGCCGTGCACCCACCCCACGGCGTCCTCCGCCTCGAACGGCAGCCGGCCGGCGAGCAGCTGGTAGAGCACGACGCCGAGCGAGTAGAGATCCGAGCGACTATCGAGCGGCCGGTTCATGTGCCCGGTCTGCTCCGGCGAGATGTAGGGCAGCGATCCCGCGGCGAACGCGGTGGCGCTGCGGCCCGCGCCGGCGCCCGCGCCGAGCCGCACCTCCCCCGTGGCGGCGTCGAAGCGGATGGTGGCCGGCCGCACGTCGCCGTGGATCGCGCCGCGCCCGTGCAGCTCGGCGAGCTCGCCGGCCAGCCGGATGGCCAGCGGCAGGAGCTCCTCGATCGGGAGCGGCGCGCCGATTCGCTGCTCGAGCGAGGCCCCCGCGCGCACCGCTATCTCACGACTTCGCTGGCGAGGCCGCGGCGTGTTGCTCGGCGACCTCGACCAGCTGCCTCAGATCGATCGGCTTGCGCAGGACCGCCGTGGCCCCGGGCAGCCGCGTCATCCCGTCCGCCGAGAGCACCACGATCGGGATTGCATGGAGCTCTGGGTATTTGGCGATCTCGGTCAAGAACTCTCGGCCGCCCATCACGGGCATCATCATGTCGAGCAGCACCAGCCCAGGCCGCACGCCGCTGCGCAAGAGCTCGAGCCCCTCGCGGCCGTTCCGCGCCGCCCGCACGGTGAACCCCTCGCTCTCGAGCACGAAGCTCGTCACCTCGAGGAGGTCCGGCTCGTCTTCGATGACGACGACGAGCTTGTGCGTCGGCTCCGCCGCCCCGCCGGGCCGGAGCTCGGAGCTCGGCTCCGCGAGGCATGCATCGTGAGATTCGAGCTGAGTCAATTGGAGCTCCAGAGCCAGGGGAATACACACCAAGCCCGCCCGAGATCATGCAGTATACGTATGCCGGAGGTGCGCCGGGGCAGAATTCATCGAGCGCGCCGCGGTCTCCTCGGGCGCGAGCTCGCGCTCGACGATTCGGTGATCCCCGCGCGCGATCCGAGCAACGGATAGGTGATCCTCGCGCGCGAGCCGATCGGTGGGTAGGCGATGGGTAGGCGATCCTCGCGGCGGGCGCGCTCGTTCGGAGCGGCGGGCTCGGTATAGTGCGTGGCGCTCATGCCATCGCCCATGCCGTCCTTCGAGGTGATCCGCGAGCGCTGCACCGAGATCATGCTCGTCACGCCCGAGGAGCGGATGTACGCCGACGTCCTGGAGCTCTTGCTCGGCGTGTTCGAGAGCGAGTTTGGCTATTTCGGGTACATCAACTCCGCGGGCGATCTCGTGTGTCCCTCGATGACCCGCAACATCTATCCGGTCTGTCAGGTGCCGGACAAGGACGTCGTCTTCCCGCGCGCGATCTGGGGCGGGCTGTGGGGGCGCATCCTGCTCGAGCGGCGCCCGCTCGTGAAGAACGACGTGCACCTGGTGCCGCAGGGGCACCTGCCGATCGGCCGATCGTTCGGCTGCCCGATCCTGTACCGCGGCACGCTGATCGGACAGCTCCACTTCGCGAACCGGCCGGTCGACTACACCGACGTCGAGGTCGCGCTCCTCGAGCGCACCTGCGAGTTCATCGCCCCGGTCTTGAACGCGCGGCTCCGCCACGACGAGGAGCTGCGCAGCCGCGCGCAGCTGCAGGCGCAGCTCGAGGCCACCAACGAGCAGCTCCGCGCCAAGGTCACCGAGCTCGAGCGCCTCACCACCGCCCTCCTGGATCGCGAGGAGCGCATGATCGAGCTCAAGGCCGAGCTCGAGCGGCTCAAGGATCCCGGCGGGGGCGCGTGACGATCGAGGATCGAGGCGAGGATCGACGAGAGGATCGACGAGAGGATCGACGAGAGGATCAACGGGAGGCTCGGCGAGACGCCCGGCGGTTCGATCTCGCACAGCTCGAGAGCCACGATCTCGTGGCGCTCGGCGCTCGCGTCCGGCGCTGCGCCGAGGATCGCAGCGCGACGTTCGACGAGATCGCCGGCGCGATCGTGAGCACGCTGTGGGACGCGTTCGAGGAGCGCACCCCGCCGGCGCTCGCGCTCGTCCGCCTCTTCCACGCGCGCGGCGCGGACGCCAGCGGTCGAGATGGCGCCAGCGGCCGCGATGACACCGCGCGTTGCCTCGTGCTCGCGGCCACCCGCGGGATCGAGCTGGCGTGGAACGACATCGCGCGATCCGAGCGCCACCGCGTGCTGTCCCTGTCCGACTCGGCCGCGCTCGCCAGGGCGCCGATGATCGGCAAGCTCGTGGCGGACCTCGCGCTCGATCGCCCGCGCGAGCCGGCGCGCGAGCCGATCGCGGGCGACGAGGTGTTCTTCGTGCCCGAGGCGATCGGGAGCCCGATCATGCCCGAGCAGCGCGGGTTCGTCCTCCGCTACGGGATCCGCTCCGTGCTGGGCTGCGGCGGCGCCCTGCCGGATGGGTCCGGCTTCGCCGTCGTGCTGTTCGCGCGCGTGCCGATCGCGCCGGAGGTCGCCGGCATGTTCGCCGGGGTCGGCCTGCACGCCGGGCTCGCCCTGAGCCGCGCGAGCGATCTCGCCGCCCCGCCCGCGGTCGTGGACGCGGCTCGCGCGCGCACGCTGGAGCGGCTGCTCAGGCTGGATGAGTACTTGCTCCTCCGGCGCGTGTCCACGCTGGCCCGCGAGTCCGACGAGCAGCGCCGGCGCGCCGCGGAGCTCGAGCGCACGCTCGCGGAGCAGTCCGGCGCCGGCGTGCGGATGCAGGAGCGCACGCAGCGCGCGATGCTGAACGTGATCGAGGACCTGCGCGAGGCGCGCCTCGATCTCGAGCGCCGGGTCGCCGAGCGCACCCGCGATCTCGAGCTCCGCAACGCCGAGCTGCACTCGAGCAACGCCGAGCTCGAGCAGTTCGCCTACGTCTCCTCGCACGATCTCCAGGAGCCGCTGCGCACGATCGCGGGCTACCTCCAGCTGCTCGAGGAGCGCTACGGCGAGCGGCTCGACGCCGACGGTCACGAGTTCATCGCCTACGCCGTGGGCGGCGCGCGGCGCATGCAGGAGCTGATCGACGCGCTGCTCGCCTACTCGCGGGTCTCGCGCGCGCCCGTCGAGGTCGAGCCCGTCCCGCTCGATCGCGCGCTCGACGAGGCGCTCGGCGCGCTCGCCCGCGCGGTGGCCGAGTCCGGGGCCGAGCTCGAGCGCGAGCCGCTCCCCCCGGTGCGCGGCGATCCGGTGCTGCTGCGCCAGCTGTTCCAGAACCTCCTGTCGAACGCGATCAAGTTCTGCGGGACCGCGCCGCCTCGGATCGCGATCCGCGCGGACCGCGGCCCTGAAGGGGAGATCCAGCTCACGGTGCGCGACCACGGCATCGGCTTCGAGCCCAAGTATGCCGAACAGGTGTTCAGAGTCTTCCGGCGGCTCCAGCGCAAGCTGCCGGGCACCGGGATTGGGCTCGCAATCTGCAAGAAGATCGTGGAGCGCCACGGCGGTACGATCTACGCCGTGGCAGCCCCCGGTCAGGGGGCGACCTTTCACGTGACGTTTCCAGCCGCCGAGGACGCCCCATGACGCCCACCCAGCTGATCCTGCTCGTGGAAGACAACCCCGCTGATGCCCGCCTCACTGTCGAGGCGTTCCACCGCGCGGACGCCGAGCTCCAGATCGAGATCTGCGAGGACGGGGAGTCGGCGCTCGCCCGGCTGCGGGACGCCTCGGCGCCGCTGCCCAGGCTCATCCTGCTCGATCTGAACCTTCCCGGGATCGACGGGCGCGAGGTGCTCGAGGCCATCAAGGCCGACCCCGAGCTGCGCCAGGTGCCGGTGTGCATCCTGACCACCTCTCGCGCCGAAGCAGACATCGAGCGCGCGTATGCGCAGCACACGAACGCGTACGTCGTGAAGCCGGTCGATCTGAACGCCTTCCGCGCGGCGGTTCAGCAGATCGAGCGGTTCTGGCTCGGCACGGCGGAGATCCCCACACCGCGGCGGATCGCGAGCTCGTCATGAGGTCGCTCCGGGTGCTGCTCGTCGAGGACGACGTGCCGCACGCCCGCCTGATCGCGGAGCGGCTGCGCGACGTGCCCGACATCGAGCTCGCGGCGACGTGCGAGTGCCTGGCCGACGCGATCGCGCGGGCGCGCGAGCTCGGGCCGCGCGGGCTCGACGCCGTGCTGCTCGATCTCGGGCTCCCCGACAGCGAGGGCGTCGACACCGTGCGCCTGTTCCACCTCGCTGCGCCCCGGATCCCGATCGTGGTGCTGAGCGGCCAGCGCGACGTGGGCGCCGCGATCGAGGCGATGCGCCACGGCGCGCAGGACTACCTGGTCAAGAGCTCGGGGGACGCCGTGGGGCTGTCCCGCGCGCTGCACCTGGCGATCGAGCGCAAGCGGCTGCAGGACGTCGAGCAGATGCTGGTCGGCGTGGTCAGCCACGATCTGCGCGGGCCGCTGCAGACGATCTTGCTCGGCAGCGACATGCTGCTCGAGGAGCAGCCCGGATCGCGCCACGCGACCGTCATCCGCCGCGCCGCGCTCCGCGCGACCACGCTGGTCAACGATCTCCTCGACGCGACGCGCGCGCGGCTCAGCGGCGTGCTGCCGCTCGAGATCGCCGATGTGGATCTCGCCGCCGTGGTCGAGCAGGCCGTGGAGGACGCGCGGATCGCGCACCCGCGCCGATTGATCGATCTCGAGCTCCCGCTCGGCGAGCGGGCCACGTCGCGGGGCGACGGCAAGCGGATGGCGCAGGTCGTGCACAATCTGCTCGGCAACGCGCTTCAGCACAGCCCGCCCGCCTCCGCCGTGCGAGTGTCGCTGTCGCGCACGCGGCTGCACTCCGAGGTGGCGATCCACAACCACGGCGCGCCGATCCCCGACGAGCTGCGCCGGCACATGTT
>Ga0307406_10002503_pt1 | contig 10015 bp, 8 predicted proteins | sample 322Cmetagenome_3_FD_203706 | JGI IMG/M metagenome (GOLD analysis project Ga0307406, IMG submission 203706) | Maize rhizosphere microbial communities from greenhouse at UC Davis, California, United States - 322HYB-C-2 | ecosystem: Host-associated > Plants > Roots > Rhizosphere > Soil | place... | reverse complement strand
CGTCCGGCAGATCCGGGGCTATGTTCAACGGCGGCGCATCATTCCAGCCGCATGTTGTGCAGCCGCAAGTGCTGCGCCGACGAATCGTGCAGGCGGAACAGCGTTACGTCGGATATTTCGGCCATATCGATCAGGCGGTTCCGCGGGCCACGGCGAATCTCCTCGAGCGGCACGCGCAGCTCACGCCGCTGCCCGGCATCGAGCTCGAACTTGCGGTTGAACCGGTCGATGAATTCCCGGCCGTGGCCGATGTCGTGCACGCGCAGGCCCAGTTTCAGCGGCCGGGTCTCCGGGTTCTCGACGTCGATGACCAGGGTCTGGAAGCGGCGCCAGTCCGGCACCGGCTCGTGAAAAGAAAATCCGGGGAACTGCGCCGCGTCGAACTCCACGTCGAGCGCGCCATCGCGGATCTCCCGGTTGATCCCGTAACCCACGATCCACGAGAGCTCGGCCCCCGAGCGGAAACTCGCCAGCACCGGGAATTGCGCGTCGCGGTAGATGTAGGCACGCACCATGCTAACTATCGGCGCGAGGTAGTTGATGGTGCAGCCGGCGACGATCAGCAGCGCGGCCAGGCGCGTCCGGCCGCGAAACGCGGAGCGGCGGTCGAACAAGGCGTACAGCGCCAGCGCCAGCAGCACGCCCATGCTGTCGGCGAACACGTCCTCCCAGGACGCGTCGCGCCGCAGGGGACGCTGGATGACTTCGCTGAGGAAGCCGCAGCCGGCGCCGATCAATCCCGCCCACGCATACAGCCGCGCGCCTTCGAGGTGGAAGTCGTGGCGCAGGATGGCCAGGATGAACAACGTGCCGATCAGGAACAGCGGCGTGTGCCCGGCATTCTCGATGGTGCGCCCCGCGTAGGTGGCCGGGATCGGCAGCGGTACGAACAGCAGCGCGGCGGCGACGATGACGAAGACGATGAGAAGAAGGAGTCGGCGGGACAAGTTACGCCTCGGCAAAGTGGCGCTCAGTATACTGGGGCCATGAACATCCGCCTGTCAGCCATCGAGGCACGCATCATCGGCTCGCTCATCGAAAAGCAGATCACCACGCCGGACCAGTACCCGCTGTCCCTGAATGCGCTGGTGAACGCCTGCAACCAGAAGAGCAACCGCGAACCCCTCATGCAACTCGACGAACCGACGGTGAAGGCCGCGGTCGACGGGCTGTCGAAACGGCACTTCGTGGTCGAAAAATCCGGATTCGGCAGCCGCGTGCCGAAGTACCAGCAGATTTTCTGCAATACCGAGTTCGGCAGCCTGAAGTTCACGCCCCCGGAAACCGCCATCGTGTGCGAGCTGCTGCTGCGCGGGCCGCAGACGCCGGGCGAGCTGCGCGGCCGGATTCCGCGCCTGGCCGACCTGCCGGCTGCCAACAGCGTCGACGACCTGCTCGAGGCACTGGCGAGCCGGCCCGAAGGCGCACTGGTCGCGCAACTCGCGCGCGAGCCCGGCCGTCGGGATTCGCGCTGGGCGAACCTGTTCGAGGAGCTGCCGGCGGCCGCCGCGGAAACGGCCGAGGCGCCGGTGCCGCGTGCCGCAACGCCGGCCGCCGCGCCCGGCGGTGCCGCGCCGACCGCGGACCTCGCCGCACGCGTGGCCGCGCTCGAGGCCGGGGTGGCCGCGCTCCGCGCCGAGCTCGAGGCCCTGAAGTCCGGAGGCAGTACTTGAACCTGCCCGCCTGGGCGCAAAGCGCCGGACTGCTGGTCATCTCGAACGTGTTCATGACATTCGCGTGGTACGCGCATCTCAAGAACATGGCGTCGAAGCCCTGGATCGTGGCCGCGCTCGTCAGCTGGGGCATCGCGCTGTTCGAATACCTGGTGCAGGTGCCGGCCAACCGCATCGGCTACACCACGCTTTCGCTGGGCCAGCTCAAGGTCATGCAGGAAGTGATCACGCTGGCGGTGTTCGTGCCCTTCGCCATCCTTTATATGAAGCAGCCGCTGAAGCTGGACTTCCTGTGGGCGGGGCTGTGCCTGGTGGGCGCCGCCTATTTCATGTTCCGCGGCAACTGATCAGCGCAGCCCGGTGAGCGCCGCGCACAGCGCGTCGACGTCTTCCCCGGGCGTATCCCACGAGCACACGAAGCGCGCCTCGCCGGATCCCGTCGGTCCCCAGGGATAGAAGCCGAAGTCGCGCGACAACGCCGCGATGCGCTCGTCGCCGAGCTGCATGAAAACCTGGTTGGTTTCGCAGGGTACGCTGAGAAATTGCGGCGCGGACAGGGCAATACGCGCCGCCAGCGCATTGGCGCGCGCGGCATTGCGCCGCCAGATGCCACTTTCGAGGTAGGTAGTGAGTTGCAGCGCAGCGTATCGGCCCTTGCAGGCCAGGTGCCCGGCGCGCTTGCGACGGAACTCGAAGTCGGCCACGCGGGTCGGATCGAAATACACGACGGCCTCGGCATTCATGCCGCCGTTCTTGATGACGCCAAACGACAGCACGTCGACGCCGGCCTTCCAGCTGAGCTCGGCGGGGGAGACATCCTGCGACACCAGCGCATTCGCGAATCGTGCGCCATCCACGTGCACGGCCATGCCGCGCGCATGGGCGATGTCCGAAAGTGCGCGAATCTCGTCCGGCGAATAGACCGCGCCACGCTCGGTTGCCTGTGTAATGGACAACGCGCGCGGCTGCACGCCGTGCACGTGCGGCTCGAACCAGTCGAGGCGCGCGCGCAGATCGTGCGCGGACATCTTCGCCCCCGCACCGCCGACCAGCGAGAGCTTCGCACCGCCGGTGTAGAACTCGGGCGCGCCGCACTCGTCTCGTTCGATGTGCGATTCGGCGTGGCACAACACCGTGCCCCAGGGCGGACAGAGCGTCGCCAGTGCCAGCGAGTTGGCCGCGGTGCCGGACGACACCGTGAACACACGTACCTCGGTGCCGAAGAACTTTCCGAACACCGCGTCGAGCGATTCGGACCAGTGATCCGCGCCATAGGCCAGTGCCACGCCGTGATTGGCGGCGGTGAGTGCGGACAAGATTTCGGGACTGACGGCGGCGGTGTTGTCGGATTTGAAGTAGCGCATCGCGGCGCATTCTAGCGCCGGCGCAGCGCCGTGCCGTGGGTAACGCGCGGAGGGCCGACGGTTCCATGGCGAATCGCGCCGCCGTGCTGCGATTCGCGGTGTACATTGACACGCCGCCGCGAGGGGATTTTTCACTCTAAGGAAGGAACGTTCATGAGCATCTCGAATTCCAGAATTGTCATACGCGCCGCGATCGCGGCGGCGCTCGGCACCTGCGTGGCGCCGCTGGCGTGGGCCCAGGATCCGTCCGCGACCCCGGCCTCGGACGAAAACGTGGACGAAGTCGTCGTGACTGGCACACGTGTGGCCACGCGCACGCGCTACGAGTCGCTGGCGCCCGTGGACGTGCTGCCCGCGGAGACACTGCAGCAGCAGGGCACGACCGAGCTCGCCGAGGCACTGTCCACGGCCGCGCCGTCGCTGAATTTCCCGCGCCCGTCGATCACCGACGGCACGGACCACATCCGTCCCGCCACGCTCCGCGGCCTCGCGCCCGACCAGACCCTGGTGCTGGTCAACAGCAAGCGCCGCCACCAGTCGGCGCTGGTGAACGTCAACGGGTCGGTGGGCCGCGGCTCGGCCGCCGTGGATCTCAATGCCATCCCGATGGCCGCCGTCGAGAGCGTCGAAGTGCTGCGCGACGGCGCCTCGGCGCAGTACGGCTCGGACGCCATTGCCGGCGTGATCAACCTGCGCCTGCGCGACGCGCGTGAAGGCGGCGACGCCAGCATCACCTATGGCCAGTACGACACCAACGTCGAGACCGAGCGCGGCCAGCGCAGCGCGGACGACGGCGCGACCCTCACCGCCTCCGGCTGGGTGGGCCTGCCGCTGGGCCCGGAAGGATTCCTGACGCTGTCGGCCGAGTATCGCGACCGCGACCCCACCAGCCGCGGCGACTTCGACAACCGCGTGCCCGGTTCCCCGGTGACCTCGCGCTACGGCGACGCCGATGTACGCGACATCACCGGCTACGTGAACGCCGGGATCCCGCTCGAGAGCGACTGGCAGATCTATGGCTGGGCCGGTTACCAGAACCGCGAAGGCAGCTCCGCCGCGTTCCCGCGCATCTTCAACGACACGCGCAACGTGCCGGCCATCTACCCGGATGGCTTCCTGCCGCTGATCACCACCGACATCGACGACGTCGCGGTCGGCTGGGGCGTGAAGGGCGCGGTGGGCGGTTGGGATGCGGACATCAGCCTGGTGTATGGCCTGAACGACGTGCACTACGGCGTCGACCACAGCCTCAACACTTCTTATGGAGCCGCTTCGCAAACCGCGTTCGACGCCGGCTCGATGCAGTATGACCAGTTCGTGTTCAACGCGGGCATCGTGCGCGGCTTCGAGGTGGGCAGCCTGCCCGAGCCGCTGAACCTGGCGCTGGGCGTCGAGGCGCGCCGCGAGAGCTACGCCATCGAAGCCGGTGAAGCCGCGTCCTACGATCGCGGCCCGGTGGTCGGCGCGCCCGCGGGTGCGCAGGGCTTCCCGGGATTCCAGCCCGCCAACGAGCTTGACGAGAGCCGCACCGCCTACAGCGCCTACGCGGACCTCGAAGCGCGGCTGACGAAGCAGCTCCTGGCCAGCGTCGCGGTGCGCGGCGAGCATTACTCGGACTTCGGCTCGGCGGTGACGGGCAAGATCGCGGCGCGTTTCGATTTCACCGATTCGTTCGCGGTGCGCGGCAACGTGTCCACCGGCTTCCGCGCGCCCGGCCTGCAGCAGGAGTTCTTCACCTCGACGGCCACCAACTTCATCAACGGCGTGCCGTTCGAAGTGGGAACCTTCCCGGCGACCTCGAACGTCGCGGTGACGCTGGGGGCGCAGCCGCTCGATGCCGAGGAATCGCTCAATTTCTCGCTGGGCACCGTGTTCCGCTTCGGCGGGTTCGAGGCGACCATCGACGCGTACCGCATCGACATCGACGACCGCGTCGTGCTCTCCGAGAACCTCAACACGCCGCAGGTGGCGGCGCTGATCGCGCCGTTCGGCGCCAGCGTCGCGCGCTTCTTCATCAACGGCGTGGACACGAAGACCGAGGGCATCGACGTGGTCGCGAAGTACGTGCTGAATACCGGCCTGGGACGCTTCGACTTCGTCGCCGCCGGCAACTGGAACAGCACCGACGTCGAATCGCTGCCGACGACCAACGTCATCGACAACATCTGCAACGGCCAGCCGCAGCCATGCACGCCTCCCGTGCTCTTCGGTCGCATCAACACGCTGTCCTTCGAAGAAGGGACGCCGGACAACAAGATCAATCTCGGCATCGACTGGGGCCTGCTCGCCGGCGGTGTCGACTGGGGCGTGAACCTCAAGGGCACGCGTTACGGCGAAGTGGTCGAGCCAGGTGCGGCCACCAACGCGGAAATCGCCGCGGGGATCCCCGATGCGCGTGACATGCACATCCAGTCCGACTGGGTGATCGACCTCGAGCTCTCGGCCCAACTACTGGAGAACAAGCTGCGGCTCGCGCTGGGCGCGGACAATGTCTTCGATCAGTACCCGGACCGCTTCCCCATCAACCGCGTCCTGCCGGATCCGCCGGGCGGCACGGTGAATCTCAACGCGACCAACGCGGCCCCGTTCTCGCGTTATTCGCCGTACGGATTCAGCGGACGCTTCCTGTACGCGCGGCTGTCGTATCGCTGGTAGCGGCAAGCGCCGGTCGGGCCGCCCTTCGACGGGCGGCCCGATTTGACCGGCATTATTTGATGCGCTCGGCAAACCGGCGGCAAAGCCTGTGCGTTCGAAAAGCCGCGCACGCGAAACCGTGAACTGCATGCGCGCAGCCCCGATAGGCATTTTCGGGGTTTGCCCGTATCTTTTTACCCGTGGCGACCCAGTACCGCATGCCCAAACTCAGCAGCCGACGGGAGTACTTCCGGCTGCCGTATCCCGTGTCGACCGGCGCCACGCTGGCGATCGACGGGACTAGCTACGTGGTGGCGGAAGTCTCCGAGGGCGGCCTGCGGCTGAGCTGCAGGGGCGAGAACCTGGCGCTCTCGCAACGCGTGCAGGGCACGCTGGCGCTCACCGCCGGCATGAAATGCACGGTCACCGGCACGGTGCTGCGCATCGAGGACCGCTGCGTGATCCTGAAACTCTCGCGTGGCCCGACCGGCTACGACGTGCTGCGCGAGCAGCGTCACCTGACCAAGACCTTCCCGGACTGGAAGCCGCAGCCGTGAAGCGCTGAGCGGCCTAACGGCCGGCGTCTTCCCTCTCAGGCCTGGCGCGCCGACCCCGCGGCCGGCGGCAGTACATAACGCGCGCCACGCCCGGCGCCCTCCAGCACCAGGCAGCCGAGCTCCACCAGCTGCGCGAGATCGCGCTGCGCCGTGGCGGGACTCGTCTTCGCGAGGTGCGCGTACTTCTTGTTGGTCATGCCGCCGGTGAATCCCTCCGGACCCGCATCGAGCATGGCGTTCAATCCTTTCTTCTGCCGCTCGTTCAGCGCCTTCGCGGCGTGGGTCAGCCAGAAGCGCGCCTTGCGCATCACCTGCCTCACCGTGCCCTCGGAAGTTTGGGCGGCCGCCGCGACCTGCAGCAGGAACCATCGCAGCCAGGGTGTGCAGTCGAGCCCGCCACGCGACAGCTCGCCCAAGGTGTCGTAGTACGCGTCGCGTTGCGATTCGATGCGCGCGGAAAGACTGTACAGGTGGCGCTTGTGGCCCTCGTCCTGCAGCAGCGCGCGATCCAGCAGCGCCCGGCCGACGCGGCCGTTGCCGTCCTCGAAGGGATGCACGAGCTCGAACCAGGCGTGCGCCACACCGGCGCGCAGCAGGCCGTCGAGCTCCGCCGGCGGCTGGTTGAACCAGGCCAGGAACCGCTTCATCTCCGCGTCGAGCCGCCCGCGCGGCGGCGCTTCGTAGTGCACGCGTTCGTGGCCGATGGCGCCCGAGACGATCTGCATGGGCGCATCGCCGCGCAGCTCGCCGACGCGGATCTGGTGCAGGCCGGAGCGGCCGGTGGGGAACAGCGCCGCCTGCCAGGCGCACAGCCGCTCGAGCGTGAGCGGCGCGGCGGGCTCGCGCGTGGCCTCGAGCATCACGTCGACCAGGCCCTCGACGTGGCGTGGCGCATGCGGCAGGCCGGCCGTCGGAAGGCCGAGGCGGCGCGCCAGCGAGCTGCGCACCGCGCCAGGATCCACGCTCTCGCCCTCGATGGCGCTGGTGGCGACGCCTTCGCGAGTCAGCACTTCCACCTGCGCCTCGAGTTCCGCATCGTCATCCAGCAGGCGCGCCATGCCCGCGACTTCACCCTGCGCGCGGCGGGCCGCCGCCAGCGGCGCCGCCAGCGCCGCCGCGTCCCAGCGGAGCCCGGGCCAACCGTCCTGCTGCCAGATCCAGCGCTTGAGGTGTTTTGCCGTCATGATCGCCTCGAAGGGTGAGGCGATTATAGGCAAAATCACCTCACGCCGTGAGGTAATCGACGGCCATGAACACCTCATTAGGAGCCAGCGCGAGTCTCTGCTATCGTGCGCGCCCCTTTTGGCCCGGCCATACGGCATCTCACTTCCGTAAGCCCTTGAGTCCCATGGCAAATCGCCCCATCCGCAACATCGCCATCATCGCGCACGTCGACCACGGCAAGACCACCCTGGTGGACTGCCTGCTGCGCCAGTCCGGCACCTTCGCCGCCCACGAGAAGGTGACCGAGCGGGTCATGGACTCGAACGACATCGAGCGCGAGCGTGGAATCACCATCCTCGCCAAGAACTGCGCCATCGAGTACGGCGGCACTCGCATCAATATCGTGGACACGCCCGGACACGCCGACTTCGGCGGCGAGGTCGAGCGCGTGTTGTCGATGGTCGACGCGGTGCTGCTGGTGGTCGACGCCGTCGAAGGCCCGATGCCGCAGACGCGGTTCGTCACGCGCAAGGCGCTGGCGCTGGGCCACAAGGCCATTGTCGTGGTGAACAAGATCGACCGTCCGGGCGCCCGCCCCGACTGGGTCATCGACCAGACCTTCGAGCTGTTCGACAAGCTCGGCGCCACCGACCAGCAGCTCGACTTCCCGGTGATCTATGCCTCGGCGCTCGAAGGCTGGGCCAGCACCGATCACACGCGCCGCGAGCCCGACATGCGCGCGCTGTACGAAGCCATCCTGCACCACGTGCCGGCGCCGAAGAGCGACGTCGACGCGCCGCTGCAGTTCCAGATCTCCACGCTCGACTACAACTCGTACGTCGGACGCATCGGCATCGGCCGCATCCGCAAGGGCAAGATCAAGACCGGCCAGCAGATCCAGCTGTGGAACGGCAGCGAGGACCACGGCGTCGCCAAGGTGCAGCAGGTGCTCACGTTCAAGGGCCTGACGCGTGATTCGGTCGACGAGGCCTACGCCGGCGACATCGTCGCGGTCACGGGCATCGAGGACGTGCACATCGGCTACACCATCTGCGACGTCGAGCATCCGGACGCGTTGCCGCCGATCGCGGTGGACGAGCCGACGCTGGTGATGAGCTTCCAGGTCAACACCTCGCCGCTCGCCGGCAAGGAAGGCAAGTTCGTCACCAGCCGCCAGATCCGCGAGCGCCTGATGCGCGAGCTGGAGAGCAACGTGGCGCTGCGCGTCGAGGACACCGAGAACGCCGACGTGTTCCGCGTCTCGGGCCGCGGCGAGCTGCACCTCACCATCCTGATCGAGAACATGCGCCGCGAAGGTTACGAGCTGGCCGTCGGCAAGCCGCGCGTGCTCACCAAGACCGTCGACGGCGTGGTGCACGAGCCCTACGAAGCGTTGACCGTGGACATCGACGAAGGTCACCAGGGCGCGGTCATGGAGGCCCTCGGGCGCCGCAAGGCCGAGATGAAGGACATGGCGAACGACGGCCGCGGCCGCGTGCGCATCGAGTACCGCGTGTCCGCACGCGGGCTCATCGGCTTCCAGAGCGAGTTCATGAACGCGACCCGCGGCACCGGCCTGCAGAGCCACATCTTCGACGGCTACGCGCCGCTCGCGGGTGAGATCCCCGATCGCCACAACGGCGTGCTGATCTCGAGCGAGCCCGGCGCCGCCGTGGCGTACTCGCTGTTCAGCCTGCAGGAACGTGGGCGCATGTTCGTGTCGCACGGCGAAGCCGTGTACGAGGGCATGATCATCGGCATCCACTCGCGCGAGAACGATCTCGTGGTGAACCCGATCAAGACCAAGAAGCTCACCAACATCCGCGCCGCCGGCAAGGACGACGCGCTGATCCTCACGCCGCCGATCGAGCTGACGCTGGAATATGCCGTCGAGTTCATCGCCGACGACGAGCTGGTGGAAGTGACGCCGAAGAACATCCGCATCCGCAAGCGCCTGCTGCAGGAGCACGAGCGCAAGCGCGCCTCGCGTGTCGAGGAAGCGCTGCTGGCGTAGTCGAAGCCGGATCAGTCGATCCGGTAGTCCACCGTCACGACCACGCGCGCGATCTTGTCGACCGTCGACTTGTCGTAGGTTCCACCCCAGTCGCTGACGTCGGCATTCGCGCTGGCCGGCAGGATGTAGAACGCGCCCTGCGAGGCCGAGCGCATGGCGCCGACTTCGACGTCACCGTTCTTGGCGAATTCGGCGGCCCGCACGCGCGAGTTCTGCATCGCCGCACCGATCAGCGACATCTTCACTTCTTCGAGGTTCGACACCAGGTACTGCGGCGGACCGTAGTTCACGGGGTGACCATCGGCCTGGAACTGCACCACTCCCCTGGCGGCCGCGATGATGCGCGGCAGGTCCGTGGTGTTGATGGTGATCGACTGGCGCGCGAGGTGGCCGACCTGCACCGAGCGCAGGTTGCCGTTGCGGCCTTCGACCTCTTCGAAATTGGGCTCGACCGACTCGTTGGACTCGGTCAGCGCCTCGGCTGTGAATCCGGCCGTCGACAGGAACTGGTCCAGCGCCGGCCGCTCCTTGCGCAGCTTGGTCAGCGCTTCGGCAATCGTGCCCCCCTGCACCTGCAGGCTCACGGTCCACTCGGCCCGGTCGGCCTTG
>Ga0307406_10002502_pt1 | contig 10015 bp, 8 predicted proteins | sample 322Cmetagenome_3_FD_203706 | JGI IMG/M metagenome (GOLD analysis project Ga0307406, IMG submission 203706) | Maize rhizosphere microbial communities from greenhouse at UC Davis, California, United States - 322HYB-C-2 | ecosystem: Host-associated > Plants > Roots > Rhizosphere > Soil | place... | reverse complement strand
CCGGCCCATTATCGGGCAAGCCCCGGCCTACGCCCACCAGCGCTGAGCAATTCACCCTTTCCGGCCCGTCGAACCTGCCGGACCCCGCGTTCAACGCCTACCGCAAGGACCTCGCCGACGTCGCGCTGGCCGGTCGTGTGATCGCATCCCATTATGCCGAGCCGATTCAGCGCCTGATCGGCGCGCCGACGGTGCTTCGAAATGCACCCGGCGATGATGCCGAGACGCTGTGCTCGCTCGCCCCCAATGAGCCGTTCGCAATGCTCGACGACAGCCTTGGCTGGGCCTGGGGTTATGCCGGCAGCGATCGCCGCGTCGGCTATGTGCGGAGTGAGACGCTGACCGCTCAGTGAACGACCGAGCGGAGCCAGATCAGCTGGTAGAGGCTGGTCAGCACCATCACGCCGATCGCGGCCATGATTGCCCAATCGCGCGCCGGCCAGCGCGGCCGCCGCAACGGGAACAGCAGCCAACCGGCCAGCGCGCACAGCACCAGCGTGCCGATCGCGCTGTTGCGAACGAAGGCGACCACGCTCGTTCGAACATAGTCCAGCCCTTGGGCCGGAGCCTCGCCGTGGGGGCTCATCATCAAGGCGATCGCCCAAAGGATGATCGCGGCGAACAGCATCAGCGAGCCCATGAACAACCGGGCGCGGCCGATCCCGCGGTTCCTCACATTTGCCCCCGCTGACGCCGAAGTGCGAACCATTTGGCGACATTCGCCTGGTGTTGGGCCAGAGTTTCGGCGAAGACATGCCCGCCGGTGCCGTCGGCGACAAAATAAAGGGCCTTCGTCGGCGCGGGGTGCAGCACCGCAGCGATGCTCTCCTTGCCCGGATTGGCAATCGGCCCTTCCGGTAGTCCGGGACGGCGATAGGTGTTGTAGCCGTTATCGGCATTGAGCTCAGACTTGCGAATGCGCCGGCCGAGCGGCTTGCCCTTGGTCACGGGGTAGATAACGGTCGGGTCGGCATCGAGCTTCATGCCGATCCGCAACCGGTTGCAATAGACGCCCGCGATCATTCGGCGCTCGCTCGCCTTCCCAGTCTCCTTCTCGACGATCGAGGCGAGCGTCACCGCCTGTTCGGGCATAGCAATCGGGCAATCGGTGCTCCGCTTGGGCCACAGTTCGGCAATCACCTTGTTCATCGCCTTCTGCATCCGCGCGACGAGCACGGCGCGTTTGTCACCGCGCTGATAGCCGTAGCTATCGGGCAGCAGCGAACCCTCCGCGATCGTCGGCGTCGGCCCGGTCAGGAATTCATTCGCGGCGAGCTTCTCGGCGACGATGATCGAGGGCATGCCTTCCGTGACCGTGATCAGCCGCTGAACCGGACGGCCGTGCTGCAGCAGGTCGAGGATCGCCGCGCCGCCCATGCCTTTGGGAATTTCGAACTCGCCGGCCTGGATCGGATCGTTCGAGCCCAAGATGCGGGCCATCACGCGGTAGGTGCGCGCGGTGCCGGGTATCGCGCCCTGGCGGTCGAGCTCGCGAGCCACGCTGGCGACGCTCGCGCCTTCCTTGACGATGATGGTGTGCGGACCGGCCGTGGGCCCCGGCCCCCACCACAGGAAATACAAAGCGACAAGCGCGGCCAGGATCAGCCCCGCTACGGCAAAGGCAGAGCGCCTCACACGGCCTTCATGATCAGCGAGGCGTTGGTGCCGCCGAACCCGAAGCTGTTGTTCAGCACCGCGCGAACCGGCCGTTCCTTCGCCTTGTGCGGCACGAGGTCGACCCCCTCGCAGCTCTCGCTCGGATTATCGAGGTTGAGCGTCGGCGGGACGATCTGGTCGCGCATGGCGAGAATGCAAAAGATGCTCTCGACCGCGCCCGCGCCGCCGAGCAGGTGCCCGATCGCCGACTTGGTCGAGCTCATCGAGACATTGGCGATCGCATTGCCGAACAGGCGCCGGACCGCGCCCAGCTCAAGCTCGTCGCCGAGCGGCGTCGAAGTGCCGTGGGCATTGATATAATCGATGTCAGACGGCTGCATGCCCGATTTCCTCAGCGCCATCTCCATCGCGCGATATCCGCCCGAGCCTTCGGGATGCGGCGCGGTCACGTGGTAAGCGTCGCCCGAGAGGCCGTAGCCGACGACCTCAGCGTAGATCTTCGCGCCGCGGGCCTTGGCATGTTCATACTCCTCGAGCACGACGACGCCGGAGCCTTCGCCCATGACGAAGCCGTCGCGAGCCTGGTCGTAAGGGCGGCTGGCCTTTTCCGGTTGGTCATTGAAGGCGGTGCTGAGCGCGCGCGCTTGGGCGAACCCGGCAATCCCGATCGGGCAGATGGTCGCTTCGGCGCCGCCGGCCAGCATGATGTCGGCATCGTCCATGGCGATCATCCGCGCCGCGTCGCCGATCGAATGGGCGCCGGTCGAGCAGGCGGTCACCACCGCATGGTTGGGGCCCATCAAGCCATATTTGATCGAGACCTGACCGGAAATAAGGTTGATCAGGCGGCCGTGGACGAAGTGCGGGCTGACCCGTCCGGGTCCTTTTTCGTGCAGGACGAGGCTTTCGCTTTCGATACCCGGCAGGCCGCCGATGCCCGATCCGATCGACACGCCGGCGCGGAGCCGTGTGGCTTCGTCCATGTCGGTCAGCCCGGCATCCTCGACCGCCTGGCCGGCCGCGTCGAGGCCGTAGACGATGAACGGATCGACCTGGCGCTGGATCTTGTGGTCGACGCGCTTCGAGGCGTCGAAACCATATTCATGGTCGGCCGGCTTTACCTCGCAGGCGATGCGGCACTTCTGGTCGCTGGCATCGAATCTGGTGATGGTCCCCGCACCGCTCTTCGACGCGAGGATATTCTTCCAGCTGGTCTCGACGTCGGCGCCTAGCGGCGTCACCAGCCCGAGACCCGTCACGACGACACGGCGCATGTTTTCCACTCCGTCAGTCCTCCAAATACGAACGGCCTCCCGATGCAGTCGGGAAGCCGTTCGTGCCGCCTGTCGGCGTGTGGCGGCAGGTCAGCGGACCCGATCAGCCCTTGTTCTGGTCGATGTACTCGATCGCGTCGCGAACCGTCGTGATTTTCTCGGCGGCATCGTCCGGAATCTCGACCCCGAACTCTTCCTCGAACGCCATGACCAGCTCGACAATATCCAGGCTGTCCGCGCCAAGATCGTCGATGAAGCTCGCGTCTTCGGTCACTTTGTCGGCTTCGACGCCGAGATGTTCGACGACGATCTTCTTCACCCGATCGGTGGTCTCGCTCATGGAAAGCTTCCTCCGTTTTGCTTTTGCCGATGCCCTAGCGATGCACTTGGTGAGCCGCAAGTGGCGGACGCGTCCCCGAGCGGCTAGGCCGGAGCCGCATGGAAAGCCGACCGCTCACGCCCGGCGAGATCGAGCTCGCTCGAACGATTTTCGGCGATGCGATCGATTATTCCAAAGTTCGAATGTTCAGGGGCAAGTGGTGGCCGCTGCAGCCGCGCCGATCGGCGATGGCGCCGATGGGCGACATTTGGTTCCATCCCGACGGCGGCGGCTGGTCCGACGATTTCTCAAAAGAGCCGCTCGGCCAACAGGGGTTCTGGATCCATGAGATGACGCACGTATGGCAGGCTCAGAAGGGCGGCCGCTTCTACCTGCCGCTGATCCGTCATCCGTTCTGCCGCTACGCTTATCAGTTGGAACCGGGCAAACCGTTCGCCCGCTACGGCATCGAGCAGCAAGCCGAGATCGTCCGTCATCGTTTCCTGGCCGACCACGGTGTCTGCGCTGCGACGGTGCCGCCCCCGGAGCTGCTAAACTTTCGATAGGAACAATTCTGCCCCTGTAACAATCCTGCAACAGCAGCGCGGGGAAAGTTACCGCCGCACCACCCCGCTCTTCCGCCGCCACCTGCCTTTCATGCATAGAGTCGCCCAGACAACGAAAACCAAGGGGGAAAACATGCGCGCAACCGCAGCCTTGCTCATCGGCACGTCGATCATCGCGGTGGCCTCGCCGGCGGCGGCCCAGACCCAATCGGAGGCGACCGCCCAAGCGGTCAACCCGCAGCCCAATGCTGGCCCACTGCCGGTCCAGGACCAGGGCGCGATCATCGTCACCGCGACCAAGCGCGCATCGACGGTCCAGGACGTCCCCTTCTCGGTCAACGCGCAAACGCAGGCCGACATCCAGCGCGCCAACGCGCAAACGATCGAGGACATCAGCCGCAACGTTGCCGGCCTCACCGTCCAGAACCTTGGCCCCGGACAGAGCCAGGTATCGGTCCGCGGCGTGTCGGCCGGCCAGATCGTCCGCGACCAGCCAGGCGTGAAAGAGCAGGTGGGCATCTACCTCGACGAGAGCGTCATCTCGTTGTCGCTGTTCACGCCGGACTTCGACCTGTTTGACCTCAACCGCGTGGAAACGCTGCGCGGACCGCAGGGGACCCTGTTTGGATCCGGATCGGTCGGCGGCACGATCCGCTACATCACCAACCAGCCCAAGCTCGAGACGTTCGAGGGCCAGGTCGAGGGCGGTCTCAGCATCGCGAAGGGCGGTGACATCGGCTACGACGCGAAGGCCGCGCTGAACATTCCGATCAGCAATGTGGCAGCGGTTCGCGGCGCCCTTTATTATTCGCACTTCCCAGGCTTTATCGACTCCGTCGGGCCGTACCGCAAGAAGAACGTCAACGACGGGCAGCGCTACGGCGGGCGCCTCGCCGTCCTGCTCCAGCCAACCGACAGTCTGAAGATCACGCCGCGGCTGGTGTGGCAGCGGGCATCGGCCAACGGCTTTAATCGCGAGGAATTCTACAACCTCTTCGACAATCAGTTCACGACCGGAGCGGCTGGGCAGGATCTCGGCGAACGTAAGCAATATCTGTTGTTCGGCGAGCGATTCCGCGACCAGACGTATCTGACCGATCTTAACGTCAGTTACGACTTCGGTCCGGCGGAACTGACTTCGGTTAGCAGTTACATGCATCGCGATATTCTGGTGAGCCGCGATGCATCCGCCCTAACCGGCTCGGTGACCGTCAGCTTCGCCAGCGCATTCCTGGCCGACGATCCGACGCGGTCCAACCTGATCGCTGCGCAGACCATGCTTCCGTCCAACCTACGCGACACCACGCAGCTCGATCAGTTCACGCAAGAGCTCCGGTTGGCATCAACCGGCACCGGCCCATTCCAGTGGGTGTTCGGCGGCTTCTACAGCCACGTGGACCGCGAATATCATCAGCGTCTGCCGACGCCGGGTTATGACGTCGCCGCCAATCTGTTCCTGCAGGAGCTTTGCTTCGATCAGGCACAGGCCTCGGCAACGTGCCGCGTCAATGCGCCGCTACCAGCGAATCGCATCCCCTTTACGACCGCGGACGCGGCAATCTCGAACGGCTTCCCGCTGAATTCGCCGTACAACGCCGACCTGCCGTACGTGATCAAACAGAAGGCGGTCTTCGGAGAGGCAAGCTACAAATTCAATCAGTTCAAGATCACTGCCGGCGGCCGCTGGTATGATTTCAAAGAGCGGCGGAATTTCATCTCCGGAGGTATCTTCTCCAACGGCGACACCCGGATCGGCGACAGCACGAAGTCGAATGGGTTCAGTCCGCGGGGCATCCTCAGCTGGGAGCCCAACCGCAACTTCAGCGTCAACGCGCAAATCGCCAAGGGCTTCAGACTTGGCGGCATCAACGATCCGCTCAACCTGCCTATCTGCACCGCGGCGGATCGCGCAATCTACGGTCCCTTCACGTCAGGAACCTACGACGATGAAACGCTGTGGAACTATGAGGCTGGCGTCAAATATTCGAAGCGTGGCGTCACCTTCAATGCAGCCGCTTTCCACAACCGGATCAAGAACCTGCAGGTCACCGTCGATGCGGGCAGCTGCTCCTCGCGCCTCGTCTTCAACGTGCCCAAGGCGCACACGACGGGCGTTGAAGCGGAATTCTCAATGCATCCAATCATCGGCATGGACTTGTCGTTCGCGGGCAGCTGGATCGATTCCAAGTTCGACTCGACGATCGCCAATCCGATCCTCGCGACGCGGACCGGCATTCGCGACGGCAATCGATTGCCCACCGTGCCTAAGTACCAATTGGCGGCGACAGCCACTTATGGTCAGCGCTTCAATGCCGCCGCAGATTGGTTCGTGAATGGAAGCATTCAGCGCGTCGGCAATCGCTTCACGCAGCCCGGCGACCAGGAGCCGGGAGCCGGCATTTTTGACTCCCTCTTCTTCGACCCCGCGACGGGTGCCTTTGGCAACAGGCCGAACACCAATTTCGGGTCGTTGAAGCTCCCCGCCTACACGTTAGTGAACCTGTCAGGCGGCCTGAGATGGGATAACGGCCTTGAGCTCGTCGCCTACGTCAAGAACCTGTTCGACTCGAATCCAAAGCTCTCCCTCGACCGTGAACGCGGTGGTCGGGCGCGCCTCGGCTACAACGTCGGACAGCCGCGGATCATCGGGATGACCGCGCGCTACAGCTTCGGGCATCGCGTTGGGGCCGCTCCGCCGCCTCCACCGCCACCGCTGCCGCCGGCACCGCCGGCCGCTGTCGAGCAACCGGCTCCACCGCCGCCGCCGCCGCCGCCGCCGCCGGCAGCGGTGCCTGAGCGCGGCTGACCGGAGCATAGTGAAGGACCTGAACGTGACGCGCCGCTCGCTCCTCATTGGGGCGGGCGGCGCTGCCGTTTCGCCGGCCATCGCCAAGGCCGCGCCGACAACGGCTGGCAGTCGCGTCGCCGTGATCGGCGCCGGCGTGTTCGGCACCTGGACCGCCGTCCATCTGCTCCGCAAGGGCCACAAGGTCACCCTGATCGACGCCTGGGGGCCAGCGCATTCCCGCGCCTCGTCGGGGGGTGAATCGCGATTGACGAGGGGCGCCTACGGCAAGGACGCGATCTACACCCGGATGGCGCTCGACAGCCTCAAGGAGTGGAAGGCGCTGAGCGCGGTCTCGGGCCTGCCGATCTTCCATGAGTGCGGCATCCTGTTCTTCTTCCCGACCGAAGAACAATATGTCCGCGACAGCATGGACGCGCACAAGGCGCTCGGAATTCCGACCCAGGCGCTGGACAAGACCGAGATGGCGCGCCGCTTCCCGATGATCGATTTCGCCGGCGTCAAGGTCGGCCTGTTTGAGCCGGGCTTCGGCGCATTGATGGCGCGCCGCGCCGTGCAGACATTGGCGGACATCTTCGTCCAGCGCGGCGGGACATATGTCCGTGCAACGGTCCAACCTCCGGACAGCGCGAAGCCGGAGCTGACGGAACTCGCTCTCGCCAACGACGACCGAATCCGCGCCGACCGTTTTGTCTTCGCAGCCGGACCGTGGCTGCCCAAGCTCTTTCCCGACGTGGTTGGCCCGAGAATCCAGCCCACCCGGCAGGAGGTGTTCTTCTTCGCCCCACCGGCGGGCGATCGCCGCTTCCTCCCCGCGGCAATGCCCGGCTGGGCCGACTTCAACGGCGGCGACATCTTCTACGGCTTCCCCGACCTCGAGGGCCGCGGGGTCAAGTTCGCGCACGACGCCCACGGGATCGAGGTTGACCCCGACGCGCAGGACCGGCGGCCGACCGCGGCCGCGCTCGCCGAGATCATCGCCTTTCGCGACCGCCGCTTCCCGCTGCTCAAGGGCGCGCCGCTGACCGAAGCCCGCGTCTGCCAATATGAGAACAGCTCAAACGGCGACTTCCTGATCGACTTCCACCCGCGCTACGGTAACGTCCTGCTCGTGGGCGGCGGCTCCGGCCACGGATTCAAGCACGGGCCGGAGGTTGGACGCTACTCGGCCAGCCGGCTATTCGGCTCAATTAAGCCCGAGCCGCGGTTCAGCCTCGCCTCCAAGGCCGCGACCCACAGCCGCGAGGTGCATTGAGACTTAAGCTCGGCGGCGGTCACTCCGATCGCTGTGCTATTGAGTGCCGGCGCCCTGTCCCCACTTGCCAAGGACCTCGCGGTTCTGCGGGTTTTCGATCGCCACGCGGTCGAGCGTACCGGAAACGATGCAGGCCGGCGGACCGTCGGTCGCCGCGCAGTGGATCGGCCGTCCGTCCGCCAGCTCGGCGAGCCGGCCGGCCAGAACCAGGTCTAGGCCCTTGCGGGGCGCAGCCTCCGGCTTGATCGGATTGGCCAATTCGTAGGTCGCCGCGGGCCGCTGGGCTCGTGACTCCTGCGCGGTGAACAACTGCGCGAGGACGATCGTGGGTTCGGTGCCCGCCATTGCCGCGAATGCGCCCGACGGGCAGCCCGCGGCGAGCAGCCACGGCTTGCCGAAGGTGAACCCGACCGCACCTTCATAATCGCGCCGCAGCAGGTCGCTGGCAGGCAATACGTCCCCGGTGAGATCGGACTGAACCTTGACGCGGAGCACCTGTTCCTTCGCGTCGTAGGTCGCCGAGCGCGACGGATCCGTCATACCCGGACAAGCAAAGCGCAGCCGGACCTCGAACTTCCGGCCCTTTAGCGCCGATTGAACCGCGCGATCGTCAGTGCCCAGGGCGGCGGCGGTGGCGGCGCGCAGCACCGCGAAAATCAGGGCTTCGCGGTCGAGGACGTTCTCGGTCACGGTCACCCGTCGTGGTGCGGGGGTCGGGCGGTTTTCCGCGACGTTCGTCTGGCGGGGCTTGTCGCGCTGCTGCGAGCAGCCCACCGTCACGGCGAACGTGACCAATGCCAACCAGCGCAACCGCGAAGCCCTCAGCAGCATTCAGCTACTGTGACAGAAGCCTTTTCGTCGAGCGAGTGCTGAATGTGCCGAAACCGGCGGTGACGCCCGCATGACGTTCGACCAGATCATCACGCTTGCGGTGCTGATTTGCGTCGTCGCCGCGATGGTGTTCGACAAAGGGCGCGCCGACGTCATCGCCCTGTGCGGCGCCGCGGTGCTGCTGATCACCGGCGCGGTCCGGCCGAGCGAGGTGCAAGGCGCGTTCGCCAGCCCGGCGATCATCGCCTTGGCGTCGCTGTTCGTTATCGCCTACGCGATGGAGCTTTCGGGCTTGCTCGACGCAGCGATCCATCGCGGCGTCCGGCTTTGCCGGCGGATCGGCCAGGCTGGCCTGTGGCTGCTGATCGGGCTGTGCGGCGCGGCATCTGCGTTCCTCAACAACACGCCGATCGTGGTCTTGAGCGCCCCGGTGGTCCGCGACGTCGCCAACGCCCTGAACCTCGCGCCAAAGCGTTTCCTGATGCCCTTGTCATACGCCGCCGTCCTCGGCGGCTGCTGCACGCTGATCGGCACCTCAACCAACCTCTTGGTCGACGACATGGCAAGCGTCGCCGGCCAGCCGCGTTTCTCGATTTTCGAAATCACACCGGTCGGCCTGGCAATCGCCCTTGCCGGCGGGCTGTATCTGCTGCTCGTCAGCCCGCGACTGTTGCGTTCGGCGGCGGCTGTTTCCCCCGGTCAACCGGAGCTGGGTCCGGCGGACGGCGAGGCGGGTCTTGCCGGAGCCCAGTTGGGAGCCGCCGAAGCATTCTCGACCGAGCAGCCGTTCAACAGCCGCAAGGCCCTCGCGTCAGGCGGCATTTTCCTCGCGGTCGTCGCTGCCGCAGCATTTGATATCGCGCCGATCGCGGCCTGCGCCTTTGCCGGCGCGGTTCTCCTCATCGTCGTTCGGGTCATCACCGCCGATGAGGCCTATCGCGGCCTCAGGCCCGACATACTGATGTTGATCGCTGGCATGGTGGTGCTCGGCATCGCGCTCGAGGAGACCGGGCTGGCCGACGCGGCGACCAAGGTCATCGTCGGGCGGCTCACCGACTTGTCGCCGCTCGCCGCGCTGATCGGGCTCTACGCGATCACGCTCGTCCTGACGGAGCTGTTGTCGAACGCGACCGTTGCCGTGCTGTTGACGCCGCTGGCCGTCGCCCTTGCCGAGGCGCTCGGCGTCAGCGCGCGGCCGTTCATCGTGGCGGTGATGATGGCCGGGAGCGCGGCGTTCGCGACGCCCTTCGGCTACCAGACCAACGTCCTCGTGTTTCAGCTCGGACGCTACAGCTACATGGATTTCGTGAAAGTCGGGCTGCCGCTGAACTTCATCACCGGCGCCGC
>Ga0307406_10002501_pt1 | contig 10016 bp, 5 predicted proteins | sample 322Cmetagenome_3_FD_203706 | JGI IMG/M metagenome (GOLD analysis project Ga0307406, IMG submission 203706) | Maize rhizosphere microbial communities from greenhouse at UC Davis, California, United States - 322HYB-C-2 | ecosystem: Host-associated > Plants > Roots > Rhizosphere > Soil | place... | reverse complement strand
TGTGCTTGTCATGATCACTCCTGCTGTTGTCGTTCCGTTTACATCATGGCTGCCGGGTTGCGCCTGACCATAGACTTAAACACCGACATCATAAGTATACTTATCACCTACGCCACGCATAGATCAGGGTCTATAACGGACCCATCACAAACGGCCCGCCAGGGCCCGGACCAAAGGCAGGCTGAACTGGGATGACGTCGATTTGGTTGGACAGCCGGGAAGCGTTCACCTCTGATCCGTTCGAGCCGGGAGGCACCTACGACACCGTGGTGGCAGGGGCCGGACTGACGGGCTTGGTCACTGCGTTGCTGCTGGCCCGTTCCGGACAGAACGTCCTGGTGCTGGAGGCACGGTTCCCCGGTGCGGTGACTACCGGCAACACCACAGCCAAAGTGACGCTGCTGCAGGGCACTTTCCTGTCCCAGCTGGCCCGCCAGTACTCGCAGAAGCAGGTGCAGGCGTACGTGGACGGGAACCGCGAGGGCCAGGCCTGGCTCCTGCGGTACCTCGACGAGCACAGCGTGCCGTACCAGGCGCGGGATGCCTATACCTATGCAGCTTCCGCGCAGGGGACCGAGAAACTCCGCGAGGAGGTCAGCGCGGCCACCACCGCGGGGCTGGACGTGGAATACGTGCGCGACGCCGGGCTGCCCTTCCCCGTGCACGGCGCCATACGCCTTGCCGGCCAGGCGCAGATCCACCCTGTCGATGTGCTGGACACGCTGGTGGCCGACCTCCGCAGCCGCGGCGGATCCGTGGTGGGCGGAGTCCGGTTGCAGGACGTCACGGGCGGCCGCCCGGCCACGGTCCACACGGACCGCGGCGATGTCACCGCCAACAACGTGGTGCTCGCCACCGGCATCCCCGTCCTGGACCGCGGGTTGTACTTCGCCAAGCTGAAGCCCAGTAGGTCCTATGCGGCAGCATTGCAGCTGCAGGAGGACCAGGCCCCGCCCCCGGGAATGTACATCTCGGTGGAACAGCCCACCCACTCCCTTCGGGACTACGAGAAGGACGGCCGCCGGCTGTTGCTGGTAGGCGGGCACGGCCACCACGTGGGCCGGGCAAGGTCGGAAAAACACCACCTCGGGAGCCTCCTGGACTGGGCCGCCCAGCAATATCCGGGCTCACAAGTGACACACACCTGGTCCGCGCAGGATTACATGGCTGTCAACCTGATGCCCTTCTTCGGCAAGCTGCCGCGGGGCAGAGGCCACGTCTACTTCGGCACCGGCTACAACAAGTGGGGCATGACCAACGCCGTCGCCGCTTCCTTGGGGATTGCCGCCGACATCCTGGGCGGGCAGGTGCCCTGGGCGGACACCATCCACCACCGCATCACGTCTCCCTCCGGTGCCTTCTCGGCCGTGTCGCTCAACGCCGGGGTGGCGGCCAAGCTGGCTTCCGGCTGGGGGCAGCTTGCCGCCGAAGGGCTGAAGACGGAAGGCGCCAAGGTCCTGAGGAAAGACAAGGACCAGCTGCCCGCACCGGCCGCCCCTGTTGTCCCGGTTGTCCCGGAGGAAGGGCAAGGGCAGGTGTACCGTGAGGGCACCCGCCCGGTCGCCGCCTCCACCGTGGACGGAACCACCTGCAAGCTGTCCGCCGTCTGCACCCACCTGGGCGGCATCGTGCACTGGAACGACAACGAAAAGACCTGGGACTGCCCGCTCCACGGCTCCCGCTTCACCAATGAAGGAGTGCTCCTCGAGGGCCCGGCCACCAGGAACCTTCCCGCTGCAGGGAAGGCTTGAGCGGCCGCCCGCGTCAGGGCCAGCCCAAGCCCGGGTGGGCTGTCAGTGGGTTAGGGCATGATGGAGGCATGCAGCAGGAACAGGGCTCCGCCCCGGGCGGGACGTCAGTCTCCACCACGGCCATGGGGCAGTTCAGCAGCCCCACCCGGGAGTGGTTCCTCGGTGCCTTTTCGGAGCCGACTCCCGCCCAGGACGGCGCATGGCAGGCCATCTCGTCCGGCTCGCACGCCCTGGTGGTCGCACCCACCGGCTCGGGCAAAACCCTGGCCGCGTTCCTCTGGGCGCTGGACCGGCTGCTGGTGTCAGGATCCGCTGCGCCGGAAACCCCGGTTCCGGCGCCGGAGGCACCCTCTAAGGGAAGGCGTCCCCGGGCGCCCAAACGCAAAACCCGTGTCCTGTACATTTCACCCCTGAAAGCGCTCGGCGTGGACGTGGAGCGGAACCTGCGTTCGCCACTCATCGGCATCACCCAGACCGCCAAGCGGCTCGGGCTGCCCGCCCCGCTGATCACCGTGGGCGTCCGGTCCGGGGACACCACCACCGCGGACCGGCGCGCGCTGCTGAGCAACCCGCCGGACATCCTGATCACCACGCCGGAATCACTGTTCCTGATGCTCACCTCCCGCGCCCGTGAAACGCTCACCGAGGTGGACACCATCATCATCGATGAAGTCCACGCGGTGGCCGGAACCAAGCGGGGCGCCCACCTGGCCGTCTCACTGGAACGGCTGGATGCGCTGCTGCCCAAACCGGCACAGCGTATTGGCCTCTCCGCCACCGTTGAGCCCCGGGAACTGGTGGCCCAATTCCTGGCCGGCACCGCGCCGGTTGAGATCGTTGCGCCGCCGGCGAAGAAGAACTGGGACCTTACCGTTTCCGTCCCTGTCGAGGACATGTCGGACCTCCAGGGTGCCGCCGGGGCCTTCGATTCCGGTCCCGCGTCCGGGCTGCAGCCCCAGGCCTCCATCTGGCCGCACGTGGAGGAGAAGATCGTGGACCTGGTGCTGGCCAACCAGTCCACCATCGTTTTTGCCAACTCCCGCCGCCTGTCCGAGCGGCTGACGGCCCGGCTCAACGAGATTTATGCGGAACGGCAACTGGTGGCGGCCGGTGGCGGCTGGGACGATCCCGGGCCGCAGCAGGCCGGCGTTCCCGCTTCCACAGCCACGCCGGCGCACATGATGGCGCAGGCCGGAAGCTCGGCGGGTGCAGATCCGGTGCTGGCCCGCGCCCACCATGGTTCCGTCTCCAAGGACCAGCGTGCACTGATCGAGGACGACCTCAAGTCCGGCCGGCTGCGCTGCGTTGTCGCCACGTCCTCACTGGAACTCGGCATCGACATGGGTGCCGTGGACCTGGTGGTGCAGGTGGAATCGCCGCCATCCGTGGCCAGCGGGCTGCAGCGCGTGGGCCGCGCCGGCCATCAGGTGGGCGAAGTTTCCCAGGGTGTCCTCTTCCCGAAGCACCGGGCAGACCTGGTGCACACGGCCATCACCGTGGAGCGTATGCTGACGGGAAAAATCGAGCGCCTCAGCATTCCGGCCAACCCGTTGGACATCCTCGCCCAGCAGACCGTGGCCGCCACGGCCCTGGGCAGCATCGATGTCGAGGAGTGGTTCGCCACCGTCCGCCGTTCAGCCCCGTTCTCGTCCCTCCCCAGGTCAGCCTTCGAGGCCACGCTGGACCTGCTGGCGGGCCGCTATCCGTCCGACGAGTTTGCCGAGCTGCGCCCCCGGATTATCTGGGACCGTAATGCCGGCACCATCGAAGGGCGGCCGGGAGCCCAACGTTTGGCGGTCACCTCGGGCGGCACCATTCCGGACCGCGGCCTCTTCGGCGTCTACATCATCGGCACCGAGGTGGAGGGAACCGCGTCCCCTTCAACGGACGGTAAACCCGCGCCTGCGCCCAAGGGCGGCCGGCGGGTGGGCGAGCTGGACGAGGAGATGGTGTACGAATCCCGCGTTGGCGACGTCTTCGCCCTGGGCGCCACCAGCTGGAAAATCGAGGACATCACGCACGACCGGGTGCTGGTCTCCCCCGCGTTCGGCCAGCCCGGAAAGCTGCCCTTCTGGAAGGGCGATTCCCTCGGCCGCCCCGTGGACCTGGGCCGCGCCCTGGGCGCGTTCGTCCGCGAACTGTCAGCGTCCGACGTCGGGCCTGCCACCGAGCGTTGCAAGGCCAGCGGCCTGGACGACTTCGCCGCCAACAACCTCATCCAATACCTCAGCGAACAGAAACTGGCCACCGAGGTGGTCCCCAACGACACCACGCTGGTGGTGGAGCGCTTCCATGACGAACTGGGCGACTGGCGGGTGATCCTCCACAGCCCCTTCGGCATGCCCGTGCACGCGCCGTGGGCGCTGGCGGTGGGCCAGCGGCTGCACCAGCGGTACGGCCTGGACGGCTCGGCGATGGCGGCCGACGACGGCATCGTGCTGCGGGTGCCCATGATGGAGGACGAGCCGCCCGGTGCCGAACTGTTCCTGTTCGATCCTGAGGAACTGGAGCAGATCGTCACGGCGGAAGTGGGCGGCAGTGCGCTGTTCGCATCACGCTTCCGTGAGTGCGCGGCGCGGGCCCTGCTGCTGCCGAGGCAGACTCCCGGCAAGCGGCAGCCGCTCTGGCAGCAGCGGCAGAGGTCCGCCCAGTTGCTGGATGTAGCCCGGAAGTATCCCACGTTCCCCATCGTGCTGGAAACGGTGCGGGAATGCCTGCAGGATGTCTACGATTTGCCGGCGTTGAAGGACATTGCGGCGTCCGTGGAACGGCGCGAGCTGCGGATCGTGCAGACCACCACGTCGCAGCCGTCGCCGTTCGCCAAGTCCCTCCTGTTCGGATACGTTGCCCAGTTCCTGTACGAGGGTGACTCACCGCTCGCGGAGCGGCGGGCTGCCGCGCTGGCCCTGGACTCCACGCTCCTGAACGAACTGCTGGGACGCGTCGAACTTCGGGAACTGCTGGACGCGAAGGTTATCGAGGCCACCGAGCGGGAGCTGCAGCGCCTGGCGCCGGACCGGCGTGCACGCGGGCTTGAGGGCGTGGCGGACCTGCTGCGCCTCCTCGGACCGCTGGCGGCGGAGGAAGCTGCCGCGAGGCTGGAGCCGCCGGTGGTTGAGCCTGCCGAAACCCCGGTGGGTGAGCCCAGCGAAACCGGGCCTGCCGGATCCCCGGTGGTTGAACCTGCCGAAACCCTCCATGCCAGCGCCGAAACCGCCATCGCCCACCTGGTGGCCCTGCAGCGCGCCAACCGCGCCATCAAGGTGAACATCGGCGGCGTGGAACGGTACGCCGCGGTTGAGGATGCCGCCCGCCTTCGCGATGCCATCGGCGTGCCCCTGCCCATGGGGGTCCCGCTCGCGTTCATCGAGCCGGTGGCGGATCCTTTGGGCGACCTTGTCTCCCGGTACGCCCGGACGCACGGGCCTTTCACGGCGGCCGAAGCTGCAGCGCGCCTGGGTCTGGGGGTGGCCGTGGTAACCACGGCCCTGAAACGCCTGGCTGCGGACGGCCGCGTGGTGGAAGGCGAATTCCGGCCCCACGCCGTCGAACCAGCGGCACCCGACGTACCGGCCGTGGATGCAGCGGCACCTGAGGCAGAGCAACCGGCCGCTCCAACCCCCGAAGCCCAGAACCACCTCCCCGTCAGTGAGTGGTGTGATGCGGAGGTGCTCCGCAAGCTGCGACGCCGGTCGCTGGCTGCGCTCCGCGCCGAAGTGGAACCGGTGGACGCATCCGCCTACGGCCGGTTCCTGCCAGCCTGGCAGCACGTCCGGACCCCCGGCGGCGGCCGCGGCCAGCCGTCGCTGCGGGGACTGGACGGCATCGTTACGGCAATTGACCAGCTCTCCGGGGTGCCGGTTCCGGCCTCGGCCTGGGAACCCCTGGTCCTGGCCAGCCGCGTGTCCAACTACCAGCCCGCCATGCTCGACGAGCTGATGGCCGCCGGCGAGGTGCTCTGGTCCGGGGCGGGAGCCTTGCCCGGGAATGACGGCTGGATCAGCCTTCACCTGGCCGACTCGGCGGAGCTCACCCTGAACCCGGCCATCGACTACGAACCCGGCGATGCCCAGTTGCGCCTCCTGGAGCACCTGCGCACCAACGGCGGCGGCTACTTCTTCCGGCAACTGACGGACGTGGCCGGCGGCATGGACTCCGTCCTCAGCGACCAGGAAGTGGTGACTGCCCTGTGGGACCTGGCCTGGGCGGGCCGGATCACCGGTGACACCTTCGCGCCGGTGCGGGCACTGATCGCCGGGGGCCACACCGCCCACCGGCAGGTTGCCCGCGCACCGCGCGCCCGGGCCCCGCGCCTGAGCCGGCTGGGCCGTTCCCATGGGACGGGACTGATGGGGTCAGCCGGTCTGGGCAGCGGCCGGTATGGCGGCTCCCCGGCTGCAGCAGCCACGCCTCCCATGGCGGCAGGCCGCTGGTCCGCACTTCCGCAGCCCGAGCTGGACGCCACGATCCACGCCCGGGCCACGGCGGAGCTTTTGCTGGACCGTTACGGCGTGGTCACCCGCGGTTCGGTGATGGCGGAACAGATCCTGGGCGGTTTCGGCCTGATGTACAAAGTCCTGGCCCGGCTGGAGGAAGCCGGGCGCTGCCGCCGCGGCTACTTCATCGAACACCTGGGCGCGGCCCAGTTCGCCGTTCCCGCCACGGTGGACCGGCTGCGGTCGTATTCGGAGGACACCCAGCTAGCCAAGCCAGAACCTGTTGCCCTCGCCCTGGCCGCCACCGATCCTGCCAACCCGTACGGCGCCGCCCTTCCTTGGCCCGCCCAGCACGACGACGCCGGAACCGGGCACCGGCCCGGGCGGAAGGCCGGCGCCCTGGTGGTGCTGGTGGACGGGGCACTGGTCCTCTATGTGGAACGGGGCGGCAAAACCCTGCTTGCCTTCAGCGACGATGAGGTCATCCTGGCCGCAGCGGGTTCCGCCTTGGTGGGCGTGGTGACGCGGGGCGCCGTGGACAAGTTGATCATGGAGAAAGTGAACGGGCACGAGATCCTCGATACGCCGGTCGCCGCCGCGCTCAGCGCCGCGGGCGCCTACTCCACACCCAAAGGATTGAGGATCCGTGCCTGAGGGGGATTCCGTCTGGCGGGCGGCCAACCAGCTGCATCAGGCCCTGGCCGGGCAGAAGCTGATTGCCTCGGACTTCCGTGTTCCCCGCTTCGCCACCCTGAACCTTGCCGGCTGGACGGTGGCCGAAGTGGTCCCCCGCGGCAAGCACCTGCTGATGAGGGTGGTGGGGCCGGAGGACAAAAAGCTCACCATCCACTCGCACCTGAAAATGGAGGGCACCTGGCAGGTTTATCCGCCGGGCGGCAGGTGGCGGAAACCGGGCTATACCGCCCGCTGCGTGCTGCGCACCCCGGTGGCGGACGCCGTCGGCTTTTCCTTGGGGATCGTTGAGGTCGTGGCCACGGCAGACGAAGACTCCATTGTCGGGTTCCTCGGCCCGGACCTGCTGGGCCCGGACTGGGACCTGGACGAAGCGGAGCGACGGGTCCGGGCCGTCCCGGACGTCCCCATCGGAGTGGCACTCCTGGACCAGCGCAACCTGGCCGGGATCGGCAACATCTACCGCTGCGAAACCTGTTTCCTGTCCGGCGTGCATCCGGCGTCGCCCGTTTCTGCCGTGGAGGATGTCCGCACCCTGATGACCGACGCCAAGCAGCTGCTCGAAGTCAACCTGGGCCCGGGCCGCCGCGTCACCATCCTCAACCCCAAAGGGATGCCGGTAGGCAGGATGGCTGGGCGCCCGGGCTACTGGGTTTACCGCAGGGAGCACCAGCCCTGCCTCAAGTGCGGAACCCCCATCCGGCGCGGCACCCTCGGCAAGCCCAACGGCGAGGAGGAACGGGACATCTACTTCTGCCCGCGCTGCCAGCCGTTTTCAAGCTAGGCCCGGTTCTGTGCAGTCGAAGCAGCGCCGGCGGCAGCGGGCTTGTGCTCCAGCGCGTCGGCATCGGCGTCGGCGTCGGCGGGCAGGGCCGCCGGCACCATAAACAACGGGAGCAGCAACTGGACCAGCGGGCCAATGGCCAGGGCGTAAACAACGGTGCCCACCCCCACGGACCCGCCCAGGAGCCAGCCTGCCCCGAGCACAACAACCTCAATCAGGGTCCGGGATATCCTCACAGACCAGCCGGTCCGCCGGGCCAGCCCGGTCATCAGTCCGTCCCGGGCGCCGGGACCGAACCGGGCGCCGATGTAGCAGGCGGAGGCGATTCCGTTGAGCAGGACAGCGCCCGCCAGCATGCCGATCTGGCCACCCAGGTGTGAGAACGCCGGGATCAGGGCGAGTCCGATATCCGCGAAGACGCCCACCAGCACAGCATTGCAGAGCGTGCCGAACCCTGGCCGCTGGCGCAGCGGGATCCACAGCAGCAGCACCAGGAAGCTGACGATAATCACCACCACACCGATGCTGAGCCCGGTCCTGCCGGCCACACCCTGGTGGAAGACATCCCACGGGTCGAGGCCGAGTCCGGCGCGGATAAACATCGCAAGGGACAGGCCGTACATGGCGAGGCCGATTAAGAGCTGGAGGAGTCTGCGGGTCAACATGCCCCTAACTTTGCCGGAGAACTGGCCTTGAAATACATAGCCAGTTTGAGATACTGGCCTGATGTCCCCGCTAACCGCTTCAGCCCTTGCCCGCCTCCTGGGCACGTGGAACCTCGGCGCCTCGCCCGCCTACCGCGAGCTGGCCGACGTCGTACGCCTGCTCGTACTGGACGGCAGGGTGGCGCTGGATACCGCACTGCCCAGTGAGCGCGCCCTGGCCGAAGCCCTGGCCGTCAGCCGGACCACCGTCACGGCGGCCTACGGCCTGCTCCGCGACCAGGGATTCCTCAGCAGCGGGCAGGGCAGCAGGAGCCGGACCAGGATTCCACGCCCGACGGCGGCAGGCATTACAGTGCCCAGGGGACCCCTGCCCGGCGGTTTGGACCCGGCAGGAACAGGACTTGCGGCTGCGGGGCTGGAACCGGGACTGGCCGCGCCCGGCCTGGCAGCACCGGCGGGACTGATCGACCTCGCGTATTCGTCGCTGCCGGCCAGCGGCGAACTCGTACACCGGGCTTTCGCCGCGGCCCTCACCGAGCTTCCCGCCCTGCTCCCCGGCTTCGGGTACGACGCGATGGGTCTGCTGCCCCTGCGCGAAGCGGTGGCAGCACGCTACTCGGCAGCCGGTGCACCCACCACTCCGGACCAGGTCCTGGTGACCTCCGGGGCACAGCACGCCCTGAACATCGTCCTCCGGGCCCTCGCTGGCCGGCATGACAAGGTGCTGGTGGAGCACCCGAGCTACCCCAACGCCCTGGACGCGATCCGTGTGGCGGGCTGCCGTGCGGTTCCGGTGGCTTTCGCAGCGCCCGTCATCGGCAAACCGGAGGGCCGGACAACCGTTGCCTGGGACATGCACGGACTTCAGGCCGCGCTGGCGCAGCAGCGGCCCAGGCTGGCGTATCTGGTGCCGGACTTCCACAACCCGACGGGCCAGCTGATGCCCGACCTCCAGCGCCGCAAGCTGGTCAGGGCTGCCGCGGCGGCCGGGACTATCCTGGTGGTGGACGAGACGCTGCGGGAGCTGAATCTCGACGGCGCCGGCACCACCCCCGTGGCTGCGTTCAGTCCCTCGGTGGTCACCATCGGTACACTCAGCAAGTCCCACTGGGGCGGCCTGCGCACGGGGTGGATCCGCGCTTCCCACGAGTTGATCCAGCAGTTCGCGGCGGCCCGGACGTCCCTGGATCTTGGCGGGCCGGTGATGGAACAACTGGCCGCCGCGCATCTGGTCCGGGCCATGGACGAGCCGCTCCACGCACGGCTTGCCGCCCTCCGGGACAACCGGGAAGCCCTGCTGGAACTCCTCGCCGGACACTTGCCGGAATGGGAAACGCTCTACCCCTCCGGCGGATTGTCCGCGTGGTGCAAACTTCCGGCCCCCATCAGCACCGCCCTGACGGTCATCGCCCCGGACTTCGGCATCCGGCTGGCGGCAGGGCCGCGGTTCGGCGTTGGCGGCGCGTTCGAACGTTACCTCCGGGTGCCCTTCACTCTGCCCCCGGAAGAGCTGGAAACTGCGGTCCTGGCGTTGCGATCAGCCCAGGACAGGCTGGATGCCGCCCCACAGCTGCGGCGGAGCCTCAAAAACGCGCCCGCTGTTGCTATTGCCTGACGGGCGATGACTGCCTGCCGAACCGACCCATCCGCTGCTTGGCGGTATTGGCTCCGGCCCCCACCGGAACAT
>Ga0307406_10002500_pt1 | contig 10016 bp, 10 predicted proteins | sample 322Cmetagenome_3_FD_203706 | JGI IMG/M metagenome (GOLD analysis project Ga0307406, IMG submission 203706) | Maize rhizosphere microbial communities from greenhouse at UC Davis, California, United States - 322HYB-C-2 | ecosystem: Host-associated > Plants > Roots > Rhizosphere > Soil | place... | reverse complement strand
CCACTCTGTTCCGTTGGTATCCCAGTACCATTCATCGCGCCCCGTGTCGGCGTAGTACCGCGTGACGTCTCGCTGCGTGTACGTAATTTGATAAAGCTGCTCACCGTGTACGTACGTATCAGCATTACCAATGCGCAGCACTAATGCACCGTTTTGGGTATCCGTTGAATACTCGAGTGTATCGTGACCATTCGTTACATCTAAAATTTCTACGTGAGTAGGATGACCGTCATATGAAGTTGGAATTGCACGCTCCAGCCCATGGTTTTGATCAGACGCTGGAAAAACTGCCGTAATCGTTTCCGTCGTCTTTAAAACAGAACGGCTCTCACTATCTCGCGAGAGCTCGTACTGAATATCGAATGAGGTAATACGGAAGTTACTTGTATCAACAGCGTGTGTTGTTTGAACCGGAAGAAGACCGAGTATAAAGACAAGTACCGCCGCAGCCCCAAAGATACGTTTCATGTATCTATGATAGCACTAGGCAAGGAGTTCTGAGACGGTTGCGGCAATCTTCGCGCTAACGCCTTCTTGATCGAGCACTTCGCCTTCTGTCGTGATGTCTTTCATGAAGAATAAGTTAGTTTGGTAATCACCAACCTTCGCCTTTAAAACGACAGCGAGTGCTTCGCGCGCAACAGCATGTGCCTGTCCGGCGCCACTGGTCCATCCGTATCCTACGAGGGCAATTGGCTTACCTTCCCATTCTTTACCCACCCAGTCGATGGCGTTGCTTTGAATGGCGCTGAGCTTGTGATTGTACTCAGGAGTTACAAAAAGTACTCCATCTGCTTCATCGACGAGTTTTGTCCAGTGCTTCACTTCGTCGGTCGTTGGCTCAAAGTCAGGTGAAGTCGACGACCATGGTGCGTCGTAGAATGGTAAGTTAATTTCCTTAAGATCGGCGACCGTAACGGTTGCACCTTGCTTTTCAAGTTCAGCTACAGCAAGTGGAACGATTTTTTGGTTAACACTGTTCGGGCGGACACTTCCGGTCACAACAAGAATAGAGGGCATATTTTTTTCTCCATGTTTTAATAATTACTATACTTAGTATAGCAAAGTTTAGACATACGTAAAGAGCATAAAGAATTTATGCGACTTATTTTTGTTCGGTAGGTTCTTCGGACGCTTCAGCGCCAAAATCAACTTCTGGGTAGAGCGACTTCGTGACTTCGTCGTATTCGTGACGAAGTTGCGGGAATGGTACGCCTTCGCGGGCGGTTACCCCTTCAAAAATCCAGAATACACGCTCGCTAAAGCCCCATCCACACGCAGGTGGCATGCCGTATTCGAGCATTTCCACGTAATCAATATCGAGCATCATCGCTTCGTCGTCACCGGCGTCGCGCATGCCTTGTTGTTCAACAAATCGGTTCAATTGGTCAATCGGGTCGTTGAGCTCCGAGAAGCCGTTCCCAAGTTCAGAGCCGGCAATAACAGGCTGGAAGCGTTGCACCACCCTATCGTCTTCTGGGTTCGCTTTTGCAAGTGGTGAAATAAACTTTGGCGTGTTAATAAGCCAAACAGGCCCAGCCACATCCTTACGAATGTTCTTCCAAAGCTTGTCGATACCACGCGCACGGTTTTCAGTCTGCTCAACTTCGAGCTTATTATCCGAAAGTGCTTTCTTTACGTCGTCGAGTGAACTTTCGTACACATCAATGCCGTAGCGTTCTTTAATGATGGTTGCGTAGTCCCATACTTCCCATGCACCAGCCATATCAACATCGAAGTTACCGAGCTTAAATTGAAGTGTTCCAAAGGTCTTTTCAAGAATGTCTTTGTACATAGCTTCCATAAACTGCATACCGTCCTGCCAGTTGGCATAGGCCCAGTACCATTCCATCGCAACGTGTTCAGGAAGGTGTTCATCAGAATAATTTTCGTTACGGAATCGAGGCCCAATATCGTAAACTTTTTCGAACCCTGCCCCAATAAGGCGCTTTAGTGGAAGTTCATGGCTAATTCGCAGGTAAAAGTCTTGGTCGAGTGCATCCATGTGGGTGACAAATGGATTTGCATCGGCACCACCAGTGGTGTGTTCAAGCACCGGAACATTTACTTCCGTAAAGCCATTGGCGTTAAGAAAGTCACGAGTTGCCTGCCAAAACTTTGAACGACGGAGGAAGCGGTCGCGAACATCTACGTTAACGTTCATGTCGATGTACCGACGGCGCATACGCTCTTCTTTATTCGTAAAGCCTTCCTGGGCACTTGGCATTGGACGAAGCGCCTTCGTAAGGAGACGAAGCGTTTGTACTTCAATCGACACTTCACCGGTTTTGGTTTTAATAACCGGACCAGTTGCTTCAAGGAAGTCACCAGTATCAAGCAGTGGCAGATCTTCGAGTGCAAGCACACCAACAGTGGCATCGCGTCCACTTACCTTGCCATCTTGAAGGAAAAGTTGTAGCTCGCCTGTTTGGTCACGAAGTACGATAAACGCGAGCTTACCGAACTTACGGATTCCCATCACACGGCCAGCAATCGTTACCATCTGGCCTTCAAGTGCTTCAAAATTAGTCTTAACATCACCCGCATTATGCGTGCGGTGCGACTCAGCCGGGTATGGATTAAAGCCCAGTTCTTTTAGGTCTGCAAGTTTGCGCAGACGCTCATCACGAAAATCTTTTAGTGTCGACATGTCAAGAAATAGTATATCACGTATCTGTTGTCCTACGGATATGTTAGCTCTGTGCAAATGGCGGCTTGTGTCCTGAAGAACACTACCGCGTAACCAAAAACCTCTAAGGCGTAGAGACCCTTAGAGGTTATTGCGTAAAGCTAGTTTCGAAAGGACACAAGCCGCTATTTGCGCTGCAAACTATCCAATTGATACAACAGTGTAATTGATATCGCCCTTAGGAGTTGAGATGGTGACTTTATCGTCAACCTTCTTACCATAAAGCGCCATACCAATTGGAGACTCATTACTTACCTTGCCCTCAAGTGGGTCGGCTTCAACTGGTCCAACGATTGTGTACACAACCTTCTTAGTACCGGTCTTAAGTTCGACGCGGCTTCCAAGTCCAATAGTACTTTTCTTTGTCGCCTTAATAATTTCGGCGTTGTTCACGATTTCTTCGATTTCAGCGATGCGCGTTTCAAGTAGACCCTGTTCTTCACGAGCAGCGTCGTATTCAGCGTTCTCGCTGAGGTCACCGAAGTCACGAGCTTCAGAAATCTTATCAGCCACAGCACCACGGCGTGACTTAAGATCAGCTAATTCAGCTTCAAGCTCTTTTTTACCTTCGGCAGTAATTTGATATTGTTTCTTCATGTAAAATCCTTTGCAAACTTTCTTCCACTTTTTTTCATGGAACCCCCTACGCTATATATAGCGTAGGGGGTGTATCTCGCATCTCTATTTATGCTATTTTAGCAAGCAGCTCTTCAAGTGTCAATAACTCGGTCTCACCCCCGTTACGGCGTGTGAATTCGAGTGTTCCCCCCTCGAGAAGACGTTCGCTAATAGTAACACGGTATGGCAGGCCGATCAACTCAGCATCAGCGAACTTCGCCCCTGGTCGCTCGTCCCTATCGTCGAACAGAACAGATACACCAGCAGCCTGAAGTTTGTCGTATAATTCGTTTGCCTGTTCAGTAACATTCCCAATGCTCACAAGATATACCTTGTATGGAGCAACGTTTTCAGGCCATACAAGCCCCTTATCATCGGCAAAATGCTCAGCAATAAGCCCCATAAGTCGGCTCGGTCCAATACCATAACTTCCCATAATAACCGGCTTCGATTCACCTGCCTCATTCGTAAATTTCAGTTCAAGTGGATCAGAAAACCTGGTTCCGAGTGTAAAGATATTTCCTACCTCAACAGCCTTCACCTGTTCAAGATTGTCACGGTTCACACCAAGCTCGGCGAGCACTTCGTCGTTGTACACTTCTTCGTTAATTGCGATGTTTTTAGAGCGGTCGATATAAATAATGTCTTCGCCAACATCGCTAATCGTCTGGAACTCATGGCTAAACTTTGCAAAGCTACCACCGCTTGCGAAAGTCTTAAAAGTTATTTCACCAAGCCCAAGGCGTTCAAACACGCGGTTGTAGGCATCGGAAATTTTTTCATAGAACGCATCGTGTTCTTCTTGAGTTCGGCTGAAACTATAAAGGTCTTTCATCCAGAACTCACGGCCGCGCATTAAGCCGCTCTTTGAACGGAGCTCGTTACGGAACTTAATTTGGAACTGGTAAGGATAGACCGGTAAGTCTTTGTAGCTACGAATGTAGTTCTTCATGAGCTTTGTGAGCGGCTCTTCGTGCGTTGGCGCCAGTCCAAGTTCGCTCCCGTTCGCAAGCTTCGTCTTAAACCAGACGTCCATCACCTTGTCGTCCCAGCGACCAGAGGTTTGCCAGACATCACTTGGTTGCAAGGCAGTCAGGCTAATTTCATTGCCCCCTACTGCGTTCATTTCTTCACGAATTACTTGGACAATATTTTCAAGCACCTTCTTACCAAGCGGCAAGTAGGCATAGACACCAGCCATTTCCTTGTAAACGAATCCGGCACGAATTAATAGCTGCGCATTTTTGGCAACTTCATCAGCTGGAGCGTCTTTCAACGTTTTTGTGAATAAATGAGAAACTCGCATAATTACCCTCCTAGTGTACTAAGCAGCGATGGATTTACAAAGAGGAAATAAAAAGCAACACCGTTCTTTGTCATGTGAAGTATAATTGACGGCCACAAGCTGCCCGTCCAAACGCGCAGCAAACATAACACAATACTGAGTGCGAAAACATCAATCGCAACGTTCCACTGGAAGTGAACGAGCGCAAAGAGCACACTTGTAATAAGGATCGAGAGCCATAGCGGCGCATACTTACGAAGCTTACCAAGCAGATAGCCACGGAATAATATTTCTTCAGCAATTGGCGCAATAACAACAAGGCTAATAAACGCCAGAATGTATTCAGGCTGCGTGGCAATTTGGCTGAATCCGGTCTCTTGGGTTTCCGCGTAATCAACAAAGGTAAATGCCATCATGGCGATTTGCGTAACAATTGCCGTCAGTACCAAGTAGATGATAAACCCGAGCGGACCCCACAATAGGTCCATAAGACTAGGCCAGCGCTGGAGCCCCAGCTCTTCCCTTGTTGTAGGTCGCTTCTTCACGACGAATGGAAGCCCAAGTACTAAGACGATTGCGAGACCGTAGATAACTGCCCCGCCAACTGCATTAAAGACTGCACTATTGACTGAATCAAACGATACGCCCAGCGCTTGAAGCCCGGCAACGGACGCTAAAATAAGTGCTTGCGCCAGCATGAACCCGAGGAAGACCCAGAGTGGCAAGCCAATACTGTACGCAATACGCTTCTTAAGTGGAACCTTAGGGCCAGTTGGCTCTTCGGGCGGTTGGTAGCGCTGCTGTAGCGATACGGGTGTGTTAGAAGAATTTAAGGACATCTGCCACCGTAATCACAATGACGAGCAGCATGAGAACCATGAACCCGGTACCGTGAATCCTCTCTTCTTTTTCTTTTGTCAGTGGCTTCTTACGAACCTTGAAAAGTGCCGTTACAAACCAGCGACCACCGTCGAGGGCAGGAATTGGTAGTGCGTTCATAACTGCAAGAGTAAGGGAAATGATTGCCGCCAAGAACACAACTTGCTCAGGCCCTGCTTCACTTGCCGCCGGGAAGATTACCCCTAGAATTCCGACAGGGCCAGCAACACTTGCACCGGCTTCACCAAGTTGCTCAGAAGCACGGTCCCGTGCAGCTTGCTCGAAGCTAAGTTGTCCGAACAGACCCCCGAAGAAATTCACGAGAAGGTCGCCCAGACCCTGGAGGGTAATCCAGGTGTACTGCGCAGTGGTAGCCACTGCTACAAGCGGTGCAGACCAGGTTGATTTCAGGCTTTCCTGCTGCGCAAGGCCAGCACCAAACACGGCTGAGTCGGCGTCGCGAAGGGCAACTTCAACGGTCTTCTCTTCTCCGTCTCGCTCATATACAACGGGAACCGTCTCGCCGCGGCTTACCTTACTTACCTCAATAAGTTCTTGAGTTGTTTCAATTGGTTCACCAGCAAAGCTAATAATTTTATCGCCTGTTTCAAGCCCCGCTTTAGCTGCCGGGTAGTCCTCAAGTAAGTTCGCAAGCTGTACGGGTGTAGTAACAACTGTTGTATCGCTTGGGACCGCGAACTGATCTGGAATAATCTTTGGAATACCACTCGTCCACGCAAGCAGCATAAGAAGTAGCACCGCGACTACCCAGTTCACCGCTACACCAGCAAAAAGAATCTTTGTCTTCTGCCAGAACGTTGCCGCACCGTAGTCACCCTTCTTCGATGCTGAGTCATTTTCACCCTGTAGCTTCACGAAGCCACCAAGTGGTAGCCAGTTGAGGGTGAACAAAATACCATTCTTTAATTTTTTGCCCCACGCTTTCGGCGGAAACCCAATACCAAACTCTTCAACTACAACCCCATTACGACGCGCTACAATAGCGTGCCCTAACTCGTGCACAGTTACGAGTAGTACCAAGACAATCAGTCCAATAAGTATCCCTAAAATCAGCATCTGCCCTCCACGGTCTCTGTTATGTTATGCGCGTCTTAGCTGCCAAATCGGCGTTGACGGCGCGTATATTCTTTCATTATAGATGCCACATCGTCTTTTGTCATATCTGGCCAATTTTTCTTTAAGAAAATGAATTCACTGTACGCCGAGCGCCACAGCATGAAGTTCGAAAGTCGTTGCTCACCACTGGTGCGCACTACTACATCGAGCGGCGGCACTTCTGGCGCATAGAGGTGTTCAGCAATCAGCGCTTCTGTAATATCCTCAGCCGGGGTGCCAGCTTGAACAATTTTTTTAACTGCATCGAGGATTTCGAGTTGGCCACCATAATTAAAACAAAGCACCAAGGTTCCACCAGTGTTATGAGCTGTTTCGGCCTCGGCCTTCACAATTGCTTTGAGAATCTTTGGATCAACCCCATCGTGGGAACCCGCTACCTTCAAACGAATGTTACGAGCCTTGAATTCCGGCAGGTCTGACTTCAAAATCTTGAGCGTTAACGCCATGAGCTTTTTCACTTCGTCGGCACTGCGCTTCCAGTTTTCAGTTGAAAAAATGTAAGCAGACATGTATTCAACTCCCTGGTCGAGCGTAGCCTGCGCAATATCTTTTAATGTATTGTAGCCCGCTAAGTGACCTTCATAGGTAGGAAGACCATGCTTCTTAGCCCAGCGACGATTCCCATCAACAATATAGCCCACATGCCTAGGAATCTGTGGCGCTTCATCATCGATCATTAGATTGTAAGGATTTCTTTCTCTTTATCTTTAAAAGCAGCATCAATCTGTGCATTGTAGCTCGCCATTGTGTCATCAATGCCCTTTTCGACACGCTTCTGGTCATCTTCAGAGATTTCCTTGGCGTCTTTGAGACGCTTTGCTTCTTTCAAAGCGTCTTGGCGAATGTTGCGAAGTGCAATACGTGCTTCTTCAACTTTTTCAGAGGTTTGCTTCACAATTTGCTTGCGACGCTCTTCGGTCAGGGCTGGAATAGGCACACGCACAAGTCGGCCATCGTCGCTTGGGTTAAGTCCAAGGCTTTGGTCGGCACGAATTGCAGCAACAATAGATTGCAATGTACTTGGGTCAAACGGTGTAATGGTGAGCATTTGCGCTTCAGCTGCAACCACGTTAGCCACTTGATTGAGTGGCATAGACTGTCCGTAGGCTTCAACGTGAAGGCTATCGAGCATTGACGGGTGCGCACGGCCAGTACGTACTTTCTTTAGTTCATCTTCAAAGTGCGCCACAGCGGCGCTAAATCGGTCATCATATTGCTTGGTATCGAACATATTTCTCGCTTTCTTAACGTACGTCCTATTATACAACAAGCTTTCTCTTTATTCATATTCAATCACCTCTGTAGATATTGCATTATCAGTATTAAAGTGGTATAATATGACAGATATATGGATACATCTTCCCTGTCGGGTGGCTTAGAGCGCTTTTCAAAGCGTAAAGACGTCAATAAGACGCTTACTGACATTGCCGACACCACCGCTACATTCAACATGGCACTATCTGACACCTCAAATGAATACGATAGCCTTGTTGTCTTTAGTCATACCGAAGGTGCTGCGACAGCTGTTCCCGTCGCAACGCTCGAAGCCTCGGATACGAACTGGTATCGTCACAACTTTCGAAAAGACAACATCGATGGTCGCCGCGTGGTACTTGCTGGTACGGCGCTTGGAAAAGCGCTTGCACATGAAAAGCATGCCGGCTACGCCAATAGCGCTATTAACCCAAGCGCCACACAGATGGTTTTTACCGAACGACTCATCCACGAAGGACGCGTTGTTGGTGCGGTTCAGGAATCTTTTACCCCTGTACGAGAAAATGGCTATCTTGAGAACCTACCGGGCGACCGTGAGCTCCACGCATTAAGCGAAGAATACCGCGAAGTACTTGCGCGCACCGCCGCAAAGGTTGCGCTCCTTCAGTCAATGAGCGAAGGAAGCGGTTCACTCGGCCTCCTCCTCGAACGCGAAGACCCTATTGCTCCTGATGCCTTTATTGTTCGCACCGATGTTGATGGTTCGCGGCGACTAGCACGCGGATACCAACGCCGCGCCTACGAAGCCTACCAAAACCAATCGCAAATTTTCCTTCGCCGACTCGCTGAAAAATATCAAGAACGCTACCTTATTGATCAGTACGGCGTGAAGACAGCGTACAGCGATCAGGGTGACGGTGCGTACTTAATCCTCCCACTCCCGGGAGGCTACAACCCCTACGACATTCACACCTTAAATAGCTACCACCACTACACCGCAACTCCTTTTATGAATAATGTCCGAGCTGGACTTACGATAATTGGAAACCGCTATCTCGGTGATCTTACGCCCGAGCCTACCGTCCAGGTAAGTGGCGCGTTTGGAAACATTGAAGAAAACGGCGTCGGTCGTTTCGTCTCAACAACGATGTACGAACTTGCCGAACAAAAAACGAAGTAACACGTTGCAAACAAAAAGCCCCGGAAGTCCGGGGCTTTTTTGATGGTAGGAATAAACTAGTCGTTTACACCAAGTTCAATTCGCTTGAAACGGCGAATCACAACGTTCTCACCAGTCTGTGCGATTGTTTCCTTAAGGAATTGTTCGACAGTCTTTGAGTCGTCCATGATGTAGCTCTGGCTAAGAAGTACCTTGTCGGCAAAGTTCTTCTTCACGATGCCGTCAACGATCTTGTCGGCCATTTCAGCTGGCTTACCCTTGAGAGCTTCGCTTGCAAGTGCTTCAGTACGCACACGCTCTACTTCTTCAGCTGGAATATCAGCTTCAGTAACGTAGATCGGGCTCATTGATGCAACTTGAAGTGCAATCATGTGTGCGAATTCTTTGAATCCTTCGGTGCGAGCAACGAAGTCAGTTTCACAGTTCACCTCCACGAGAACGCCAATGCGTCCGCCGTGTACGTAGCTGTCGATAACACCTTCGAGTGCTTCGCGGTCAGCCTTCTTTTCAGCCTTAGTAAGACCCTTCTTGCGCATTTCTTCAAGCGCTTTGTCGAAGTCACCGCCAGCTTCAACGAGGGCGTTCTTAGCGTCAGTCAAACCAACACCGGTTAGTTCTTTGAGTTTACGAATGTCGTCGATTGATACTGCCATGATGATTAAGCCTCCCCTTCTTTATCCTTCTTTGTTACACCTTTACCTGCTTCAATAGCCTTCGCTACGTAGTCGAGGATAAGTGCTACACCCTTAATCGCGTCGTCGTTACCAGGGATAACGTAGTCGATACGAGATGGGTCAACGTTTGTATCAGCAAGTGCAATAACTGGAACACCGAGGTTCTTTGCTTCGTTAATTGCGTTCACGTCACCGAGAACGTCAATAAGGAAGAGTGCGCCTGGCTTGCCAGAAAGGTCCTTCACACCAGAGTACTTCTTGTTAAGTTCGTCGATTTCCTCTTGGAAACGTTGAATCTCAAGCTTGTTGTACTTCTTTTCGAAAGCACCTGAGTTCATG
>Ga0307406_10002498_pt1 | contig 10019 bp, 10 predicted proteins | sample 322Cmetagenome_3_FD_203706 | JGI IMG/M metagenome (GOLD analysis project Ga0307406, IMG submission 203706) | Maize rhizosphere microbial communities from greenhouse at UC Davis, California, United States - 322HYB-C-2 | ecosystem: Host-associated > Plants > Roots > Rhizosphere > Soil | place... | reverse complement strand
AGGCGAGCGAGCGCAGTGTAGAACGCGGCTTCCGCGCGCTCGCCGACGAGATCGAGCGCGCGAGCGCGTCGCAGCTCGGCCCGCGAAGGGGCACGCGTGGTGACGAGCCTCGCTGACCAGCCGGCGGGCTGGAGTCCCGTCGCGAAGGCACTGCACTGGATCGTCGCGGTCGCCATCGTCGTGCAGCTGCCGCTCGGTGTCGCAGCGAGGAACTGGCCCCTTTCGCCGCGCAAGCTCGACCTGTTCGTCCTGCACAAGTCGATCGGCCTCGCGATTCTCCTGCTCGTCGTCGTGCGCGTCGCGTGGCGGGCGGTGCACGCGCCGCCGCCGCTGCCGGCGACGATGTCGTCCGGCGAGCGGCGTGCAGCCCACGCGAGCCACGCGGTGCTGTATGCGCTCGCGTTGGCGCTGCCGCTGTCCGGTTGGATCGTCAGCGCCGCGTCGAACGTTCCGTTCCTCGCCTTCTGGCGCATTCCGGTGCCGGCGATCGTCGCGCCCGACGAGCTCCTCGCCGACCGCGCGGCGCTCGTGCACCTGGTACTCGCGATCCTGCTCGGCGTCGCGCTCGTCGCGCACGTCGCCGCCGCACTGTGGCACCACTATGTCCGCCACGACGACGTGCTGCGTCGCATGCTGCCTGGCAGGCGTGTCTCATGACGGTCGCGCGCTGGCTGCTCGCCCCGGTGCTGATCGCGTCGACCTGCGCGTACGCCGGTGACTGGCGCAGCGACGCGTCGGCGAGCCGCCTCGATTTCGTGGCGACGTTCGAGCGCGCGCCCGCGCCCGGCCGGTTCAAGGCATTCGACGCGCGCCTGCGCCTCGACCCCGATCGGTTGCAGGACAGCCGCCTGGAAGTGACGATCGACGTCGGCAGCGCGGACATGAGCAACGGTGACGTCAACCGGGCGATCCGCGGCGCGGAGTGGTTCGACGCCACGCGCTTTCCCCAGTCGCGCTTCCGCTCGACGCAGCTCGTGCGATCCGGGCCCGGCCGGTACGTCGCGAGCGGGACGCTCGAGCTCAAGGGTGTCCAGCGTCCCGTCGACGTGCCGTTCGAATGGAGCGAGTCGGGGGGCGCCGCGACGATGTCGGGCGAACTCGTGTTGCCGCGCGCGGCCTTCGCGATCGGCACCGGCGAGTGGGCGCGCACCGACGTGATCGGTCCCGACGTCGTCGTGCGCTTTCGCCTGCGCCTGTCGAACGCCACGTGAACGCTCGAACTGTCGCCGCGGCCGCTGCGCTGGCGCTCGTGCTCGTCGCGTGTGCGCCGGCACCGCTGCGCGCGCCGCCGGCCGGATCGCCGCCCTCCGCGGCACCGGCCATCGAAGACGATGCCTACGCCGCGGCCGCCCGTCGCGGCGAGCGCGTGTACCGCGTCGATGGCCCGGCGTCGCTCGTGGTCGTCGAAGTGCGCCGCGCCGGGTCGCTCGCGCAGTTCGGCCACGATCACGTCGTCGCGAGTCGCACGGCGCGCGGCCATGTCGACGCCGGGGGCCGGCGCGCCGACCTCCGTTTCCGGCTCGATGAGCTGACCGTCGACGAGCCGGCGCTGCGCGACGAGGCGGGATTCACGACCCGCCCGTCGACCGAAGACATCGCCGGAACGCGTGCGAACATGCTGGAGCGCGTCCTCGAATCCGACCGCTATGCGGAGGCGGCCGTTCGCGTCGAAGGCCGCGAAGGCGCACCGTTCACGGTCACGCTCACGCTGCACGGCGTCGCGCGCGAGATCGACGCGCCTGTGGCCGTCGAGGTGTCGGACGACGCGGTCGAGGCGTCCGGTCGCTGCGAGCTGCGCCTGAGCGACTTCGGCATGGCGCCATTCGCGATTCTCGGCGGCGCGATCCGCGTCGACGACACGGTCGTCGTGCGCTTTCGCATTCGCGCTACGCGCCTCGCCGGCTGATTCGCCGCGAGCGGCCGCACCGCGCGGTCCGCGGCGCCGTCCCCTATACTCGCGCGACGTCGACGGGTTTGCGTGGGAGTCGGGCAGTGAAACTCAGGATGGCCGAGAATTCGCTCTTCGCGATGCTGCTGCGCGCGCCGTGGTGGATCAGCGCGCTCGTATGCCTGGTCGTGGGGGGCCTTGCCGCGGTGATCGCGCCCGCCGCGTACGTCGGCTTCGCGGTATTCGCCGCGTTCCCGTTCGCGATCATCGCCTGCATCGCGGCATGGCGGCAGTCGCGGCTGCCGAGTGCGAAGCGCGTCGACGAGACGCTGCAATCGCTGCGCGGGATGCCGTGGTCGGGCTTCGGATCCGTCGTCGAGCAACGGCTGCGCGACCAGGGCTACGAGGTGGCGAGGCTCGACGCGGCGGGCGTGGATTTCGAAGCGGTCAAGGCCGGCCGTCGCACGCTGGTCTACGGCAAGCGCTGGAAAGTCGCGCAGACGGGCGTCGCTCCGCTGCGCGAGCTGCAGGCGGCGATGCGCGCGCGCGACGCGAGCGAGGGCCTGTACCTCGCGGCCGGTGAGATCACGCAGCAGGCGCGCGCGTTCGCGAACCAGCACGGCATTCGCCTGCTCGAAGGCGCCGGGCTCGTGCAGTGGCTGGCGTTGGCGTCGCGACCCAAGGCTGCCGTCGCGCAAGCGCGCTGATCCGCGGTCACCACGCGCCGTCCGCACGCGCGATCGGCGTCGCCGCTCGCGTGAAGCGGTAGAATTGCGCCCCGCCTCGCGCCTGTGCCGCTTCGTTCGAAGCGCGGGCGCCCCCGCATCCCGCCGGAATCCGTCTTGGCCAAGGCCCGCTACGAAGAAGCGTCGATTCGCGTACTCAAGGGGCTGCAACCGGTCCGGGAGCGGCCGGGCATGTACACGCGCACCGCGGATCCGACGCACATTGTCCAGGAGGTCATCGACAACGCGGCCGACGAGGCGCTCGCCGGCCAGGCGACACGCATCGAGGTCACGATGCACGCCGACGGCTCGGTGACGGTGCAGGACGACGGGCGCGGCATCCCCGTCGGCCCGCATCCCGAGGAGAAAGTGCCGACGGTCGAGCTCGTGTTCACGCGGCTTCATGCCGGGGGAAAGTTCGACAAGCGCGACGGACGCGGCGCCTACGCGTTCTCCGGCGGCCTGCACGGCGTGGGGGTGTCGGTGACCAACGCGCTGTCGCGCCGTCTCGAGGTCGAGGTCAAGCGCGACGGCAAGACGCACCGCATCGTGTTCGCGGGCGGCGACGTGGTCGAGAAGCTGAAGGTCGTCGGGACGGCGGGGCGCGCCAGCGGCACGACGGTGCGCGTGCATCCCGATCCGAAGTATTTCGATTCGCCGTCGGTGTCGCTGCCGGAGCTCGAGCGACTGCTTCGCGCCAAGGCGGTGCTGTTGCCCGGCGTCCACGTCGCGCTGCACGTGGAGAAGGGCAAGGAGCGCCGCACGCAAAGCTGGTCGTATCCCGACGGGCTCACCGGCTACCTGCGCGAGCTCATGCATGCGGCGGAGCCCGTTGCGCCGATGTTCGCGGGCGAGACGTGGCTCGGCAAACCGAAGGAAGGCGACAGCCATGCCGAAGGCGAGGGCGCGGCGTGGGCGATCGCCTGGTACGACGAAGGCGGCGGTGGGGGCGAGAGCTACGTGAACCTGATCCCGACCGCGGCCGGCGGCACGCACGAGGCGGGCCTGCGCGCAGCGATGTTCGACGCGGTGAAGGCGTTCGTCGATCATCACGGGCTGCTGCCGCGGGGTGCGCGCCTGCAGACGGAGGACGTCTCGGCAAACGCTCGCTTCGTCTTGTCGGCGCGCATCCTCGACCCGCAGTTCCAGGGGCAGGTCAAGGAAAAGCTCACGAGTCGGGACGCGCTGAAGCTCGTGGCGCAGGTGGTGCGCGATCCGCTCGAGCTCTGGCTCAACTCGCATGTCGAGCATGGCAAGCGCATCGCCGAGCTGTCGATCCAGCAGGCGCTGTCGCGCATCCGGTCGGCGCAGAAGGTCGAGAAGAAGAAGGGCTCCGGCGTCGCCGTGCTTCCCGGCAAGCTCACCGACTGCGAATCGGACGACGTGACACGGCGCGAGGTGTTCCTCGTCGAAGGCGACTCCGCAGGCGGCTCGGCCAAGCTCGCGCGCGACAAGCAGTACCAGGCGATCCTGCCGCTGCGCGGCAAGGTGCTGAACACGTTCGAGGTCGATCGCGACCGGCTGTTCGCCAACAACGAGATCCACGACATCGCCGTCGCCATCGGCGTCGATCCGCACGCGAATGCGGACAGCGTCGATCTCAAGGGCCTCCGCTACGGGCGCATCATCATCATGGCCGATGCCGACGTCGACGGCAGCCACATCAAGGTCCTTTTGCTCACGCTGTTCTTCCGCCACTTCCCCGCGTTGATCGAGCGCGGCCACATCCACGTCGCCAGTCCGCCGCTGTATCGCATCGACGTGCCCGCGGCCGGCAAGCGCCCGGCGCGCAAGCTGTACGCGCTGGACGAAGCGGAGCTCGAGGCGATCGAGGACCGGCTGTCGAAGGAAGGCGTCAAGCCCGGATCGTGGTCGGTCGGTCGCTTCAAGGGGCTCGGCGAGATGAATCCCGAGCAGTTGTGGGAAACGACGATGAATCCGGAGACGCGTCGCGTGATGCCCGTGCGCGTGGCGCCCGGCGATGCGGCCGACGCCATGAAAGTATTCGCCAAGCTGATGGGCAAGGCCGAGGCAGCCAGCCGGCGCGAATGGATGGAGCAGAACGGCAACGCCGTCGAAGTCGATGTCTAGCCATGACCGCGTGAAGGCGGTGCGGCGCAAGGCGCGCAAGGCGGCCGCGGCGAAACCGTCCACGGCGAGCGTGGATACGCTGACGGGCGAGCTCTTCGACGTCGCCGCCGACGTCTTGCCGCCGCCCCCGCCGCGGCGTCCGCCCGCGAACGGCGGCGACGGGGGCGACGACGACCCGCTGTCGCTGCCGCTCGCGCGCTTCGCCGAACGCAGCTATCTCGAGTACGCGATGAGCGTGGTCACCGGCCGCGCGCTGCCCGATGTTGCCGATGGCCAGAAGCCGGTACAGCGACGCATCCTGTACGCGATGCACGAGCTCGGGCTCTACGCGCCGACGCGGCACGTCAAGTCGGCGCGCGTCGTGGGCGACGTGCTCGGCAAGTATCACCCGCACGGCGACACCGCGGCCTACGACGCGCTGGTGCGACAGGCGCAGGACTTCACGCTGCGCTACCCGCTGATCGACGGTCAGGGCAACTTCGGCTCGCGCGATGGCGACAACGCGGCCGCCATGCGCTACACCGAGTGCCGGCTGACGCCGATCGCCGAGCTGCTGCTCTCGGAGATCGACCGCGACACCGTCGACTTCGCGCCGAACTACGACGGCGCTTTCCAGGAGCCGAAGCTCCTCCCCGCGCGCCTGCCGATGGTGCTGCTGAACGGCACGTCAGGCATCGGCGTCGGGCTCGCGACCGACATTCCGCCCCACAATCTCGCCGAAGTCGCGCGCGCCGTCGTCGCCACGATCAGGAAGCCGAAGATCGGCCTCGACGAGCTTCTCGCCCACATGCCGGGACCCGACCTGCCGGGCGGCGGCCAGATCGTCTCCGATGCGCAGGCGATCCGCACGATCTACGAAACCGGCCGCGGCAGCCTTCGCGTCCGCGCGCGATGGACGCTCGAGGAGCTCGCACGCGGCCAGTGGCGCATCGCCGTGACCGAGCTGCCGTTCGGCGTGTCGACGCGCGGCGTGCTCGAGGACATCGAGCGGGCAACGAATCCGCGACCCAGGGAGGGGAAGAAGACGCTCACGCAGGAGCAGGCGAACCTCAAGAACCTGATGCTCGGCGCACTCGAAACGGTGCGTGACGAGTCGGACAAGGCGTCACCCGTTCGCATCGTGCTCGAACCGCGCTCCAGCCGCCAGGATCCGCACGAGTTCATGCAGCTGCTGCTCGCCAACACGCGGCTCGAAGCGAGCCTGCCGGTCAACCTCGTGATGCTCGGTCGCGACGGCCGGCCGCGCAGCAAGCACCTGAAGGAGATCCTCGAGGAATGGATCGCCTTCCGCTTCGAGACCGTGACGCGCCGCACGCGGCACCGGCTCGGCGAGGTGGAGCGACGGATGCACATTCTCGAAGGGCGGCAGCTCGCGCTGCTGTCCATCGACAAGGTGATCCGCATCATCCGCAAGTCGGACGATCCCAAAGCCGACCTGATGCGCGAGTTCAGGCTGTCCGCGATCCAGGCCGACGACATCCTCGAGATCCGCCTGCGGCAGCTCGCCCGCCTCGAAGGCATCCGGATCGAAACCGAGCTCGCCTCGCTCGCCGACGAGCGCAAGTCGCTGCAACGCATTCTCGGCGAGCCCAAAGCGCTGTCGGCGCTCGTCGTGTCGGAGATCGAAACGGCGGCGAAGCGTTACGGCGATCCGCGACGCACGCTGATCGAAGCGGTGGAGCCGGTCAGCATCGTGCGCGCGGTGCCCGACGAGCCGGTGACGATCACGCTTTCGCGCAACGGCTGGATCCGGTCGCGCCAGGGACATGGTCTCGACGCTGCGCAGTTCGGCTACAAGTCGGGCGACGCCGCACTCGCCGTGCTCGAGACGCGCACCGTTCATGCGATCGTCGTGCTGGACACCAGGGGCCGCGCCTACACGATTCGCGCCTCCGAGGTTCCTGGCGGACGCGGCGACGGCGTGCCGGTGACGACGCTGATCGACCTGCAGCCGGGCGCGCGGGTCGCCCACGCGATCGTGGCGGCCCCCGACCAGAAGTTCCTGTTCGCGGGGAGTGGCGGCTATGGCTTCGTCGCGACATTCGGCGATCTCGGGTCGAGGGTGCGCGGCGGAAAGGCGTTCATGACGCTCGAGGACGACGAGGATCCGATCGCCCCGGCCGCGCTGCGCGCCGGCCTCGATCACGTCGCTGCGCTGTCGTCGGCCGGGCGCCTGCTCGTGTTCCCGCTGGCCGAGATGCGCGAGGTGCCGCGCGGACGCGGTGTCATCGTCATGGCGCTCGACGCAGGCGAGCGACTCGCCGCGGTGACGCTCGCGACGGCGAAGCGCGTCGTGATCGAGGGGACGAATCGCTCCGGCAAGCCGGTCTCGCAGGCGATCGAAGGCGAGGAGCTCGCGCGGCATCTGATGCACCGCGCGCGACGGGGGGCGCTGCCGAGCCGCCGGATGAAGGTGACGGGGTTCGCGGCGACGCCCGCATGAACGTCCGCGCGGCGGTGCTCGCGGGCATCGTGGCGGGCATCGTCTCGACGCTCGCACAGCTCGCGTTGTGGGCGTCGTTCACCGACGCGCTGCCCGGCATTCTCTGGCGCGACACGCGTCTCGCCGCGGCGATCGTGCTGGGCCGTGCCGCGCTGCGAGATTCGCCAGCCATCGACGCGACGCGCCTCGTGACCGCCGGCGCAGTGCACTTCGCGCTGTCGATCGTCTACGCGTTCGTCCTTGCGCGCCTCGTCGCGGGTCGCGCGGCGGACGTGGCAATCGGCATTGGCATCGCCTTCGGTGTCGCGCTGTATGCTTTGAACATGCTCGGCTTCACGCTGATCTTTCCCTGGTTCGCCGTCGCGCGCGACTGGATCACCGCCGCCGCCCACATCGTCTTCGGCGTCAGTGCCGTGGTCGCCTACCGGGCGGCGGCGCGAGGCGACGGTCGCTGACCTTTCTCACGATCCATGGCCGCCTACGCACCCGAGCGCGTCCTCTCCGTCCATCACTGGAACAGCACGCTGTTCAGCTTCACGACGACGCGCGATCCCGCGTTCCGCTTCGAGAACGGTCACTTCGTCATGGTCGGCCTGGTCGTCGACGGCAAGCCGCTGATGCGCGCCTACAGCATCGCCAGCGCGAACTATGACGAGTTCCTCGAGTTCTTCAGCATCAAGGTGGCGCACGGCCCGCTGACGTCCCGACTGCAGCATCTGCGGGTCGGTGACGAGGTCCTGGTGAGCCGAAAGGCGACCGGGACCCTGACGCTGCACGATCTCAGCCCGGGCAAGCATCTGTACCTGCTCGGCACCGGCACCGGGCTCGCGCCGTTCCTGTCGATCATCAAGGACCCGGAGACGTATCACCGGTTCGAGAAGATCGTGCTCGTGCACGGCGTGCGCCAGGTGGATGAGCTCGCCTATCGCGAAGTCATCACCGAGGAGCTGCCGAGCAACGAGTACTTCGGCGAGAACGTGCGCGACAAGCTGATCTACTACCCGACGGTCACGCGCGAGAAGTTCACCAACCAGGGGCGCCTCACCGACCTGATCCGCACCGGACGCCTGTTCCAGGGGGTGGGCCTGCCCCCGCTCGACCCGGCCGTCGACCGCGTGATGGTGTGCGGCAGTCCGGCGATGCTGAAGGACACCTGCCAGCTGCTGGACGAGATCGGCTTTCGCATCTCGCCGCGCATCGGCGAGCCGGGCGATTACGTCATCGAGCGCGCGTTCGTCGAGCGCTGACTTCCCGCGGTGGCGTCGTGCGCGATGCCAACGTCAGAGCTTCGGTATGTGAAGCGTCTTGCTGATCATCAGCGTGCCCGAGACGACGAACAGCAGCACCAGCGGATGGAGGAGCCAGGGGCCGAGCGTCCAGGCGCCGCCCCACACGGCGTCGCCGATCCGGCCCTGCCACGCTGCGACGGCGAGCACCAGGACGAGGATCACGCTCGACGGGATCGGCGTGCCCTCGAAGTACTTGACCTTGCCGCTGTCGCCCGCCATCGATTCCGCGGTGACGTTGTAGCGCGCGAGCCGGCTCACGCCGCAGCACACGAAGTAGGCGAGGGCGACCGCGTCCCACCCGCCGTCGAGGCCGATCGCGAACGCGAGACTGGCGGGTGCGACGCCGAACGAAATGACGTCGGCGAGCGAGTCGAGCTCGCGTCCGAGCGCCGAATGCTGCTGGCGCCAGCGCGCGATGCGGCCGTCGAGCACGTCGAAGACGAGCGCGGCCGGCGCGAACGCCATGCCGGCGAGGAGCGTCGCGAGGTCGGACGTCGCCGCATAGCGCAACGCGCAGAACACGGCGGCGGCCCCGCAGGCCGCGTTCGCGAGCGTGAAGAAGTCCGCGAGATGGAAGCCGCGGATCATCGAGAAATGGCGTGGAGCGGTCGTGTCGGCCGGCATGCGATCTCCTCTTCGAAGGCCGAGCATAGACGAGCCAGCCGCCGTCGGCCGTCGGCGGACGACTTGCGCATGGGCGCGCGGGTCCCCATGTTGACGTACGCGGCTTTCCGACAGCGCGGCTGCGCAAGCGGACCGCGCCTCGAACCGAACGCCGTCGGGGCGGGCGGGTCTATGCTGCTGTCGTTCAACGCGTGGAGGTGACGGAATGGGCCTGTTCGATCGAATCCTTGGCAAGGAGCCCCCGGGCGCAAGCCGCGACGGCCCGACCACGCAGCGCGACGGCGACGAGCAGGCGATCGCCCGGTATCGCTACCTCGTCCGCACGGCACCGCCCGAAGCCATCGAGCAGGCGCATGCCGAGGCGTTCGCCCGGCTCACGCCGGAACAGCGACGGCGCGTGCTCGCCGAGCTCGGCGACGAATTGCCGACGCACGAGCGGGCTGCCGCGCAGCGCGCTGGCGACGACCCCGGTGCACTGGCGCGGGTCGCCACGCGCGCCGAGCTCACTCGCCCCGGGTCGCTGGAGCGGGCGTTCGGCCGCATGAGCGCTTCTCCGGGGACCGGAATGGGCATGGCCGGCGGCGGCTTCGGCAGCATGCTCGCCGGGTCGTTCCTCGGGTCGATGGCAGGCGCCGTGCTCGGCACGACGATCGCGAATCACTTCATGCAACAGCACGCCGACCCGCTTTCGGGCGCCGATGCGGCGCACGCGTCCACCGACGACGTCGCCGGAAGCGCCACCGACGGCGATGCCGGCAGCTTCGACGCCGGCGCCGGCGGCTTCGATGCGGACGTCGGAGGGTTCGACGGCGGCAGCTTCGACGTCTGACGGCAGCCGCCGCCGAGGGGTCAGCGCGGCCGGCGCTTGCGCACGAGATCGGGCGTGCGCGCGAGTGCGGAGACGTGCTCGGGCGACAGGTCGCGGCCGGCCGCCGCGCGCGAAAGGCTCATCATCGCCT
>Ga0307406_10002497_pt1 | contig 10022 bp, 8 predicted proteins | sample 322Cmetagenome_3_FD_203706 | JGI IMG/M metagenome (GOLD analysis project Ga0307406, IMG submission 203706) | Maize rhizosphere microbial communities from greenhouse at UC Davis, California, United States - 322HYB-C-2 | ecosystem: Host-associated > Plants > Roots > Rhizosphere > Soil | place... | reverse complement strand
TGTCAGTCCTTTTGCCTGAGCGTTCGGGAAACCCCTGCGCCTTCGGCGGCCCCGGCTGGCGGGGCTCTCTCCTGACCATGGGAGTGTAGTGGATCGCGGTCGCCCGGTCTGCGGCTCAGTGCACGGTCTCGGCCGGCGGCAGCAGCCGGTCGATGCGCTCGCGCAGCGACTCGGCCCGCTCGGCGCCGGCGGTTTTCTCCACTTCGGTGAGCATCAGCGCGGCAATGGTCAGCATCGCGCCGCGGTCGCGCGCCTCGCGCAGGGCGTCGCGCATCTGCAGCGCGAACTTGGGATCGCGGCGCACGAACATGCGCTCGCAGATGTCGAACAGGAACATGCGCGTGGTGGCCAGCGAGCGCTTGCCGTCGAAGTTGTCGGCCGCGGTCTGGATCTGGATCGGGTCCGCCGCGGGCACCAGGACGGGCTGTGCAGGCGCGGCGCCGGGCTTTGCGGCCGCTGCGGCCGCGACCGGCTTCGCGTCCTGCAGATAGCCTTTCAGCACCAGCGCCTGGATCGCCTGCTCGGCTTCGGTGCGGCTCGCGAACAGCGGGCTGAAGTCGGTCAGCGAACGCCGGCCGTCGGCCATCAGCAGCAGCGCGCGCTCGCGCTGGCTCAGCGTGCGCTGGCCGCCCTGGAGTTCGTCGCGTGCCTTGTCGGTCTTGGTGGGAAACATGGCGCCACAGCTTTTTCGGGAATCTGGAGCCGAAGCATCGTTGCAAGCGGTGACATCTTCGTGAAACGTTTGCCTTACAGAGGACATTGCCCCGCAAAAAAAAAGCAGCCTGCGAACAGGCTGCCGTTTCTTCTTTTTCGCGTTGTTTCCGCTACTTGGCGTACACCAGGTCGCGCAGCGCCAGCGATATCCACGGCACGTAGGTGATCACCATCAGGCAGCCCAGGATCACCAGCACGAAGGGCACGAGGTATTTCACGATCCGGTCGAGCGAGATGCGCGCCACCGTGCAGGCCGCGAACAGGTTCACGCCGAACGGCGGGGTGATCATGCCGAGCGCGAGGTTCACCACCATGATCAACCCGAAGTGCACCGGGTCGATGCCGAAGTGCACCGCCACCGGCGCGAGGATCGGGGCGAGCACGATGATGGCCGCGCTGGTCTCGATGAACATGCCGATGACGAACAGCGCCGCATTCACGCCCAGGAGGAACATCGCGGGCGACTTCAGCACTTCCTGCAGCCAGTGGCCGATGGCATCGGGCACGCCCGCGCGCGTGATCAGGAACGCGAACAGGCCCGCGTTGGCGATGATGAACATGATCACCGCCGACGACAGCACCGACTTGCGCAGGATCACGTACAGGTCCGCTGGCCTGATCTCGCGGTAGATCACGACGCCCACCACCAGCGCATAGAACACCGCCACAGCCGAGGCTTCGGTGGGCGTGAAGATGCCGCCGTAGATGCCGCCCAGGATGATGACGGGCATCAGCAGCGCCCAGCCGGCCTGCCACGCCGCCTTGAGGAAAGGCATGCGGCCGTCGCCGTCGTTCTTGCCCCAGCCCCGCCACTTGCAGTAGACCCAGACGAACAGCATGAGCGCCAGGCTGATCAGGATGCCGGGCCCGAAGCCCGCGATGAACAGCTCGCCGATCGAGACCTCGGCGCTGACGCCATAGAGAATCATCGGGATCGAGGGCGGGATGATCACGCCCAGCTCGGCGCTCGTGGCCTGCAGCGCAGCCGCGTAGGCGGTGGGATAGCCGTGCTTGATGAGCGCCGGGATCAGGATCGCACCAATGGCGAAGGTGGTGGCCACCGACGAGCCCGATACCGCCGCGAAGATCATGCAGGTGAGCACGCAGGTCATCGGCAGGCCGCCCTGCACGCCGCCCACGATGCTCTTGGCAAACTCGACCAGCCGCCGCGAGATGCCGCCCGTTTCCATCAGGTTGCCGGCCAGGATGAAGAACGGAATCGCCGCCAGCGGAAACTTGTTGATGGAATTGAACATCTCCTTGACGGAGATCAGCATGTTGGCATTGGCCACCTGGATGCCCAGGATCGACGCGAGCCCGATGGACACAGCCACCGAAACCGACAGTGCAAAGCACAGCACCATCGTCCCAACCATCACGGGGGTCATTGCGCAGTCTCCAGCTCAAGCCGCTTGGGATCGAGAAAATTGCCGACGATGCCGAACAGGCAGAAGACGGAGCCGACCGGCAGCGCCAGGTATGCCCACACCATCGACAGGCTTTCGAGCCCGGCCATCGACTGCACGCGGCCGCGCATCGCGTAGTCCCAGCCCCACCAGAGAATGACCAGCATCAGGATGAGTGCGGCGATGCTCACCACGGCGTCGAGCACGCGCTTGATGCGCGGCGGGCTCCAGCGGTAGAGCACGTCCACGCTGACCATGGCACCCTGGCGAAAAGCCATCGGTATGCCCAGGAACACCATCCAGATCAGGCTCACGCGGATCAGGATCTCGCTCCATTCGGCGGGTTGCTCGAGCACGAAACGCGTGACGATCTGGAACACGCCCAAGCCCGAGGCGATGACCAGCATCCCGCAGGCGGCGATCATCGAGATGCCGGTGGTCCAGCGCTCGATGCCAAGAAATTTCTCTTTCATCTGCAGTCGTGATGTTGAAAATAAAAAAGCCCGTCAGATGCAACTGAACGGGCGGACGATGCTACCTAAAAGATAGCACCGGGGGGATCACTTGAAGTTGCGGATCTTGTCGAGGTTGGCCTTGCCGAAGTCCTTTTCGAACTGGGCGTTGACCGGTGCCAGTGCGGCCACGAACCTGGCCTTGTCGACATTGTCGATCACGGTCATGCCCTTGGCGCGCAGGTCGGCCACGCCCTTGGCATCGTCTTCGTCCACGCGGGCGCGGTTGGCCTTGGTGCCTTCCTTGGCCGCTTCCAGGAAGGCCTGCTTGTCGGCTGCGCTGAGCTTGTCGAACGAGGCCTTGTTCATCAGGAAGATGCAGGGCGAGTAGACGTGGCCGGTCAGCGAAAGGTGCTTCTGCACCTGGTCGAACTTGGCGGAGATGATCACCGGCAGCGGATTCTCCTGGCCGTCGACCGTGCCCTGCTGGAGCGCGGTGAACACCTCGGGGAAGGCCATGGGCGTGGTGACGATGCCGAAGCCCTTGTAGGCGGCGATGTGCACCGGGTTCTCCATGGTGCGCATCTTCAGCCCCTTGAGGTCTTCGGGTGCCTTCACGTCGCGCTTGCTGTTGGTCATGTGGCGGAAGCCGTTCTCGGCCCAGGCCAGCGCCTTGAAGCCCTTGGCGTCGAACTTGGTCAGCAGGTCCTGGCCGATCGGGCCGTCGAGCACGGCGCGCGCATGGGCCTTGTCGCGGAACAGGAAGGGCACGTCGAGGATCTTGGTCTCCGGCACGAAGTTGGGCACCGGGCCGGTCGAGGAGAACGCGAGCTCCTGGGTGCCCAGCTGCACCGCCTCGATCGATTCGCGCTCGCCGCCGAGCGAGCCGTTGTAGAAGGTCTGGACCTTGTAGCGGCCGCCCGTGCGCTTCTCGACTTCCTTGGCGAAGGTGTCGATGGCCACGCCCTGGTGCGAGTTCTGCGCGGTGGAAATGCTGATCTTCATGGTGGTCTGCGCAAAGGCCGCGCAGGCCATGCCCATGCCCAGAACCAGGCCGGCGGCCAGTCGGGTCAATTTCATTCTTCTGTCTCCTGAGATGGAAAGGGGGAGTCGCAAAGCGTCGGCTTTGCGCGCAACCGATAACTATGCCGCAATAACCAGTTTGACCGCGTCGGGATTTTCACGGACGTAGTCGCGGATCACCGCCTCGAAGCTGGCGTCGGCCGACAGCCCCAGGCCCTTGGCGCGAGCGGCATCGATGCGTCCGGGCCAGGTTTTCACGATGCGCTGGATCGCCGGATCGGGCGTGCGGTCGAGCAGGGCGGTGGCGGCCTTGCCGGCCACGCGTTCGAGCGCGGCAGCCATTTCGCCCACGGTGGTGGAAAGCGAGGGCAGGTTGAGCGCGGTTCGCGGGCCCCATTCGGCGTCGCTTGCCTGGGCGGCGCGAATGATGCCCTCGATCGTGCGCGCTGGCGACGCGATGGCCACCGGCGTCTCGTCGGGCACCGGGCAGGCGGCGCGGATGCCCGCGAGCGGCTCGCGGATCATGCCGCTGAAAAATCCCGAGGCGGCGCCGTTGGGCCGGCCGGGGCGCACGCTCACCGTCATGAGCCGCACGCTGCGCCCGCGCACGAAGCCCTTGCGCGTGTAGTCGGCCACCAGCTGCTCGCCGATGAATTTCTGGATGCCGTAGCTGGTCTGCGGCGTCGGCAGCGTGTGGTCCTCGATCACCGGCGGCAGCGGCTGCTCGGGCGAATCGCCGAACACCGCGAGCGAGCTGGCAAACACCAGCAGCGGCCGGGTGCCCACGGCGCGTGCCTTGTCGAGCAGCGCATGCGTGGCGGCGAAGTTGCTGCGCATGCCCAGGTCGAAGTCGGCCTCGCATTCGCCGCTGACCGCGGCGGCCAGGTGAAAGATGGCGTCGGCCCCGGTCCAGAGCGAGGCGTCGGGCGAGGCCAGCTGTTCGTTGAGGTCGCCGAGCGCGGCGCCGATGCGCGGGTCGGCCGCCAGGTCGGCCGGCGGCGCGGCCCGGTCGACCAGCGTGATGCGGGAAATGGCGCGTGCCGGCGCACCGGCCAGCGAAAGCTCGCCCTGCTCGAGCAGGGTGCGGGCAAGGCGTGCGCCCAGGAAGCCGGCGCCGCCCGTGATGACGATCTGCATGGTGGTCTTGTCTCCTTCGCCAACGAGCATAGCGCAGCGGAATGCGCGGCTCAGGCGACACTTGCACGATGAACCTGCGATTCGTCGAAGCCTTCCACTGGGCCGTGGCGCTCAAGAGCGTCACCCGTGCGGCCGAGAAGCTGCACATCACGCAGTCGGCGCTGTCCAGCCGCATTGCCGCGCTCGAGCGCGAGCTGGGCGTGCTGCTGCTCGACCGGCGCGACAAGCAGTTCCGCCTCACGGTAGCGGGGCAGCGCTTCCATGCCTTCGCGCAGAAGCTGCTCGAGATGCAGATGCACATCAAGGCCGAGATGGGTTCGGGCACGGTGCGCGAGGCCGTGCTGCGCGTGGGCGCCATCGAATCGGTGGTGCACAGCTGGCTGACCGGCTGGCTGAAGCACATGCAGGCCACGCATCCGGACTTCGAACTGGAGCTCACCGTCGAAACCACGCCGGTGCTGGTCGACCAGCTGCAGCGCGGCAAGCAGGACCTGGTGTTCGCCGCGCTGCCGGCCGCCGGGGACGGCGTGCGCACCCGCGCCGTGCCGCCGATGCCCATGTGCTTCGTCGGCCACCGCGAGCTGCACCTGAAGCGGCGCTACCGCCTGCCGGACCTGCTGTCGCTCGACCTGCTGACCTTCCAGCGCGGCTCGCAGCCGCACGTGGCGCTGCTCGAGCTGTTCCGCGAAGCCGGCAGCCCGCCGCCGCGCGTGCATGCGATCTCGTCGATCTCGGCGATGGCGCAGCTGGTGGAGGCGGGCTTCGGCGTGGCCGCGCTGCCGCGCGCGGTGGTCGAGCCGCTGGCGCGGCGCCTGCCGCTGCGCGTGCTGCCCTGCGACGTGACGCTGGAGCCGCTGCCCATCTACGCGAGCTACCGCGACGACCCCTCCTCGCCGCTGCCGGAGGCCGCGCTCGGCTCCGCCGTGGTGCATGCTTCGCACCGCATGGGGTCATCGAAAAAATCGATGACTTGAGAAAGAAACTTTGCGTTGGCGTTCGTGAGCGCGGATTCCCACAATCCGGCGCATCACACCACAGCGATGCCTCGGGCATCGGAAACGCCAAATGTCGAACCGTCCATCCTTCGCAGAACAGCCCGGCGCAGGCAGCAGCGCGCTGGCCGTGCGCCAAGCCTGCCGCAGCGGTGCGTTGAGCTCCCACACCAGCGGGCTCGCGAGCGCCCATGTGCAGGGCAACCTCGTGATCCTGCCGCGGGCGCATGCGGCCGACTTCCTGCGCTTCTGCCAGGCCAACCCCAAGCCATGCCCCTTGCTCGGCGTCTCGGAAGCCGGTGACCCGGCGCTGCCGGCGCTCGGCGAGGACATCGACATCCGCACCGACCTGCCGCGCTACCGCGTATGGCAGGACGGCGTGCTGGTGGAAGAGCCCACCGACGTGCGCGCGCTCTGGAGCGACGACCTGGTGAGCTTCGTCATCGGCTGCTCCTTCACCTTCGAGCACGCGCTGATGGCCGAGGGCATCGTGCTGCGCCACGTAGAGCAAGGCCGCAACGTGGCGATGTACCGCACCTCGATGGCCACCGAGCCGGCCGGCGTCTTCCATGGGCCGATGGTGGTGTCGATGCGCCCGCTGCGCGCGGCCGACGCCATTCGCGCGGTGCAGATCACCTCGCGCTTTCCGGCCGTGCATGGCGCGCCGGTGCACATCGGCGACCCGGCGCTGATCGGCATCCGCTCGATCGCCGATCCCGACTACGGCGACGCGGTCGAGGTGATGCCCGATGAGCTGCCCGTGTTCTGGGCCTGCGGCGTCACGCCCCAGGCCGCGCTGGCCGCCGCAGGGCTGCCGTTCGCCATCACGCATGCGCCGGGCTCGATGCTCGTGACCGACCTGCTGCACCACCAGCTGGCCGCGTTCTAGTCGCGGCGCTGTCCACCCATTCAAGACGCAAGGAGACAAACCATGAAGACCACCCTCGACGCCGCCCAGGCGGGCGACGCCACCCAAGCCGCAGGCAGCTGGCTGCGCACGCTCAACCCGAACGAGAAACGCACGCTCACCGCATCCTTCAGCGGCTACGCGGTCGATGCCTTCGACTACTACACGCTGCCGCTGGTCACGCCCATCCTGCTGTCGCTGTGGGGCATGAGCAAGACCGAGGTGGGCCTGATCGGCACCGCCACGCTGGTGGCCTCGGCCATCGGCGGCTGGGCGGCCGGCATCCTGGCCGACAGGTACGGCCGCGTGCGCATCCTGCAGCTCACCATCCTGGTGTTCGCGATCTTCACTTTTGCCTGCGGCCTCGCGCAGACGCCCGAGCAGTTGCTGGTCGCCCGCACGCTGCAGGGCCTGGGCTTCGGCGGCGAATGGGCGGTGGGCTCGGTGCTCATCGCCGAGATGATCCGGCCCGGCTACCGGGGCAAGGCGGTGGGTCTGGTGCAAAGCAGCTGGGCGGTGGGATGGGGCGCGGCGGTGCTGGTGTCGATGGCGCTGTTCTCGTTCCTGCCGCCGGAGTATTCATGGCGCGTGATGTTCATGCTGGGCCTGCTGCCGGCGCTCTTGATCGTGTTCATCCGCCGCTCGATCCGCGACCCGGAGATCTACGTGCAGAGCCGCGCCGCGGTGGCGCGTGGCGAGCGCAGCGGCAATTTCCTCGCGATCTTCAAGCCTGGCATGCTGGGCACCACGGTGCTCGCGAGCCTGCTGTTCACCGGCATGCAGGGCGGCTACTACGCGATCGGCGTCTGGCTGCCCACCTTCCTGAAGAACGAACGCCATCTGACGGTGCTGGGTTCGGGCGGCTACCAGTTCATGTTCATCATCGGCGCCTTCATCGGTTACCTGTGCGGCGCCTACCTGTCGGACCGGCTCGGGCGCCGCCGCGCCTTCATCCTGTTCGCGGTGGGCGCCGGATCGCTGGTCTATGCCTACACGCTGATGCCCATCACCGACGGCCTGATGCTGCTGCTGGGCTTTCCGCTCGGTTTCTTCATGTCGGGCATCTTCAGCGGCGCCGGGGCCTTCCTGGCCGAGCTTTTCCCCAATGAGCTGCGCGGCTCCGGGCAGGGCTTTTGCTACAACTTCGGGCGCGGCATCGGCGCCACCTTTCCGGCGCTGGTCGGCGTGCTGAGCGACCGCCTGCACCTTCCGCTGGGCACCGCCATCGGCGTGTGCGCCGCGGTGGCCTACGCCATGGTGGTGATCGTGGCGCTCTGCCTGCCCGAGACGCGCGGGCGCGACCTGCGGCAGAACTGATCCGCATCGTTCTTTTTTCAGAATCCTTCTTTTCATGACCACGCATTCCCTTCTCCCTTCCCGCTGGCAGTTCTGGATCGACCGCGGCGGCACCTTCACCGACCTGGTCGGCCGCGACCCCGAGGGCAGCCTGCACACGCTCAAGCTGCTGTCGGAAAACCCCGAGCAGTACCAGGACGCCGCCGTCGAAGGCATCCGCCGCCTGCTGAAGCTCGCGCCCGGCGAAGCCGTGACCCCCGAGCGCGTCGAGTGCGTGAAGATGGGCACCACCGTGGCCACCAACGCGCTGCTGGAGCGCAAGGGCGAGCCGACGGTGCTGGTCACCACGGCAGGCTTTCGCGATGCGCTGCGCATCGCCACGCAGGCGCGGCCGCGGCTTTTCGACCGCCGCATCGTGCTGCCCGAGCTGCTCTACCAGCGCGTGATCGAGGCCGGCGAGCGCATGGATGCGCAGGGCGGCGTCGTGCAGCCGCTCGACGAAGACGCATTGCGCACCGCGCTGCAGGAGGCCTTCGATGCCGGCCTGCGCGCCTGCGCCATCGTCTTCATGCACGGCTGGCGCCACACCGCGCACGAGCTGGCGGCCGAGCGCATCGCGCGTGCCATCGGCTTCACGCAGGTGTCGGTGTCGCACAAGACCAGCCCGCTCATGAAGCTGGTGCCGCGCGGCGACACCACGGTGGTCGACGCCTACCTGAGCCCGATCCTGCGGCGCTACGTGGAGCAGGTGTCGCGCCAGATGCCGGGCGTGCCGCTGTTCTTCATGCAGAGCTCGGGCGGGCTCACGCAGGCCGACCGCTTCCAGGGCAAGGACGCGATCCTTTCAGGCCCGGCCGGCGGCATCGTCGGCATGGTGCGCACCGCGATCGACGCCGGCCATCCGCGCGTGATCGGCTTCGACATGGGCGGCACTTCCACCGACGTGTCGCACTACGCCGGCGAGTTCGAGCGCTCCTTCGAAACCCAGGTGGCGGGCGTGCGCATGCGCGCGCCGATGATGAGCATCCACACGGTGGCCGCGGGCGGCGGCTCGGTCATCGCCTTCGACGGCGCGCGGCTGCGCGTGGGGCCGGAGTCGGCCGGCGCCAATCCCGGGCCGGCCAGCTACCGGCGCGGCGGTCCGCTCACCACCACCGATGCGAACGTGCTGCTCGGCAAGATCCAGCCTTCGCACTTTCCGTCCGTGTTCGGGCCGAACGCCGACGAGCCGCTCGACCTGGCGGCGGCGCGGCGCGGCTTCGATGCCCTGGCACACCGCATGTCGGAAGCCACGAGCCGCACCGTGAGCGCCGAGGAAGTCGCGAGCGGCGCGCTGCGAATTGCCGTGGCCAGCATGGCCAATGCCATCAAGCGCATCTCGGTGGCGCGCGGCTACGACGTCACGCAGTACACGCTGCAGTGCTTCGGCGGCGCCGGCGGCCAGCACGCCTGCCTGGTGGCCGATGCGCTGGGCATGCGCAGCGTCTACCTGCATCCGCTGGCGGGCGTGCTCTCGGCCTTCGGCATGGGGCTGGCCGACCAGCTCGCGATGCGCGAGCTCGCGCTGGAACGCCGGCTCGATGCGCAAGGCCTGGCGGCGGCGCGCGAGGCGGCGGGTTCGCTGGCGGCGCAGGCCAAAGGAGAACTGCGCGAGCAGGGCGTGGCCGATGCAGCCATTGCCACGGTGCACCGCGTGCAGCTGCGCTACGAGGGCACCGACACCGCGCTGGCCTGCGCGCTGCCCATGGCGGGTTCGGCCGGCGAGGCGATTGCCGCGATGCGCGAAGAGTTCGAAGCCGGCTATCGCCGCCGCTTCGCCTTCCTGATGGCCGAACGGGCGCTCGTGATCGAAGCCGTGACGGTCGAAGCCGTGGGCGCCGGCGAGCGCGCCGCGGCGCCGGCCGCGCAGGCCGAAGCGGCCTCGCATGCACCGGAGCCGCTGGCGGCCGTGCGCATGTACTGTGAGGCCGACGAAGAAGCCGCGGGCTGGCGCGGCGCCGCGCTGTTCGACGAGGCGGCGCTCAAGCCCGGCGCCTCCATCGACGGCCCCGCCATCCTCGCGGGCCGCAATGCCACCACGGTGATCGAGCCCGGC
>Ga0307406_10002496_pt1 | contig 10023 bp, 12 predicted proteins | sample 322Cmetagenome_3_FD_203706 | JGI IMG/M metagenome (GOLD analysis project Ga0307406, IMG submission 203706) | Maize rhizosphere microbial communities from greenhouse at UC Davis, California, United States - 322HYB-C-2 | ecosystem: Host-associated > Plants > Roots > Rhizosphere > Soil | place... | reverse complement strand
CAAGCGGTCGCCCTCAACAGTTCTGGCAAGTCGAAACCTTCGAAGAAAGCGAAGTCCTAAGGGATTCCGCCCCTGAACAGGTCCGACATCGGAGTGGCGGAGGTGTCGCTGTCGTCGAGCTCAAGCTCGAACCGGGGGCCGCGTTCACGTTCAGGACGCAGCCGTACCCCGGGTGGGACGGCAAGGCTTGCCCCGAAAGGCCCGCAAACCCGCGTCGCTGACGAAGGCGCGCATCGCTCCTCGCGGCGGCATGTATCACGTTCGCGCGTTCGCGGCTGAACTCTGGCGTTCGGCGGCCGCGGAGCAGCTTCCCACGCGAAGGAGGGTAACGTGAGCGCGCCGTGCCCGGTGTTCGGCTTCGAGGTCGTCTTCTACGTCGCGCCCGGGCTCACTGAGGCGGCGGCGCTCGCCCTGCGGGACGCCTTCATCGCGGGCCCGGTCGAGGGGCGCGGTCTCGTGTGCGACGAGGGCGCCACGGGCGGGCGCTGGTGCCACGTCGTGCACAGCGAGGCCGGGCAAGCGACGAACGCAGACCGGGAGGCGATGGCCGCGTGGGCCGCCGGGCGCCCGGAGATCGTCGCGGCCGAAGTCGGGCCGCTGGTCGATGTGGCGGGCGCGTGACTGACAGGCGACAAAGCGCGCCAGCTACTCGGGGGCGCGGAGTGGGAATCGCTTACACCGCCAAACTAGGGCACCCGGGAGGTGCCCGATGCCTTGGAAACAGGTGGACGCGATGTCCGAACCATTGTGGTCCTTCCGCGCGAGGCGGTCGCGCAGGATCCGCTTGCTGCTGCACATGCAGCCGACCAGCGACATGGCGCGCGTCGCGGCGGACACGCTCGCGCACATCTTCGAGCCGTTCGTGCAGGTCGACGCGCGCCTCACGCGCACGACTGATGCCGGGCTAGTCTGCGCCAGTGCGTCCGCCGGTCTTGCCCCTCGGCGCGCCGTCTCCGGCCACCGACTTGCCGCGCTCCGACAGACGCACGCCCTTGAGCGGGCTCGGCGACTTGCCGCCTGCGAGCAGCCGGTCGAGCTCGCGGCGGATGATCCAGTAGCACTCGCACGCGGTGCCCTCGAGCGCCCGGCGGTCGCAGATGGCGATCCTGCCGTAGTGGTTCTCGATGAGCCCCTGGCGCTGGAGCTCGCCCGTGAGCGACGTCACCGTGGCGCGGCGTACGCCGAGCATCTGGGAGAGGAACTGGTGGGTGAACCGGAACGCGTCCGCGCCGACGCGGTCGTGCGTCTGGAGCAGCCAGCGGGCGCACCGCTGCCGCAGGGGGTGCAGGCGGTTGCACGCGGCCGCCTGCGCGATCTGCACGATGAGCGCCTGCGTGTAGCGGCTCAGGAGCACCGGGAGCTGGCGCCCGCGCCGTACCTCCCGTCGGAACACGTCGGCCTTCATCCGCAGTGCGTCGCCCGGGGCCTGGCAGAAGGCCTGCGTCGAGGTCCGGTCGGTGCCGAGGAAGACGGGGAGGCCGACCATCCCCTCGTAGCCGATGGTCGCGGTCTCGACGGCGCTGCCGTCGGACATGACGCCGACGACCGAGGCGACGCAGTTCTCGGGGAAGTAGACGTGCCTGATCGGCCGGTCGACGTCGAACAGGACCTGCCTCGGCTCGAGCGTGACGCGCGCGAGGTAGGGCGCGAGGCGGGCGAGCTCCCCCTTGGGGAGCGCCGCCAGAACGCGGTTGCGCGGCTGGGTTCCACGGCCGGTCCGGCCGGTCTTACGCACGGACGGCATCCGGTGCTCTAGCGACGATCGACAGTGTGTCCGGCGCCTCCGGCGATGGAGTCAGGACGCGATCGGCGTCGGCGGTGATCAGCCGCGAGAGCTGCACCCGGTCGACTGCGACGGGCTTGACCGCGATGTTGATCATGGCGCCGCGCCGACACGGCCCAGCGCTCGAGCGTCTCGTAACGCGTGTCACGACCCGTCTCATCAGGCGAGAGTGGCCATCGGTATGCTGTCGCCTCCTTCGGCCCAGCGCCGGGCGGCCGGCTCTGGGTGCACGTGCAGGCGACATGCCGGCGCTCTCCGCGCGATGGGCTACGCCGACGTGGCACCGATGCACGATTCGGGCGGGCGCCCCGAAACCCACGGTTCGAGCGGCGCGGCGCCTCGTCTCCGTCGACAGCGACGTCGTAGATGCGGCTCAGCCCGGCGTCACGGGAACTCGGGGCTCGGCCGCCCCGGCGGCCCGGCCCGGCCGTTCCGCCACGTCGTGGCACACGCCTTGATCCGGATTGTCAGCCATCCGACAATCAAGGTCCGATACGGCTCGACGAGCACGAGATCGAGATGCACAAGAAGGTGCTCGACGAGGTCGACGACGCGCTCGGCCGGAGCCGCAGCCCGGAGATCCGCCCGCTCCTCGAGAAGGCGCGCACCGGCCTCCAGGCGCACCTCACGGCGGCCCAGGACGTGGAGACGAAGTTCAGCGCCTAACGCGCGTTCCTTTCGGTGCCAGTCGTGCTGCGCCGCGCGGGGACTGGCTTCTTCGGGATGCCTCGTGCGGTGATCTGCCACGAGTTACAGTGAGTTCCGGCGAGCGAGGCTTGAAGTGGCGTGGTGCGTCTGGCGCTCATCCAAGCGCTCACCTGTCTCGCGTGAACCTATTGAAGTTGGAGGAGCCTGATGCCGGCGCGCTTCCGGGATCGAATCGAGGCGGGGCAGCAGTTGGCCCGAGAGCTGGCCGAGTACGCGAACCGCCCCGACGTGCTCGTCCTCGCGCTTCCACGCGGCGGCGTGCCGGTGGCGTTCGAGGTCGCCCGGGCGCTCGGCGCCCCGCTCGACGTCTTCGTCGTGCGCAAGCTCGGCCTCCCCCGGCACGAGGAGCTCGCCATGGGCGCGATCGCGAGCGGCGGCGTCCGGCTGTTGAACCGCGACGTGATCGAGACGTACGGCGTGAGCCGGATCGAGGTCGAGCGCGTGACTGCGGCGGAACGGGCGGAGCTCGAGCGGCGCGAGCGACACTACCGGGGCGACCGCCCCTTCCCCGACCTCAGCGGCCGAACCGTAATCCTTGTCGACGACGGGCTCGCCACCGGCGCCACGATGCGCGCCGCGGTCGAGGCGCTCCGGCTCGAGCGGCCGGCTCGGATCGTCGTCGCCGTCCCGGTCTCCGCGCCCGAGACGTGCGACGCCTTCCGCGACATCGCCGACGACATCGTCTGCGCGAGTACGCCGGAGCCTTTCTACGCGGTGGGGCTCTGGTACGAGGACTTCTCGCAGACGACCGACGAGGAGGTCCACGACCTCCTGACACGGGCGGCCCGGGAGCACCCGAGCGCGACGCCGGGTCAGGGCGCGCCGGCCGCACGAGTCGGACGGGAGGGAGCGGGAGAGCGCACCGTGCAGGAGCGCACCGTGCAGGTCGCCGCCGGCGGGGTGACGCTCGAAGGGAATCTGGCGGTCCCGGAAGGCGCGCGGGGCGTGGTGCTCTTCGCCCACGGCAGCGGCAGTAGTCGCCACAGCCCGCGCAACCGCTTCGTCGCGGAGGTGCTCCAAAAGGGCGGGCTGGCGACGCTGCTCGTCGACCTGCTCACGCCCGAGGAGGAGGCGGTGGACGCCCGCACGCGCCGCCTGCGCTTCGACATCGGGCTCCTCGCCGGGCGCCTCGTCGGCGCCATCGACTGGCTCGCCGGGCAGCCGGAGTCGCGCGGCCTCGCGGTCGGCCTCTTCGGCGCGAGCACCGGCGGCGGCGCGGCGCTGGTCGCGGCGGCGGAGCGGCCGCAGGCGGTGGCGGCGGTCGTCTCGCGCGGCGGCCGCCCCGACCTGGCGGGGGACGCGCTGCCGCTGGTGCGCGCCCCCACCCTGCTCCTCGTCGGCGAGTACGACGAGCCGGTGATCGAGCTCAACGAGCGGGCGATGGCGCGCCTGCGCGCCCCAGTGAAGCTCGAGATCGTCCCCTGGGCCACGCACCTCTTCGAGGAACCCGGGGCGCTCGAGAAGGTCGCGCGGCTCGCGCGCGACTGGTTCAGCGGGCATCTCGCGCCCGCGGCTCGGCCGCCCGCTGGCGCCCATGACCAGCGGACCGCCGGAGGGGCGGACGCCGCGGGCGCGCCCTAGTGGGTGAGACGTGGCTAAGACGTGGCTGAGACGCGCGCGGCTGCACATAGCCTGGGCGGCTCGAGGTGACTGCGCTCCCCCTCGCATGCCGGTCGGCGGGCGACGCGCCACAGTCCGCCGGGCGCGATGAGCCGGAGAGAACCCAGGTCCAAGAGGGCGATATGCCGGAACAGGACACGGTAGAGCGGGCGCGCGAGGACGCGCGCGAGGGGAAGGCCCCATCCACGCAGGCCGGCGAGTTCGTGCGCGAGGAGATGCACCACGTGCGCGAGGGGAAGCACGGCGCGCGCTCGCCCGAGCAGGCGATCGCGATCGGGCTCTCCAAGGCCCGGCGGGCGGGGGTGAAGGTGCCGAAGAAAGGTGCCGCCGCGAAGAAGGGTAGGGGCGGCACGGCCAAGACGGCCAGGCAGAAGCCGTCTGCCAAGCGGTCGCGGGCCGTGCGCGGAGCGCTCGAGCGCGAGGGGCGCAGCGCGGCGTCGCCGGGCGCACTCTCAAAGCAAGCTCGATCCAGCGCCCGGCGGCGGACGGCCGCCGAACGTTCCGCCGCCGCCAAGCAGGCGGCCCGGACCAAGGGGCCGGCCAAGCGCTCCGCCGCGGCGAAGAAAGCCGCGCGGACCCGGGCCCGGCGGTCCTGAGCGGGGACCCGGACCACGAGCGTCGAGCGCGGTGAGCATAGCCGGCGCCGATCAGTAGTCATCAGTAGTCAGTAGTTGGTTGTGCCGCCCTACTCTGGCGGCGAAGCGCAGGGCAACGAGAGGAACGAAGGAGGCAGCGTATGGCTTCGAGAGGAACACCCGAGGAGAGAGACCGGGACACTGCTCGGGGAAGCAGCGAAGCTGGATCCTCGTCTACTCCCGCGTCGCGCGCGGGCGAGCACGAGACCGGCGCGCGGGTGGAGCAGGAACGTGAGGTGCAGACCAGCCGCGAGGCAGGGCGCGAGACAGGTGGCGGCACGGGTCTGGCGCGTCGGCCGGGCGCGCTCACGACGGCATGGACGGCGAGCCCGTTCGATCTCATGCGCCGCTTCTCCGATGACCTCGACCGGCTGTTCGGGAGCGTCGGCCTCGGGCGGCTCGGTGTCGCGCCGTTCGCCGGGCTCGGGCGCGATCTTTGGGCGGGAATGCCGGAGGTGGAGCAGGTACTCTGGTCGCCGCAGGTCGAGACGTTCCGACGCGGCGACAATCTGGTGGTGCGCGCCGACCTGCCGGGGCTCGAGAGGGACGACGTGAACGTCGAGGTCACCGACGACAACGCCCTGACCATCTCCGGCGAGCGCCGGCAGGAGGCGGTGGAGGACCGGGAGGGCTACTACCGCAGCGAGCGCAGCTACGGCCGGTTCTTCCGCAGCATCCCGCTCCCCGAGGGAGTCGACGCCGACCGGGTGGAGGCGAGCTTCAAGAACGGCGTCCTCGAGGTCACCCTCCCCGCCCCGAAGCGCGAGGAGCGCCGCGGGCGGAAGGTCAACGTCCGGTAGCAGGACGGAGTGCGGCACCGCTCGTCCCCCGGCGGCGGTGCCGCCCCGCCGGTTCCGAAAGGCTCGGCTGACATCAACCGCCCGAAGTCACCTGTCGGAGGAGCGATGAGAGCACGAGAGATCATGACGGCGAGCCCCGCCTGCTGCACGCCCGAGAGCACCGCCTACGAGGCCGCGCGCCTCATGGCCGAGTGCGACTGCGGCGTGGTACCGGTGGTCGAGAGCACGGAGTCGATGCGGCTGGTGGGCGTGGTGACGGACCGCGATCTCGCCGTGCGGGGGCTGGCCCAGGGGAAGGGCGCGGACGCGAAGGTGCGCGCCCTCATGACGTCGGACCCGTTCTGCTGCCGGCCCGACGACAACGTGAGGGATGTCGAGCGGGCGATGGCGGAGCGCCAGGTGCGGCGCGTCCCCGTCGTGGACGAGGACAACCGCTGCGTCGGGATCATCGCGCAGGCGGACCTCGCCCGCGCCGCGCGCGCGGGGCACAGGGTGAGCGAGCAGGAGGTGGCGCGCGTGGTCGAGAGCATCTCGGAGCCCTCGTCGCGGACGGGCGGCGGAGAGACCGCGGGCCGTCAGCCGGAGGCCAGGCTCTGAGGTCGCACTTCGAGCGCCCGCACCGGAGATCGGCGAATGTATCGCCTCATCGTCGTGCCTCTCGACGCCACTACGGCCAGCGAGCGCGCGCTCCCGTGGGCGACGAGCATCGCGGCCGCCGCGGATTGCCCGGTCCGGCTCGTCCGCGTCGCGACCCCGGCGCCGGCGGTCGGCACGGAGCTGTACGGGGCGGTGGTGCTCGACGCGGCGGCGGTCGCGGAGATGCGACGCGAGAGCGAACGGTCCTTGGGCACGCTCGCCGGCCAGGTGGCGGCGACGACCGGACTCGGCGTCACCTCGGTCGTCCTGGACGGCGGGCTGCCGGACGCGCTGGTCGACCACGTCCGCGAGAGCGGCGCCGACCTCGTGGTGATGACCACACACGACCGCGGCCGCCTCGAGCGCCTGCTGCTCGGCAGCGTGGCCGAGTCCGTCGTGCGCCGCCTCAACGTGCCGGTCCTGCTCGTGCGGGCGGACGACGGCGCGCCGGCCGCCGAGCGGCCGCCCGCGCTCAGCCATCTGCTGATCCCGCTCGACGGGTCGGAGTTCGCGAGCGCGGTGATCCCCCACGCGGTCACGCTCGCCGCGCTCACGCGCGCCGAGATCACGCTGCTGAGCGTCGTCGACCCCATGCTGGCAGCCGCCTCGGAAGCCATTGGCGACGCGGATGCGCTGCAGATCGCGCCGCGCGCCACCGACGACGTCGAAGGGGAGGTCGTGCTGGACAGCGTCTTCCTCGAGCGCACCGCCCGGTCCCTTCGCGCGCGGGGGCTCGCCGTGCGCACCGCGGTGGTCGCCGAGCGCCAGCCGGCGCGCGCGATCGTGGACTACGCGGCGCAGCACGCCGTCGACCTCATCGCGATGACGACGCACGGCCGGGGCGCCGTGCGCCGGCTCTTCGCCGGCAGCGTCGCCGACGGGGTGCTCCGCACCGCGCCGACGCCGATCCTCATGTATCACCCGCCGGCCGCGTGACGCCGCGGCCCGGTCGGGCGACAGTTCACCAGTGGAGCAGCGATGGTTCTCAATGAGCAGCACAGCCAAGGCCGCGACGTCGACGCGCTCGCCGACGGCGTGCGCCGAGTCGCGATGTCGCTCGAGGCACCGGACGACCTCGACCCCTTGATCGAGATGATCGGCGAGGCGCGGTTCGTCCTCCTCGGCGAGGCGTCACACGGGACGTCGGAGTTCTACACCTGGCGCGCGGAGATTTCGAGGCGGCTCATCCGCGAGAAGGGCTTCTCCTTCATCGCCGTCGAGGGCGACTGGCCCGACTGCTACCACGTCAACCGCTACGTGAAGGGCTACCCGGACTCGGGGCGCAGCGCCGAGGAGGTGCTGCACGCGTTCGAGCGGTGGCCGACGTGGATGTGGGCCAACCGCGAGGTGGTGGAGCTGGCGGAGTGGCTGTACGAGCACAACCGCCACCGGCCGGCCGAGCAACAGGTCGGCTTCTACGGGCTCGACGTCTACTCGCTCTGGGAGTCAATGGCGGTCGTCGTCGAGTACCTGGAGCGGATCGACCCCGCTGCCGCCCGCGCCGCCCGGCGCGCCTACGGCTGCTTCGATCCTTATTACGAGGACGTCCAGGAGTACGCACGCGCGACGGTGCTCGTGCCCACCTCGTGCGAGGACGAGGCGGTGACGATGCTGCGCGCGCTCCGCGCGAAGGCGCCCTCGTACCGCGAGGACGGGCGCGAGGGGTACTTCAACGCCGAGCAGAACGCGCTGGTCGCGCGCAACGCTGAGCTCTACTACCGCACGATGGTGCGCGGCGGGCCCACGTCGTGGAACGTCCGCGACCGCCACATGGTCGACACGCTCGACCGCCTGGTGGCGCTCCACGGGCCGGCGGCGAAGGCGATCGTCTGGGAGCACAATACGCACATCGGCGACGCGCGCTTCACCGACATGGCGCGGGCCGGCATGGTCAACGTCGGGCAGCTCGTGCGCGAGGCGCACGGCGAGCGCCCGGCCGAGCGCGACGGCGTGGTGCTGGTCGGCTTCGGCACGCACCGCGGCAGCGTAATCGCCGGTGAGGAGTGGGGCGCGCCGATGCGGCGCATGCGCCTCCCCGAGGCGCGGGTCGGCACCTGGGAGGACGTCCTGCACCGCGCGCGCGCGCGCGACGCCCTCCTGGTCTTCACCGACGGCGGCGACGGCGGCATCCGCGGCCTTGACCGTCCGCTGGGCCACCGCGCCATCGGCGTCATCTACGACCCGCGCCGCGAGCGGCGGGGGAACTACGTGCCGACCGTCGTACCGAAGCGCTACGACGCGTTCCTCTTCATCGACGAGACGCGCGCGCTCGACCCGCTGCACATGCCGGTGCTCGTGGACGGCGAGCCGCCCGAGACCTTCCCGAGCGGCCTATGAAGGGCGTGACCGTGCGCCGCTCGTGCCGCGCCTCACCCTTGCGGGGCTAAGGGACGATGCCGCGAGCTGCGGGGGCGCGACACGCCACCTACGACGTGGTTGTGGTCGGCGGCGCCAACGTGGATTACCTGGTGCGCGGCCCGGCGCTGCCGACGCCTGGCGCGACGGTGCGGGGGACGGAGTTCCAGGAGGCGCCCGGCGGCAAGGGCGCCAATCAGGCGGTCGCGGCCGCACGCCTCGGCGCCCGCGTGGCGCTCGTCGCCCGCGTCGGCGCCGACCGCCGTGGCGACGACCTGCTCGAGCGCCTCGCCGCCGAGGGGGTGGAGACGTGCTACGTCGTGCGGGACCAGTCGGAGCGGACCGGCGTCGCCGTCGTCCAGGTGGACGCGCGTGGCGAGAAACAGATCCTCACCGCCCCGGGCGCCAACCTGCGGCTCGGCGTCGGCGACGTCGAGGCGGCGGCCCCGCTCATCCGGAGCGCCCGCGTGCTTCTCACGCAACTCGAGGCGCCGCTCGACACCGCCATGGAGGCGGCGCGCGTCGCGCACGACGCCGGCGCCCGCGTGGTCCTCGACCCCGCGCCGCCGATCCCGCTGCCGGACGAGCTGCTCCGGCTGCTGGACGTCATCCGGCCGAACGCCGGCGAGGCGCGGGTGCTGACCAGCGTGGAGGTGCGCGACCGCGCCTCCGCGCGGCGCGCGGCCGACGTGCTCCTCGCGCGCGGCGCCGGCGCGGCCGTGGTGCAGGCCGGCGGCGAGGGTAACCTCCTGGTCTGGAGCAGCGGCGAGTACTGGCTGCCGCACATCCCGGTGGTGAGTGTGGACGCGACCGGGGCGGGCGATGCGTTCGCCGCCGCACTGGCCGTCCAACTCGCCGAGGAGTGCTCGCTGCCGGAGGCGGGCCGGTTCGCCAGCGCCGCGGCGGCGCTCGCCACCATGAAGCTCGGCGCACAGGCCGCGCTCCCGGGGCGCGCCGAGGTGCTCGCGCTGCTCGCGGAGCAGGGCGCCGCGGCGCGAACCGGGGCCGGCGCGAACACCGTCACGAACACCGTTGAGAACACCCTTGAGCACACCTTTGAGCAACCACCCTGACCCGGCGGAGGACGGCCATGCCACACGGGATCTCGCACCGGATCGACGAGGCGATGCACCGGTGCATCGACGAGTGCCTGGAGTGCCACCGCGTCTGCCTCGCGACGGCGGCGCACTGCCTGGAGGCCGGCGGGCGGCACGCGGAGGCGCGGCACCTGACGCTCCTCCTCGACTGCGCCGAGATCTGCCAGACGAGCGCGAACTTCATGCTGCGCGGCTCCGACGAGCACAAGCGCACCTGCGCCGCCTGCGCCGCGGTCTGCCAGCGGTGCGCGGAGGAGTGCGCGCGTCTCGCCGACGACCCGGTGATGCAGGACTGCGCCGAGACCTGCCGGCGGTGCGCCGACTCGTGCGAGGCAATGGCGGCCTAGGACATCGCAGGCGTCCGCGATGACGTACCAGGGGCTCGCTGA
>Ga0307406_10002495_pt1 | contig 10024 bp, 8 predicted proteins | sample 322Cmetagenome_3_FD_203706 | JGI IMG/M metagenome (GOLD analysis project Ga0307406, IMG submission 203706) | Maize rhizosphere microbial communities from greenhouse at UC Davis, California, United States - 322HYB-C-2 | ecosystem: Host-associated > Plants > Roots > Rhizosphere > Soil | place... | reverse complement strand
CTGCGTGACGATGCAGTTCTTGTGCGGATGCACGAACTCGATCGGATCTTCGACCGAGATGATGTGGCCGAACGAGTTCTCGTTGCGGTAGTCGACCATCGCGGCGAGCGTCGTGCTCTTGCCCGAGCCGGTCGCGCCGACCATGATGACGAGGCCGCGCTTGCTGACCGACACGTCCTTCAGGATCTGCGGCAGGTTCAGCGTGTCGATCGTCGGCACCGTTGCCGGGATCGTCCGCATCACCAGGCCGACGTTGCCCTGCGTGACGAAGGCATTGACGCGGAACCTCCCGATGCCGGTCGGCGAGACGGCGAAGTTGCACTCCTTCGTGCGCTCGAACTCGGCCGCCTGCTTGTCGTTCATGATCGAGCGGGTCAGCGCGAGCGTGTGCTGACCCGTCAGCGGCTGCGGCGAGACCTTCGTGACCTTGCCGTCCACCTTGATCGCCGGCGGAAAGTCGGCCGTCAGGAACAGGTCCGAACCGTTGCGCGACACCATCAGTCGCAGCAGGTCGTTGACGAATTTCGAGGCTTGATCGCGTTCCATGTGGGTGCGCCCTTGTCCGGATCAACCCGGGAAATTTTCGGGGAATTTGGCCTTGCCGCGTGCTTCCGCGGCCGAGACGACATTGCGTCGCACGAGGTCGGCCAGGTTCTGGTCGAGCGTCTGCATGCCGACGTTGTTGCCGGTCTGGATTGCCGAGTACATCTGCGCGACCTTGTTTTCGCGGATCAGGTTCCGGATCGCGGCGTTGCCGAGCATGATCTCGTGCGCGGCGACGCGGCCGGCACCGTCCTTCGTCTTGCAGAGCGTCTGCGAGATCACGCCGATCAGCGATTCCGACAGCATCGCGCGGACCATTTCCTTCTCGGCGGCCGGGAACACGTCGACGATCCGGTCGACCGTCTTCGCGGCGCTCGAGGTGTGCAGCGTGCCGAACACCAGGTGGCCCGTCTCGGCCGCGGTCAGCGCCAGGCGGATCGTCTCGAGGTCGCGCATCTCGCCGACCAGGATGCAGTCCGGGTCTTCGCGCAGCGCCGAACGCAGCGCGTTCGCGAAGCTCAGCGTGTGCGGGCCGACCTCGCGCTGGTTGATCAGGCACTTCTTCGATTCGTGCACGAACTCGATCGGGTCCTCGACCGTCAGGATGTGGCCGAACTCGTTCTCGTTCATGTGGTTGACCATCGCGGCCAGCGTGGTCGACTTGCCCGAGCCGGTCGGGCCGGTGACGAGCACCATGCCGCGCGGCTTCAGCGACAGCTCGGCGAACACCGGGGGCGTGCTCAGCTGCTCGAGCGTCAGGATCTTCGACGGAATCGTCCGGAACACCGCGCCGGAGCCGCGGTTCTGGTTGAACGCGTTGACGCGAAAGCGCGCCAGGCCCTGGATCTCGAACGAGAAATCGCACTCGAGCGTTTCTTCGTACGCCTTCCGCTGCGAGTCGTTCATGATGTCGTACACCATGTCGTGCACCGTCTTGTGATCGAGCGGGTCGACATTGATGCGACGCACATCGCCGTGGACGCGGATCATCGGCGGCAGACCGGACGACAGGTGAAGGTCGGAGGCCTTGTTCTTGACCGAAAACGCGAGCAGTTGGGTGATGTCCATCGATTCCCGGAGTGGTTGGCGCCGGGGCGGGCGCTGGGACCGCGCGCCGCGAGTTACTCTCGACGCAAGGTGGCAATGATCGCAGACAACATCGGCACGGTGCGGGCCCGCATCAGGCGGGCTTGCGTCGCTGCGGGCCGCCCCGTGGAAACCGTCACGTTGCTGGCGGTGAGCAAGCGATTCCCTGCAGAGGCGGTGCGCGAGGCCGCCGAGGCCGGGCAGCGCCGCTTCGGCGAGAACCAGGTGCAGGAAGGGGTCGACAAGATCGTCGCGCTTCGTGCCGCCGGAGAGGCGCTCGAATGGCACCTGATCGGGCCGCTGCAAAGCAACAAGACGCGCGCCGTCGCCGAGCACTTCGACTGGGTCCACTCGATCGACCGGCTGAAGATCGCCGAGCGTCTGGCCGAGCAGCGGCCGCCCGAGCTGCCGCCGCTGCAGGTGTGCATCCAGGTCAACATCAGCGGCGAGGCGACGAAGAGCGGGGTCGCGCCGGCCGAGGCGCTGGCGCTCGCTGCCGCGGTTGCGCGGCTGCCGCGCCTGCGCCTGCGCGGGCTCATGGCGATCCCCGAGCCGGCGATCGACATCGACGCGCAACGCGCTCCGCACCGCGCGTTGCGCGGCCTCTTCGAAGCGATCATCGCCCAGGGCCTGGCGCTCGACACATTGTCGATCGGCATGAGCGACGATCTCGAGGCGGCGATCGCCGAGGGCTCGACGATGGTGCGGGTCGGAACCGCGATCTTCGGCGCGCGCGCGAATCCCTGAGACAGGGCTGCGCCTGGAATCCTGAGTCACTGGCGCGTCGGCGGTCGTCAGCGCCGTGCGGGCGGAGACAGCAGACGATGCCGGCGGTGCCATTCCTCCAGCGATTCGCTCGGCCACTCGCCACATGGCACGTGGCCCTTCCCCTTCGGCACATCGACCCAGGGCGCGGCGAAATCGAGGCCGGCCTCGACGACCTCCGGCGGCTTCGGCAGCGGCGTGTCGATCGCCGACGCGTGCGGGTGCACGAGGTCGGGCCAGCGCGGGTCCCACAGCCACAGCGCGCTGCCGCACTTCACGCAGAAGCGGCGCTCCGCCTTCGACCGGCGCGCCCGCTGGCCGAGTTCGCGCAGGACGGCGTGGTAGCGGCCGAGGTGCTTCTCCCCGCGAACCTTCAGCGAGTGGGCGTCGCCGCCGAGGTTGATCGCATAACCGCCGCCGCCGGCCGTCTTGCGGCAGATCGTGCAGTGGCAGTGCATGAAGGGCACCGGGCTGTTCGCTTCGAGGCTGAAGCGCACGGCGCCGCAGTGGCAGGAGCCTTCGAGGTGCATGGTCATGTCCCGTTGATTCGATCCGCTCCGATGATGCCGGGCGATGTCCGCTGCGTACACTGACGCCATGAGCACCACCGCATTCGTCGGGGGCGGCAACATGGCCAGCGCGATCATCGGCGGCCTGTGCCGCGGCGGCCGCGACCCGGCGACGCTCGTCGTCCTGGACCCCGCGCCGGCGCAGCGCGAACGCCTCGCGCGCGAGTTCGGCGTGCGCACCCTCGCGGCTGCCGATGGGTCGCTGCGCGAGGCGTCGATCGTGGTCTGGGCCGTCAAGCCGCAGGCCTTTCGCAGCGCTGCCGAACCGGCCGCGCCGTTCGTCGGCGACGCCCAGCACCTCAGCGTGATGGCCGGCATCCGCAGCGACGCAATCGCACAGGCGACCGGCAGCGATCGCATCGTGCGCGCGATGCCGAACACGCCGGCGCTGATCGGCCAGGGCATCTCGGGCCTGTACGCCCGTGGCGCGGTATCGGCGAGCGGCCGCGCCGAAGTCGAGGCGATCCTCGCGTCGACCGGCCGTGTCGTCTGGGTCGCGCAAGAGGCCGATCTCGACGCGGTGACCGCGCTGTCGGGGTCCGGTCCCGCCTATGTGTTCTATGTCGCCGAAGCGATGGTCAAGGCCGCCGTCGAGATGGGGCTCAGCGCTGAGCAAGGACGCGAACTCGCGCTCGCCACGTTCGCCGGCGCCGCGGCCCTGGCGCAACGCAGCGACGAGGGACTCGACGTGCTGCGCGAACGGGTCACGTCGAAAGGCGGCACCACCCACGCGGCGCTGTTGTCGCTGGAAGCCGCGGGCGTTGCCGACGCGTTCGGGCGCGCATTGCAGGCGGCGCGCGAACGAGCCCGGGAACTCGGCGACCAGTTCGGCTGAGCGCCGTTCGCCGGGCGACCATGCGATGGCGACGTTTCCATGATGCAAAGGCGGCATGGCGACGGCCTCGGCCGTGGTCCGGTTCGCCTCTACAGTCTCGAAGCCGGTCGGCAGAGGTCGACCCTGGGTTGCGGAGAACGCCGATGAGCTTCCTTTCCTACCTCAGTCCGACGGCCACGAGCCCGTGGCACACCTACCTTTCGCAGGTCGACCGCGTGCTGCCGTATCTCGGCGACCTGGCGCGCTGGTCGGAGACGCTGAAGCGGCCGAAGCGCGCCCTCATCGTCGATGTGCCGATCGAGCTCGACAACGGCGGCGTCGCCCACTTCGAGGGCTATCGGGTCCAGCACAACCTGTCGCGCGGCCCCGGCAAGGGGGGCGTGCGCTACCACCCCGACGTCACGCTCGAGGAGGTGATGGCGCTGTCGGCTTGGATGACGATCAAGTGCGCCGCCGTGAACCTGCCGTACGGCGGCGCGAAAGGCGGCATCCGCGTCGATCCGAAGCAGCTGTCGAGCAAGGAGCTCGAGCGCGTCACGCGCCGCTACACGAGCGAGATCGGCATCATCATCGGACCGCAGCGCGACATCCCGGCGCCGGACGTGAACACGAACGGCCAGATCATGGCCTGGATGATGGACACGTATTCGATGAACACCGGGACCACGTCGACCGGCGTCGTGACGGGCAAGCCGCTGCACCTCGGCGGCTCGCTCGGCCGCGTCAAGGCGACCGGGCGCGGCGTCTTCGTGACCGGCCGCGAGGCCGCGCGCCGGATCAACCTGCCGCTCGACGGCGCCCGCATCGCCGTGCAGGGCATGGGCAACGTCGGCAGCGCCGCGGCCGAGCTGTTCGTGCAGGCGGGCGCGACCCTGGTCGCGGTGCAGGACCACACCGGCACGCTCGTCAACCCGAAGGGTTTCGAGATGGCGACGACGATGGACGTGCTGCGCCGCGAAGGCGGTATCGCCGGCTACCGCGATGCCGAGCGCGCCGACGGCGAGGCGTTCTGGGACGTCGACTGCGACATCCTGATCCCGGCCGCGCTCGAAGGGCAGATCACGCCCGAGCGGGCGCAGCGCATCAAGGCGAAGCTCGTGCTGGAGGGCGCGAACGGACCGACCCTGCCGGAGGCGGACGACGTGCTCGCCGACCGCAACGTGCTGGTCGTGCCGGACGTCATCTGCAATGCCGGCGGCGTGACGGTCAGCTATTTCGAATGGGTGCAGGATTTCTCGAGCTTCTTCTGGAGCGAGGACGAGATCAACGTGCGGCTCGACAAGATCATGGTCGATGCGCTGCGCAGGATCTGGGACACCGCCGACCGCCACCAGGTCAGCCTGCGCACCGCGACCTTCGCGGTCGCCTGCGAACGCATCCTGATGGCGCGCGAGGAGCGCGGGCTCTACCCGTAGATTGCGGGGTGTTTGCCTCGGGTTTTGCACCGCCTCGTTCGGCGACACGCGCTTATCAAGGCAGCGCGCGAGGGCCAGGCAACGCGGCAACGGCTCTTTGAGCTCAACGGGTGGTCGCGCGACTTGAAAGCGACTTAGCGACCGAGCCGCTCGCGCAACTCGCGCACCGAGTCGGGGTTGACCAGCGACGACAGATCGCCCGGTTCGCTGCCCTGCCAAACCGCCCGCACGACGCGGCGCATGACCTTCATGTTGCGCGTCTTCGGCAGGTCGCTGACGAGCACGACGCGCTGTGGGCGGTACGAGCCGCCCATGCCGGCTTCGACTGCTGCCGCGAGGCGCTGCTCGAGCGCCGCATCGGCCGCGACGCCGGGCATCGGCACGCAGACGCAGACGATCGCCGAGCCTTTCAGCTCGTCCGGCACGCCGATCGCGGCGGCCTCGGAGATCGCGCCGGTCGCCATCAGCAGGTTCTCGATCTCCGCGGGCCCGGTGCGCTTGCCCGAGACCTTGATCGTGTCGTCGGATCGACCGACGATGTAGTACAGCCCGTCCTCGTCGCGACGCGCGAAATCGCCGTGCACCCACAGGCCGGGCAGCGTGCGCCAGTAGGTGTCGAGGTATCGCTCCGGATCGCGCCACAGGCCCTTCGTCATGCCGATGCTCGGCAGGCGCAGCACCAGCTCGCCGATGCGTCCGGGCGGCAGCGATACACCGGCGTCGTCGACGATGTCGGCGCCCATCGCGAGCCCGGGGCTGCCGAACGAACCCGGCTTCATCGGGTGGTGCACGGTGCCGGTGAAGATGCAGCCGCCGACTTCCGTGCCGCCCGAGATGTTGATGATCGGCGCGCGGCGCTTGCAGACGTGCTCGAAGAACCAGTGCCACGGTGCGTCGGTCCAGGCCTCGCCGCCCGAGCAGGTGATGCGCAAGGCCGACAGGTCGCGCCGCTCGACGGCCTCGTGCCCGTGCCGCATCAGGCCGCGCACCAGGGTCGGCGAGACGCCGAGATAGGTAACCCGGTGCGTCTCGACGAGGCGCCAGAAGCGGTCGGTGTCCGGAAAGTCGGGCACGCCCTCGGCGACCAGCAGGCTGGCGCCGAAGTAGCTCGGAATGCAGGCGCACATCGCGCCGACCATCCAGCCCATGTCGCTCATGAAGAAGTAGCGGTCGGTCGACTTGAAGTCGCCGCACAGGTGGACGTCGCGCGTGACCATGGAGCCGATGAAGCCGATGTGGGTCCAGACGCAGCCCTTCGGCCGGCCGGTCGTGCCCGAGGTGTAGAGCAGGATCGCTGCCGCTTCGGCCGGCATCGGCTCGGTGTCGAGCGTCGTCGGCATCGGCGCCGTCAGCGCCTGCCAGTCGTGATCGCGGCCGGCCTGCATCGGCGTTTCGAGCGCCGCGCCGAGGCGGCGCAGGACGACGACCGCGCGCACGTCGGGCAGGTCAGCCAGCGCCTCGTCGAGCAGCGCCTTCATCGGCGCCGGCTGGCCGCGCCGCCAGGTGCCGTCGGCGGTCAGTACGACGCGCGCATCGCCGTCGCGCAGGCGCGTCGCCAGCGGCGCCGGCCCGAAGCCCGAGAACAGCGGCATCAGGATCGCGCCGATCTTCAGCACCGCGAAGAACGCGACGTAGGTCTCCGGCAGGTTCGGGAGGTACAGCGCGACGACGTCGCCGCGGCCGACACCGAGCACGCGCAACGCGCCGGCGAGCCGGCAGATCTCGCGATCGAACTCGGCGTAGGTCAGCGTGCGCTGCTCTTCCGGACGCTCGCCTTCCCAGACCAGGAACGGCTGCTCCCAAACCGGCGTGTCGCGATGCCGGTCGAGGCAGTTCAGCACGATGTTGGTGGTGCCGTCGACGCACCAGCGCGCCCATTCGATGCCGTCGCTGGTGTCGAGCATGCGCGAGAACGGCGCATGAAAGCGGACGTCGCAGAAGTCGAACACCTGCTGCATCAGCCACGCCGGGTCGGCTTCGGATCGGGCCAGCAGGCTCGCGTGGTCGGGCAGCCCGACCCGCCTCAGGAACGCCGTCAGGTTGCTCGCCGAGACGAGCTCGGGCGGCGGCACCCATTCGAACCGAGGGTCACGGGCGGTAGGATGGTGCGTGCTCATTCGACACGATTCTGACGGCGCCTTCGAGGGGCCGACAAGCGCACGCGAGGCGGCTCGATGACGCGCAGTCTGCGTGCCCGGACCGCGATCATCGGCACCGGCCGCTCGCAGGTCGGCCGCGTGCCGGGACGCAGCCCGTTGCTGCTGGCCGCCGATGCAGCACGCGCCGCGCTCGACGATGCGGGGCTGCGCAAGACCGACATCGACGGCGTGCTCGCGAGCCCCGCCCTCGCCGCGCCGTTCCACCGCTTCAGCGTCGCGTTCAGCGAGTACCTCGGCATCCAGCCGACCTTCTCGAACACGCTGCAAGTCTCCGGCGCGACCGCGGCGACGCAGTTCAACATCGCCGCCGCGGCGATCGCCGGCGGGCTCGCCGAGACGATCCTGATCGTCGGCGCCGACAGCCTGCTGACCGGCCTGACCTCCGAACTTGCGCAGCGCGCGCTGACCGAGAGCCGCGACCAGCAGTACGAGATGCCGTTCGGCATCCCGGTCGCGAACACGTTCGCGATGACCGCGCTGCGCCACATGCACGAGTACGGCACGACCGCCGAGCAGCTCGCGATGGTCGCGGTGATCGAGCGCGAGCACGCCGCCCGCACGCCCGGCGCGCAGATGACCGCGCCGATCTGCGTCGACGACGTGCTCAATTCGGGCTGGGTGACGACGCCGTATCACAAGCTCGACTGCTCGCTGATTTCCGACGGCGGTGCCGCGTTCGTCGTCACGTCGGCCGAGCGGGCGCAGGCGCTCGGCGTGCCGAAGCCGGTCTACATCCTCGGCGGCGGCGAGTGCTACACCCACGAGCACATCTTCCTGATGCCGTCGCTGACGACGACCGGCGCGGTGCAGTCGAGCGCGAAGGCGTATGCGATGGCCGGTTGCACCGCGCGCGAGATCGACGTCGCCGGCGTCTATGACTGCTTCACCGGCACCGTGATCATGATGCTCGAGGATCTCGGCTTCTGTCCGAAGGGCGAAGGCGGCCGCTTCGTCGCCGACCGGCAAATCACCTACGGCGGCGCGATCCCGTGCAACACGCACGGCGGCCTGCTGTCGTTCGCGCACTCGGGCATGCCGGGCTCGCTGTTCCATTTCGACGAGATCGTGCGCCAGCTGCGCGGCGAGTGCGGCGCACGCCAGGTCGCCGGCGCCGAGCTCGCGCTGGTCCACAGCCTGGGCGGCGGCTTCGCGACCCAGGCGACGACGATCCTCGGCAGTGCGGCGACGGTGTGATGGCGCACGCGACCCCTTCGCCCGACGACGCCTCGCGCAAGCCGCTGCCGGCGCCGGATGCCGACAGCGCGGCGTTCTGGGCCGGGCTGCGCGAAGGCCGCCTGCTGCTGCAGCACTGTCTGGCTTGCGCGCACATCCAGTACTACCAGCAGGGCCTGTGCCGGCAATGCGGATCGGACCGGCTCGAGCACCGCGCCGCGAGTGGCCGCGGCCGTGTCTACAGCTACAGCGTCGTGCACCGCGCGCCTGGGCCGGCGTTCAAGGCCGACACGCCGTACGCGGTGCTGCTGGTCGAGCTGGCCGAAGGGCCGCGCATGATCAGTTCGCTGGTCGATGGCGATCACGGCGCGGTCGCGATCGGCATGGCGGTCGAGATCGTGTTCGATGCGATCACGGATCAGGTGACCTTGCCCCGCTTCAGGCCGCCGCGCGACGGCGCCTGAGGACATCCACCCGCGCTGAAAGAAGAAGCACCGGGGCGCTCGTCGCGCACCCGGTGCCTCGTCTGATCGGATCGGCTACTTCGGCTACTTCGGCGCCTTCGCGAACTCCGCCGATTGCTGCTTGACGACTTCCCAGACCACGTCGTCGTAGGCGCTGAACCAGTCGGTCTGCGGCACCCACTTCGCGCCGTCCCACATCTCGATGCGCGTCTTGCCGCCGCCACCGTGGTCCTTCGCGGTCACCGTGACCGGCGCGATCAGGCCGTTCGCGTCGTAGTTGCGCAGGCTCTCGAGGCCGTTCTTCAGCTTCGCCGGCGTCAGCGGCCAGCCTTCCTTCTTGATCGCGTTGCGGGTCGCTTCGAACATGCTCGAGTAGATCGCGAGGCCGGTGTTGTAGTAGACGTCCGAGAGGTGCTTGCGGTCGCCGGCGCCCTTGTTCTTGTCGTAGAGCTCGGTCGCGATCTGCTTCATCAGCGGATGGTTCTGGCCGCCGGCGACGTTGGTGCCGCGCTTCAGCCCCTTGGCGTTCTCGGCGCCGATGTTGTTGATGTCGACCTCGTTCAGCCAGTTGACCGTGATCAGCCGGTCCATCGGCACGCCGTTGCGCTTCATCTCGCGTGCCGCGACGACGTGCATGTTCGACAGGTTCCAGCTGATCACCCAGTCCGGGCTCGCGCGCCGGATCTGGGTCCAGATCGCCGCCTGGTCGTTGCCGGGCATCGGGTTCGGGTAGAGCTGCAGCTCGAAGCCTTCCTTCGCCGCCAGCGTCTTCATCAGCGGGATCGGCTCCTGTCCGAACGGGTAGTCCGGATAGATGAACCCGATCTTCACGCCCTTCAGCGTGTTCTTCGACTGCGTCTTGATGTACTGGATGTCGTTGGCCATCTGGCCCCAGTAGGTCGGGCCGACCGGGAACACCCACTTGAAGACGTCGCCGTCGATCGCGTCGCCGCGGCCGACGAACGACTGCAGCAGGATGTTGCCGTCGGCCATGATGCGCGGCAGCACCGCGCGC
>Ga0307406_10002493_pt1 | contig 10031 bp, 8 predicted proteins | sample 322Cmetagenome_3_FD_203706 | JGI IMG/M metagenome (GOLD analysis project Ga0307406, IMG submission 203706) | Maize rhizosphere microbial communities from greenhouse at UC Davis, California, United States - 322HYB-C-2 | ecosystem: Host-associated > Plants > Roots > Rhizosphere > Soil | place... | reverse complement strand
CGGCATCTGGGGCGGCCCGAACAAGATCTACGCGGCCTTCAAGTTCTTCATCTACACCCTGCTCGGCTCGCTGCTGATGCTGGTGGCGCTGATCTACCTGTACAACAAGTCGGGCGGCAGCTTCGACATCCTGAGCTGGCACAAGCTGCCGCTGGGCTCGACGGCGCAGACCTTCCTGTTCTTCGCGTTCTTTGCCGCCTTTGCCGTCAAGGTGCCGATGTGGCCGGTCCACACCTGGCTGCCGGACGTGCACGTCGAGGCGCCGACCGGCGGCTCGGCCGTGCTGGCCGCGATCATGCTGAAGCTCGGCGCCTACGGCTTCCTGCGCTTCTCGATGCCGATCGCGCCCGACGCCTCGCACGAATGGGCCTGGCTCATGATCGCGCTGTCGCTGATTGCGGTGATCTACGTCGGCCTGGTGGCGCTGGTGCAGGAAGACATGAAGAAGCTCGTGGCTTACTCGTCGGTTGCCCACATGGGCTTCGTGACGCTCGGCTTCTTCATCTTCAACGATCTGGGCGTGTCCGGCGGCATCGTGCAGATGATTGCCCACGGCTTCGTCTCGGGCGCCATGTTCCTTGGCATTGGCGTGCTCTACGACCGCGTGCACTCGCGCCAGATCGCCGACTACGGCGGCGTGGTCAACACCATGCCCAAGTTCGCCGCGTTCGCGCTGTTGTTCGCCATGGCCAATTGCGGCCTGCCGGGCACCGCCGGTTTCGTGGGCGAGTGGATGGTCATCCTGGGTGCGGTCAAGTCCAACTTCTGGCTCGGCTTCGGAGCCGCCACGGCGCTGATCTTCGGTGCGGCCTACACCCTCTGGATGTACAAGCGCGTGTACCTGGGCCCGGTCGGCAACGACCACGTCAAGGAACTCACCGACATCAATGCCCGCGAATTCCTGATGCTGTCGCTGCTGGCCATTGCCGTGCTGTGGATGGGCATCCATCCGAAGCCCTTCACCGACGTGATGGACGCTTCCGTGACCGAGCTTCTTCGCCATGTGGCGATCTCGAAGCTGCCCTCCTGATGCCAGGCTGAAGAAGAGAACGAGATGATTGACAAACTCAGCTGGGTCGCGATCTACCCCGAAATCGTGCTGCTGGTCATGGCCTGCATCATTGCGCTGGTCGACCTGTCGAGCACCAGCGCGCAGCGCACGCGCACCTACGTCCTGACGCTGCTCACGCTGGCCGCGGTGGCCGTGCTGACCGGCCTTGCCGCCAACGAGGGCAAGACGGTCTACGGCTTCGGCGGCATGGTCGTGAGCGATCCCATGGGCAACTGGCTCAAGTGCTTTGCTACGGTGGCCCTGATGGTCACGCTGGTCTACGGACGGCCCTATGCGGCGGACCGCGACATGCTGCGCGGCGGCGAAATGTTCACCATCGGCATGTTCGCGCTGCTGGGCATGTTCGTGATGATCTCGGGCAGCAACTTCCTCTTGATCTACCTGGGCCTCGAACTGCTCACGCTGTCGAGCTACGCGCTGGTGGCGCTGCGCCGCGACAACGCGGTGGCCAGCGAGGCGGCCATGAAGTACTTCGTGCTCGGCGCCATGGCCAGCGGCTTCCTGCTCTATGGCCTGTCGATGCTGTACGGCGCGACCGGTTCGCTCGACGTCAACGAAGTGTTCAAGATCATCGCCAGCGGCAAGGTGAACCACCAGGTGCTGGTGTTCGGCCTCGTGTTCATCGTGGCGGGCCTGGCCTTCAAGGTGGGGGCGGCGCCGTTCCACATGTGGGTGCCCGACGTGTACCAGGGCGCCCCGACGGCGGTCACGCTGCTGATCGGCGCGGCACCCGAGCTGGCCGCCTTTGCCATCATCATCCGCCTGCTGGTGGAAGGGCTGCTGCCGCTGGCCATCGACTGGCAGCAGATGCTGGCGCTCTTGGCCATCGCCTCGCTGCTGGTGGGCAACCTGGCCGCCATTGCGCAGACCAACCTCAAGCGCATGCTGGCCTACTCGACCATTGCGCAGATGGGCTTCATGCTGCTCGGCCTGGTGGCGGGCGTGGTCAACGGCAACACCTACAACGCACAGTTCGCCTACAGCGCGTCGATGTTCTACATCGTGACCTACGTGCTGACCACGCTGGCGAGCTTCGGCATCATCCTGCTGCTGGCGCGCGAAGGTTTCGAAAGCGAAGAGATCACCGACCTGGCCGGCCTGAACCAGCGCAGCCCGCTGTACGCCGGCGTGATGGCGATCGCGATGTTCTCGCTCGCGGGCCTGCCGCCGCTGGTCGGGTTCTACGCCAAGCTGGCGGTGCTGCAGGCGCTGATCGCCTCGGGCCAGGCGCTCTACATCGGCCTGGCGGTGTTCGCGGTGGTCATGTCGCTGATCGGCGCCTTCTACTACCTGCGCGTGGTCAAGGTCATGTACTTCGACGCTCCGGTCACGGCCAGCACCGTGTCGGCGCCGCGCGACGTGCGCACCGTGCTGTCGATCAACGGCCTGCTGATCCTTGTGCTGGGCATCGTGCCCGGCGGCCTCATGACGCTGTGCGCCAAGGCCATCGTCGCCACGCTGGCGAACTGACGCCGGCCTGCCCACGGTGTCGCAAACCGCATCGGTCTGGGTCGTCCTGCTGGTGGCGCTGGTGGCGGCCAACCTGCCGTTCTTCAACGACCGGCTGTTCGGCGTCGTGCCGCTGGCCACGCGGCCCAAGCCGCTGGCAGTGCGGCTCGCCGAACTGGTGGTGCTGTATTTCGCCGCGGGCGGCGTGGGTCTGCTGTTCGAAAGCCGGGCAGGGCAGATCGCCCCGCAAGGCTGGGAGTTCTATGCGGTGACCGGTGCGCTTTTCATCGTGCTGGCCTTTCCAGGGTTCACCTGGCGCTACCTCATGAAGCACAGGCACGGATGACCGACATGACTGCTCCCATCGCCGATTCGCACCTGAAGGAAGAACGCACGGTCAGCGAGGTGCTGGTGAAGGGCAATTTCCTCCAGGTCTGCCGCGACACCGTGCGCCTGCCCGATGGCCACAGTGCCACGCGCGAGTACGTGATCCACCCGGGCGCGGTGGTGGTGATTCCGCTGCTCGACGATGGCCGCGTGGTGCTGGAGCGCCAGTACCGTTATCCGGTGGGGCATGTGATGGTCGAGTTTCCGGCCGGCAAGCTCGACGCGGGCGAAGACCCGCTGGTGTGCGGCCAGCGCGAACTGCTCGAGGAAACCGGCTACACCGCGAGCGAATGGGCCTACGCCGGCGCCATGCACCTGGCCGTGGCCTATTCCACCGAAATCATCCACATCTACTTTGCGCGCGGCCTGTCGCTCGGCAAGCGGCAACTCGACCACGGCGAGTTCCTGGACGTGTTCACGGCCACGCCGGCCGAGGTTGCGCTCTGGTGTCGCGACGGCACGCTCACCGATGCCAAGTCGCTGACCTGCACACTGTGGCTGCAGAACGTTCTTTCGGGCGCATGGTCACTCGATTGGCAAGCCACCGCTTTGCAGGACGGCGCAGGATAATCCGTGCATGAAGGTTCTCGATCTGCGCTGCTCGCATGGCCACGGCTTCGAAGGCTGGTTTGCGTCCAATGAAGCTTTCGAAACCCAGCTTGGCGCCGGACTGGTGGAATGTCCGGTGTGCGCCGACACGCGCATCGTCAAGCTGCTGAGCGCGCCGCGCCTGAACCTGGGCAACGCGAAGGCGCCGGCAGAGGCCGCTGCGGCTTCGCCATCGGCCTCTCTGGCGCCCGCCAAGGCCCAGGTCCCGGCCGAACAGTCGCCGGAGGCCCGCTGGATGCGCGCCGTGCGCGAGGTTCTCGCAAAGACCGAGGACGTGGGCGACCGTTTTGCCGACGAGGCGCGCAGGATGCACTACGGCGAAGCCGAGGAACGCGGGATCCGCGGCCAGGCGACCCGCGAGCAGACCGAAGCGCTGCTCGAAGAGGGCATTCCGGTGATGGCGCTGCCCATTCCCGCGGCACTCAAGGAAACGCTGCAGTAGCGGCAGCCTGCCGCGGCCGGTTCATCAGGCCGTGAACTGAAGGGCGGCCAGGCGAGCATAGACCCCGCCTTGCGCCACCAACGCAGCGTGCGTTCCCTGTTCGACGATGCCGCCGTGGTCCAGTACCACGATGCGGTCGGCCTTCTGCACGGTGGCCAGCCGGTGCGCAATCACGAGGGTGGTGCGGCCTTCCATGGCCGATTCGAGCGCCGCCTGCACCATGCGCTCGCTCTCCGCATCGAGCGCGCTGGTGGCTTCGTCGAGCAGCAGCAGCGGCGGATTCTTGAGAATGGCGCGCGCAATCGCGATGCGCTGGCGCTGTCCGCCCGACAGGCGCACCCCGCGCTCGCCGAGGAAAGTGTCGTAGCCCTCGGGCAGCGCCTGCAGGAAGTCGTGCGCAAAGGCCGCGCGCGCGGCGGCATGCACCTCGGCGGTGGTCGCGTCGGGGCGGCCGTAGCGGATGTTCTCCAACGCGCTGGCCGAGAAGATCACGGCGTCCTGCGGCACCAGGCCGATGCGGGTGCGCAGTTCGGGCAGCGCGAGCGAGGCCAGCGGCGCGCCGTCGAGCAGCAGGCGGCCCGATTGGGGGTCGTAGTAGCGCAGCAGCAGCTGGAACACCGTGCTCTTGCCGGCGCCGCTCGATCCCACCAGGGCCACCGTTTCGCCGGGCGCGATGTCGAGGCTGAAGTCCTTGAGCGCAGGCGTGCCGGGCCGCGAGGGATAGTGGAAAGTCACCGCCTCGAGCTTCACGGCGCTGCCCGCCACGGGGATGGGTGCAGCCGCCGGATTCGGTGGTGAAACGATGGCCGCCGGGGCATGCAGCAGCTCCATCAGGCGCTCGGTTGCGCCGGCAGCGCGCAGCAGGTCGCCATAGACCTCGCCGAGCACGGCGGTCGCACTCGCGAGAATGGCCACGTACACCACGGTCTGGCCCAGGTGGCCGGCCGTGATGTCGCCGCGCAGCACCGCCTGCGTGCCCTGGTACAGGCCCCAGAGCAGCGCCGCCGAAGTGGCGATGATGATGAAGGCCACCAGCACCGAACGCGCCCTGGTGCGGCGCACGGCGGTTCGGAAGGCGTTTTCGGTGGAGGCATTGAAGCGGCCGGCCTCGCGCGATTCGGCGGTGTAGCTTTGCACCACCGGAATCGCGTTGAGCACCTCGGCCGCGATGGCGCTCGAATCGGCCACGCGGTCCTGGCTCGCACGCGAGAGCTTGCGCACGCGCCGGCCGAACCACATGCTTGGCAGCACCACCAGCACCAGGATGCCCAGCACCTGGACCATCACATAGGGATTGGTCCAGATCAGCATCGCCAGCGCGCCCACGCCCATGACGGCATTGCGCAGGCCCATGCTCAGCGAAGAACCCACCACCGTCTGGACCAGCGTGGTGTCGGCCGTGAGGCGCGACAGAACTTCGCCGGTCTGCGTGGTTTCGAAGAACGCCGGGCTCTGGCGCAGCACGTGGCCGTAGACGGCATTGCGCAGATCGGCCGTGACGCGTTCGCCGAGCCAGCTCACCGTATAGAAGCGCGCCGCCGAAAAGAGGCCGAGCGCCACGGCCACCGCAAACAGGGCGCCGAAGTGCTCGCGCAGCGCCATCGTCTGTGCGCCCTTGTCGGTGCTCACCAACCCGCCGTCGATCAGGCTGCGCAGCGCCAGCGGGAACACCAGCGTGGTGATGGCGGCCATCACCAGGAAGATGCCCGCCAGCACGATCTGGACGCGGTAGGGCCGAAGAAAAGGGCTCAGGCCCGACAGCGATCGGGGCGAGCCCTTGGCCGGTGAAGACAGAGGGGAAGAAGCCATGGCCCGGATTCTACCGACCCTTGCCATCGCAAAGGTGGCCTTGACAATAATTGCCCAGACAACTAATATTTGAACCCATGAGCGATGCAGACAATCCGCAAGTCCCGCCAGCCTCCGGCGACACCGGGCGCCGGCCGGTCGATTTCTACCGTGCTGAAACCTACAAGGCCGAGGAAAGCATCGGGTATTTGATGCGCCGCATCCTCAGCGCGGTGGCCCAGGCGGTAGAAACCCGTATGTGCGAGCCCGGCAGCCCCACCTTTCCGCAGTGGCTGCCGCTGTACAAGCTGCACATCGGCGCGGCCACCACGGTGGCTGAACTTGCCCGGGCCTGCGAGCTCGACGCCGGCGCCATGACGCGCCTGCTCGACCGCCTCGAGGCCAAGGGCCTGTGCCGGCGCGTGCGCTCGCTCGAAGACCGCCGCGTCGTCAACATCGAGCTCACCGAAGAAGGCCGCGCCGCCGCCCAGGAAGTGCCGTACGTGCTGAGCCGCGTGCAGAACGAGCACCTGGCGGGTTTCACCAGGGAAGAGTGGGAGCAGCTCAAGGGCTATCTGCGCCGCATTCTCGACAACGCCCAGGCCCTGGCGGCCCGTGGAGATAAAAATGACTGAATCCCTTGCCGCGCGCGCCGTGCGCCGCGCCCCCGCCGCTGCCGCTGCCGCCGTGCTGCTGATGGCCGCGCTGGCCGGCTGTGCCGACATGGCCGGCATCGGTTCCGAGGCCAGGCTGCGCGACGCCTCGTCGCTCGGCATTGCCGCGGACCGCAGCGCCGCCGCCGTGCCGGCCGTCGAGCGCCAATGGTGGCTCGCCTTTGGCGATGCGCAGCTCAACACGCTGATCGACCGGGCCGTGGCCGGCAATCCGAACCTGCAGGTGGCGCGTGCGCGGCTCGCGCGCGCACAGGCTTCCGCGGACATCGCCGGGGCGGCGCTGAAGCCCAAGGTCAACGGCGAACTCGATCTGAACCGCCAGAAGTTCAACAGCAACTACATCTATCCCGCGCCGCTCGGCGGCTCCACGCAAAACATCGGCCTGCTGCAGCTCGGCGCGAGCTGGGAGCTCGACTTCTTCGGCAAGAACCGCACTGCGCTGGAGGCCGCCATCGGTGCCGCCAACGCCGCGGCGGCCGATGCCGATGCTGCGCGCGTGCTGCTGGCCAGCAACGTGGCGCGCAGCTACTTCCAGTGGGCGCGCCTGAACGAGCAGCTCGGCGTTGCGCGGCGCACGCTGGCCCAGCGCGAGGAAACGCTCAAGCTGGTGCGCGACCGCGTGTCCGCGGGCCTCGACACCCGCCTCGAACTGCGCCAGAGCGAGGGCGGCCTGCCCGAAGCGCGCCAGCAGATCGAAGCCCTCGGCGAGCAGATCGCGCTGCAGCAGCACGCGCTCGATGCGCTCGTGGGCCAGCCCGACGTGTCCGCATCGCTCAAGCCGCCGATGCTGGACGCCGTCAAGCCGATGGCCCTGCAGGCCAGCATTCCGGCCGACCTGCTGGGCCGCCGCGCCGACATCGCCGCCGCGCGCTGGCGCGTCGAGGCTGCCACGAGCGACGTGGCCAATGCCAGGACCCAGTTCTATCCCAACGTGAACCTCACGGCCTTCGTCGGCTTCCAGAGCCTGGGTTTCGGCAAGCTGCTCAAGTCGGGCAGCGAGCAGTGGGGCGTGGGTCCCGCGATCCACCTGCCGATCTTCGAAGGCGGCCAATTGCGCGCCAACCTGCGCGGCAAGGCGGCCGACCTGGACGCCGCGATCGAGAGCTACAACGCCACGGTGCTCGACGCGGTCCATGACGCGGCCGACCAGGTGTCCAGCGCCCAGTCGATCACGCGCCAGCAGACTGAGCAGCGCGCCGCGCAGGTCGCCGCCGAAGGGGCCTACGACATTGCGGTGCAGCGCTATCGCGCGGGCCTGGGCAACTACCTCAACGTGCTGACCGCCGAAACCGCGGTGCTCGCGCAGCGCCGGCTGGCGGTCGACCTGGCCGCGCGCGCGCTCGACACGCAGGTGGGCCTGGCGCGCGCGCTCGGCGGCGGCTGGCAGCCGCCGGCCACCGCCACCGCCACGGCGCCCGCCGCATCCGCCGCATTGAACTGAACTGAATCGACCTTTTTCGTCTTCGGAAAGAACTCCATCATGAGCGACAACAACACTCCGACGCCCGCTGCGACGAACGCTGCCGCAGCTCCCGAAGCACCCGCCGGCAACGGCAAGCGCCGCCGCGCGCTGACCGCGCTGGCGGCCGTGGTGATCGTCGCCGGCGGCGGCTGGGGCCTCTACGAATGGCTGGTGGCCAGCCACTACGAGGACACCGACAACGCCTACGTGCAGGGCAACGTGATCCAGATCACGCCGCAGATCGGCGGCACCGTCATGGCCATCAACGCCGACGACACCGACTTCGTGAAGGCCGGCCAGCCGCTGGTGCAGCTGGACCCCGCCGATGCGAAGGTGGCGCTCGAGCAGGCCGAGGCCGCGCTCGCGCAGGCCGTGCGCCAGGTGCGCACGCTCTATGCCAACAACGGCTCGCTGGCCGCGCAGGTCACGCTGCGCCAGGCCGACATCGTCCGGGCGCAGAGCGACATCGCCAAGGCGCAGGACGACCTGCAGCGCCGCCGCGCGCTCTCGGGCAACGGCGCGGTCTCGAAGGAAGAACTCAACCATGCCGAGACGGCGCTCGACAACGCGAAGAGCCAGCTCGCCGCCGCGCAGGCCGGCGTGGTGGCCGCGCGCGAAGCGCTGGCCAGCAACCAGTCGCTGACCGAAGGCACCAGCGTGGCCCAGCACCCGAGCGTGCAGGCCGCCGCCGCCAAGGTGCGCGAGGCCTACCTGGCCACGCAGCGCGTGGCGATGCCCGCGCCGGTCGACGGCTACGTTGCCAAGCGCACCGTGCAGCTCGGCCAGCGCGTGGCGGCCGGCACGCCGATGATGTCGATCGTGCCGCTGAACCAGCTGTGGGTCGACGCCAACTTCAAGGAAGTGCAGCTGCGCAACATCCGCATCGACCAGCCCGTGAAGCTCACGGCCGACGTCTACGGCAAGAAGGTGGAATACACCGGCAAGGTCGCGGGCCTGGGTGTGGGCACCGGCAGCGCCTTTGCGCTGCTGCCGGCGCAGAACGCCACCGGCAACTGGATCAAGGTGGTGCAGCGCGTGCCCGTGCGCATTGCGCTGGACCCCGAGCAACTCAAGGCCAACCCGCTGCGCATCGGCCTCTCGATGGTCGCCGAGATCGACATCTCGCAGAAGGGCGGCAAGATGCTGGCCGACGCGCCGCGCGCCACCGCCATTTCACAGACGCAGGTCTACAGCAAGCTCGACGATGGCGCCGACGCCGAAGTCGACCGCATCGTGGCCGCCAATCTCGGCCGCGGCGCGCCGACGGCCGCCGCAGTGCCGGCGGCGGGCCGCTCCGCCGCGCCCGCGGCAACGGCCGGAACCGCGGCGCACGGCGCTTCGCAGTCCCATCCCGGCTGATCGCCGTCCACGGTTCCCGAGGCAAAGCCAATGGCCACTGCTGCTCCCGCCTACGTCGCGCATCCGCCGCTCGAGGGCGCTGCCCGCGTCTGGGGCACGATCGCGCTGTCGGCCGCCACCTTCATGAACGTGCTCGACTCGTCGATCGCGAACGTGTCGCTGCCGGCCATCTCGGGCGACCTTGGCGTGAGCACCACGCAAGGCACCTGGGTCATCACCAGCTTCGCGGTGGCCAACGCCATCGCGGTGCCGCTCACGGGCTTCATGACGCAGCGCTTCGGCCAGGTGCGGCTGTTCATGGCGAGCGTGATCCTGTTCATGATCAGTTCGCTGCTGTGCGGCCTGGCGCCGAACATGACCACGCTGATCCTGTTCCGCGCGCTGCAGGGCTTCGTTGCGGGGCCGATGATTCCGCTGTCGCAGACGCTGCTGCTCTCGAGCTATCCGCGCGCCAAGGCGGGCCTGGCGATGGCGATGTGGTCGATGACCACGCTGGTCGCGCCGGTGATGGGGCCGCTCCTGGGCGGATGGATCACCGACAACATCTCTTGGCCGTGGATCTTCTACATCAACATCCCGGTCGGCATCGTCGCGGCCGCCATCACGTGGGCGCTCTACCGCAAGCGCGAGAGCAGCACGCACAAGGTGCCGATCGACGCCATCGGCCTCGCACTGCTGGTGCTGTGGGTCGGCTCGATGCAGCTCATGCTCGACAAGGGCAAGGAGCTCGACTGGTTCCACTCGCCCGAGATCGTCACGATGGCCGTGATCGCGGTGGTCGGCTTCGCC
>Ga0307406_10002492_pt1 | contig 10032 bp, 9 predicted proteins | sample 322Cmetagenome_3_FD_203706 | JGI IMG/M metagenome (GOLD analysis project Ga0307406, IMG submission 203706) | Maize rhizosphere microbial communities from greenhouse at UC Davis, California, United States - 322HYB-C-2 | ecosystem: Host-associated > Plants > Roots > Rhizosphere > Soil | place... | reverse complement strand
GACCAGCCGGCGCCGATCCCCGAGTGGCAGGGCGCCGGCGATGCGCGCCAGCAGATCAAGATCTCCGACATCCTGCAGATGTCGAGCGGCCTGCGCATCAAGGCGCCGGACGATCCGGACTTCGACCCCAACGGCACCTACCCCGATCACGTCTACTACTACACGGGCCGGATCAACGCATTCAACTATGCCGCGACCCGGCCGCAGCAATGGCCGCCCGGCGCGGTGGGCCGCTACCGCAACACCGATCCCGTGCTGGCCAACTACCTGGTTCGCCTCGCGGTGGAAAAGAGCGGCGAGGACTATCTTTCGTTTCCGCAGCGCGCGCTCTTCGACAAGATCGGCATCCGCTCCATGGTGATCGAGACCGACCCCTACGGCAACTTCCTCACGCAGGGATACGACTTCATGTCGGGGCGCGACTGGGCTCGCCTTGGCAACCTCTATCTGCAGGACGGCGTGTGGAACGGCGAGCGCATTCTTCCCGAGGGCTTCGTCAAGTTCGTGAGCAGCGTGGCGCCGGCCTGGGCCGCGGACAAGCGCCCGATCTACGGCGGCTTCTTCTGGATCAACGGCATGAACTCGCTCGCGGTGCCGACCTCGGCCTACTACATGCTCGGCGCAGGAGGCCAGCACGTGGTGGTGATTCCGTCGCATGACCTCGTCGTGGTGCGGATCGGCCATTCGAGGGGAGCCCGCTTTGCGGGCTCGACGCTGAACCAGGCGCTGGGGCTGCTGACCGCCGCAGTGCCCCGCGTGCGCTGAGCCTAGAAGCCGAAGACCAGCAGCAGGTTGTTCGCGGGCATGGCATGCCGCTCGCGCAGCGCAAGCCCTCGGCGGTGCGCCTCGGCCACCACGTCCTCCAGGCGCCGTATGCCCCATTCGGGATTGCGGGCTTGCAGGTCCTGGTCGAACGCCAGGTTGCTCGGCGCCGGCGTGCCCTCTTCTTCGAAGTAGGGACCGTAGGTGATCAGCAATCCATCGGCAAGCAGATGCCGCGCGGCCCCTTGCATCAACGCGGCGCACGCGGCCCAGGGCGCGATGTGCAGCATGTTGGCGCAGTAGATCGCATCGAACTTTTCTTCTTCTCCTCGAGCGAACGCGGCGCCTTGCGACGGCCATCGGGGCGCCATCACGTCGAGCAGCAGCGGCGCACGGAGATTGGGCAGTGCGGCCTGCGCGACGCGGCTTGCAATCGCGGGAAGCATGCGCGCGTCTGCGTCGGTGGGCTGCCAGGTCCACCCGGGCATCGCTGCGGCGAACCAGGCCGCGTGCTGGCCTGTGCCGGATGCGATCTCGAGTGCGCTGCCGCGCTCGCCGAGGATGCGGTTCAACGCCTCGAGGATGGGCTGCTTGTTGCGGTCGGCGGCGGGGCTGTGGGGAAGGTCGGACATGCGAAACAGGCCTGGATGATGGTGATGGGTCGGAACAAGCGCTTGAACAAGGCAGCGTATCTCAGCCCTGCCCGAACTCCCGCGCATGCTCCACCGCATACTTGATGAGTTCTGCCTGCCCCTCGATGCCGAGCCGCCGCTTGATGCTCTGCCGGTGCGCCTCCACGGTGCGCACGCTCAGCCCCAGTTCGCGCGCGATCTGCTTGCTCGACTCGCCGCGGCCCAGCGCGGTGAGGATCTCGCTCTCGCGCGGCGTGAGCAGCGGCCTGGGCGCCTGGTTGCGGAACAGCTTCTTCGACACGGCCGGGCTCAGGAAGGTGCCGCCGGCCGACACCGCCTCGATGGCGGCCACGATCTCGGCCGCGGGCGCGTCCTTCAGCACGTAGCCGCGCGCGCCCACCTGCAAGGCCTTCTGCACGTATTCGGGGTTGTCGTACATGCTGAGCATCACCACGTGCGGCGCGGGCTGATGGCGCTGCAGCACCAGCGCGGCCAGGTCGATACCGTTCATGTCCTTCATGCCGACATCCATCAGCAGCAGGTCGGGCCTGAGCGATTCGACCAGCGCCAGCGCCTCGGCTGCGCTGCCGGCCTCGCCGACGATCTCCAGCCCCGGCATGGCGCCAAGCCGCGCACGCAGGCCATCGCGCACCAGCGGATGGTCGTCGACCAGGAAGAGGCGGATGGGGGCGGCGTCGTTCTTCATGTCGGTTCAGGCCTCGCGCTGCGCGCCGGCACTTCGGCCACGATGGTTGTTCCGCCTTCGCCCGATTGCACGTCCAGGCTTCCGCCGATCGACTCCATGCGCTCGCGCATGTTGCGCAGGCCGATGCCGCGCCGCGCATCGAGCTGCATCGCGTCCACGTCGAAGCCGATGCCGTCGTCGCCGATCGAAAGCCGCACGCCGTCCTCGTCGGAAAAGCCCAGCGCAATGTGCACGCGGTGCGCCTGGGCGTGCTTGCGCACGTTGGTGAGCGCCTCCTGCGTGACGCGAAAGAGCGCGGTCTTGGCCTCCTGCGAGAGCTCGAAGGCCTCGCCCTCGATCATGATCGAGGCATCGATGGCGCCCTCTTCGGCGAATTCGTCGCCCAGGCGCTCGAGCGCGGCGGGCAGGCCGAGCGTGTCGAGCAGGGCCGGCCGGAGGCGGTGCGAGATGCGGCGCACCTCGAGCAGCGAATCGTTGAGCCTTTGCAGCGCCTTGCCCAATGCGGGCGGCGTGGGCTGGCGTTCGCGGTCCAGCGCGTCCACCGCCGATTCGATCAGCAGCTTGGCCGAGACCAGCGTCTGGCTGGTGCCGTCGTGCAGCTCGCGCGCGAGGTGGCCGCGCTCTTCTTCCTGCGACTGCACCACGCGCCGCGCCAGCAGCCGCAGCTTGGCCTCGGCCGTGCGGTGCTCGCTGAGGTTGAGCAGCAGCCCGGTGGCGCTCACCACGCCCAGGCAAAGCGCCGCAATGCCGGCAATCCAGAGCAGCGTGGTGGTGACGTTGGCGCTCATCTGGCGGTCGAGCGCCTGCATGGTGGCCTCGATGTCGTCGAGGTACAGGCCGGTGCCGACCATCCAGTTCCAGCGCGGCAGCGCCGTCACGTAGCCGAGCTTGGGCGCCATCTGCTCGCTGGAGGGCTTGCGCCATTCGTATTCGACATAGCCGCCGCCCGTGCGCGCGCCCGCGATCAGGTCCTGGATGGTGAAGCGGCCGCGCGAGTCGCGCATGTCCCAGAGGTTCTGGCCCACGAGATCGGGCTGGCGCGAATGCATGAGCGAGCGGCCCTGCATGTCGTAGACGAAGAAATAGCCGTCGTCGCCGTAGTCGAGCGCGGCCAGGCGGCGCAGGGCTTCGCTGCGGGTTTGCTCGTCGTCCTGGCCGGCGTCGTACAGCGGCCGCACGGTGCTCACGGCAAGGTCGACGTAGCTGCGCAGTTCGCTGCGCCGCTGGGCCATGTAGCTTTTCTCGATCAGCGCGCGCTCGCGCTGCGCCAGGTCATGCTCCTGGTGGCGCACCGCCAGGGCCACCAGCACCAGCGCAACCAGCAGCGGTGCAACGGCCAGTGCGACGATCTTGGTGCGGAGGTTCATCGGGGGGCAAGACTACCACCGGGCCAGGGCATGAACCTTAAGATCCTGAGAACACGGGGACACGCACCAGGGGCGACAACATGAAGACAAACAGAGGGGCCGTACTGTCCTTGCTCGTCCTGGCAGGTACGGCAGCCGCCGGTGCACCGTTCACCGGGGTGTTCAGCGGCACGGGGCGCGCATGCTCGGGCGGGCTGTACGTCCGAACGCAAACCATCGAATGGAATTCGAGCTTCAGCATCTGCAAGCCCAGGCACTACAGCGTGCTGGAGAAAGACCTTGCCGCGGACCATGGACGCATCGTCTTTCGCCTCTCGGCGCGCAGCCGGCAGTGCCGCTACGAGGTGATCGAGGCGGAGCAGATCAGCACCTATGGCTGGAACGTGCAGGGCTACCCGTCGCTCGAGGCCTACCGCAAGCGCGCCCTGCCCGGCTGGCGCCATTCGCCCCGCATTGAACGAATGGTCCTGTCCTGCCCGATGGTCCGGCTGGACTGAGCGCTGCGTTCGCCGAACGGCTCAGTGCAGGCTCGTCGGCCGGCCCGAGGCCACCCAGGCATCGAGCCCGCCCGTCAGCGGCAGCGCGCGCCGCGCACCGCGCGCCAGCAGCACGCGTGCGGCCAGGGCGGCCGACACTTCGTTGGGGCAGTTGCAGTAAAGGACCACGTCGCGCCCACCGACCAGCGGCAGTTCCGGATGCCGCTGCTGCAGCGCCTTGAGCGTGTATGGCAGCGCACCTGGAATGCGGCGCGGATCGACCTGCACGCCGGCCTCCCCGCGCACGTCGATCACCAGCGGCGGCGCTTCGCTCGCGAGCAGTTCGTGCAGCTCGTCCACGCTGATGCGCGGCATGCCGGTGAGCCGCATGAACATGCGCCGGCGCCAGTAGCGCACCGCCAGCATCACGGCCAGCACCACCACCAGTGCCAGGGTCGCGATGCCGCCGGCCTGGGCCAGCATCGCCAGCACCTCCTGGATCTGGTCGCGAAAGACCCAGCCCAGCCCGAGGAAGACACCGGTCCAGACCAGCGCGGCGCCGATGTCGAAGCCGATGAAGCGCCACACCGACATGCCCAGCGCACCGGCCATCGGCGGCGCGACCACCGAGACGCCCGGCACGAACTTGGCGGCCACCAGCGAGAGGCCGCCCCACCGGCCGATCAGCGATTCGCCGCGCCGCACACAGGAATCGGGCGACAGCGAGATGCGGCACAGAAGCCGCATGAAGCGGTAGCCGAAGCGGCGTCCGGCATAGAACCAGGCGCCGTCGCCGAGCACGTTGGCCAGCACCGCGGCCAGCACCACGCCCGCCACCGAGACATTGCCGGCCGCCAGCAGCGCGCCCGACACCACCAGCACCGCGGCCGCGGGCACCGGCAGGCCGAGGCGCGCGGCAAAGCTGGCCGCGAAGACGATCGCGATCGCGTTCTGCACCAGCAGCGACATCAGCTGTGCCATGGCGCCAGCGCGAGCTTTTGGGGGTCCACTCCCTGGCGGCCTACCGGGGCGCGTCGCCCTTGCGGTATTCGGCCGTGAGCTCGTCGAGCTTCTGCTTGAGCGCGGGCTCCAGCTTGTAGCTGGCCGCGGCCAGCGTGGCATCGAGCTGCTCGGGGCGGCTCGCGCCGAGCAGCGGCGCGGTGACGAGCGGGTTGGCCATGACCCAGGCCACCGCCAGCGTGGCCAGCGGCACGCCGGCTTCGTCGGCCAGCTTGTGCAGCGCGGTCACGGTGTTGAAGCTGCGTTCGTTCCAGTAGCGGTCCTGGTACATGCCGCCGGCCGTGCCGAGCGTGAAGCGGGTGTTCTGCTCGGGCGTGGCGCCGGGCTTGTACTTGCCGGTGAGCAGGCCGCCGGCCAGCGGGTTGTAGGGAATCACGCCCAGGCCCTCTTCGCCCGCCAGCGGCAGCAGCTCGCGTTCGATCTCGCGGAACAGCAGGCTGTAGCGCGGCTGCACCGAGACATAGCGCGTGAGCTTGTGCAGCTCGGCCTTGCCGAGCGCACGGGCCAGCCGGTAGGCCAGGAAGTTGGACACGCCGATGTACCGCGCACGGCCCGACTTGACGATGACGTCGAGCGCCTCCAGGCTCTCTTCGAGCGGCGTCTCGCGGTCGTCGCTGTGCAGCTGGTACAGGTCGACATGGTCGGTCTGCAGCCGCTTGAGCGAAGCGTCGATGGCGTCGAGCAGGTGCTTGCGCGAGGCGCCCTGGTCCCAGCTGTTGGGGCCGACCTTGCCCACGGCCTTGGTGGCCACCACGAAACGGCGGCGGCCCGCGGCGCCCTGCTTCTGCAGCCAGCGGCCGATGATCTCTTCGGTGCGGCCCGTGGTTTCGACGGTGCCGCCGAGCGGGTACACGTCGGCGGTGTCGAGAAAGTTGATGCCGCCCTCGGCGGCCTTGTCGAGGATGCGGTGCGACACGGCCTCGTCGGTCTGCAGGCCGAAGGTCATGGTGCCGAGCGCAAGGCGCGAGACGGTGAGGCCGGTGCGGCCGAGTCGGGTGGTCGGGATGCTCATGGGGGTGTCGCTCCGGGCGATGGAAGGGCGACGGCCATCATAGTCACGACGGCGCGAGGCTGCAGCGCCCGGGTGCTTTCGAGCTGCACGCAGCGCGCCGCGAGAGCGCCATGCGCGCTAGCCGGCGGAGCCCTCGCAGGCCACCTTGTCGTTCGGCCGCGCATCGCCGGCCCGCGCGCTCGCCCGTGCGCTCGCGAGCGCCCAGCCGAACACCCCCATGCCTGCCAGCGCGAGCAGCGCACCGACCCACCCGGTCGAGGTCCAGCCCAGCCCGGCCGCAATGGCCACGCCGCCGAGCCAGGCGCCCAGCGCATTGGCCATGTTGAAGGCCGAGTGGTTGAGCGCGGCGGCGAGCGTCTGCGCGTCGCCGGCCACGTCCATCAGGCGGATCTGCAGCGCGGGGCCGATGGCCACGGTGGTGCCGATGAGAAACACGTTGATCGCCGCGGCGACCACGTGGTGCGCCGCGAACGAGAACATCGCGAGCACCAGCGCCGCATAGACGAGCAGGCCGCCGATGGTGCGCATCAGCGACTTGTCGGCCAGGCGCGAGCCGACGAGGTTGCCGGTGACCATGCCCAGGCCGAACAGTGCGAGCACGAAGGGCACGCCGCCCAGCGGCAGGCCGGCCACTTCGATGAGCGTGGGCTTGATGTAGCTGAACACCGAGAACATGCCGCCGAAGCCGATGGCGCCGATGCCGAGCGTGAACCACACCTGCTTGCGCCTGAGCGCGCCGAGCTCGCGCCAGGGGCTGGCACCTGCGGGCGGCGCCAGGTCGGGGATGTCGCGGCGCAGCAGCGCCACCGCCGCCAGCGCGATGAGGCCGACGAACACGAAGGCCGCGCGCCAGCCGAACAGCTGGCCGAGCCAGGCCGCGATCGGCACGCCCACCAGCGTGGCGCCGGTGAGCCCCAGCATCACGAGGCCCACGGCGCGTGCGCGGCGCCCGGGCGGTGCGAGCGTGGCGGCCACCAGTGCGGCCACGCCGAAGTAGGTGCCGTGCGGCAGCCCGGTCGCAAAGCGCAGCAGGTTGAGCGACATGTAGCCCGGCGCCATCGCGCTCGCGAAGTTGCCGGCGGCAAACACGGCCATCAGCGCGATCAGCAGCGCGCGGCGGCCCCAGCCGGCTGCCAGCACCGCGAGCACCGGGGCGCCGATCACCACGCCGAGCGCATAGGCGCTGATGACGTGGCCGGCCTGGGGAATGCTGACATCGATGTCCTTGGCCACCTCGGGCAGGAGGCCCATGATCACGAACTCGCCGGTGCCGATGGCAAAGCCGCCGACGCCGAGCGCGAGCACGGCGCGCAGGAAGTTGACGGGCCGTGCGGAAGGGGAAACAACGGAAATGTCGGTGTCCGCGCTGTCCAGCGCGGGTGGGGAGGCGTTCAAGGCCAGGCTCCTGGGAGGTGCCCGGCGGCAGCGGGCAGAGACCTGATTATAGGGTAAACCCTGAATTTCTGCCGATACGGATTTGCCGAAGGCCCGGTACTGCAGGGCCTCAGATGGCCACGAGCTGGCGCACGCCCTGCGCTTCCATGTCCTTGCCGAGGCCGCGTGCAATGACCTCGCCGCGCTCCATCACGAGGTAGTCGTCGGCCAGTTCCTGCGCAAAGTCGTAGTACTGCTCGCACAGCACGATGGCCATGTCGCCGCGGTCGGCCAGCATGCGGATGACGCGGCCGATGTCCTTGATGATGCTGGGCTGGATGCCTTCGGTGGGCTCGTCGAGGATCAAGAGCTTGGGCTTGGGCGCCAGCGCGCGGGCAATCGCAAGCTGCTGCTGCTGGCCGCCCGAGAGGTCGCCGCCTCTTCGGTTGATCATCTGCTTGAGCACGGGGAACAGGTCGAACAGTTCCGACGGAATGGGCGTGCTGCCGCTCTTGTAGGCCAGGCCCATGCGCAGGTTTTCCTCGACCGTGAGCCTGGCGAAGATTTCCCGACCCTGCGGGACGAAGCCGATGCCGGCCCTTGCCCTTTCATAAGGGGTGGCCTTGTGGATCGGCTTGCCTTCGAGCTCGATGCTGCCGCTCTTGATGGGGACCAGGCCCATGAGCGACTTGAGCAGTGTGGTCTTGCCTACGCCGTTGCGGCCCAGCAATACCGTGACCTTGCCGAGCGTGGCCTCGAAGCTCACGTCTCTGAGGATGTGGGAGCCGCCGTAGTACTGGTGGATGTTTTTGACTGTCAGCATTTTGTGGATGCCTTCCTTTGTCCTTGTTGGAGGCGCCCGGCATGCGGCACGGCGCGGTCGGTCCCACTATGCCGGCCCTTCGGGCGCTCCTCGGCGGCACAGAGGGGCCGCCCGCACCGCGCCGCATGCCGGGCGCTGATCGTGGCTTTGATGCCGTCTGCCCTGACCCCGCCCGTCGCGAGCAGCGCAGGGGAGCCGCGAAGCGGCCGGTGACGTCGGCCGCCCAAGGGCACAGCCCCCGTCGCCGAGCCCCGGACACCCACGGCGATCCGTTCACCGCCCAAGATAAACCTCGATCACGCGCTCATCGGCTTGAACCTCGTCCAGCGTGCCCTGCGCCAGCACCGACCCGTCGCACAAGACAGTGACGATTTCCGAGATGGTGCGGATGAAGCTCATGTCGTGCTCCACCACCATCAGCGAATGCTTGCCCTTGAGCGTGAGGAACAGTTCGGCGGTGCGCGCCGTTTCCTCGTCGGTCATGCCGGCCACGGGCTCGTCGAGCAACAGCAGCTTCGGATCCTGCATCAGCAGCATGCCGATCTCGAGCCACTGCTTCTGGCCGTGGCTCAGGTTGCCGGCCAGGCGCGACACGCTGTCGGCCAGGTGGATGGTCTGCAGCACTTCGGCCAGCCGGTCGCTTTGCGCCGAGTCCAGCCTGAACAGCATCGAGGCGCGAACGCCCTTGTCGGTCTTGAGCGCGAGCTCGAGGTTCTCGAACACCGTGAGATGCTCGAACACCGTCGGCTTCTGGAACTTGCGGCCGATGCCCAGCTGCGCGATGTCGGCCTCGCGGTGGCGCAGCAGGTCGATGGTGCTGCCGAAGAACACCGTGCCTTCGTCGGGCCGCGTCTTGCCGGTGATGATGTCCATCATCGTCGTCTTGCCCGCGCCGTTCGGGCCGATGATGCAGCGCAGTTCGCCTGGCGCAATGTCGAGCGAGAGCTTGTTGATGGCCTTGAAGCCGTCGAAGCTCACGCTCACGTCCTCAAGGTAGAGGATGCGGCCGTGCGTCACGTCCACTTCGCCCGGCGTTGCGATGCGGCCGAAGTCCGCGGAACGCCCGCCCGATTCGGTGCTGCCGCCCGCGTGGTGCACGCCCTTGGCGCGGGCGGCGCGCTCGGCGCCTGCCTCCATCAGGTCGGGCGTCATTCGGAAACCTCCGCGCTTCGCGCTGCGGTATTCGCTTTGGGAGCGGTCCGGCGGCTCATGCGCGCGCTCCCTTCACCTCGGCCACCAGCGGCGCATGCAGCGCCTCCGGCTCCACGCCTTGCGCGGCGGCCATGGCGCGCTGCGCCTCCTCGCGGCCGGCGCTCACGCCGGCCGGCGCCTTCTGCCTCGACAGCCACTTGCGCACCAGCCCCACGATGCCGTTCGGCAGGAACAGCGTGACAGCAATGAACAGGGCACCCAGGAAGTACAGCCAGTACTCGGGGTAGGCCACCGTCAGCCAGCTCTTCGCGCCGTTGACGATGAAGGCGCCGATGATCGGGCCGATCAGCGTGGCGCGCCCGCCCACCGCAGCCCAGATCGCGATCTCGATGGAATTGGCCGCGCTCATCTCGCCGGGGTTGATGATGCCCACCTGCGGCACGTACAGCGCACCGGCCACGCCGCACATGATGGCCGAAATCACCCAGATCGTGAGCTTGTAGGGCAGCGGGTTGTAGCCCGAGAACATCACGCGCGTCTCGGCATCTCGGATGGCCTGCAGCACGCGGCCGAACTTGCTGGCGATGAGCCACTTCGCGAACAGGAAAAAGCCCAGCAGCGTGAGGCCGGTGAGCGCGAAGAGCGTCATGCGCATTTCCTGCGTGGCGATCGGAATGCCCAGGATGCGCTTGAAGTCGGTGAAGCCGT
>Ga0307406_10002489_pt1 | contig 10043 bp, 8 predicted proteins | sample 322Cmetagenome_3_FD_203706 | JGI IMG/M metagenome (GOLD analysis project Ga0307406, IMG submission 203706) | Maize rhizosphere microbial communities from greenhouse at UC Davis, California, United States - 322HYB-C-2 | ecosystem: Host-associated > Plants > Roots > Rhizosphere > Soil | place... | reverse complement strand
GGATCGAACGGCTCGAGGCGCGTGCGGCCGGCGTCGTTGTCCGAGAGGACGAGCAGGCAAACCCCGTCGCCGTTCTCGTAATGGAAGGAGATCCCCTCCTCCTCGAGCAGCCGGCTCACGAAGGCGAAATCACTCTCGTTGTACTGCACGCAATAACCACGCGTCGCCGCGTCGTCGATCCGCGAGGCGTCCCCGATGCGCCAGGTGTAATGCTCCGTCGCCGGGGAAAACGTGAGCTCGTCTCCGCCGTCGGGCGGCGCCGAGGCGCCCGTCGCGAGCGAAAGATCGGGATCCCCCTGCAGCACCGCGTCGATGATCTGCCGCGTGGTTTTCTCCAGGAAGATGCGACAACGCATGCGGTGCATCGCGCGCGTGAGCGGCGGCGCGAGCACGAGGCGATAAAGCATGCCCCCCGGCACGGGCCCGAGCTCCTCGGCCTCGACGACGATGCCGTGCACGACACGATAGGCGGGCTGGGTCGTGGTGACGATCCGCAACGTCGCGCGGGCTTGAATGAGCTCGTCCGGGTCGAGCTCGGGCGCGGGCTCCCGCGCGAACGCCGTGATCTCGTACCGATACAGGCTCGAGAGGGCCTCGGTCCCGCGCACCGAGACGACACGCAGGTGGCTCCACGGTCCCTGCGGCCCGGCTGCGGTCTCCCACGCGAACGTGAGGTCGGTCATCGCCATCCCATCGAAGCCCATCGTGCTCTTCTCCCGCGTCTCCCGGGGCCACGTGTCCCCCGGCCGTGCGGGTGCATCCTAAACGGGTCCGGTGGATGATGGAAGAGGTTGCTGGTCCGACGATCGCGTCCTCATGTTTCACGTCGTGAAACACGCCCCCCGCGCCCGCGCTCCCAGGGCCCGGGGCCCGCGGGTTCGGCGCTTGGCCCGCTCCTTGCTAGTACGGCTCGGCGTCATGGTCCACGTCGAGCCCTTCCACGATCCGGCCACCTTCACCGTCACGTACGTCGTTTTTGATCCCGAATCGAAGGACGCGGTCGTCATCGACTCGGTGCTCGATTACGAGCCCCAATCCTCCACGGTGAGCACGGCGTCGGTCGAGAAGATCGCGGCTTTCCTCGAAAAAGAGGGCCTCCGGCTCCACTGGACCCTCGAGACACACGCGCACGCCGATCACCTCACGGCCACGCCCTGGCTCAAGAAGCGCTTCGGCGGGCGGAGCGCCACCGGCGTGGGGATTTGCGAGGTCCAGGCCGTCTTCAAGGCCATCTTCGACATGCCCCCGAGCTTCCGCACCGACGGCAGCCAGTTCGACGTGCTCCTCGACGACGGCCAGATCCTCGAGGCAGGCGCCCTGCGCATCAAGACCCTCGCCACGCCCGGCCACACCCCCGGCTGCGTCTCCTATTGCATCGGCGACGCGGTTTTCACCGGCGATGCCCTGTTCATCGAGGACTACGGCACGGGGCGCTGCGATTTCCCGCGGGGCTCGGCGGACGTGCTTTACACGTCCATCCACGACAAACTCTACGCCTTGCCCGATGAAACCAGGGTCTTCGTGGGCCACGATTACCAGCCCGGGGGGCGCGAGGTGCGCGTGTCGACCACGATTGGCCGCTCGAAACGCGAGAACATCCATCTGCGCGCCGAGACCCAGCGCGAGGCGTTCGTGGAGCTCCGCAAGTCACGCGACGCCACGCTCGCGGCGCCGCGCCTGCTCTGGCAAAGCGTGCAGGTGAACATCGACGCCGGGCGCCTGCCCGCCGAACACGAGAACGGCGTCCGTTACCTGCGAATCCCCCTGAACCTGCGCCAGCCCGTCGACGACGACGGCGCGCGCCGCGAAGCACAGGCGAGCTGAAACACGCGTTGCAACGTGTTACGTTGCGGGCGTGCCCCGCAAATCCCCTGTAAAATCGACCGAGGACGTGATCACGCGTGCCCTCGAGGCCGCCTCCGGAGCGGCGCTCGTCCTCGATGAAGAGCTCCGGATCGTGCTCTCCACGCCCGCGGCGGCGGAGCTGCTCGGGGTCGACATCCCGCCGTTCGTCTCGGCCCCCAAGCTCCTCTGCGGCGACCACGAGAAACGCCCCGTGGCCGAGGCGCTCGCGGAGGGGCGGCCCGTGCAGGCGATCCTGCCGCCGCGTGGACCTGGCCGGCGCCTCGTGCGCGTGCGTTCGCTCCCCGTGAATGCGGGCCCGGGCCGCGGGCGCGTGGGGACGCTGCTTTTGCTCGACGACGCGGGTGAGTCGTTCGAGGAGGGCGAGGTCCTGTTTCACGGCATGTGGACGCAGGACCCGGCGATGAAGGCCATGTTCCGCGTGATCGAGCGGGTGGCGGGGGACGACGTCACGGTGCTCGTGCGAGGCGAGACGGGCTCGGGCAAGGAGCTCGTGGCCGCGGCCATTCACGCGCTCTCGGGGCGGCGCAAGGGGCCGTTCCGGGCCATCAATTGCGCGGCATTACCCTCGCACCTCCTGGAGAGCGAGCTCTTCGGGCATGCACGCGGGGCCTTCACGGGCGCGGTCCGCGACGCATCCGGGCACGTGCAGCTCGCGCACCGCGGCACCTTGTTCCTCGACGAGGTCGCGGAGATGCCCCTCGAGCTCCAGGCCAAGCTCTTGCGTGTGGTCGAGACACGCACCGTGATCCCCGTGGGCGCGCGTGAGCCCGTCCCGGTCGACGTGCGGTTTGTCTCGGCCACCCACCGCGCCTTACGAAAGGAGGTCGAGGCGGGCCGCTTCCGCGCCGATCTCATGTATCGGCTGCGCGTGATTCCGGTCTTCATCCCCGCGTTGCGCGAGCGGCCCGACGACGTCCCGCTCCTCGTCGAGAAATTCGTGGCGCTGCGCAACGAGACCAGCCGGCGGAAGGTCGAGCGTGTCTCGCCCGCGGCGATGAGTATCCTCCGGCGTTATGCGTGGCCCGGCAACGTGCGCGAGCTGAAAAACGTGCTCGCGTATGCATACGCGATGGGGGAGGGGACGACGATCGTTCCCGCAGATTTGCCGCCGGAGTTGCTCGATCCGAACGTTTACGGCGCCGAGCAGGTCACCCCGTCCGCCGCGCCGGCGACGAACGCCCAGAGCCCCGAGGCGCGCCGGATCCTGGAGGTGCTCGGCCGCACGGGGGGCAATCGCCAGCGCGCCGCGCAGATCCTCGGCATGAGCCGGGTGACCTTGTGGCGACGCATGCGTGAGCTCGGCCTCGCCGGGACCCCTTGAGGGGTGTTGCAACACGCTCGCGCGAATGTTTCACGATGTTTCAGGTTGTCGGCCGGTCCTGCTGGAACCCGTGCGATTCCCGGGGGGATCCGCGTGAAACGGCCCGTGGCACCCCCCTTGCAGTTCTCTCCCCGCGAGGAGAGAGCGCATGCCCCCCACGTTGTTCGAGCGGTCGACCCCCAACCCCGCCGGTTATCGTGACGTCCAGCCGAGGGACGTCGCCGAGGCCATCGAGAGCGCGCGGCTGATCGACATTCGTGAGCCGGACGAGCTCCGGGGCGAGCTCGGTCACGCGGCGGGCGTGGAGAACATCCCGCTCGGCCGCATCGAGCAAGCGGCGCAGGCGTTCCAGAAGGACGAACCCATCGTCCTCGTCTGCCGCTCGGGCCGCCGCTCGGCGCAGGCGGCGCAGGCGCTCGCCGCCGCGGGTCATCGCTGTATCATGAACATGGCCGGAGGCATGATCGCCTGGAATCAGGCGGGCCTGCCGGTCGAGCGCTGAAGGAGGCCGTGATGCTCGCTCTCGGTGCCACACTCGCGCTCTTCATTGGTGTCCTCCTCGGAATGCTCGGGGGCGGCGGCGCCATTCTCACGTTGCCCATGCTCGTGTATCTGCTCCGCGTGGAGCCGCGGGCGGCCATCGCGACGTCCCTCTTCGTGGTGGGCGTGACCGCGTTCGTGGGTATGTCGTTTCACGCGCGGCGTGGCCTCGTTCGGTATCGTGTCGGCGCGATTTTCGGCGCGGCGGCGATGGTGGGGGCCTTCGCGGGCGGGCGGCTCGCCCATTACGTCCCGGAGAAGATCCTCCTCGTCCTGTTCGGCGCGACGATGGTGGTGACGGCCGTCATCATGCTCCGCGGTCGCAACGAGGCCTGCGCAGAGCGGCGCGAGCTCCGCGTCTCGCGCGCGCTTTTGCTTGGCCTCGCCGTGGGTTCTTTTTCGGGCCTCGTCGGCGCCGGCGGCGGCTTCCTCATCGTCCCGGCGCTCGTGCTTTTCGGTGGGCTCGCCATGCGGGAGGCGATCGCGACCTCCCTTTTCGTCATCACGCTCCAGTCGTTTGCCGGATTCGCGGGGCACGTGGCGCACGCAGAGCTCGACCCCACGCTCGTCGGCGTCGTCACCTCGTGCGCCGTCGTCGGCAGCGTGGGCGGCGTCGTCCTCGGCAAACGTGTCTCGCCGGACGTCCTGCGGCGCGGGTTTGCGTATCTCGTCGTCGTGATGGGCCTCTTCATGCTCGGCAAGCAGCTCCCGCTCCCGCTGGCGCTCGCCGCCCTCGTCGCTACGCTCGGCGCGATCTACCGGCCGTGGAGCGGCGGCCGCGTCGCTCGGGCGCATTCCTGATTCACCCTCGTTTGCAGAAAGGTCATTCTCATGGGCACAGTGATGTCGAATCCGGAGCTCGGGCGCGCGCGCGTCTTGATCATCGGCGGCGGGACGGCGGGGATCTCCGTGGCCGCGCGCCTGTCGCGCGCCGGCGTGAAGGACCTCGTGATCATCGAGCCTTCGGAAAAACACTACTACCAGCCGCTGTGGACGCTCGTCGGCGCCGGCATCGTGAGCGCGGAGCAAACGGAGCGGGACGAGGCGGCCTACATTCCCGACGGCGTCCGCTGGATCAAGGATTTCGCCGAGGAGATCGATCCGGTGGCGCAGGTGGTGCGTGTGCGCGGCGGCGGGCGGATCGGGTATGATTTCCTGATCGTCGCCCCGGGCATCCAGCTCGATTGGGGCGCCGTCCCGGGCCTGCGCGAGGCGCTCGAGACCGACAGCGTCTCGAGCAATTACGATTTCCGCCTGGCCCCGAAGACCTGGCGCCTCATCGAGTCCTTCCGCGGCGGCACGGCGCTCTTCACGCACCCGGCGGGCCCGATCAAATGCGCGGGCGCGCCGCAGAAGATCACGTACCTCGCCTGCGACCTCTGGCGGAAGACCGGCATCCTCGATCGCTCGGACGTGGTCTTTGGCTCCGGCCAGAAGGCGATCTTCGGCGTCGCGGAGTATCGCGTCTTGCTCGAGAAGGTCGTCGAGCGGTACGGCATCCAGACGAAATTCGAGCGGAACCTCGTCGAGGTGCGCCCCGACCGCAAGGAGGCCGTCTTCGCCGTGATGGGGGACCCGAGCGGCGCCCGCGAGACGGTCCCTTACGACATGCTCCACGCCGTGCCGCCGCAGAGCGCGCCCGATTTCATCAAGCGCAGCCCGATCGCGCACCAGGACGGCCCGAACAAGGGCTGGGCGAAGGCGGACAAATACACGATGCAGAACCCGGAGTACCCGAACGTCTTTGCGCTCGGCGACGCCTCGGAGCTGCCGACCTCGCGCACGGGCGCGGCCATTCGCAAGGAGGCGCCGGTCCTCGTGGAGAACCTGCTCGCCGTCATGGATGGCAAGGAGCCCACCGCGAAATACGACGGTTATGCCTCGTGCCCGCTCGTGACCTCGTACGAGACGATGCTCCTCGCGGAGTTCGATTACACGGGCAAACCCACGCCATCGATCCCGCTCATCGACACGCAAAAAGAGCGGCACGACATGTACCTGCTCAAGCGGTATGGCCTGCCCTGGATGTACTGGAATTTGATGTTGCGTGGTTTGTCCTGAGGGGAGCCGGGGGCGCGGCTAGTTGTCGGGGGCCCCCGCGCAGATCCAGTTCGTGATGATCTCGAGCTGCGCGGTGGGCACCGAGCCGCTCTTGGGCATCATCGTCCCCATGCACATGTCGAGGCCCATCATCTTGTCGACGATGTAGCTCTGCGAAGGCTCGCCGGGGAGCACACGCACGCGCCCGTCGTTGCATTGCGAGGCCGGCACGTCGACGAGCGCCGCGCGCGATTTGCCCACGCTCAGATCGAGCCCCGCCTGGGGCATGACCCCTCGGTGGCAGCCGGCTCCCGCGCAGCTTGCGGTGAAGATGGGCTGCACGTCGGTCGCGAAGGACACGGTCGCGGCCGCGCACGTGCATTGCCCCGCCGCGCACGTCTGCCCCGTCGCGCAGGCATTGCCGCAGGTGCCGCAGTTCGTGGGGTCGTTCTGCAGATCGACGCACGTCCCGCCGCACTTGTCGAGCATGCCGCAGTTCGCGGCGCAGGCGCCGGCGATGCAGACCTCGCCGGCGGCACAGGGGGCATTACACGCGCCGCAATGGGCTGGGTCCGTGGTGACGTCCACGCAGGTGGCGCCACCACACGTCTCGCAGGAGGGTGCGTCGGGGCCGGCGTCGGGGGGCGGCGCGGACGGCAGCGCCGCGATCCATTGCTCGATGCAGGCGAGCTCCTCGGCCGGGAGAGCCCCCGCCAGCGGCATGCGGAGGCCACAGGCGGGCATCTCGGCGACCATCTTGTGGTAGAGGAACGATTGCTCGGGATCCCCCGGGACGACACGCGTGCCGTCACAACTCGCCGCGGGGACACCAACGAGGCGCGCTTCGAGCCCCGGCGAGACGAGATCGAGCGCGGCGGCGGGCTCCGCGGCCGCGTGACAGCCTTGCTGGGCGCAGGAGCGCTGGAAGATCTGCTGGATGGATTCGAGGTCCGGCTTGCACGTGGTCGCGGGCGGATCGGTATCGGTACCGGTGGTGCTCGAGCACGCGGCGATGGCCAGGGAGGAGACGGAGAGAAATGCAGCAATCCTTTGCAAACGCATGTGTTTCATGAGAACTGCATACAACAACCGCGACGGATCTGGGAATCGTCGAAACGCGGCCCGAGTGATACACGATCCGGTCACGTCCGTGACCGGATCGACAGGGCACGATGGTAACCCGACAGGCTACCCGGAGGGCTGGTCAATGCAGGAACCAGGTCACCTCACGTTATTTTCGAAATGGAAACCTCTTGCAATGCTGCCCGAAGCAGAATAAAGTCACTGTTCACGCGGGCGGCTCCGGTTCCCGAAGGGGTCTCGTCGGATCTGCGTCACAGCCCACCTTGGTGAGCGGCTCGCGCGTTGACCCAACCACGGCGTGACGCTCCAACGCAATGTGTCGAGGTGCTTTTCGCACAGCGTGACCGCAGACGGGCGCGCGTGTGAGGCTCCCCGACAGGACCATGTCGCCGATCGTCGTTTTCGATCGGCGTCCTCCCCATTTCCATATCCCGGAAGGAACCGACAATGACGCAAACGCTTCGTTATTCGCTCGCGCTCGTTCTTGCTTCGCTCGGCCTCGCTGCTTGCGCCGTTGGCGTGGACGAGGGCGCGGAGGACGTGGGTTCGGCGCCGGCCGCCCTCTCGGCGGAGGGCCGGTACATCATCAAGTTCAAGGATTACGCGAAGCGTGGTCAGGTCATCTCGGCGGCGAGCGGCAAGGTCGCGCGGGAGCTGCCCGAGCAGGCAGCGGCGGCCGTGTATCTGCCCGATTCGGCCGTCCAGGCGATGGCGAACAACCCGAACGTCGAGTACATCGAGGTCGATCACCGCCGCGAGCTCTACGGGCAGACGACGCCGTACGGCATCTCGATGGTGCAGGCGACGGATCCCGCGTTTTCGAACGCGAGCGGCAGCGTCAAGGTCTGCATCATCGACTCGGGTTTTCATGCCGGCCACGCCGATCTCCAGGGCCTGCCGGTCACGGGCCAGAGCGGTACGTCGTGGAACTCGGATAGCTGCGGCCACGGCACGCACGTCGCCGGCACGATCGCCGCGGTGAACAACACGCAGGGCGTCGTCGGCGTCGCGTCGAACAACGTCTCGCTGCACATCGTGAAGGTCTTCGACGGCGCCGATTGCGCCTGGTCGTATTCGTCCGATCTCGTCGCGGCGTTGAACGAGTGCCGCAGCGCGGGCGCGAAGGTCGTGAGCATGAGCCTCGGCGGCAGCTTCTCCAGCACGACGGAGAGGACTGCGTTCGACAACGCCAACGCCGCGGGCGTGCTCAACATCGCGGCCGCGGGCAATGGCGGCAACAACAGGACCTCGTATCCGGCTGGTTATGCGTCCGTCATGTCCGTGGCCGCCGTCGATTCGGCGAAGGCCAAGGCGGACTTCTCGCAATACAACGCCGACGTCGAGATCGCGGCGCCGGGCGTGCAGGTCCTCTCGACCGTGCCCTGGTCGACGCCGACCCTCACCGTGGGCTCGGGCGCGGTTGCGGGCTCGATCATCGACGGCGCCGCCGCGAAGTCGGTCTCGGGCGCGCTCGTCGACGGCGGCCTCTGTGATTCGGTCGGCTCGTGGGCAGGCAAGATCGTGCTCTGTCAACGCGGCGTGGTGAGCTTCGCGGACAAGGTCAACAATGCGCAGGCCGGCGGCGCCGCGGGCGCGGTCATTTACAACAACGTCTCGGGCAGCTTCGCGGGCACGCTCAATGGCGCGAGCGCGATCCCGGCCATCGCCATCAGCATGGAGGACGGCACGGCCCTCGTTTCAGGCTCGCTCGGCGCGAGCGCGACGCTGAACACGATCCAGGCGATCCCGGGCACGGGGTACGAGGCGTGGGACGGCACCTCGATGGCGACCCCGCACGTCTCGGCCGTCGCGGCGCTCATCTGGAGCCAGGCCCCGGGCAAGACGAACACCGACGTTCGGAATGCGCTGACCTCGTCGGCGGAGGACCTCGGCGCGGCAGGCCGCGACGTGAACTTCGGCTTTGGCCTCGTGCGCGCCAAGAACGCGCTCGACGCGCTCCTCAGCGGCGGCAGTGGCGGCGGCGGCGGGCCCACCTGCGGCGCGTCCGGCGCGACCTGCTCGACGGCCGCGGATTGCTGCTCGGGCACCTGCGGCGTGAAGGGCAAGAAGATCTGCAAATGATTCGCTGAGCGGGCGGGGATCCGGCAGGCCCGGATCCCCGTTCGTTCCATTCGTTTGTCCCATCCTTTCGGCCCACCTCGCGTGGGCCCGACGAACTCTCTTCTCCCAGTCCCAAAGGGGGTATCCATGTCCAGCTTCACCTTGCGTGTGCTTTGCATCGTGCTTGCGAGCCCCTTGCTCGCGTTCTCCTTGCCCTCGTGTAGTGACGGGACGAGCTCGTCGGGCTCGGCCGGCGCGGGCTCGGGGGCCACGGGCGGCACGGGCGGCATGGGTGGCATGGGTGGCACGGGCGGCTCGTCGACCGGCGGCGGCGGCAGCGGCGGCAGCGGCGGGGTGCCGATGCCCGTCGCGTGTATCAACCAGTTTTACGAGTGCGGCGACGGCGAGGACAACGACGGCGACGGCAAGTTCGACTCCAACGACCCCGATTGCCTCGGCGCCTGCGACAACACCGAGGGCGGCTATTTCGGCGGCATCCCCGGGCAGGTCGGCCAGGCGTGTATCGTCGATTGTTACTTCGACGCGGACTCGGGCGCCGGCAACGACGGCTGCTACTGGAACCACAACTGCGATCCGATGGCCGTCGCGCCGAACTTCTACCCGGAGAAGTACGAGTCGCAGCAATGCCAGTACGACGCGGCGGCGAACACGCCCGGCACGCCCATGAGCTGCACCGAGCTCTCGATGGGCCAATCCCAGGAGTGTTACGATTACTGCAAGCCCCTCGTGCCGAACGGCTGCGATTGTTTCGGCTGCTGCGAGTTGCCCGCCGAGAGCGGGAAGTTCGTGTGGCTCGGCTCCGAGAACCCGAACGGCACCGGGAGCTGCAGCATCGCCGAGCTCGGCAACCCGGACATGTGCCAGCCCTGCACGCCGGTCCCCGGCTGCAACAACGATTGCGGCATCTGCGAGCTCTGCGTGGGCAAGGACGTGCTGCCGCCGGAGTGCATGATGAACGACGGCGGCCCGAGCGAGCAATGCGAGGCCGGCATCCAGCCCTGCGGCCTGCAAGGACAGGATCCCTGCCCGGTGAATAGCTACTGCGTCACCGGGTGTTGCCAGGAGATCCCGAAATAGGGGCGCTCTTCAGCCCCGCCGTCACGCCGCCTTC
>Ga0307406_10002485_pt1 | contig 10052 bp, 8 predicted proteins | sample 322Cmetagenome_3_FD_203706 | JGI IMG/M metagenome (GOLD analysis project Ga0307406, IMG submission 203706) | Maize rhizosphere microbial communities from greenhouse at UC Davis, California, United States - 322HYB-C-2 | ecosystem: Host-associated > Plants > Roots > Rhizosphere > Soil | place... | reverse complement strand
GGCAAGCACCCGAAGAACGCGGGCAGCTTCTTCGGCTACATCGACGAGTGCCAGTTCCTGAACGGCGTGATCGCCGCGCACATGACCAAGAGCAACAAGATCGCCTTCGTCGCCGCCAAGCCGATTCCGCAGGTGCTGCGCAACATCAACGCCTTCACGCTCGGTGCGCGCTCGGTCAAGCCGAACATCACCTGCAGCGTGATCTTCACCGGCGACTGGTCGATGGCCGTGAAGGAAGCCGAAGCCACCAACAGCCTGGCCGACCAGGGCTGCGATGTCTTCACCATGCACGTCGACGGCCCCAAGGTGGTGGTGGAGACCGCGGCCAAGCGCGGCAAGATGGTCTGCGGCTACCACGCGAGCCAGGCCAAGCTCGCGCCCAACGCGTACCTCACCGGTGCCGAATGGAACTGGCTCACGGCCTACAAGACTGCCATCGAGGCCGCGCAAGGCGGCAAGCCGCATCCGAACTTCCTGCGCGGCGGCCTGAAGGAAGGCTACGTGAAGATGTCGGCCTACGGCCCGATGGTGCCGGACGCCGCGAAGAAGCAGGCCGACGAGATCAAGGCGAAGATGGTCGCAGGCACCTTCGACATCTTCAAGGACGGCATCAAGGACAACAAGGGCGCGGTCGTGGTGCCCGCCGGCAAGGTGCTCAAGCAGACCGACCTGGAACTCGAGAAGATGAACTACCTGGTCGAAGGCGTGATCGGCCAGGCCTGATCGCAGCAGCACAGGCCCGCACGCCATGCGTCAAGCGCTCAAGGAATTCGCCCTACCGGTGTTCGCCATTGCGGCGGCGCTGCTGCTGTTCGGCGTGCTCGCGGCCTTTGCCGGCGTCGATCCGCTGGAGGTCTGGGCGACGCTCTTCAAGGGCGCGTTCGGCGACTGGTTCTCCTGGCAGAACACCCTGCAGCGCGCCGCACCGCTGATGCTCACCGCGCTGTGCGTGGCGCTGCCGGCGCGCGCGGGCCTCATCGTCATCGGCGGCGAAGGCGCGCTCGTGCTCGGCGGCCTGGCCTCGGCCGCGCTCGCGCATGCGCTGCCGCTGCCGGGCAATGCCGCGGGCACGGTGGCGGTCTGCCTCGCGGGCGCATTGGCCGGCGCGCTGTGGATTGCCCTTGCGGGCTGGCTGCGCCAGTACCGCGGCATCAACGAAACCATCAGCAGCCTGCTGCTGGCCTACATCGCCATCGGCATCTTCAAGCACCTGGTCGAAGGGCCGCTGCGCGATCCGGCGAGCCTCAACAAGCCATCGACCCATGCGCTGGCCGAGGGCTTGCTGATCGGCGGCATCGGCGGCTCGGACGTGCACTGGGGCCTCGTGATCGGCGTGCTTGCCTGCCTGGCGCTCGGGTGGTGGCTGCGCGCCACCGCCTCGGGCTTCTCGGTGCGCGTGGTGGGCGGCAATCCGCGCACCGCGCAGCTCGTGGGCCTGCCGGCCACGCCGCTCATCCTCGGGGCCTGCGCGCTCGGCGGCGCCTGCGCGGGGCTCGCGGGTGCGGTCGAGGTGGCGGCGGTGCATACCAACGCCAATGCCTCGCTGATCGCGGGCTACGGCTATGCGGGCATCCTGGTGTCGTTCATCGCGCGGCACAACCCGGTGGCCATCGTGCCGGTGGCGATCCTGTTCGGCGGCTTCGGCGCGGCGGGCAGCCTGTTGCAGCGGCGGCTCGGGCTGCCCGATGCCTCGGTGCTGGTGCTGCAGGGCATTGCCTTTGTGCTGATCCTTGCGAGCGAGGGGTTGCGCATGGTCGACTGGAGCGCCCTGCGCGCGCGCGTTCCGCGCGGCGCCGGGGCGGTGCGATGACCGCGGACCAGTGGATCGCGCTCGCGGCCGGCATCGTCGGCGGCGCATTGCGCGTGGGTGCGCCCTTCCTGTTCGTGAGCCTCGGCGAATGCCTCACCGAGAAGTCGGGCCGCATCAACCTCGGGCTCGAAGGCGTGCTGGTGCTCTCGGCCATGGCCGCCTTCGGCGGCGCGTACCTCACCGATTCGGCCTGGCTGGGCGTGCTGATCGGCGCGGTGGCGGGGGCGGCGCTCGCTCTGCTGCATGGCCTCCTGTGCTCGCTCGACCGCGTGAACGATGTGGCGACCGGCATCGCGCTGATGCTGCTCGGCACGGGGCTCGCGTTCTATCTTGGCAAGCCGCTGATCCAGCCGCAAGCGCCGCAGATTCCCGCGATACCGCTGGGCTTCTGGAGCGACAACACGGTGGTGCGTTCGGCGTTGCAGCTCAATGCACTGGTGCCTGTCGGCGTGGCATTGGCGGTGCTGCTCTGGTGGGGCTTTGCGCGCACGCGGGCCGGCCTGCTGGTGCGCATGGCCGGCGACTCGGCGCAGGCGACGCGCGCGCTCGGCTACTCCGTCGCGGGCCTGCGCATTGCGGCGACCACGGCCGGCGGTTTCATCGCCGGGCTCGGCGGCGCATCGCTCACGCTGTTCTATCCGGGCAGCTGGAACGAGGGCATCTCCAGCGGCCAGGGCCTGATCGCGGTGGCGCTCGTGATCTTCGCGCGCTGGAGCCCGCTGCGCTGCGTGGGCGCGGCGCTGCTCTTCGGCGGGGCGGGCGCCATCGGGCCGGCGCTGCAATCCATCGGCATCGGCTGGGGCTATCACCTGTTCAACACCGTGCCTTACGTGCTCACGCTGATGATCCTGGTGTTGACCTGCAGGCCCGGCACGGCCGCCGCCGGCGCGCCGGGCGAACTTTCATCGACAAGGAGCTGAATCCCATGAGCGGTCTCGGAGGCCTCAACAAATCGGCCCACGGCGTCGTCGTCGGCCTGGTGCAGCTGCAGCTGCCGAGCGTGAAGACGCCGGCCGACCTGGCCGCGCAGACGCAGCGCATCTGCGAGATGGTGGGCAAGGCGCGCCGCAACCAGTCGACCATGGATCTCGTGGTGTTTCCCGAGTACGCGCTGCACGGCCTCTCGATGGACATGAACCCCGAGATCATGTGCACGCTCGACGGGCCCGAGGTGGCCGCATTCAAGAACGCCTGCATCGCGCACCGCATCTGGGGCTGCTTCTCGATCATGGAGGCCAACCCCGGCGGCAATCCGTACAACAGCGGGCTCATCATCGACGACCAGGGCGCCATCAGGCTCTACTACCGCAAGCTGCATCCGTGGGTGCCGGTCGAGCCGTGGGAGCCCGGCAACCTCGGCATCCCGGTGTGCGACGGGCCGAACGGCAGCAGGCTTGCGCTCATCATCTGCCACGACGGCATGTTCCCCGAGATGGCACGCGAGGCCGCATACAAGGGCGCCGACATCATCCTGCGCACCGCGGGCTACACGGCGCCGATCCGCCATGCATGGAAGATCACCAACCAGGCCAACGCCTTCTGCAACCTGGCCTGTACCGCGAGCGTGTGCCTCAGCGGCAGCGACGGCAGCTTCGACTCGATGGGCGAGGGCATGTTCTGCAATTTCGACGGCACGGTGCTGGCCGAGGGCGGTGGCCGCGCCGACGAGATCATCACCGCCGAACTGCGGCCCGACCTCGTGCGCGAGGCGCGCATCGGCTGGGGCGTGGAGAACAACATCTACCAGCTCTACCACCGCGGCTACGTGGCGGTGAAGGGCGGCGCCCAGGACTGCCCCTACACCTACATGCACGACATGGCCGCCGGCAGCTACAGCCTGCCCTGGAGCGCCGAGGTGAAAGTGACCGACGGCACCTCCTGCGGCTTTGCAGCGCCGGAGCGCACCTACGAAGGAAACAAGCGATGAACACGACACCTCCCCGCCACGTGGCTGCCGAGCCCTATGCCTGGCCCTACAACGGCGACCTGCGGCCCGGCAACACCGCGCTCATCGTGATCGACATGCAGACCGACTTCTGCGGCAAGGGCGGCTACGTCGACGTGATGGGCTACGACCTCTCGCTGGTGCAGGCGCCGATCCAGCCGATCGCGCGTATGCTCGCGGCGCTGCGGCCGCTGGGCTTTCACGTCATCCATACGCGCGAAGGCCACCGGCCCGACCTGGCGGACCTGCCGGCCAACAAGCGCTGGCGCTCGCGCCAGATCGGCGCGAACGGCGTGGGCATCGGCGACGACGGGCCGTGCGGGCGCATCCTGGTGCGCGGCGAGCCGGGCTGGGAGATCATTCCCGAACTCGCGCCGCTGCCGGGCGAGGTGGTGGTCGACAAGCCCGGCAAGGGCTCGTTCTATGCCACCGACCTGGAGCTGATCCTGCGCACGCGCGGCATCGAGAACCTGATCCTCGCGGGCATCACCACCGACGTGTGCGTGCACACCACGATGCGCGACGCCAACGACCGCGGCTTCGAATGCCTGCTGCTGTCGGACTGCACGGCCGCCACCGACCACGGCAACCACCTGGCGGCGCTGAAGATGATCACCATGCAGGGCGGCGTGTTCGGCGCGCACGCCACCTCGCAGGCGCTGCTGGCCGCGTTGGACTGACGAAGGCATGGCCGACCTCGCGCCCCACGCCATCGGCGCACTGCCTGCGGGCAGCGGCGCGCTCGCGCTCGACACCTACGAGCTGACCAAGCGCTTCGGCGCCTTCACCGCGATGGACCGCGTGACGATGCGCGTCGAGCCCGGCACGGTGCATGCGCTGCTGGGCGAGAACGGCGCGGGCAAGAGCACGCTGGTGAAATGCGTGGCCGGCTTCCAGCGCGCGGAGGAGGGCAGCATCCTGATCGACGGGCGCGAGCAGGACATTGCCAACCCGATCGTGGCGCGCGCGCTCGGCATCGGCATGGTCTACCAGCACTTCACGCTGGCGCCGGGCATGACGGTGGCCGAGAACCTGCTGCTCGCGGGCGGCAAGACGCCGGCGCTGATCGACTGGAAGGCGAAGCGCGCGGAACTCAAGGAATTTCTTGCGACCACGCCCTTCAGCCTCGACCTCGACGTGCGGCCATCCGAGCTTGCGGCGGGCGAAAAGCAGAAGCTCGAACTGCTCAAGCAGCTCTACCTGAAGCCGCGCCTGCTGATCCTCGACGAGCCGACCTCGGTGCTCACGCCGCAGGAGGCCGACGAGGTGCTGGGCCACGTGCGCGAGTTTGCGAGGAGCGGCCTGTGCACCGTGCTCGTCATCACGCACAAGTTCCGCGAGGTGATGGCGTATGCCGACAGCGTGACGGTGCTGCGCCGCGGCAAGGCGGTGCATCACTGCCGCGTGGCGGACACGAACCCGGCGCAGCTGGCGCAGGCCATGATGGGCGGCGAAGGTGCTTCGGCGGCAGCGCCGGCTTCATCGCCCGTCGCCAGGGCGCCGGTGCCCGATGCGGCGCCCGTCGCGTTGAGGGTCGAGGGCCTCGAGGCGCAGGGCGATCGCGGCACGCTGGCGCTGCACGGCCTGAGCCTCGCGGTGCGCGCGGGCGAGATCCTCGGCGTGGCGGGCGTCTCGGGCAACGGTCAGCGCGAACTGGTCGAGGCGCTGGTCGGCCAGCGCGCGCGGCTGGCCGGCAAGGTGAGCGTGATGGGCCAGCCCTACAGCGCGCGCCGCGCCGAGAACCGCAGCCTCAAGGTCCGCAGCCTGCCCGAGGAGCCGCTGCGCAATGCCTGCGTGGGCGACCTCAGCGTGGCCGAGAACATGGCGCTGCGCGATTTCGACCGGCCGCCCCTGTCGCGCGGCAGTGTGCTGAACTTTCCGTTCTGGCGCCACCGGGCGCGCGAGTGGATTGCCGAATACGGCGTCAAGACGCAGGGCGAAGGCGCACCGATTCGCAGCCTGTCGGGCGGCAACGTGCAGCGCGCGGTGCTGGCGCGCGAGCTGGCCGGCGACATCAACGTGCTGATCGCGGCCAACCCGGTGTTCGGCCTCGACTTCGCGGCCGTGGCCGAGATCCACGAGCGCATCGTGCAGGTGCGAGAAAAGGGCGGCGCGGTGCTGCTGATCAGCGAAGACCTCGACGAGCTGCTGGAGCTGGCCGACCGCATCGTCGTGATGAGCGAAGGGCGGATCGTGTTCGAGACTTTGGCTGCGGGGGCCGAAAGGCATGTGATCGGGGCGCACATGGGTGGCGGGCACCATGAGCCGTTGAAGGCTGCGGCATGAGTGCCCCGCTTGCTGTTGCTGGGCCGCTCGGTGCGCGGTGCGGCGCGGTCGGCCCCACTGTGCCGGCCGCTTCGCGGCTCCCCTGCGGTGCTCGCGTTTCGCGGGGTCTCGCAGAACTCGCTTCGCTCAAACAGCTGCGAGCCCTGATCCGCGAAACGCTGCGCTCCTCGGCGGCACAGAGGGGCCGCCCGCCCCGCACCGCACACCGGGCTCCGAGGGGGAGTGTTTGCCCCCGGCACACCGCCCATCGCCGCCCCCCGGGCATGGAAAACAGCGAGAACAAGCATGCGCATAGAAACTGCCAACCCATTTCCCTATGACTTCGAACTGAAGAACACCGCGCTGGTCCTCATCGACATGCAGCGCGACTTCATCGAGCCCGGCGGCTTTGGCGAAACATTGGGCAACGACGTGTCGCTGCTCGAAGCCATCGTGCCTGCAACCCAGGCCGCCCTGCAGGCGTGGCGAAAGGCCGGCGGCCTCGTGGTCCACACGCGCGAGGCGCACAAGGCGGATCTCTCCGATTGCCCGCCGGCCAAACGCAACCGCGGCAACCCGAGCCTGCGCATCGGCGACGAAGGACCGATGGGCCGCATCCTCGTCGCCGGCGAACCCGGCAGCCAGATCATCGATGCGCTGGCGCCCGTCGACGGCGAGATCGTCATCGACAAGCCCGGCAAGGGCGCGTTCCATGCCACCGGCCTGCATGAACTGCTGCAGACGCACGGCATCACGCACTTGCTGTTCGGCGGCGTCACCACCGAGGTCTGCGTGCAGACCAGCATGCGCGAGGCCAACGACCGGGGCTACGACAGCCTGCTGCTCGAAGACTGCACCGAAAGCTACTTTCCGGCCTTCAAGGCGGCCACGCTCGACATGGTCCGCGCCCAGGGCGCGATCGTGGGCTGGACCGCGCCGAGCAGCGCGCTTCTGGCGGCGCTCGGGCAGGGGCGATGACTGCGACTACCATTCCCTACGTGTCTACCGTCCGACCCCGCTCCGCTTCATCCGTCCCCGCTTCCGACGCCGCCGTTTTCCGCACGCGGGCCGACGAGGTCTACGCGCAGCTCAAGCGCGACGTGGCCGATTTCATCCTCGTGCCCGGCGACCGCTTCACCGAGAACGAGATCAGCGACCGGCTCGGCGTCTCGCGCACGCCCGTTCGGCAGGCGCTGTTCCGCCTGCAGCAGGAGGGCTTCGTCGAGGTGCTGTTCCGCAGCGGCTGGCGCGTGCTGCCCTTCGACTTCGACCAGTTCGAGCAGCTCTACGACCTGCGCATGGTGCTCGAGACCACCGCGGTGCACCGGCTCTGCGAAGCCGACCGCCGCGTCGACCGCAGCCTGCTCGACGCGCTGGCCGAGATCTGGCTCGTGCCCGCGGCCCAGCGCAGCAGCGACAACGCGCAGGTGGCGCAGTGGGACGAGGCCTTTCACTGCGCGCTCGTGGCCGCGGCGGGCAACGGCGAGATGGCGCGCGTGCATCGCGACGTGACCGACCGCATCCGCATCATCCGCCGGCTCGACTTCACGCAGCAGCCCCGCATCGACGCCACCTACGAGGAGCACGGCAAGATCCTCAAGGCCGTGCGCGCCAACCGCGGCGACCAGGCCGCGATGCTGCTGCGCGCGCACATCGAGACCAGCCAGGCGGAGGTGCGCAAGATCACGCTGCACCAGGTGCACCTGGCGCGGCATGCGGGCAGGGCGGCGCCGCGCTGAAGCGGCCGGCGGCGCGTTCCCGCGCCTCAGACCATCGCGTTGTCGGCGCCCGGGATCTCGTGCGCCTTGATGCCCTTGCGATGCAGCTTGAAGTTGAGCTTGGCGATGAGGCCGTCCTCGTGGTGGATGCGCGTCATGTTCTTCACATAGCCGTCGTCGGGCGCCACCGCCTGCGCGCCGAGGATCCAGCGCACGCTCTCGCGGTAGTCGTAGAGCTGCTTGTCGGCGGGGTCGGCCAGCAGGCCGGACAGCGCCGCCATGGCCGCCGGGTGGCCCTGCTGCGCGTGCTCGCGCACAAGGTCCACGTAGCGATGCCGCGCCGGAATCTCGTTCAGGTCGCCGATGAACATCAGCATGCCTTCGAGGCCGTCGGTGTGCCCCATCTCGTGCGCCTTGCGCATCGCCTCCACGGCCTCCTGCATCAGCTGCCCGCGCTCGGCAGGGTCCTTCGCGGCGAGCGAGAGGTTGTAGCAGGCGTAGCCCAGCTTGTAGGCCCCCATGTTGCCGCCGTCCTCGGCGGTCTTGCGGTAGTAGGGAACGGCCTGGCTCAGGTCGGGCGCGACATGCACGCCGTCTTCATGGAACAGTCCGAGCAGGTAGTCGCAGGAGTCTCCGCCCGCCGCCTGGCCCATCGTTGCCAGCGCGAAGGCGTCGGCCTCGCGCCCGCCGTACCGGAGGGCGGACGCCAGCTTGTTCCATGCCAGCGTGCCCGGGGCGCGCGTGCGCGCGAGTTCGAGCCAGGCCTGGCCCGCGGGCTCGTTGGGCACGAATCCCAGCACGCCCTTCAGGCTGCAGTAGCCGTGCAGGATCATCGCAGCCGGGCATTCCCCGGCATTGGCGCTGCGCACGACGGCCTGGCCCAGCCAGGACGGGTCCTGCGGCTCGAGCTGGCAGGCCAGCAGCACCGCGAGGGACATCGCGTGGTCGTCGTCGATGGGCGCGTGGACCTCGGCTTCCTTCAGGCAGGCGAGCGCCTGCGGCCGCTCGTCGCGGCCGTAGTGGCTCTTGGCGATCCAGTACAGCGTTTCCCAGCGGTGATACGGGTGCAGCGCCTCGCCCGCGCGCTGGCGGGTGGCGGCCATCCACTGGCGCACGTCCTCGGGGTCGTCGTCGCCGTCGACCTCGTTCTCCAGGTAGTCGTCGCGCCAGATCTCGTGCCGCAGGCGGTCTTTCTCGACCTCGTCGAGGTGCGCGCAGGCCGGCGATGCGATGAAGGCGCGCACCCGGTCGTGGCTGCCGCCCCAGCGCGGCTGCATGAACCAGATGCACTGGCGCAAGAAGAAGAACAGCCGCGGATGGATCTGCATCGTGGCGTGCATCCAGTACTGCTTGCCGGTCAGCATCTTCTTGCCCTGCATCGGCGACGGCAGCGCCGCGGGCGCGCTGGACGGACAGGCGATGCGTTCGTCCGCCTGCAGGCCGGAGCGCGCGAGCATGGCCAGCAGTTCCTCGCGCGCCTCGGGGGACATGCCTTCGAGCGGCAGGTCGTGCACGAGCGGGGCTTCGGGGCCGCGTCCGCTGCGCACGAGCTCCGTGAGCCAGTCCGGCTCATTGAAGGCCGACACGCTCTGCATCATCAGTGCGGTGGCGTTCCACAGGGTGGGCTCGCGCTCGAGCGCACGCATCGCCGACACGGCCGCATGCGTGGCGCAGGCGTGGGCGCAGGTCCACCCCAGGTCGGTCACCGAACCGGCCCAGCCCGAGCCGCGGTATTCGTAGGCCCAGTGGAACCAGTAGTGCGCCTCGCACAGCCATGCGTGGGCCGATTGCGGGCGCGCGGCCTGCCAGGCGCGCAGCCGCGCCAGGCCTTCGGCCCCGGCCCCGGTGCAGCCCTGGAGGTCGGCGGGCAGCGCGGCGTGGTAGCGCTCTTCGGCGGCGCGGTCGTGGAAGCTCGCGGCCAGCGCTTCGTCGAACAGGCGGTCGAGCGTGGCGTGCTCGCCTGCGCGCAGCAGCGTATCGACGTCGCAGATCTTCCATGGCGAGGGAATGGACGGGATCGGGTTCGTGGTCATGGTGTGCAGCGAAAGATCAAGGGGCACCGGCCGTCTCAGGCTGGCAGCGTTTGCGGATCGAAGATGCGGTAGCGTTTCCAGGGCAGCATGAGCCAGCGGCCCTCGAGGTTGTGCAGGTGCTCGCGCACCTCCATGGCGGCGCGCGTGGAGGCGGGGCCGTCCTGGGTGCTGATGCGCAGCCAGTGCTCGCGCGCCCGTGCGTAGGCCAGGCCGAAATCCTCCCAGCCGTCGAAGCTGTCCTGCGCGCGCTGGGCGTTGAGGAACAGCACGGGCCACGCCTG
>Ga0307406_10002484_pt1 | contig 10053 bp, 7 predicted proteins | sample 322Cmetagenome_3_FD_203706 | JGI IMG/M metagenome (GOLD analysis project Ga0307406, IMG submission 203706) | Maize rhizosphere microbial communities from greenhouse at UC Davis, California, United States - 322HYB-C-2 | ecosystem: Host-associated > Plants > Roots > Rhizosphere > Soil | place... | reverse complement strand
CTGCCGCGCGGATTGCGTCGGCGATGGCGAATTGACTTGTCTTTTACCGTTTAAGCGGGGGACGAAGGTCACATTCGACAGTTCGGGCGGGAGAGAGCGCCCGGACGGTCATTGCCAAGCACGCGGCGCACCAGGAGCGTGGCAAGAATATCAAAGTCGTTCATGTCTCATTCCTTTCTTCTGCGTCGTGCTTGCTTCGGGCCCCGGGCATGCCGGGACCGGCGGTTTCCGTTTCGTATAATCTACCTTATTTGTAGAGAATACATAACGAACTGTCGGAAACATATTCCGAAACGTGTCAAAATGTCGGCGATTAGGAAAATATCATTCCGCCAAAGCCGAATTCACGAGAAGACCATTAGCAGGTCTTTGTGCACTTGGTATGACGATAGGGAACTCTCCATCGCTCGAAGCCAGAGATAGGGACTGCGTCTGATTCCGGCAATGGGGCTTTTGATTAAAAGACGGTAAGCCTCGAAATGACCGAAATGGTTAACGGGGCCAGAGGCCTGTCAACGCCGAAACGTCAGATGGATCGTGCCGCTGGGCGCGGTTTCCGATGTGACCGCATAACCCGCTTCCAGGCCACGCAGATCATCCCAGAGGCGGATGCCGCGACCCAAAAGGATCGGCGTGATCGCGACATGAAGCTGATCGACGAGACCGGCCTTCAGAAAATCGCGCACGACCGTCGGTCCGCCGCCGACGCGCACATCCTTGCCGTTGGCAGCCTTCGTCGCCTGCGCCAGCGCATCGACGGGGTCGGCGCTGACGAAGTGGAACGTCGTGCCGCCTGCCATTTCGATCGAGGGCCGCGTCTTGTGCGAGAGGACGAAGACCGGGCAACCGAATGGCGGCTCATCGCCCCACCATCCGCGCCAGTCCGGATCGTCGGGGAAGTTGTGCAGGCCAAACATGCCTGCGCCCATGATCTCGGCACCGATATTCTCGAAATAGGCGCGCGCGTAGTCATCGTCGAGGCCGGTGGTGCCGCTGCCGCTGGTATCCTTGAACACGCGCTGGCGGAAGGTCCGCGTGGCAGCGTACGCACCCACGAGCCGTGGCCAGTCCTCGCCGAACGGGACTTCTGATGTCTGGTCGGTCGTCGTGGCGAAACCATCCAGCGAGATCATGAGATCGATACGGACTGCCATCGTGCTATCCTCCTCACAGGTAAAATACTAAGGCTGTTGCCTTTGTATCAGATCAAATTACTAAGGCAAGTACCTTTCTAATATTGACCGATGGCCCGACCTGTCATACGAAACGACATGCCCCATCACTCGACCCCGCTCGATCTCGCCTTTCACGCTCTCAGCGATCCCACGCGCCGCGCGGTCGTCTCGCGGCTGGCCGAAGGCGAGGTATCGGTCAGTATCCTGGCCGAGCCGTTCGACATGGCCCTGCCCTCCTTCGTACAGCATTTGAAGGTGCTGGAGGATTGCGGGCTGATTGCCAGCGAGAAGCGCGGCCGCAGCCGCTGGTGCCGCCTGGTGCAGGCCCGCTTCGACGAGGCGGCTGACTGGATGGCATCCGAGCGCCTGCGCTGGAGCCAGCGGCTGGATCGCCTGGAGACTTATCTCGACAATACGCAAGATGAAGTGGGAGGAGATTGAAGCACATGGCAGATCCGTTTGACAGCTGGTCGCTGGACCGGGAAATCGTGCTGGTGAAGGTCATCAATCATCCCCGCCACAGGGTCTTCGCGGCCTGGATGGACCCCAATGCTTTGGCGCAATGGTATGGTCCTGCAGGACTTGCGATCGAGAGCATCGAGGCCGATATCCGCGAAGGCGGCGTGTGGCGGTTCGACATGGTCGGCATGTTCGAAGGCCGGGAGCAGCGCTTCCCCAACCTCATGCGCTTTCTCGAAATCGTGCCCGACCAGCGGATCGTCATGGACTATGGCACGCCCGACCCCGAGGACCCGGATCGCTTTCGGGTGACGGTGACCTTCGACGAGCAGACCGACGGCAAGACAGTGCTGACCATGCGCCAGCTGCATCCGACCCGCGCGCGGCGTCAGTTCGTCATCGGCTTTGGCGCCGTCGAGTACGGGCTGCAGACGCTGGATGGCCTGGTGGCCTGGCTGGATGGCCAGGCAGGCGGTGCGGCCGAATAAGGCCGCTCACCAGCCTTCGGACAATACCTTCTCAAGCATGTCGGCGAAGAAATCGGCGCTCTCAGCGGCAAGGCAAAGCGGCGGCTTGATCTTCAACACGTTGAGGTGATCGCCTGTCGGCTGCATGATGACGCCGAGCTCGAGCAGGCGCGCGCAGATCGCCGCCGTCTCCTCGGTCGCCGGCTCCAGCGTCGCACGGTCGCGGACGAACTCGACGCCGAGATAAAGCCCCATGCCATGCACCGCGCCGATGAGCGGATGATGATCCATCAGCGCCACCAGCCTGCCCTTCAGCCGATCGCCGATCTCGCGGGCATTCTGCTGCAGCGCCTCGTCGGCCATGATGTCGAGCACGGTGATGCCGACGACGGAGCTGACCGGGCTGCCGCCCGCCGAGGAGAAGAAATAGCCCTCCTTCTCTAGCGAATCGGCGATCGCCCGCGTGGTGATGACAGCGCCGAGCGGGTGGCCGTTGCCCATGCCCTTGGCGACGGTGATGATATCGGGGACAACCCGCTGCTGCTCGAAGCCCCAGAAATGATGGCCGAGCCGGCCATAGCCGACCTGCACCTCATCGGCGATGCAGACGCCGCCACGGGCGCGCACCTGGCCATAGACGGCGGCGAGATAGCCATCCGGCAGCGCGATGCCGCCGGCGTTGCCATAGACCGGTTCGGCGATGAAGCCCGCCAGCCGCTCGCCCCCGCTGTCGATCAGTTCAAGGGCGGCAACAACACTCTGCAGATAGTCGCCGGTCGAATCGGGTCCGCGGAACTCGCCGCGATAGGTGTTGGGCGCGGCGACGGGGTGAACCCAATCGGGTCGCGTCGTCAGCGCCTGAGGATTGTCGGCGATCGAGGTGGAGACGGCATCGCTTGCCACCGACCAGCCGTGATAGGCCTCCAGCAGGCTCAGCATGTTGCGCGCGCCGGTGTGGGCCCAGGCAAGCCGCAGCGCCAGATCATTGGCCTCCGATCCCGAATTGACCAGGAAGACGGTGTCGAGCCCCTCAGGTACAAGTGCTGCCAGCCGTTCGGAGAGATCGGCGACGGCGGCGTAGTGAAAGCGCGAATTGGTGTTCAGCCGCAGCCATTGTTCGCCGACGGCGTCCGCTAGGCGCGGATGGCCGTGGCCGAGAATGGTGACGTTGTTGACCATGTCGAGATAGGCTCGGCCCTCGACATCGAACATGTGCTCCTTCCAGCCGCGCTCGATGCGTGGCGGGGTCTCGTAGTAGTGCTTCTGGGCGGCTGCGAAATGGGCCGTGCGCACGGCGAGGATTTCCGCGTCGACAGGTTTCGGCGCCTCGACGCCCTTGCCCAACAGCGCTGCCGGAGACGGGCAGAGCGCCGACCATGCGAAAACTTCCTGGGGCGTGCAGAAAAGCGGCGGCTCGGCGCCTTTCGGCGTCGAGAGCTGCACCCTGAGGCCGCCAAGCGAGCCCTGCTCGCCGGAGACCGCTCCGAGCGGCCGGCCGGCCTCAAGCTCGGCGCCGTCCTCGACCGATGGGTCGAGACCGTCGAGATGGAGGCTGATATCGGCGCTTTCAAGCACGAGATGGTGGTTCTGCCAGCTGATGCGCCCGGAAAAGGGCGCCGCGATCGTGTTGCCGGCGGCCAGGCAGATATCGGCATGCAGGGCGTAGGTGGCCGACGGTTTGGCGCTCAGCAGGCGGGCGCGCGACAATCTGTATTCGCCGTAGCGGGTGGCGGCGGCATCGGCCTCGGAGGCGGCGCGGGCGAGCAGGCGCCAGTCCATATCGCCCTGCCCCCAATTGCCGGCGGCGAAGTGCTGGCTTTCGACGCCGAGGTCGACATAGAGCATGTTCTGGAGATCGAGATCGGGCAAAAGCGGATGCCAATGCTCGGTCGCCACAGCGGGAAGTTCGATGCCCGCCGTCTTCAGGATGGCCGTTTCCATGAGATCGAACGGAACGGCGATGGCGGTATCGAAGATGCGCTGCTCGAGCACGAGATTGGCGCGAACATATTCGTTTTCGGGATCGATGGAGATCTGCTGCTCGCTGCTCGCCACCAGAATGACGGCGCGGGCGACGACCAGCGGCCACAGCGCCCTGAGCTCCTCTTCCTTCAGCGGATAGACCTCGTGATAGGCTTTGACGGCCGGCAGCACGAAGAAGGGATCGCCATCGGCCTGATGCAGCAGCGAGGCGCAGGTGACGGCGAGATCGCCGACCAGCCAGCCACGGATGATGTCGCCGAAATCGATGACGCCATCGGGGATCAGGCGACCCTTTCCGTCGCGACGGCTGACGACATTATCGCCGGTAACGTCGTGGTGGACGGCCTGCAAACGCAGCGCCGGCGCGAAGGGCTGCACGCGCCGGACAGCGGCGACCATGTTCTTGGCGATGCGGTCGCGCGCGGCGCCATCGGTAATCGCCGACAGGAGCTGGACGGCGACCGGGCCGGCGCGGCGCAAGTCCCATTGCAGATTGCGGTCGAGGCCGGGGTGATCGAAATCTGCGAGAGATTTCGCGAGATTGGCGCAGAGCGCACCCAGCGCCGCCACGGATTGTCTCGGGAGATACGAAGGCTTGGTCAGTCCCTCGCCTTCGAGATATTCCAGCAGGCGGACCTGGTAGGTCTGGTCGCGGACGACGACGGCGACGATGTCCTGGCCATCGGTGGAGGCAACCACCCGAGGCACGCGCGGCGCGCCCTCGATGCCTGCGAGATGACGGATCGCGGCATTCTGCGCCTCAAGCTCGACCGTCTCGTAGATCATGTGGCAGATCTTCAGGACATATGTCTGATCGCCGGTATCGACGCGGTAGTTGCGGTCCTGCTGGCTTCCCAATTCGCTGAGCTGGCCCGATAGACCGTAACGCGACTGCAGGATGTCGCCGGCTTCCTCGGCCGTCACGTCAGGACGCGGAAGCTCGAGACGCTGAGCGAGCGTTTCATCGGTCATGGCATTCCCCCACCGCACGATTCGATCCTGCACAATAAGCAGATAATCGACAGCTTGCTATCGGCAAGCGGGGATCGGGCGTCATCCCTAGGAATTACTGGCCTAGGAATTACTGGCCCAGGAATTACGGGCCAGAGAATTAGCGGACGCCCGATCCGATAGTTCAGCCCATGCGTTCGGACGCGTAGCTGCCCGGGCTTGCCGGGAAGACCACGGTGCGGTTGCCGTTCTGGAAGACGCGGTGGTGGATATGGGCGTGGATGGCGCGGGCGAGAACCTGGCTCTCGACATCGCGGCCAATCGAGACGTAATCATCGGCCGACTGCGCATGGGTGATGCGCGCCGTGTCCTGCTCGATGATCGGACCTTCGTCGAGGTCGGCGGTGACGTAATGCGCCGTGGCGCCGATCAGCTTCACGCCACGCTCATAGGCCTGCTTGTAGGGATTGGCGCCCTTGAAGCTCGGCAAGAAGGAGTGGTGGATATTGATGATGCGGCCGGACATCTTCTTGCACATGGCGTCCGAGAGCACCTGCATATAACGGGCGAGCACGATCAGCTCCGTGCCGGTCGATTCGACGATCTGCATGATCTGCGCTTCGGCCTGAGGCTTGTTTTCCTTGGTCACCTTGATGTGGTGGAAGGGGATATCGTGATTGACCACGACCTTCTGATAATCGAAGTGATTGGAGACGACGCCGACGATATCGATCGGCAGCGCGCCGATCTTCCAGCGGTAGAGCAGGTCGTTCAGGCAGTGGCCGAAACGCGAGACCATCAGCAGCACCTTCATGCGCTGGTCGCCGTCGTGGATTTCTGACGTCATCTCGAACTTCTCGGCGATCGGCTGGAAGCCTTCGCGGATCGCAGACAACGTCGCGCCCTCTTCGGAGATGAAGCTGACGCGGGTGAAGAACATGCCGGTCGAGAGATCGTCGAACTGCGAACTGTCGACGATGTTGCAACCCTTTTCGGCCAGATAGGTCGAAATCGCCGCCACGATGCCGCGTGTCGATTTGCAGGCTACCGTCAGTACATATTGCGTCATGCGTCATATTCCTTGTTTAAGCGTCGGCCTTCTGGCATCGGCTGTCGCGCCTGCTTAGATCAAAGCGACATGGCCGATCAAGCACGACGCTCACGCCGCTGCACCTGGTTTATCGAGAACAGCGGCTGCTTCTTTCGCCGGCCCGTCCCATTGGCCGTCAGCTTACGGCAGTTCCTATTGGAGTCCGTTCACTTTGCGTCGTGGAACCGCGTATCCCCGCCGTGTTGCCCTCGTTGAATTTGAGAAAGCCGACGAGAAGCCAGCCGAGGCCGGCGGTCTTCATCGAGAAGATCGCGGTCGAGCCGATCATCAGGTTCAGGAACATGAAGAGCGACAGGGAATGGCAAAGGCGTTTCTGGTTCGGCGTCTGGCCGGCCGGATAGAAGGAGACGAAGAGCCAGAACATGATCAGGCCGAAGATGGTGGCGCCGTAGGTGATATAGACATAGCCGCTGTCGACGAAGGTGGTCGCCTTGTCGAGCTCAAGCCCCATCGTGGCCGGCAGATCCATGGCGATGATGTTGCGAACCGTGCCGCTGATGCGGCCGACGAAATCGTCGTCATGGGCGTTCGGCTTGAAGGCGTGGATGACGAAGCCGACCATGACGATCCCGGGCATCATCAGGAAGTTGAAAATCTTCGGAATGAAGGGATAGATGACATAGCCCATGGCGCTGACGATGGCGAAGATCAGCATGGTACGGGTGTCGTTGGTCACCAGGATGAGCACGATCGTGGAGACGAAGATCAGGCGATCGAACAGCGTGATGCGATTGGCGAAGCTGACGAGATAGATGACCATGACGCCGCAGAAATTGGCAAGCGACACCTGTTCGAGGAAGATCGAGGAGGAACGGTGGTCGATCAGCCCGAAGGAGAAACGCCCTTCGAAGCCGAGCGCGCCGCGAAACAGGCCGGCGTCGCTATAGGTGGCGGGGGGCACGCCGCGGGTGTTCTGAAAGTACTCGGCCGGATGGACCAGCGCCACATAGGCCGGCGTCGAGATGATTTCGCAAACCAGCACAGCAAGAACCGTGAGGCAGCAGATCTTGAAGGCAAGCCGCAGCGTTCGCTCGTTGCTCCAGCGGCCGAGCACGGTGAAGGCGAAGATGATCAGCACATTGCGCAGATGGTCGATATAGCCGGCCTTGTTGATGACCATCACGTAAACCGTCAGTACGATGGTCGCGAGGAGATAGGCGAGCGGTATGATATCCTCCTCGAATAGGCCTTTCTTCAGAATGTAGCCGAAGCTGTAGGCGAGGATCAGGATTTCGCTCATCACCACGGCGGTGGGCGTCAGCGGCATGATGTTGTGATTGATGAAGGCAAGGATGGCGTTGTAGGTCACGCCAAGCACGCTGACGGCGAGAATGCCGTAGTCGATCGGCTCCTTAACGGTCGTGCCCTTGCTTGCCATAGCCTCAATCCACCAGTGTCTTGCACTTGGCCTTGTCGGCGGGCGGCGCCTTGATCGCGTTTTCGAGCGCCGTCATCTGCTGGCGATCCTTGCCGCCGCGCGGCTGGACGTTCAGCGTCTCGGTGTCCGGCCACCAGTCGCCCGCCACCCAATAGGTCCAGCCGAGCCAGACATCCGGATTTGCCTGCATGTGGTTGAGCACGCGCCCGAGCCCCGCCACGCAGGCCTTTTCCTGCGATACGCCGAACTCGCCAAGGAAGACACGCGTGTTGTTCTTCTTCGCCCAGTCGGTCATTGCAGTCACTGCGTTGAGCGCGCTGTCGTTACCGCTGCATTCGGCGTGCATGCCGGATGAATCCTGATCGAAATACTGGTGCACCTCGTAGGCATAGTTATTGCGGGGATCGCGAACGCCCAACATGACCGTGCCGTTGGCGCCACCAGGCGCATCCGCCTGCCAGGAATGGGCGCCGGTGAAGCGGGTGCCGGGAACGAGGATCAGATTGTTGGCCCCCGTCGCGCGGATCGTGCGGATCGCGGCATTGGCGGCCTTCAGCCAGGCATCGGCGCCGATGTCGTAAGGCTCGTTCATCAGGCCGAAGATCACATCTTCCTGATTGGAGAACTCGATCGCCAGCCGCGCCCAGAATTCCGCGAAAGAGGTGTCGGTAACCGGCGGCGTGCCGATCATCACCTTGTCATAGTGAGCATAATTGTGCGGATCGAGAATGATGGTGAGGTGCTGCTTGCGTAAAAGCTCGACCGTATCCTTCAACCGTTGGAGCTCGGCCTCGTCGAGCGGCTTGCCGAGTTCGGGCTGCAGGCGCTCCCAGAGGAAGGGAAGGCGCACGGTATTGAAGCCTTTCTTGGCGAAATAGGCGATGGTTTCCTGCGAGGGGTAGGCATAGGCCTTGAAGACCTCGCCGCCGCGCTCGCCAAATTCGGCGCCGGAGAGATTGATGCCCTGCAGGCAGGTGCCCTGCGCGCTGGCCCCGCCGGCCTGGAGCAAGATCATTGCCAGGACGGCCGCCGCGAGGCGCCGCCGGGGGGAGGATTTGTCGCTCATTGGTACCGCTTCCGGGTTCGGCTGGTGGTTCGCCTTCATGCTATCGCGGCATCTTAACGGTCCGTTAGCTAAGGATTTCTAAAGTCGAAGGCACGCCGCCAGTATTTTAGAGGCGAGCAACGAGCGCGCGCATGAACCAGTTTGACAGGAACAAGGTTGGCCGGCTGCCACAATGGCGCAGCTATGAGCCGCCGAACACCGAACCCAACCGGACCGGCACGCCCGGCCCGGTGCTGCGCCCGTCCGATTTCGTGCCCGCCAAGCCCGCGCCCGCTTCCCTGATCACAGACGCCGCTCCTCAAGAGCCAGTTCCGCAAAGCCGATCGAAACCGGTGTCGCCGCCGGCCGCGCCGACACCTGAGCGGGAACAGTCCGCTGAACCTGGTTTCGACGCTTTGTCTCCATCGGCGACCACCATCGCACGCGAGGCGGCGCCTGCGCCCCTTACGACGCCAGTGACGGCGCCCGTCGCTGCACCCGTGCCCGCCCCCGCGCCGGAGCCGGGCGGACCGCTGCTCGACACGCGCTCGGCGATCCAGGCGATCTGGAGCAAGCGGCTGCTGATTCTTGGTCTTTCCGCGCTCGGCGCGGTCGCCGGCGCAGTCGTGCTGCCGCTCTCGACGCAGAAATTCACGGCCAGCACGACGCTCTACTTCGACCCGCGCCAGATCGGCCTCAACGATCCCAGCACCCAGGCCTCGGGCCCCTCGCCCGAGATGATCTCGGCGATGATCGACAGCCAGGTGCAGATCCTGAGCTCCGGCAATGTCATGCGCCGCGTCGCCGATGCGATGAAGCTCGACCAGGATCCTGAATTCAACGCCGGCCGGGCCGATAGCGCCGCCGTCGTCAGCGCGCTGCAGAAGGCGCTCGTCATCACCCGCCAGAGCGCCACCTATGTGGTGTCCATGGATGTCACCACAAAGAATGCCGAGAAATCGGCGCGGCTGGCCAACCAGGTCGTGGCGTCCTTCCTGCAGGAGGAAGACGGCGCCAGCACCGGCCTCTACGAGGATACCTCGACCACGCTCGACAACCGCCTGACCGACCTTCGCCGAAAGGTGCAGGAGGCCGAGCAGGCAGTGGAAACCTACCGCGCCGACAACGACATGGCCTCGACGCAGAACGGACTGATCTCCGACCAGCGCCTGGCCTCGCTCAACACGCTGCTGGTGACCGCGCAGGACAAGACGATCCAGGCCAAGGCGCGCGCGGATGCCGCCGCCAACCTGCGCTTCGAGGACGTGGTCGGCGGCACCTCGCAGGGCGGCGGCGTATCGACCGCGCTTGCCACGCTGCGCCAGCAATACTCGACACAGGCCGCCATGGTGAGCAGCCTCGAAAGCCAGATGGGCACGCGCCATCCGCGCCTGCAGGCGGCGCGCTCTTCGCTGACCAGCATCTCCGACCAGATCCGCAGCGAATTGCAGCGGCTGGCAAGCACGGCGCAGGGCGAATACCAG
>Ga0307406_10002483_pt1 | contig 10055 bp, 9 predicted proteins | sample 322Cmetagenome_3_FD_203706 | JGI IMG/M metagenome (GOLD analysis project Ga0307406, IMG submission 203706) | Maize rhizosphere microbial communities from greenhouse at UC Davis, California, United States - 322HYB-C-2 | ecosystem: Host-associated > Plants > Roots > Rhizosphere > Soil | place... | reverse complement strand
CTCGCGGAGGCGGCGTGACGGTCGCGGGCGGAGGCGGCCGATGAACGACCTGGCGATCGCGCTCGCTTCGCTCGGCGGCGTCGTGCTGGCCGGCGTGATCGCGCACGGCGCCTGGTCGGCGCGCAACGCCGGTCCGAAGCGGGCCAGCCAGCCTTCGCCGCGCGAGGAGCCGCGCGAACCGGTGCTCGCCGAGCCGACCCTCGTCGACGACCCGGCACCCGCCGGCCCCGACCTGCCGGCGCTGCGTCCGACGCGGAAGCTCGCCGCGCGCCTCGACGCGCTGATCGATGCGCTGGCGACCCTGTCGCTCGAGGCGCCGGTCAGCGGCGAGATGGTGCAGCCGCACCTGCCGGCGACGCGGCGGGTCGGCAGCAAGGTCTTCATGATCGAAGGACTGGACGTCGAGAGCGGCGAGTGGGAAACGCCGGCCCTCGGCGGCCGCTACAGCGAGTTCCAGGCCGGCGTGCAGCTCGCGAACCGGACCGGCGCACTGAACGAGATCGAGTATTCCGAATTCGTCCAGCGCGTCCAGGCGTTCGCCGAAGGCACTTCGGCGCTGCCCGACATTCCCGACATGCTCGAGGCGATGGCGCGCGCGAAGGAGCTCGATGCGTTCGCGGGCCAGCACGATGCGCAGCTCGCGGTCAACCTGCGGGCGCGCGCGGCGGCGTGGAGCGTCGGCTACATCCAGGAGCATGCGCGCCGGCACGGTTTCGTACCCGGCCTGGTGGCGGGCCGCCTGGTCTATCCGGCCGCGGACGAGGGCGGGCCGCCGGTCCTGACCCTGACCTTCGATGCGCAGGCGGCGCTGTCCGACGAGCCCGATGTGGCCGCGGTCCGTGTCGTCACGCTGAGCTTCGATGTGCCGCAGACCGACCGCACGGCCGAGCCGTTCGCAGCCTGGCAGGCCTCGGCGCAGGCGCTCGCGCTCGGCATGGATGCCGATGTCGTCGACGACAACGGACGCCCGCTCGATGCCGACGGCTTCGCGGCGATCGGCGCCCAGCTCGGCCAGCTCTACGACGCGCTCGCGGCGCGCGACCTCGCGGCCGGTTCGGCGGCGGCGCGGCGCCTGTTCAGTTGAGCGGCGTGCGGCGCGGCGTGGCGGGGCAGGTTCGGTGAAGCCTTCTCCCGCGGCCCGCAGCGTGGGGCCGGCGGAGCGCGCCGCGGCGTTGCGCGCCGAGCTGCATCGGCATGCCGAGGCGTACTACGTCCATGACGAGCCGCAGATCCCGGACGCCGAGTACGACAAGCTGTTCCAGGAGCTGCAGGCGATCGAGGCCGCGCATCCGGACCTGTTGACCCCCGACTCGCCGACCCAGCGCGTGATCGGCAAGGTGCTGCCCGGCTTCCAGCCGGTGCGCCACACGGTGCCGATGCTCAGCATCCGCACCGAGACCGACACGCAGGCGAGCGGCGCGGCGACCTTCGATGCCCGCGTGCGCCGGGAGCTGCAGCTGGGCGACGAGGACGCGCCGGTCGAGTACGCCGCCGAGCTGAAGTTCGACGGCCTCGCGATCAACCTGCGCTACGAGGCCGGCGTGCTGGTGCAGGCGGCGACACGCGGCGATGGCGAGACCGGGGAGGACGTCACGCAGAACGTGCGCACGATGCGTCAGGTGCCGCTGCGCCTGCACTGGCCGCCGCGCACCGGTGCCTCGTCAGCCGATCGCGGCAGCGCGAAGGCGAAGGCGCGTCCTCGCGAAGAAGGCGATGCCGCAGTGCCGCCCGCCGTCCTCGAGGTGCGCGGCGAGGTCTACATCCGGCGTGACGAGTTCGAGGCGCTCAATGAGCGCCAGCGCGCGCTGATCGCAGCCGGCGCGAAGAACGAGAAGACGTTCGTGAATCCGCGCAATGCCGCGGCCGGCGCGATCCGCCAGCTCGACCCGGCGATCGCGGCGCGCCGGCCGCTCAGCTTCTTCGCATACGGCCTCGGCGACGTGCAGGGCTGGGAGATCCCGCCGACGCAGAGCGCGCTGCTCGACGCGATCGCCGGCATGGGGTTGCCGGTCTCGCCGGAGCGTGCCGTCGTCGAAGGAGCGGACGGGCTCGCCGAATTTCACGCCCGAGTCGGTGCGAAGCGCGACAGCTTTGCGTTCGACATCGACGGCGTTGTCTACAAGGTCAATGCGCGCGCGCTGCAGCAGCGCCTCGGCTTCGTCTCGCGCGAGCCGCGCTGGGCGGTCGCCCACAAGTACCCGGCGCAGGAGCAGCTCACGAAGGTGCGCGACATCGACGTGCAGGTCGGCCGCACCGGCAAGCTGACGCCGGTCGCGAAGCTCGAGCCGGTGTTCGTCGGCGGCACGACGGTCAGCAACGCGACGCTGCACAACGACGAGGAAGTGCGCCGCAAGGACGTGCGGATCGGCGACACCGTGATCGTGCGACGCGCGGGCGACGTGATCCCGGAGGTGGTCGGGATCGTCCTCGAGCGCCGGCCGGCCGAGGCGTCGGCGCCGTTCGACCTGTATGCGCGCCTTTCGGGCAAGTGTCCGATCTGCGCCAGCGCGATCACGCGCGAGGAAGGCGAGGTCGACTGGCGCTGCTCGGGCGGCCTGTTCTGCCCGGCCCAGCGCAAGCAGGCGATCCTGCACTTCGCGCAGCGCCGCGCGCTCGACATCGAGGGGCTCGGCGAACGACTCGTCGACCAGCTCGTCGACTCGGGCACCGTGCGCACGTTGCCCGACTTCTACAAGCTCGACCTCGCGCAGCTGATCGCCCTCGAACGCTACGGCGAGAAGAGCGCCGCGAACCTGCTCGAGCGTCTCGAGCGCAGCAAGCGGACGACGCTGGCGCGCTTCCTGTATGGGCTCGGCATCCGCCATGTCGGCGAAACCACCGCGAAGGATCTGGCGCAGCACTTCGGCGCGCTCGACCGGCTGATGGATGCACCGCTCGACGCGCTGCTCGAAGTTCCCGACGTCGGCCCGATCGTCGCGCAGAGCGTGCGCACCTTCTTCGACCAGCCGCACAACCGCGAGGTCGTCGAGCAGCTGCGCGGCGTCGGCGTGACGTGGCCGGAAGAGCCGGGTGCCGCGGTCGCGAAGCCGGCCGCCGGGCCGCTCGCCGGCAAGACGTTCGTGCTGACCGGCACCTTGCCGGTGCTGACGCGCGACGAGGCGAAGGCAATGATCGAGTCGGCCGGCGCCAAGGTCAGCGGCTCGGTATCGAAGAAGACCGACTACGTCGTCGCGGGGAGCGAGGCGGGCAGCAAGCTCGCGAAGGCGCAGGAGCTCGGCACGACGGTCCTCGACGAGGCCGGGCTGCTGGAGCTGCTGGCCAAGGCCGAACCGAGCGCGTGAGCCGATGTCGACGACACCTGCGGAGAGTGATCGGAATGACCCAAGAGGCGGCACGCCGAGCTGGATCGCTGCGCTGCACGCGCGCGCGAACCAGCCGCCGCAGCGGCCACGCGAGCCGCTCGCGATCGGCGCCAACGGCGTCGCGCTGATCGGCTCGATCGAACCGCAGCTGGCGCGCACGATCGCTGCCGCCGGCCTGCCGATGCATGCGATCGGCGGTGGCTGGCGAATCGCCGAACCGGCTGACGAATCGCTGGCCCGCCTCGCGCGCTGGCTGGACGACAACCGCCTCGGCAGCCGCTGGCGCAACGAGCTGCTCGCCGTCACCGATCTGCGCGGCGAACGGCTGGCGTCGATCGAGCGCGCTGCGGTGCGGCCGCTCGGCATCACCACCCACGCGGTCCACCTCGTCGGCTGGACGCCCGACGGCGCGCTCTGGGTGCAGCAGCGCGCGCACGACAAGTCGACCGATCCGGGCCTCTGGGACACGACGATGGGCGGCCTGGTGACGGCCGGCGAGTCGATCGCCGCGACCCTGGCGCGCGAGACCGAGGAAGAGGCCGGCCTCGCCGTCGATGCGCTCGAGGCGGTGACGCCGGCCGGCCGCATCACGATCCGCCGGCCGGTCAGCGACGGCTACATGGTCGAGCACATCGAGATCTTCGAAGCGGTCGTGCCGCACGGCTTCGAACCGGTCAACCGCGATGGCGAGGTCGATCGCTTCGAGGCGCTCGCGCCGGCCGACCTGATCGCGCGGCTGCAGGCCGATGCGTTCACCTTGGAAGCGGCGCTGATCCTGGTCGAGGCGTTGCGCCGCCGCTGTCTGCTCGAGCCGGCCACCGATCTCGATCCGTCCCGGCGCTAGCCCACGATCGCCCCCGGTGCCTGCGCCAAGCCGACGTGACCTGCGCCTCGCCTCGGGGCTGGTGCTGTTCACGTACGTCACGCTGCACCTGATCTGCCACGCGCTCGGGCTGGTGTCGCTCGAGACGGCGGAAGCGGCGCTGCGCGTGACCGTCCTCGTCTGGCACAGCCTGCCCGGCACGGTGCTGCTGTACGGCGCGGCGGCGGTGCACGTCGGCCTCGCGCTGTTCGCGCTCTACGAGCGCCGCACGTTGCGGATGCCGCCGGTGCAGGCGCTCCGCATCGCGCTCGGGCTCCTGATGCCGCTCGCGCTGATCGGCCATTTCGTCGGCACGCGGTATGCGCACGACCGCTTCGGCCTGCCGGCGGAGTACGCGCGCGTCGCGGCCAACATCTGGGCCGCGGGCGGACAGAGCCTCGCGCTCGGGTTGCTGGCGCCGGGCTGGGTGCACGGCTGTCTCGGCCTGCGCTTCGCGTTCGGCAATCGGCGCGGCTGGCAGCAGCTGCGCTTTCCGTTGTTCGGCGCGGCGCTGCTGCTGCCGGTGCTCGCCGCCCTCGGCTTCGTGACGATGGGACGCGAGCTCACGGCGCCCGAGCGCGCGTCGACGTCGGCAGTCGCCCGGCCGACCGAGGCCCAGGGACGCGACCTCGGCGCGATGCGCGACAACGCGCTCGATGCCTACCTCGCCGCGATCGCGCTCGTCGCGGCGCTGCGCATCGTCCGCAGCCTCGACGAGCGTCGGCGCAAGGCGGTGGTGCGCATCCGCTACCCGGACCGCAACGTCGTCGTGCCGCGCGGCTGGACCGTGCTCGAGGCGAGCCGCAGCCACGGCATCGCGCACCAGTCGATGTGCGGCGGCCGGGCGCGCTGCACCACCTGCCGCGTGCGCGTGCTCGACGGCGAGGCGCACTGCCCGCCGCCGCAGGCCGACGAGGCGCGCACGCTCGCGCGCATCGACGCGCCGCGGTCGGAGCGCCTGGCCTGCCAGCTGCGGCCGACCGGCGACATCGCGATCGAGCTGGTGCTGGCGGTGCCGACCTCGCGCTGGCGTGCCGAGCCGGTGCGCCGGCCGACCACCGAGCGCGAGGTCGCGCTGCTGTTCTTCGCGGTCCGCATCCATCCGATCGCGAGCGCCTCCGGCGTGTCGGCGCACGACACGATCTTCGCGCTCGATCGTTTCGACACCCTCCTCGGCGAAGCGATCGACGCATCGCACGGCGTCGTCTGCCAGCGCAGCGGCGACCGCGCGCTCGCACTCTACGGCCTCGGCGGGGACCTGGCCGAAGCGGCCGAGCGGGCCCACGCGACGGCGCGCCGAATCGCCGAGCGCGCGGCCGCGCTCGAGAGCCGCCTCGAGCACGACCTGCGGGTCGACGCGGTGTTCGCGGTCGGCGTGCATGTCGGCAGCGTCGTCGTCGGCACGCTCGGGCCGCGCGGCGCGCGCCGCGTCTCGGCGATCGGTCCGGCCGTCGATGCGGTCGACCGCCTGCAGCACGAGGCGCTGGGGCACCGGGCGCGCTGGATCGTCAGCGGCGCCGCGGCGCGAGCCATCGGCCTCGACGAGACGGCGTTGCACTGGCGCGCCGTCGATCCCGGCCCGGACGGGGAGGGACCTCCGGTGACCTGGGCGGCCGTCAGCGATGCTTCGCCGTTGTCTGCATCAGTCGACAGCGAGCGAAGCCCCGAGCCGATCGCGAAGCCGGAGGCTTGATCGAGGGCGGGTCCCTGCGGGCCGTACCCCTTGTAGCGCCCATCGCCATCCCTTACCCTTGGCCGCAGAGCCCCGCGCTCTGCGGCGCGGCGGCTCGTCGAACGAGGAGACCGACTTGACTTCGAACGAGCCCGATATGACATCCGCCATCCGGACGCTGGCCCTGGTCGGCCAGGCGGCATCGGGCAAGACCAGCCTCGCCGAAGCCCTGCTGTGGAAGGCCGGCGCGATCGGGGCCCCGGGCAGTTTGGAGCGCGGCACCACCGTGGCCGACTTCGACCCGATGGAGCGCCGGGTCCAGCACTCGCTGAATTCGGCGTTGATGCACCTGATGCACGACGACGTTCGCATCCACCTGATCGACACGCCCGGCTATCCCGACTTCCTCGGCCAGTCGATGACCGCGCTCGAGGCGGTCGAGACCGCGGCGATCGTCGTCAACGCGGCGACCGGCATCGAGATGATGAGCGCGCGGATGATGGACTGGGCGCGCGAGCGCGGCCTCGACCGCATGGTCATCGTCAACAAGATCGATGCGCAGGACGTCGATCTCGAGGCGGTGCTCGCCGACATCCAGGCCGCGTTCGGGCGCGAGTGCCTGCCACTGAACCTGCCGGTCGCCGGCGGCACGAAAGTCGTCGACTGCTTCTTCAACGCCAGCGCGCCCGCCGGGCTCGAGCCCGACTTCGGCAGTGTCGACGCGGCGCATCGCGCACTGGTCGAGCAGGTCGTCGAGGTCGATCCGGAATTCGTCGAGCGCTACCTGAACGAGGGCGACGTCGACCCGCGCGAGCTGCACGCGCCGCTCGAGCAGGCGCTGCGCGAGGGCCACCTGATCCCGGTCTGCTTCGTCAGCGCGCGCAACGGCGCCGGCGTCGCCGAGCTGCTCGACGTCATCGTGCGCCTGCTGCCGAATCCGACCGAAGGCAATCCGCCGGCGTTCCTGAAGGGCGAGGGCGAAGGCGCGCAGCCGCTGCGCGCCGAACCCGACCCGTCGCGCCACGTCCTCGCCCACGTCTTCAAGGTCACGCAGGACCCGTACGTCGGCAAGATGGGCATCTTCCGCATCCACCAGGGCACGGTGACGCGCAACAGCCAGCTCTACATCGGCGACGGCCGCAAGCCCTTCAAGGTCGGCCACCTGCTGATGCTGCAGGGCAAGGAGCACGTCGAGGTGGTCAGCGGCGGGCCGGGCGACATCTGCGCGGTCGCGAAGATCGACGAGATGCACTTCGACGCCGTCCTGCACGATGCCGCCGAGGACGATCACATCCACCTGAAGCCGCTCGACTTCCCGGTGCCGGTGCACGGCATCGCGATCGAGCCGAAGCGGCGCGGCGACGAGCAGCGGCTCTGGGACATCGTGCAGAAGCTGGTCGACGAGGACCCCTGCCTGCGCGTCGAGCACGTCGCCGCGACCAACGAGACCGTCGTCTACGGGCTCGGCGAGCTGCACCTGCGGACCTTGCTCGATCGCCTGTCCGAAGTGCATCGCTGCGAGGTCGCGACGCGGCCGCCGCGCATCGCCTACCGCGAGACGATCACCGCGCCGGCCGAAGGCCATCACCGCCACAAGAAGCAGACCGGCGGGGCCGGTCAGTTCGGCGAGGTCTATCTGCGTGTCGAGCCGCTGCCGCGTGGCACCGGCAAGGACGGCGGGTTCGAGTTCATCGACCAGGTCAAGGGCGGCACGATCCCGGGCGTCTACATTCCGGCGGTCGAGAAGGGCGTGCGCCAGGCGATGGCGTCCGGCGTGATCGCCGGTCATGCACTGACCGACGTGCGCGTCACGGTGTACGACGGCAAGCACCACAGCGTCGACAGCAAGGAGATCGCGTTCATCACGGCCGGCCGCAAGGCCTTCATCGACGCGGTGCAGAAGGCGCGGCCGATCGTGCTCGAGCCGATCGTCAACGTCGAGATCACCGCGCCGGAGGCGAACATCGGCGACATCACCGGCGACCTGTCGTCGCGCCGCGGACAGGTCAACGGGACGCGCGCGGCGACGCCGGGCACCTTGTTCGTGCTTGGCCAGGCGCCGCTCGCCGAGCTGTCGAGCTACCAGCTGCGCCTGAATGCGATGACCGGCGGGCAGGGCCGCTACACGCTCGCGCTGAGCCACTACGAGGCTGTGCCGCCGTCGGTGCAGCAGCAACTCGTCTCGCAGCATCGGGCGCCGGAGACCGACTGATCCGACTGCTCGGTCGACCGATCGCACGATCGGGCACAGCGTCGGCGCGTGCCGATTCGACGTGATGCGGCGGGGCGGATCAGCCGCTGCCGCCGCTACCCGACGCGCCGCCAGACGCTCGCCAGCCAGGGTTGCTGGTCGAGCGGCAGTCCGGCCGGGCGGAAGTAGTGCTCGAGCTCGGCGAAGCCGGCCGCTTCGAGATGGCGGCGCCATTGCGCCAGGTCGTGGAACGAGCCGTAGCGTTCGCCCTTCCAGCCTTCCTCGTTCGATCCGCGCGGGTTCGAGCTGAACAGCACGCCGCGCGGCTTCAGCGTCGCATGCAGTTCGCCGAGCACGCGCTGGAGCTCCTGCGCCGGCACGTGGAACAGCGCCGCGTTCGCGTACACGCCGTCGAAGCGCCCGGCCGGCAGGTCGAGCGCGAGGAAGTGCTGGTGCCAGACCTCGCAGCCGGTCGCCGCCCGCGCCATCCGCACGAAGGCTTGCGCGCCGTCCAGGCCGACAGGCCGGTGGCCGAGGGCGACGAAGCGCGCGAGGTCGCGGCCCGGGCCGCAGCCGAAATCGAGGATGTCGAACGGCGGCGTCGCGTCGATGTGGCGCAGCAGCGCGTCGATGTTCTGCCCGACGTCGTGGTCGCGCGTGCCGGCCTCGAATGCCTCGGCGCGATGGTTGTAGTGCGAGAGCGTGGTGCGCTCGATCGTGTCGAGGTCGTTGCGGGTCAATGCCATCGGCAGCACTCTAAGGCCGGCACGGCGGGCCTCCGATCGAGGAATGGCGTGTTGTCCGACACCGGGATTCAAGGCGCCTCCCTACAGTGGGCGCATGGCTTTGATCAGTCTTTCGGATTGGATCGATCGCTACGGCGACGAGCCCGACGACGCCGACGCGGGCGACCTGCCGCCGCTGACGTTCCGGGCCGCGCCGGAAGCGCCGGCGCCGCGGCCCGACTACCGCATCAGCGCGGTGCTGCCGATCGGCTCCGAGATCGCCGACACGCGGACCCGCTTGCTGTAGGGTTCCATGCTGTCGATGTACCGGCCGGATGCACGGCGTCCGGTACGGGTCAGCGCATTCCTGTTCCACAATCGCGCCAGCCCGTCGCGGCCGCTCGCGGCCCGATAGACGAGCGCGAGTCCCGCCGCCACGGACAGCATGCGCGCGAGCGGGGACGGCGACGGGCGGGTCAGCAACCAGATCGCCGCGCCGAATGTCAACCAGTGCTCTGCCGGAAGGCTCGCTCGCGCGTCGTCGAAACGCTTCAGGCGGTCTAGCAACGAGTCGTGCATGGAATGGGTCCTTGTCTTCGCGAAGTGAACGGGCGGACGTGACGCCGCATCGCCACGGCGTCATCCGCCATCCTGGCATCACCTCGATTGGCAAGCGGAGTGCCGGCCTCTGGAGCGTGGTGCTGGCAGCGCTCGTCGCCGGCTGCGCGAGCCGCGAGCCCGCGCCCGAAGTCGTCGAGCTGCGGCCGTCGGAAGCGCGCGCGCTGATCGTGCGGGCGTTGCCGTCCAACACGGCGGATCGCAACGGCTGGGCGGTCGACATCTATGCCGCATTCGCGTCGCTGCGGATCCCGGCGACGGCCGAGAACTTCTGCGCCGCCATTGCGGTTGCCGAACAGGAATCGGGCTTGCGTGTCGATCCGTCCGTGCCCGGTCTCGGCGCCTAGGCGTGGAAGGAGATCGAGCGCCAGGCCGACCGCGCCGGCGTGCCGATGCTCCTGGTGCGCGGCGCGCTCCAGCTCTCGTCGCCGAACGGCAAGAGCTATGCGGAACGCATCGATGCGGCGAAGACCGAGCAGGACCTCAGCCGCGCGTTCGAGGACTTCATCGACATGGTGCCGATGGGAAAGCGCCTGTTCGCCGGCTACAACCCGGTCCACACCGCCGGGCCGATGCAGGTGAGCATCGCCTATGCCGAGAAGCATGCTTCGGCGAAGCCGTACCCGTATCCGATGGACGGCTCGTCGATCCGGCGCGAGATCTT
>Ga0307406_10002482_pt1 | contig 10055 bp, 8 predicted proteins | sample 322Cmetagenome_3_FD_203706 | JGI IMG/M metagenome (GOLD analysis project Ga0307406, IMG submission 203706) | Maize rhizosphere microbial communities from greenhouse at UC Davis, California, United States - 322HYB-C-2 | ecosystem: Host-associated > Plants > Roots > Rhizosphere > Soil | place... | reverse complement strand
AAGGCCTGCAGGGTGTGCTGCAGCAGCGGCAACGAATCGGGGTGCTCGGCGGCGGCGTCGCGCAGCACGTCGTCGAGCCGGATCGAGCTTTCCGGGTCTTCCTCGAAACTCAGGCCGGCCAGCGCGGCGGGGGCGCGGATGATCTGGCCGATCTCGCCCAGGCGCGGGGTCAACAGATCGATATGGCCGTCGCCGGCCTTGAGTTCGGCCAGGCCGGGCACGGCTTCGATCAGGCGCGGATAGAAATCGCTGCGGGTGATCGCGATCGCGGCGACGTGCCGGCAGCCGCACAGCACCGCCATCGCCGCGCCGAAATCGCTGCGGTCGCGGGCGTCGATGGCCGGTTCGGCGACGACCGCCTCGCTGTGGTCGATCACCAGCAACAGGTGGGCGCGTTCGGCGCGATGCCCGGTCATGCGCAGGAAGGCGTCTTCGATGCGGGCGTGGACCTGTTCGGGCGCGGCGCGCAACTGCTGTTCCAGCGCCTCGACCTCGGTCTCCAGGAACACCGGCCGCCCCATCAGCGACCAGCCGCACAAGGCCTGGGCCAAACGCGCGAGCAGGTCGCCCCCGCGGCAGGCACCGAGGTCGAAGTAGACGCTGCTGAGCGCATGCAGACCGTCGAAACCGCCGTCCTGCTGCAACAGCGGCATCACCGCGGCGCGCAACAGCGAGGTCTTGCCGCAACCGCTGGCGCCGGAGACCAGGACGAAGCGGCGTTGGCTGTCGACTTGTTCGCGCAAGGTTGCCAACAATTCGGCGGTCGCTCGGCCGCGGCCGAAGAACACCCCGGCATGGGCCTGGTCGAACGAACGCAGACCCACGTAAGGGCTGCCCTCGGTCCACGCCGCCGCGCGCGGCAGGCCGCTGCGGTAGTCGTCGGGAAAGCTGACCCGCGCAGCCAGGCGATAGCCGCGCTTGCGGATGGTCTCGATGTAGTCGGGTTCGCGGCTGCGGTCGCCGAGTCGGCGCCGCAACTGGGCGATGGTCTTGTGGACCGGGTTGTCGCCGTAGAAGGTGCCGCGCCAGATCTCGATCAGCAGCTGCTCGGCGCTGATGACTTCGCCGGCGCGCTCGGCCAAGGCGACCAGCACTTCCATCATGCGCGGTTCGAGCGCGGTCGTTACGCCTTCGCGGACGATCGACAGACGATCGGGCTGTACCAACAGCGCGCCGATGCGGAACTGCGATACCGAGGCCAGGTTCTTGATCCGGTCGATGCGTTGATGCATCGCAGGGCACGCTCGTGAGATTGGGGCGGTCGATGTGCGGGGCCAAAGGCGCATGAAGGCTTCATGCGTGCCCCGTCATCCGTAACCGCCGCTCGCTGCGAGCCGGCGCAACAGGCGAAAGGCCGCCGGTGTCGTCGCGCCCCATCGCGACGTCAGGCGGGGAGTTCACTGAATCCATGCGCAAGCTAGCAAAATGCCGCGCATCCGTGTGTGCTGTATCACGAATTTCAGTGACGAGGCATCGAATCGGCCCGGTCGGATGCCGGGGTGGCCGCCAAGCAAGCGGTTTTGCGTGGTGCTGGCGCACACGCAGGTCTCGTACCTGGGCGGCAGGCAGGCGCCGGCCGTCGCGACCGATGCCGGGCTCCGCTTCAAGGCGGATGCGGAATAAAAAAAGCCGGCCGGGGGCCACCCCCCTGCGGCCGGCAGACGCTTGCGGCCGAGGGGGATCAGCCGCAGCAATAGCAGACCAGCGGACGGCCCGGGCCGCCGGGGCCGAGTTCGCCGCCGAATTCCGGGCACTCGCTGCGACAAGCGAACGAGTTGCACGACTCCGATTGGGCCGGTGCGGCGCCGTTGCCGGCGATCACCTGGAAGGCGCCGAAGCCCATCGCCGCGGAGAACAGCAGGGCGGCGAGGACGACACGGACACCACGATTGCGCTTCTTCATTACTGAGCTCCTGTCGATGTTCGCCGCGCCCTCTCCCAAGACCGCGGCGGATACGCCGGAGCCCGGCACGATGCCGGTCCGGCCGGGGGACGCGGCCAGGGCCGCGTCGTTGGCGGATGCCTGGGCACACGCCGCAGCGTCGAGTCCCGCGACGCTGCATGGTTCATCTCGACACCGCCGGGGCGGCGACCGCGGCCTGCACGGCGGCGCGCGACGGCGGCGCGGGCCGCACCGCGCGCAGCAGTTCCTGCAAGGTCTGTTTGCTGTTGATCGCGCCGACGTGCTGGTAGCGGACCCGCCCGTCGCGGCCGATCACCAGCAGCGACGGCACCTTGCGCGCGCGGAACAGCGCCGAGGTGCGGCGGTCGTCGTGGGCGATCAAGGGAAAGTCGAGCCCGTGTTCGTCGGCATAACCGCGGGTCTGTTCGGGCGAGGCGAAGGCCACGCCGATCAGTTCGGCGCCGCCGCCGGAAGCGGCCCGCAACTGCGACGCGGCGAGTTTCAGCTGCGGCAGCGAGGCGCGGCAATGCGGGCAGGTGGTGGTGAAGAAAAACACCACCTGGCTGTCGCCGGCCGGCTGGCCGAGCTCGCGCGCGCGGCCGTCCAGCGACTGCAGGGCGACACGCGGCACGTACATGCCGACATAGGGTTGGGTGACGCGATCGACCAGCCATTGCTGATCGTTGCGCAGGCGCCCGACCTGCCAGCCGAGCGCGACGACGAGCGCGGTGGCGACGATCAGCGCGGCCCAGAGCAGGCGCTGACCGGACCGCGAGGCCGATGTTTCGATGTCGGGTGGCGACGACATGGCACGACCCTAACAGCGAGTGTCAATGCCGAACTTGACGAGGCTCACAATGGCGATGCGCGCATGGCGGGAGCGGAGCGACGAGCCGTTCGAGGGTAGGAGCGGCGTAAGCCGCGACCTGCGGCAGGCCGCGAGGGGCCGTCCGCAGACCGGTCGTGCCTGGTGACCGAAAGAAATCCAGAAGGGCGCCGTTCCTACCCAAGCCAAGCAATCGTGACCGTCAGCTCGCGCATTCCTGCGCCCGCAGCGGCGCCGCCGGACGCTGGCGCAAGGCCTGGGCGGTCGCGACGCCGAGCAAGGTCAGCATGCCGCCGATCCAGTGATAGGTCTGCAAGGGCTCGCCCAGGAACAGCACGGCGAACACGGCGGTGAACACCGGGGTCAGGTTCATCAGCACCGAAGTCTTGTCCGCGCCCAGGCGCAGCAGGCCGTGCATCCAGAACCACGGCGCCACGGTCGAGGCCAGCAGACCGGCGTACAGCACCAGCGGCAGGTTCTGCGCGGTCAAGGCCACCGACGGCGCCAGCAGGAAGCCCGGCAGCAACAGCACGCTGCCGCACAGGACCTGCAGGTACAACGACTCGCCGTTCGGGATCGGCAGCGCCCAGCGTTTCACCAGCACGCCGTACAGCGCGTACGAGGACGCCGCCAGCAGCATCATCAGTTCGCCGCGGCCCAGGCCTTGATGCAGCAATCGCGCCGGGTGCCCGCCGCTGAGCAGCCAGCTCAGGCCGGCGAAGGAAATCAGCGCGCCGATCGACATGCCCGGCGAAGGACGCGTCTTCAGCACGACCATGCCGATCACCATCGTCATCGGCGGAATCGCGGCGACGATCAGGCCCATCGACATGGCGCTGACGCTGTGCGCGGCGAAGTAGGCCAGCGACTGGTACATGACCATGCCGAGCGCGGCGAGCACGATCAACTTGCGCCAGTGCGGGCGCACCTGCGCGCGCAGCTTCCACACCCGCGGCAGCATGAAGGGAGTGAGGACGAGCAGGGCGACCAGCCAGCGATAGAACGAAATCGCCGCCGGCTCGATCGCGCCGGCCGACAGCTTGTTGACGATCGTGTTGCCGGCCCAGATCAGCGTGGCCAGGATCGGCAGTAACAAATGCATTGCGGTGTTCCGTACAACGTGGGGCGGCTCATTCTAGAATGTCGGGTAATCGACAGATGTCGATAACCAGACAAGCCGTAGCGAGGCCCGGACAAGATGCGCAACAGCCGCCGCTTCCACTATCCCTACCGCTCGCTGCCGGGCCCCTTGCTGCTGCGTTACGAGGCCCTGGCGGTCGATACCGAGAGCGCCCTGCATCAGCACCCCTGGGGCCAGTTAGCCTTCGTCGAGTCCGGCAGCATGGCCTTCCTGATCGAGGAACAGCCGTTCTTCGCGCCGCCCGGCTACGCGGTGTGGATCCCGCCGAAGATGGACCACAGCTCGCACAACCGGCGCGAGGTGCAGTGCCGCCTGATCAATATCGCCGAGCGCTACACGCCGATGCTGCCGAAAGCGCCGGGCATCGTGCGCCTGCATCCTTTGTTCATCGCCGGGGTCGAGGACTTGTTCGATCGCGGTATCGAAGTGCCCGACACCGCGGCCGACCGGCGTCTGGCGCGGGTCTTGATCGACAAGTTGCTGGCCACGCCGATGCTGTCGCGCTTCGTGCCGCAGAGCGAAGACCGTTTGCTCGGGCCGATCCTCGACGCCTTGCAGCACCATCCCGGCGACAACACCACCCTGGAGCAGTGGGCGCAGCGCGTGCACACCACCGAGCGCACCCTGAGCCGGCGCTGCCGCGACGAACTCGGCATGTCCTTCAGCCAATGGCGCCAGCGCCTGCGTTTCCAACAGTCAATTCCGCTGCTGGAGCAGGGCCGCAGCGTGCAACAGGTGGCGGTGGCGATGGGCTATGCCAGCGCTTCGGCCTTCATCGCGATGTTCCAGCAGTTCAGCGGCACCACGCCGCAGAAGTTCCGGCGTTGAGGGACGAGCCGGCGGGCTTCGAGGGTAGGAGCGGCGCGAGCCGCGGCCGCGCAACGACCGCGCAAGCGCGATTCTCGGTCGCGATTCCTGAGCGAAGGAAATCCAGCAGGACGTCGCTCCTACAAAGGCTACGGCGCGGTCTGCGCCGCCACCTTCTTGCGCACATCCTCCAGCATCGCATCGAGCGCCTTGCGATCGTGGAGCTTGCCGCGCAACACGAAGCTGTCGATGCGCCGGGTCGCGGCGATGTCGCGCAACGGGTCGGCGTCGAGCAGGACGATGTCGGCGGCCTTGCCGGCGGCGAGGCGGCCGTGCAGGCGCTCCTGGCCGAGGAAGCGGGCGCCGTTGATGGTCGCCGCCTGCAGCGCCTGCAACGGGGTCAGGCCGTTGTCGACGAAGCGCTGCAACTCGTCATGCAGGCCGATGCCCGGGTAATTGAAGGAGTTCAGGAAACCCGCATCGGTGCCGGCGAGGATCGCGACCCCGGAGGACTGCAGCAAGGGCAGGATCGCTGCGCTGCGCTCGTAGCGCTGGTGGCGGCGCTCGATCGCCGCAGCGTCGTCCTTGGCCGCGCGTTCGACGCGCCAGGCGTAGGTCGCCTGCAGGCCGGGGCCGATATAGCGCAGATAGGCATCGCCGCGGTGATCGTCGCGATCCAGGTAAGTAGTGACGAAGCTGCCGTTGAGGGTCGGGGTGACCGCGGTGCCGCGTCGGGCCAGGCGCCGATAGGCGGCGCGCGCGGTGTCCTCGTCGAAGCTGGCCTGGATCCGGTTCCAGCCTTCGCGGCTGTCGATCTCGCCGCGCGCTACCATCGCGCCGATCTCGGCTTCCTGCGGCGAGCCGGCTTTGTAAGCGTAGTCGATGTGTTCGATCGAACTGAGCCCGGCCGCGCTGACCGCATCGATGGTGAGGGTGAACGGCACGTGCGCCGAGGTGCGCAGGCCGCGCGCGTGCGCTTGCTTGAGGGCGTCGAGGAACAGCTCCGGCGACAAGGTGTTGTCGGTGATCTTGACGAAATCGACTTTCCAGCCCTGCAGTCGGTCGAGCGCCTTGGAAATCTCCGCGGCATTGCCGACTTCGATGTCGCCGGGCCAGATCGATTCGTAGCCCTCGAGCTTCGGGCCGGAGGTGTAGATCGTCGGGCCGTCGAGGCGGCCGGCGGCGATCGCGTCGCGCCACTCGAACACGCTCGGGCTGAGGTCGCCGGCGGCGTCGCGCACCGCGGCGATGCCGTGGGCCACGTACAACGGCAGCAGGTTCTTGTTCTCTTCGATCAGCTTGTCGCCGCCGCCGAAGTGGACGTGCATGTCCCATAGCGCCGGGATCGCGTACTTACCCTGGGCTTCGACGGTCTGCGCGGCCTGGTAGCGCCGGGCCTTGGCGTCGTCGACGATGGCGACGATGCGACCGCCGCGCACCGCGATGGCCTGGTCGGCGCGGGTCTTGCCCTCGACCACGTCGACCACGTTGGCCTGCCGGATCAACAGGTCGACGCGTTCGGCGGCAGCCGCGGCGGTGGACGAAAGCGCGAGCAGCAAGGCGGCGCACAGGCGGATCGACGGGGGCATGCGGAACTCCGGGAGCGCGGCCGCCGCAGGGGCGGCCAGTAACGGGAAGCGGCAAAGGCGCGCACAAGCCGCATCGGCATTGTGCCCGAGGCCGGCATCGCTCCGGCTTCGCGATCTAGGACCGAGTGCCATTCCGCCAGACCCGGCCATGTCCATAATGACGGCGATCCGCCGCCCGGCGCAGTCACGGAAGCTAGGCCGCTTGCGGCCGCCAATGCCCTGCGGAGGGGCTGCATGAGGAAAGTGAAAAGGCTGGCCACGCCGCCGTCGTTGCGCCGGCCGGAATTGCTGGACTGGGCCCGCGAAATCACCGCGTTCTACAGCCGGCCGGCCGAGGAACGCCAGCGCCAGCGCGCGCCGTTCGAACGCTACGAGCCGTTGTTCCTGGGCAAGGACGTGTTCGCGGCTCTGGACGCGCAGTTCAAGAGTAAATGCGCGTATTGCGAATCCGGCCTGCAGGCGCACGAAAGCCGCATCGATCCGTTCCGCCCGATCCTGGCCGCGGCCGATCCGCGCACGCGCGAGGAAAGCCCCGACCATTACGGTTGGCTGGCGTTCGAATGGCGCAACCTGATGTATGCCTGCAACGAATGCGTCTCGGCCAAGCGCAATCTGTTCCCGGTCGATACGCCGCGCGCCTTGCCGATGACCGCGTGGCGGCAAACGGTGGCGAGCGAGAACGCGTTGTTGATCGACCCCTGCCGCGACGACCCGGCGCGGCATCTGGCGTTCCGGCCCGACGGCCTGCTGGCCGCCAAGACCGACAAGGGCGAGGCGACCATCGCGGTGTTGAACCTCAATCGCCCGCGCCTGGTCGAGGCGCGACGCCAGTGGATCTTCGACCTGCTCGCTACGATCCATCAGGCGATCGACCCGGAGGCCGAAGCGGTCGCCATCGGATTGATCGACGAGTTGGACAACCTCCGGCACAGCGGCGCGATCCGTTCCGCGCTCGACACCGTGGCCAAGGAAACCGCCCGCCGGGCCGGGCTCAAGCCCATCGTCGGCTTCCGTCCGTCGCGCGATATTCCGCGTCTGGCCGGGCACCATGAGGTCTGGGACCGGGTCGCCTACGAATACCTGTCGGGCGCGGACAAAACGCCGATCTCCGAGTCGCTGCGCAGCGCGGCGAGCGAGTACTACGAACTCAGGCCGAGACTGGACGCGTCCCACGTCGAACGTGTGCGCATCTTCAACTTCAAGGGCATCGACACCCTGGAGCTGGAGTTCGCCCATGCGCAGGCCTCCGACAGCAATGCCTCCGGGGTGATGCTGCTCGGCGAGAACGCCGCCGGCAAAAGCACCGTGCTGCAAGCGCTGGCCCTGGCCTTGATGGACGAGCGCCTGCGCAAGGGCTGCCGGGTCGAGGGCGCCGATTTCCTGCCGCGCCAGCGCGAGTCCTGGGAGGTGCTGATCGACCGGCCCTATGTGGAAGTGCTGCTGTCGTCGGGCGACACCCGCCGCATCGAGATCGATTCGCTCGGTCGCATCGAGGACCACACCGAGGCGGCACCGTCGATGGTGCTGGCCTACGGGGCGAGGCGCTTCTTCCGTTCGCAGGATCGCATCCACAAGAACGCGGTCAACCGCAGCCTGTTCGATCCTTTCGCCAAGCTCGAAGACCCCTCGCCGTGGCTGGTCGAGGCGAGCCGGCAGCATTTCAATGCGGTGGCGCGGGCGATGCGCGAGGTGTTCTCGTTGCACGATGACGACGACATCTTCCGCGGCCCGGGCGGCCACGTGATGGTGCGCGCCCATGGCCGGGTGACCCCGGTCGAGCGCATGAGCGACGGCTACCGTTCCCTGTTCGCGATGGCCGTGGACATCATGCGGCGCATGGTCGAGGCCTGGGGCAATCTGGAATACGCACAGGGCATCGTCCTGATCGACGAGATCGACGTGCACCTGCACCCGCGCTGGAAGATCGAGGTGATGTCGGCGCTGCGGCGGGCGATGCCGAAGGTGCAGTTCATCGTCACCGCCCACGACGCACTGTGCCTGCGCGGCATGCGCGACGGCGAAGTGCACGTGCTGTACCGCGACCAGCACGACCGCATCCGCCCGCGCGAAGACCTGCCTAACATCGAGCTGTTGCGCAGCGACCAGTTGCTGACCTCGGACTTCTTCGGCCTGGCCAGCACCGCGCGGCCGCAGACCGATGCGGCCTTGCATCGCTATGCCTATCTGCTCGGCAAGCCCGCGCTGGATGCCGGCGAACAGCGAGAACGCGGCGCGCTGGCGGCGCAACTCGCGGGCCTGCCGCTCGGCGACACGCCGGTCGAGCAACTCGTCGGCGAGGCGACCCAGCGTTACCTCAATGGCCGCCGCCGTCGCGGCGGTGCCGAGCGTGCGGCGATGCGCGAGGACGCGCTGGAGGAAATCGTCGCCCTGTTGAGCGCGGACGCGGCGGCGGGAGCCCACGAATGAGGTTCGTGGATCGCAAGTCGGTGCCGGCGCCGGCCTCGCTGGTCGACCCGGACGGCGCCGGCCGGCGCGAACTCGAGAAAGCCTCGAAGCATTACCTGGACCCGAAGGCCGAGACCTTCGGCTTCAAGGCCTATAAGCGGCCCGACGTCAAAGAGGCGCTGCGCGAGCTGTTCAAGAAGAAGTGCGCGTACTGCGAGTCCTTGCACGAGGCGACTTCGTCGGCGGACATCGAGCATTACCGGCCCAAGGCCGGCGTCGACGGCGAACCCGGCCATCGCGGCTATTGGTGGCTCGCGGCCGACTGGGACAACTTGCTGCGCAGTTGCATCGGCTGCAATCGCGTCGAAGGCCACCGGGTCGCCGAAGCCGGCATGACCGCCGCGCAGCTCGCTGCCCAGAAAGTGCAGAGCGTGGGCAAGGGCAACGCGTTCCCGGTGTCGGCGGTTCGGGCGTTCAAGCCGGGCGACGACTGCGACCGCGAAGACCCCTTGCTGATCGACCCGACCCGGCGCGATCCCGGCCCGCATCTGGCCTGGCATACCGACACCGATCTGTCGCTGCTGAGCCCGAGCTTCCACGGCGCCGTCGCCGATGCCTACGGCGAACACACGATCCGCATCATGGCGCTCAATCGGCAGGCGCTGGTCGAGGCGCGCACCCGCCATCTGCAGCGCTTGAACGATCTGTTGTTCGACATCGCCCAAGCCCTGGACGAGGCCGCGGTCGCGGCGCCCGCGCAGCGCGCCCGTCCCCTGCAGCGGGTCACGCGCAAACGCGCGCAACTGCGGGCGATGGCCGGCGCGGACGAAGAGTTCACGGCGATGACGCGGGCCTTCGTCGCCGCAGCCGAAGGCGAGCTGCTCGCGCGTTATCGCGAGTTACTCGAAGCTAAGGCCGAGCAGGCCGACGCAGTCGGCGCTTAACCGATCCGCGGACAAAGAAAAACCGGCCGAAGCCGGTTTTTCTTTTGCTTGCGGACGCGGACGCCGCGAGAGCACCGCGAGAGTTGGGCTCAGCCCTGTGCGGGCTTGCCCGCCTTCGCATCGGGCTTGGCCGCTGCCGGCTTGGCGCCCGGAGCGACCGGCGCGGGCGCGCCCGCCGCCGAAGCCTGCCAACCGCAACTCTGGCCTTCGTTCTGCTGCTTCAGCCAGGTCTGCAACGGTGCGAAGTATTCGAGCACCGCCGAGGCGTCCATCTTCTCGCCGCCGGTCAGCTCCTTCATGGTCTGCTGCCACGGCTGGCTGGCGCCCTTGCTCAGCATCGCCTGGAACTTCGCGCCGGCGGCCTTGTTGCCGTAGAAGCTGCACTCGTACAGCGGGCCCTTGAATCCGGCCGCGTCGCACAGCGACTTGTAGAACTGGA
>Ga0307406_10002481_pt1 | contig 10059 bp, 3 predicted proteins | sample 322Cmetagenome_3_FD_203706 | JGI IMG/M metagenome (GOLD analysis project Ga0307406, IMG submission 203706) | Maize rhizosphere microbial communities from greenhouse at UC Davis, California, United States - 322HYB-C-2 | ecosystem: Host-associated > Plants > Roots > Rhizosphere > Soil | place... | reverse complement strand
CCGCACCGTCCAGCCACTCGCGCTGCCACACCGCAAAATCGGCGTACTGGATCGCAAGCTCCGGCAACGGCGAAATCTCGCCCGCCTTGTACGTTTCGTAGAGTGTCTCCAACTCGCGGGCCATCACGCCCAGCGACCACCCGTCCGCAATGATGTGGTGCATCGTCACTAAAAGCAGGTGTTCTTCTTCAGCAATTCGCACCAGTTGCGCGCGAAACAGTGGCCCACGACTCAGATCGAACGGCAGTTGAGATTCTTCATTCGCCAGTCGCCGGGCTTCTGCCTCACGCTGCTTCCGACGCAACTGGCTCAGGTCGATGATGTTGAGTTTCAGCGGTTGCGGCGCGTCGATCACCTGCACCGGTTCGCCGTCGATCAATTGAAACGTCGTGCGCAGGCCCTCGTGCCGCCGGATGAGCTCAGTCAAACTTCGCTCCAGCGCGTCAAGATCGAAACGCCCTTTGAAGTAGTAAGTATCGGGGACGTTGTAGATGGGCCGGTTCGGGTCGAGTTGGTCCAACACCCACAGTCGTTGCTGCGCAAACGACATCGGAGCTTTCGACAAGCCTCGCTTGCGTGGTCCAATTACGACACTTGAGGCGTCGATTTGTTCCTTTTGCAGGAGTCGAGCGAGTAGCTCCTGCTTCTTTGGTGAGAGCCCGGCAATCCGCTCTGCAAAACTACTCATTGTCTTGTAAAAATACGCCGACAGTCACTTGCTTATGAAACGCCGAAGGCGTTCGCTAATTTCAGCCCAGGGTTGGAGCGCAGCGACAACCCTGGGATCGATCAATAAGACACGGCGTTGAATCCTGAAAGGGTTAGGCATGTGCGCCGCTAACCCTTTCAGGGTTGTTACGAAACTTGAAACAACTAACCCAGGGTTCTCGCTAACGCTCGAACCCTGGGCTGCAATTAGCCAACGCCTTCGGCGTAATACGCGGCCACCATTCGGCGTATTGCATTGCCAGCCTTCGGCGTAATACGCGGCCACCATTCGGCGTATTGCATTGCCAGCCTTCGGCGTAATACGCGGCCACCATTCGGCGTATTGCATTGCCAGCCTTCGGCGTAATCACGCGGCCACCATTCGGCGTATTGCATTGCCAGCCTTCGGCGTATTGCGTGGCCAACCTTCGGCGGTATCGCGTTAACCGGCGGCCTCTGCGTTGGCCAGCAGGGCGGCTACTTCTTCTTCGGAGATGTTTTCCACGTTCTCCAGCATGCTGAGGATGCGACTCAATTGAGTTTCTTTTACTTGCACTGCATCAAGGTGTTGGGCCAGTCCGGCAATCGTCGGTGATTCGAACAACACACGCAGCGGCAACTCGACGCCGAATCGTTCCCGAATCTGAGTGACAACGCGCGTCGCCATTAGCGAGTGCCCACCGAGATCGAAAAAGTTTGACTCGACGCCGATTTGCGCCACTCCAAGCGTTTCGCGCCAGATCTCAGCCAGCGTCTCTTCAAGTGGGCTTCGTGGCGCAACGAAATTCGCGCTCGCACCATCTTCACTCATCTGCGGCACAGGCAGTTCGGCACGATTCACTTTGCCGTTTGGCGTCAACGGAATCTCTTTGAGCGTCACGAAGATCGACGGGATCATGTACGATGGTATCTTCTCCTTGAGAAACGCATACAACTCAGCAGACGCCGGTTCTACGCCTTCTTCCGGCACGATATACGCGATCAGGCGCGTGCCGCCGGGTAGATCGTCATTGTCTATAACCACCGATTCCGAGATGGCCCAGTATTGGTTGAGCGCCGCCTCGATCTCTCCCAGTTCCACACGGAAGCCACGCACCTTCACCTGATGGTCCATACGTTTGAGGAAGACGATGTTCCCGTCACTCATATAACGCACGAGATCGCCGGTGCGATACAGCCGCGCACCGGGCTCGTTACTGAACGGATGCGGCACAAATCTCTCAGCAGTTAAATCCGGACGCCCCAGGTACTCACGCGCGATCCCATCACCACCGATGTACAGTTCGCCCGTGACTCCTGCCGGCGCCAAATGCCCCTGGCGATCGAGCACCCAAACTTCGGTGTTCGAAAGCGGCCGTCCAATCGGCAGCGCATGCCCCGGCGTTACTTCATTCACTTCATACGTGGTCGTAAACGTCGTGCCCTCAGTTGGACCATAGCCGTTTACGAGATGTTGCGGCTTGCCCCGCTCAACCACGCGCTTCACTGCCTGCGCGTCGCTCGCTTCGCCACCAAATATGAGATAGCGCAACGACGCAAACGCTTCCGGCACGCTTTGCGCCATCTGATTGAAAAGCGCCGTAGTCAAAAACATCACGCTGATTTTCCGCTTTGCAATCTCACGCTTGAGTTCCAGGGGCGACAGCACCGTCTCTTTCGGCAACACAACGAGCGTTGCTCCGTGCAACAACGCGCCCCAGATCTCAAACGTAGCCCCGTCGAACGACACGTTTGACGTCTGCCCCACACGATCGCTGCTCTCAAGCTTCACATACTCCGTATTCCGCACGAGCCGGTTGATCGCGCGATGTGTTACCGCAACTCCCTTCGGCTGGCCCGTCGAACCTGACGTGTACATCACATATGCGAGATCCTCAGCCTGGTTCACATTCTCCGGGTTCTCGCGGCTTACATTCGCAAGCAGTTCTGCGGCATGGTCGAGATAAACAACCTCAGTCGCATCCGTTGCAACCTGCGGTTGGTTACGCTCGGTCAACAGCAAGCGCACATCCGCATCTTCCAGCATGAACTGCAAACGCTGCTTCGGATACGTACCATCCAGCGGCACGTAAGTCCCACCTGCTTTGATAATGCCAAGCACCGCCACGACGAAGTTCACCGAGCGCTCCAGCAAAATGCCGACTCGCACATCCAACCCAACACCATGCTCGCGCAGGTAATGGGCCAACTGGTTCGCTCTTTCGTTCAACTCCCGGTAAGTGATCTGCTCTTTGCCGTGGAGCACAGCAACTGCCTCCGGTTGCTGTAAAACCTGCGTTTCCACGATCTGCTGGAGACACAGGTCGCGCCCATAATCGGTCGTTGTTTGATTCCACTCGCGCAGTTGCTCCCGCTCTGCTTCGGTCAGCATCGGCAACTCCGACAATCGCGCGTCGGGATTTGCAGCAATCGCTTCCAGCAACACCTCGAAGTGTCGCAACATGCGCGCGACGGTCGGTCTTTCAAACAACTCCGTGTCGTATTCAAACCACGCATACAACCCCGTGCTCGTTTCGCTGATAAAGAAACTGAGATCGAATTTCGCGATGTCGTTGGCCGTGTCCATCCAGGTCAACTCGAGACCGCTCAGCTTGAGCTCGCCGCCGTCCTGAAGCGTGAACAACACCTGGAACAGCGGATGACGACTGAGACTGCGCTGGGGTTGTAACTCCTCCACCAACTTCTCAAACGGAACATCCTGATGCTCGTACGCCCTGAGCGTCGTCTCACGCACCTGGTCCAACAACTCGCGAAACGTACCATTACCATTAACTTTGGAACGCAACACGAGGGTGTTCACGAAGAAGCCGATCAAGGCTTCGGTCTCCCTGCGGTTGCGATTCGCGATCGGCGTTCCCACCAGCAGATCCGCCTGACCGCTGTAACGCCACATCAATAAGTCGAACGCCGCCAGCAACGTCATGAACAACGTCGCGTTACGCTCGCGTCCGATCTCTTTCAAACGCGGCAGTATCTCTCCGCTGTATTCAATACCCTCCGCTGCTCCGCGAAAACTCTGCCGCGCCGGTCGCGGATGGTCCATCGGCAACTCCAGCTCCGGCAACTCACCACCCAATGCTTCGCGCCAGTATGCGAGTTGCTTTTCCAACAACTCCCCACGCATCCACTCGCGCTGCCACACCGCAAAATCCGCATACTGAATCGGCAGTTCCGGCAGCGGCGAACTCTCTCCGCTTCTGTACGCCTGATACAGCGTCGCCAGCTCATGGCCCATTCTTATTATCGACCAGCCATCCGAAACGATGTGGTGCATCGTGATCAGCAGCAGGTGCTCTTCTTCCGCGATCCGCACCAGTTTCACGCGAAACAGTGGTCCACGACTCAGATCAAATGGCTTCTGCGTCTCGTCGTCGGCCAGTCGCTGCGCTTCTGTCTGCCGTTCCTGCGGCGGTAAATCACTGAGATCGATTACGTGCAACGACAGTGGCTGCGGCGGCGCGATCACCTGCATTGGTTCGCCGTCGACAGTCTGAAACGTCGTACGCAAACTCTCGTGACGGCGCACAATCTCAGTCAAAGTTCGCTGTAGTGCATCGAGATCGAGCGGGCCTTTGAAGTAGTGCGTGTCAGGCAGGTTGTAGATGGGCCGGTTCGGCTCCAGTTGGTCCATAAACCAGATCCGCTCCTGCGCAAACGAGAGGGGAAACTTGTTTGTATCGCGGGGTTGCGGAATGATGACCGCGCTCGTGAGATCGAGTCCGGCGCTTTTCAGGTAGCGCTCGAGGAGCTGGCGCTTTTCGACAGAAAGTTCCGTAATCTGTTTTGCGATATCGCTCATGGGCGTTGACTCCTGTGGGAGATGTGTGCGCTATGCGCGTTTATCTGCGGCTAATAACGACCTGGTGTCGTCGTCTGAAAGGTGAGCTAATTTTTTTACAATCTCTGAGACACTTGCGACCTGCGCGGCGACGCCTGCGATCGTTGGTGAATCAAACAGCGCACGCAAAGGCAATCTGATCCCGAAAGCTTCACTAATGCGTGTGACTACTCGCGTCGCTAACAACGAGTGTCCACCCAGGTCGAAAAAGTTGGTCTGGATTCCGATCGGTTTGATGTCGAGTACATCAGACCAAATCGCGGCGATCTTTTCTTCTTCGGGCGTGCGCGGTGCGACGAGTTTTTCTTTCAACAACTCACTTTGATCCGGCGCCGGCAGTGCACGTCGATCAACTTTACCGTTGGCCGTGAGTGGTAACTTATCGAGCACAATAAAAAATGTGGGGACAAAATATTCCGGCAGTCGTTCACGCAACCAGCTTCGCAATTCGTTGACGATCGCGCCGGAATCAGCAACGACATAAGCCACTAAACGTTTCTCGCCCGGCACATCATCGCGAACCAGAACCACACTCTCTCGAACCGCCGTATGCTCGTTCAACACCGCTTCGATCTCGCCGAGCTCGATACGGAAGCCACGGATCTTCACCTGCTGGTCCATACGCCCGAGAAAGTCGATATTTCCATCGCTGAGATAACGTACGAGGTCGCCGGTACGATATAGCCGCGCGCCAGGCTCGTTGCTGAACGGATGCGGCACAAATTTTTCCGCCGTCAACTTCGGGTGTTTCAGATACTCACGTGCGAGCCCATCGCCACCGATGAAGAGTTCACCAGGCACGCCAACCGGCAACACGTGGCCGTACTGATCCAACACCCACAGCTCGGTATTCGAAACGGATTGGCCAATCGGAATTGTGCGCGCATCGGCCGGCACCTTTTCAATTTCGTACCAGCTCGAAAGCGTCGTGCCCTCAGTGGGACCGTACAGATGGACGAGGTGCAGTGGTTTTCCACTCTCTAACACTCGACGCACCGCCTGCGCATCGGAGGTGTCGGCGCCGAACGACAAGTAACGCAAAGGAGCAAACGCATCCGGCTCGCTCTGCGCCACTTGATTGAACAAAGCCGTCGGCAAAAACATGACTGTGATTCGTTGCTCCACGATTGCGCGCTTCAATTCCGCCGGTGATAAGACCGTCTCTTTTGGCAGGCGGACCAGGGTGCTGCCGCTGGTGAGCGGGCTCCAGATCTCAAACGTTGCTGCGTCAAAAGCTACGCTCGACACATGACTCATTCGATCACTCTCGTCCAATTGCAAGTAATTCGTATTGCGGACGAGGCGGTTGATGGCGCGATGTGTGACGGCCACGCCTTTGGGCTGTCCGGTCGATCCGGAGGTGTACATCACGTAAGCGAGATCTTCGGCCGTCGCGTTGGCATGCAGGTTCTCGCGACTTTCAGTTTCGAACTGCTTCCACGTCTCATCGAGATAAACGACTTCTTTAGAGTCGCCGGCGTCAGTTTGTCCGGGCGCAGTCAGAAGCAGTTTGACCCCGGAGTCTTCGAGCATGAATTCGAGGCGGGATTTTGGATAAGCACTATCCAACGGCACGTACGATCCGCCCGCTTTCAATATCGCCAGCAGCGCCACAATGAATTCCACCGCCGGCTCCAACAACACTCCGACTTTTTCTTCCAACCCAACGCCGCAACGTCGCAGGTAGTGCGCTAACTGATTCGCACGCTCGTTCAACTCTGCATAAGTAAGCTGGCGCTCTCCGAAAACAAGCGCAGTCGCATCCGGCCGGCGTGCCGCTTGAGCTTCAACCAGATCGTGAACACACGCGTCGCGTTCGTATTCACTTTCACTCTTACTCCACTCGCGCGCTTGTCGTAGCTCTTCTTTAGTCAGCAGCGGCAGATCCGCGAGACGCGCATCGGGATTGGCTGCGATTGCTTCGAGCAACGTTTGAAAATGACCGAGCATGCGCACGATCGTCGCGCGCTCGAATAGATCCGTGTTGTAGACCAATGGACCCGCGAGCCCTTCAGGAACGACCCACAAGTGAAACTCGAGATCGAAGCGTGTCTGGTTGCCGAAATCACGCGGCGAAATCGTCAAACCGCGCGCCGCGGGCTCGTCAGGTGGCGCAGCCTGCAGGTTGAACATCACCTGAAACAGTGGCTGACGACTCTGATCGCGTTCGGGTTGCAACTCCTCGACGAGTTTTTCGAACGGTACTTCCTGATGTTCATATGCACCGAGCGCGACTTCACGCACACGGCGCAGCAACTCGCGAAAACTCGGATTGCCCGACAAGTCTGTGCGCAATACAATGTTGTTGATGAAGAAACCGATGAGGTTTTCGATCTGCGCGTGATTGCGGCCGGCGATCGCGGTGCCGAGCAGGATGTCGTGCTGGCGGGTGTAGCGATGCAGCAACGTGAGAAACGCTGCGAACAAAGTCATGAACAACGTCGCGCCCTCGCTGTGACTCAGATCGTTCAGTTTCCCGGTCAGATTTTGCGTGACATCGAACCACTCGTCGGCGCCGGAGTGAGTGACGCGCAGCGGGCGCGGGTGGTCCGCCGGCAACTCCAGCACCGGGAGCTTGCCGCTCAGTTGTCGTTTCCAGTAAGCGAGTTGCGCCGCGAGCGTGTCACCGGTGATCGACTCACGTTGCCACGCTGCGAAGTCGCCGTATTGAAGCGGGAGTTCCGCGAGTGGCGACGGCTCGTCTACGGAGAAGGCTTCGTAGAGCGTGAGCAATTCGTTCATGAAGATGTCCATCGACCACCCGTCGGTGACGATGTGATGAATGGCAAGGAAGAAGCCGTGTTCGTCTTCAGACGTTTTCAGGAGTGTGGCGCGCAGCAGTGGTCCATCTTCCAGACTGAACGGCCGCACGGTTTCGGCTTCGATGAAATTTTCAACTTCTGCCTCGACCTGGTGATATGCCGTTAGATCGATGACTGGCAGCGCGATGTGCAGCGACGGAAGAACGATCTGAACAGGTGTATCGTGGCGTTCGGTAAAGATCGTGCGCAGTATCTCGTGGCGCCGGACGACCTCGTTCAGGCTTCGTTCCAGGGCTGTGATGTTCAGTTGTCCGCTGAGACGGTAATAGACCGGCAGGTTATAAGCGGCGCTGTCCGGATCGAGTTGATGAAGGAACCATAGACGTTGTTGCGCGAACGAGAGTGGCGCTTCGCGACGGTTGGCGCGCGGCCTGATCGCATGGTCCACCACAGCTTCCGCTCGTCGCGACTTGCGCTTGAGCTGCATCACAAGCGCCGCACGCTCTTCGGGGGAAAGTGATGCGATTCGACTGGAAACGTCAGACATAAAGGAGGACAGGATTTACAGGATTCACTTGGACGAGGTCAGTACCACCTGCGGTAGCGGGTGGGTTTATGCGCATACAAGACTCCACGCTGCACTTATGCTCACGGACCCACCCGCTACCGCAGGTGGTACTGACCTCGTCCAACTGCGAGTAAACATATCGCAGCCTTACGCACCCGCTGCGCCTTCGAGCAATTGTGCGATGCTCTCTTCATCCTGGTCCTGGATCACGCGTTCGGCGATGAGCAACGCAAGCCCACCGATCGTCGGCGACTCGAAGAAACTGCGCAGCGACAACTCCACTCCAAACTCCTTGCGCAAGCGAGACGTCACCATCGTCGCCAGCAGCGAGTGTCCGCCGAGCTCGAAGAAGTTATCGTTCACCCCAACCTGCTCAATCCCAAGCAACTCCTGCCACGTGCTCGCCAGGTCTTCCTCGAGTTCGTTACTAGGAGCGACGTAAGGCTCCAACAGATTCGGTCGCGGATGAAGATCCGCAGCCGTTTCGACATCCTTAACAACCGCGGCAGTCTCTTTATCCGCAAACATCACCCAGCGATCGAGTCGCGCGTGAAGGTCTGAAGTCGACACCAGCACTTGCGAAACTGGACCAAGCGCAAGGGTGCGTTCCAGTGCCTCGCCTCCATCGCCGGGCCTGATGCCTTCCTGCGCCGGATCATCGAAATTCCACGCGTCCCAATTGACACTCAGCCACGTCGCGCTTTGAGTCTGATTGTGCTTGCGGGCAAACGTGTCCATAAAGCAATTCGCAGCGGCGTAAGCGCTGTATGTCATACCGCCCAGGACCGTCGAAAGCGACGACAACAGCAAACAAAACTCAGGCTCGTTGCCTTCGAGAACCTTTTCCAGCACTTGCAGGCCCTTCGCCTTTGTGTGGAACTGGACCGCACAATCATCCGGCGTGAGCTCTCTGATCTCTTTGTCCGTGCTCGCCCCAGCCGCAGCGCCATAAATCACGCCATCGATACGACCGAAACGTTTCACCGTGTCAGCGACCGCCGCTCGCATCTGCTCTTCGTTCGCTACGTCAGCTCGCAGCAACAACACTTCCGCGCCGGCCTGCTCCAGTTCTTTTGGCCAGTTGTCTTGTGCCGCCAGGCCGCTGCGACTGAGTAGCGCGAGTTTCGCCTTGAACGTCCGCGCCAGATGTTCAGCCAACGCACGACCGACCGATCCGAGACCGCCGGTGATGAGATAGACGCCGCCTTCCTTCAGTCGCGACTGTGCTTTCTCGACTCGCAGCGGCTCGAAGGTTTGTACCCAACGATGCCGGCCACGATATGCGACCACGCGATCGGAACTGTTTTCAGTGAGTTCGTGACGAAGTTGTTCGACTAACCTGCCCGGCTCGCCAGAAACAACCACGTCGACGTTGCGGCAGGTTATCTCGCTATGCTCCTGCGGAATAACCTTGCACGCGCCGAGTATCGTCGCTTGCTCCGGACGGAGCGCTTCGCTGCCGGTGACTTCGTGTACGCTGTCAGTCACGACCACTAGCTGCAACGCATTTTTGAAAGACTGTTCTGCGATTGCCTGCGTCAAAAAAATCAGGCTGTACAAACCCGACTCCTGCGCCTTCTCAAAACCGTCGGCAGGATTCAAACTCCAGAAGTGAACAACTTGTGATGGAGTAAGATCGCGCACGGCCAGTTCTTTTAATAGCGCGTCGTATTCTTCCTTCACCTGAGGGTTGATGGTGTAGTCATATTCATCAACGCGTCGTAGCCGTTCGCTTGCGAACACACTGACCACGTTCTCGTCGCGTTGCCTCAATTCCCGGACCAATGCCGAGCCGTTGCCGAGCTCGTCGCAGAAGATCAGCCACGAATGCTTTTCTTTCTCGGTCTTCGTAGGTCGTAACAGATCAAACTGTTTCCACGAAGGTAGATAAAACCAGTCGGCAATGTCGGGTTTTCTAGCGGTCGAACGACGTGTGCGTGTTTCCGGTGCTTTGCTCTCGCCCGGTTCGAGGTAGTAGCGCTGGCGTTCGAAGGGATAAGTCGGCAGTGGAATGCGGCGTCGCTGCTCGTTCGCATAAAAGTGGTCCCAATCGATCTTGCCGCCGGCCAGCCAGAAGCGCGCGAGGCTGGTCAACAAAAACTCGCTGTCAGCGCGGGTCTCGCGTGGACGTGGCAACGAGCTTATGACGACCTGGTTGCCGAGCTGCGCTGCATGTTGTTTGA
>Ga0307406_10002479_pt1 | contig 10063 bp, 5 predicted proteins | sample 322Cmetagenome_3_FD_203706 | JGI IMG/M metagenome (GOLD analysis project Ga0307406, IMG submission 203706) | Maize rhizosphere microbial communities from greenhouse at UC Davis, California, United States - 322HYB-C-2 | ecosystem: Host-associated > Plants > Roots > Rhizosphere > Soil | place... | reverse complement strand
CACGCCCCTCCCGGCGGCGAGATCGCGCAGATCATCCAGCGTGTCCTGCGGCAACACCCGCGACCGCAGCGCGGGCGACACCCACACCGACGCGAACGGGACGCCGATCGCGCGGGCATACAGGACCTGAGGCGTGCCGCTGCCGAGCAGCGGGGCGAGCGTCTCGGAGCCATCGACCCAGCGCGGGGCGCCGCCGATCTGCCACAGCAACGCGCCCGGGGCGACGAGCGCGCCGATCGTCTTGGGGATGAAGCTCGGGTCGAGCAGCGGCCAGCCGAGCGAGACCACGACGTCGTGGGGGATCGGACGCCAGGGCGCGAACCCCCGGAGCTCGACGATCGCGCCGAGTGGGTTGTCCGCCAGGGACCTGGCGAGCGCCTGGTGCGCGGCGTGGAACGCGGTCGCGACCTCGCCGGGCGTCACCGGATTGCCATAGTCGACATCGGACTCCGGCGATCGATGGGCCCACTCGGGATCGAGCAGCAGCGCATCGGCCTCCGCCGACTGCCAGGTCGCGGCCGCGAGCCGGCCGGTGCCCCCCTCGACGTGCGGGCGCGGGGCCTCGATGACCAGCGGGCTCCGCGGGTGCGCCGCCACGGCGAGGGCGATCCAGCCGCGGTTCTCGCGCCCGCCCAGGATCCACGCGCCTCGGCCCAGGCCGACGCCGTCCGGGTACCAGCGCAGGTCGTGATCGAGGGTCCGCGCCAGCGCTCCGATCACGGTGAGGCGGTCGGTCCGGCGCTCGATCAGCGGCTTCGCCACGAGCTGCTCGAGCACCAGGAGCTCGGTCTGCGATGGCGGAGGCGGGGCCGTCGTCGGGGCATGCCACTGGTCGACCCACCCGAACACCGACAGCCCCGCCTGCGCCGCGAGCTGCGGCGCGGCCCGCGTCAGCGCGAGCCACAGATCGTCGGGGTGGATCCGCAGCACCACGCGCGGCGCCGGGAGCTCCCACAGCAGGTTCGCGCTCGGGCCGGGAGGCGCGTCCCAGCTCAGCTCGAGCTCGCCCGGCCACAGCGCCGGCACGTGCACCGCGTCCGGCAGCGCATGCCGGACGTGGAGCACCGGGTGGCCGACGGTCGTCGCGCCATCCGCGCGCAGCTCCACCAGGGCGCGGTGCGCGAGCGCGCGATCGGCCTGGACGAGCGACGGCGGGATCCGCGCATCACCGGCGACATCCGTGCCGCTGAACACGAGCGCAGCGCACTGCAGGCGATCGCAGATCGCGATCGATGCCAGCCCGATCGGGTGCTCCGTCCGGGGCCGCAAGACCTCGAGCACCGGCCCCTTGGCGCCCGGGCACAGCATCGCGGTGTCCCACCCGCGCTGGCTCGAGAGCTGCTCCTGGCCGTCGATCAGCCCCCAGCAGCCGCGCGTCGTGGTGAGCGGCACGATCCGGAGCCGGAGCCGATCGGCGGCGTCGGTCACCGCCGCGCCCGGCGAGCCTCCGGTGGCAAGCCAGGCGTCGATCGCGCGCCACAGCCGCGCGTAGTCCGAGAGCTCGAGCTGCGAGGTCCGCTTGCGCCCCCGCGGGTGCTCGCCGCGGGCGCGGGCCGCCGCGATCAGCGCGATCCCGGTCGGCGATCGCACGAGCCGCGTGCTGGTCGCGATCCGCAGCGGCGCGGCGTCGCGGAGCGGCGGCGACCGCGGGGCGACCTGCTCGAGCCCGTACCCGATCCCGCTGCCGACGACGAACCCGACCAGCGAGACCGCCACCGAGGGGAGCACCACCCGGCCCGCCCGGTTGAGCGTGATCATCTTGACCGCGATCAAGCTCGTGAGGACGTAGCCAAAGCCGAACAGATCGGTCAGCCGGAACAGCGGCCACCAGATCACGAACACCCAGCCCACCAGCAGCTTGAGCGCGAAGCCCAGGGTGAACACCAGCACCAGCTTGCGCGGGCCCTCGAGGTTGCGCCGCCGCAGCATCGGCAACTTCAGCGTCGCCTTGGTGATCGCCACGAGGATCGCCGCCTCGACCACCGTGGTCGCCGCGAGCCGGGGCTCGAACCAGGTCAACGCCAGGAGCGAGGGGACGAGGATCCCGTTGTAGTCCCAGCCGTAGGACAGGTTCAGCCGGGCAGCGATGAACGCGCTCGAGAGCAGGATGATGTAGGCCTTGGGGCTGCCGAGGAAGTCGAGCGCGACGTTCTCGTAGGTCAGCTCGAGGCTCGAGTACGACAGGTTGGTGAACCGGAGCACGACCAGCGCGAGGAACGCCCACGTGATCACGACCGTGCCCCCGACCTGCAAGACCGCGCGCGGCAGCGAGAGCTTCCACGCCATGTTGGCGAGCAGCGGGACGAGCACGAGCCCGATCGACGAGAACTGCTGCTCGATGAGCGGCGCCCCGGTGAGGTCATCGAGCCACGCCACCAGATCGACGAGCAGCCACAGCTCGCAGGCCTGGCGGACCAGGACGCTGACGAGGACGATCAGGAAGAACCGTTCGCGACCGAAGAACGAGCTCCAGCCGCCCGCGCGGCTCCACACATCACTGATGAGCCGACACGCGATGAACGTCAGGGTCGCCTCGACGCAGATCGCGACGCCCGAGGAGGCCTGGATCACGAACACGGACGCCAGGTAGCCGGGCACCACCAGCCCGGCCCACACCCAGCCGAACATCTCGGTCATGAACAGCAGCACGAACACGCCGATCAGGACCGCGACCAAGATCGACTGATCGAGCCCCCGCGACGGAAACAGGGTCAACCCGTGCTCGAACATCCGCGGCGCCCAGTCTATCAGGGGCCAATCGCAGAACGATCTATCGCGCCCGACTCCAGCGCGTCAGTCGGAGCCCGAGCCCGGCCTGCGGAACTCGATGACCTGCCCCATCCGCTCGGCGTCGGAGGCGCCGCGCGACGGCTGCTTGTCGGGGTGCCGGGACGCGGTCAGCACCAGGGCGGTGGGCACGCGCTCGCCGGCGGTGGACTCGCCGATCTCGATCCGCGAGAGCTCGAGGTCGTAGCGCTCGCGCGGCGCGTCCGGGTCGGCCGCGGCCGCGCCAGCCGCGGCCGCGCCAGCCGCGGCCTCGTCGACCACGACGGTCAGCCGCACCGACTTGCCGGCGCCGACGTCGGCGAGCATCTCGCGCGCCGCGGCGACGCTGGTGCGCCCCAGCTCGGCGAGCAGCGCGGCCATGCCGGCGCGCTCCGGCGATTCGATCTTGGCGCGCTCGAGGAACTTCACCATCGCCGCATTACAGTGCTGGATCATCCCCCAGCTCGTCGCGCTGAGCACCCCGATCGGCAGGTACTCCAGCGCCGCGCGGGTGCGATCCTGGTTGTCAGCGAGGGTCGCCGCGTCGTGGCGCGCGGCCTGGACCGCATCGAACAACGCCCCGGAGACCACCGAGCCGGTCGCCTGGGTGTCCGCCGATGTCCACTCGAGCCGCTGCTGGCTGATCGTGATCGCGACGTCGTCGGCGAACGTCTCGAGCAAGCGCAGCTGCTCGGGCGTCACGGCGCGCAGCGACGGAAGGTTTACGACCCAGAGCCCGAGCAACCGGCCAAACGCCGCGATCGGCACCAGCAGCGACTTCTGGCCCAGCTTATCCTGCAGGAACGGACGCGTCGTCCACTCGGGCTTGTGGCTGCCATACGGCAGCCGCCACGGCGCGCGGCGAACGTCGCGGCGCGTCTCGAGCACGTCCTCGCTCGCACAGCCGTACCAGCGCTCGAGCTCGAGGTGCCACGCGCCCGGTGGCAGCGCTGCCCACAGGCAGCTGGTCGCCGGCAGGTAGGTGCGCAGCGCGTCGGCGAACCGATCGAGGATCTCCGCCTCGGTGGCACCCGGTCGAACCGTCGAACCCAGGCGGAGCCGTTGCTTGATGTTGCGGCGCAGATCATCGATCCCGCGCATCGCGTCGCGGCGCTCGAACACCAGCCCGCCGAAGCTGGCGATCACCAGCGCGAGCATCGGCGGGCCGACCTCGAGCGTGATCGACGCGAACCGGAACGCGGCGAAGCCCGCGAGGTACAGCGCCCCCGCGATCCCGACGGTCATCGCGAGCACCACGCCGGCCCCGCGGGGGCGGTGTAGTACGAACACGCCGAGCGCGGCAATCACCACCACCGTCAACAGGCCTACCCACCCGGGGAGGCCGGTCAGCGTGGCGCTGGACATCACCGCGTGGACGGCGTGGGCGTGGATCTCCGCGGGCGACATCGCGCCGACCGGCGTCGGCAGCAACGGCGTGAACCGCTCGCCGCGCAGCCCGATCACGATGACCTGGTCGTAGAACGTCGACTGCGGGAGCTCGCCGAGCGCCACGTGGTGCGCCGGCAGGGTCGGCAACCGATCCGGCCCGCCGATGAAGTTGACTCGCAAGGTCCGAGCGTCGATGTCGCCACCCAGGCGGCCGATCAGATCGCGCGTGATCGATGGCTGCATCGGGTCGCCGAGGTCGATCGCGTCGACGACGCCTGCGCTGCTCAGCGTGAGGCTCGGCTGCGGATAGCCGGCGCTCGATGTCGGCAGGATCAGCCAGCCCGCCGCCACGCCTGCCGCAAGTTGCGGCGGGATCGGCTCGTTGTCGACGACCCGCGGGCCTGGTTCGACCATTGCGATCAGCCTCGCGCCCCCCGCCCGCATCGGCGCGATCAGCTGCTGGTAGCGCACCCACGACCACGGTGGCGGACCCCATGCACCAACAGTCTGTTCATCAATCGCGACAAACATCAGCTTCGCGGCAGGGCGCGGCTCACGTAACGCGTAGTAGCTGCGTTGCGCGATACGATCTATCGCGTCGCCGATCCCGATGACCGAGAGCAGCCAGGCCGCGAACACCGACGAGGCGAGCGTGAGGAGCGCACCACGGACCCGAGGGTTCCGCAGCCACGCGCGCCTCGATCTGTCGACCCGATTAGCCACCCGACCTCGCAGTATACTCGAGGGTGCTATCCCACATATAGAATGCTGCGCAAAACTCGTTTGTTAGTCTGTCACTGCGCACGCAACGAAGCGTAGGATGAAACCCGTGCGGATCAAACAACGGTCTATCTGGGAGCTCCTGACGTTGGCTACGATTGTTTGCGGCTGCGGCAGCGGCAGCGACGATCGCATGGCGATCACCGTCCAAGAAGAGCGTGGCGGTGCCGGCGGGCAGGTTGGGTTCGATCTGCTGGTCACCACGGGCGCGAAGGCGATCCCGTGCGGACACGGCACGCTCGAAGTGACGATGACGGCGTCCACAAATGGTGGCCCGCCCGTCCCGATCGACACCAGCAACATAGTCGTGCAGTGCGCCAAGGGCACCGCCGACGTCGCGATCGTCGTCGACAACAGCGGCTCGGAGCAGGGGAAGGTCCCCACGCTCAAGGCCGGCGCGCAGTACATGGTCGACTCGATCCTGAACGGCGGTGGCAAGGCGTCGCTGACGCGCGTGAGCACCAACAGCGCGATCAAGCAAGGCCTCACCGACGACGCCTCCTCGCTCGCGGCCGCGGTCGAGGACCAGTACGTCAACGACGGCTGGACGTCGATCTGGGATGGCATTCGGATGGGCAACGAGACGCTCGGTGGCAACATCGAGCCGCTCAACGTCAAGACCGACGTCAAGCGCTTCTGCGAGTCCAGCCGGAAGCGCGGCGTCGTCGCGTTCACCGACGGCTTCGACAACAACTCGTCGGACGAGAAGGCGCCGGTCATCGACACGACGATGTACCCCGGCGACGGCATCAACACGACCCCCGCCGATCTCGCGAAGCTCAAGGTCGATCACGTCACCACGCCGATCTACGCGGTCGGCGTCGGGCACCAGATCGACCAGGCCAACCTCGCGATGATCGCCGCGTCGACCGGCGGTACGTATCGCCAGATCGACGACCCGTCCGAGATCCCGGCGGCGTTCGCCGATATCTCGGAGTACTTCAATTCGACGTACCAGGTCTGCGCCGACCTGCCCGAGCCCACGTGTGGCGACGTGACGATCGTCCTGACCTGGACCTGGACCGGGGAGGACGGCACGGTCCTGAGCGGCACCAAGACCTCGTCGGTGAACGTCCCGTGTGACCCCAAGCCCTGCACCGGCCGCGAAGCGACGGTCGTGCTCACCATGTCGGATCCGGGCATCCCCCGCGCGACCGCCGGTCGGCTCGCGGCGAACGCGGTCAACTATGTGGCGCCGCGGTCGTCGCCCAAGGTGCTGGTGGTGCTCGATGACGGGCACCACGGAGAGGACGTCGGCGACGCGGCCTACGTCCGCGACCTCCTCGGGGAGCGCGGCTACAACGTCACCCTGATCAACGAGCGGAGCGGAGGCCTGTTGCCGGCGGACATCGCCGGATACGACGTGGTGTGGTTCAGCAACCCGGGCTATCCGTGGGACGACATCCGCTCGGTGGATACGCTCAAGGCGTTCCTCGCGTCCGGCGGCGGTGTCGTCGCGCAGGGCGACGACATCACGCAGTCGATGGGCAACAGCTTCAACGTCTCGAGCCTGACCCACCTGACGTTCCAGCACAACGGGACCACGACCTGCGACGTCCCGACCGATAACAACCAGGGCGACTCCTTGTCGGTGAGCTTCTCTCCGGCTCACCCGCTGACCGCGGGGCTCGAGCAGGCGGCGTTCTTGTACGGTAACGACATCGATCAGAGCTCGCCGACGAACACCGGCGAGACCGTGGTGGGTCGCGGGACCTACGACGACGGTAAGAAGTGCACCGCGACGCGCCCCGTCCTCAGCGGGTACCAGCCGTAAGCAGGTGACCTCGCGGCCCCCGCCAGACCAGCCCCGGTCGAGTCACGTGAGCTGATCTGGCATTGGGGACCAGGAAGCTGACCCTCTGGTCGGGCGTCGGCCTCGTGATGTCGAACATGATCGGCACCGGGGTCCTGACCACGGCCGGTTATCTGTCCCCCGAGCTGTCGGCAGCGCACATCCTGCTCGGCTGGGTCGTCGGCGGGGTCGTGGCGCTCGCCGGCGCCGTGGCGTACGCGGCGCTGGCGCGCCAGGTGCCGCGGTCCGGTGGAGAGTATCGCTACCTGTCGAGCCTGCTCCATCCTGCGGCCGGCTACGTCGCAGGATGGGCCTCGTTGCTGGTGGGCTTCACGGTCCCGGTCGCGGTCACCGCGCTGGCCGCCGGCACGTTCGCAGAGACCGTCATCCCCGGGCTCCCGAGCAGGCTGACCGCGGTCGCCGTGATCGTGGCGGTCACCGCCGTGCACGCGGCGAACCTGCGGGCGTCGAAGTGGACCCAGGACGTGCTCGCGGCCGCGATGGTGCTCTTGCTCGTCGGCTTCATCGCCATCGGGCTCACCGTCGGCGACACCACGCTCCCGGCGCGGACCCCCGAGCCGGGCGCCGCCGGGGTGCCGGTCCGGGCCTTCTTCTCGTCCCTGATCCTGATCATGTTCTGCTACAGCGGCTGGAACGCGGCGATCTACGCGTCCGAGGAGTTCGAGGATCCTCGTCGCGACGTGCCGCGCGCGATGCTCGTCGGCTGCGTGCTCGTGACGGTCCTCTATCTGCTGGTCAACGCCGTGCTCGTCATGAACCTGACGCCGTCGGACATGGAGGGCTGGAGCCATGGCGACACCCGGCGGATCACGCTCGCGCATGTCGTGATGGAAGACCTGCTCGGCAGCGGCACCGCGAGGGTGATGTCGCTCCTGATCATCGTGGCGCTGATGTCGGCGATCAGCGCGATGACGGTGATCGGCCCTCGCGTCTATGCGGCCATGGCGCGCGATCGGTTCCTGCCCGCGGTGCTCGCCGCCCGGCAGGGACGCCCTCCCTTCGGCGCGGTGCTGCTGCAGAGCGGGCTGGCGATCGTGCTCGTCTTCGTGTCGGAGTTCCGCGACATGCTCAACAACGTCGGCGCCATCCTCGCCATCGTGTCGGCGGTGACGATGCTGGCGCTGTTCCGGCGCAGCCGCTGGCGCGCGGGCGAGCGCCCGAGCACGCCCGCGCTCGTCGGAGCGCTCGTGTTCGCCAGCATGTCGGTGTCGATGGTGTTCTACGCGATGCAGGCGTCGGAGACCGTCCGGATCGCAGGGCTCGAGATCCCGACGCTGGCGCTCTGGATGGCCGGGATCGTCGCGGTGGCGACGATCCCGTACGTGGTGACCCGCATGGTCCGGCCCGACGCCGGAGCGCCGCGCCGGCGTCGCAGCGACGATCAGGACACCACCGACTGGTCCGCCCGGCGGTCTCGAGCCCGGTGATCGCACGTGCGCGCGCCGACGACATCCCTCTCGATGTGCGGCCGCCCTCGCTGCCCCGCCGCTGATCCACGCCACGCCACCGCGGGTTCGGCTAGTGTTTGGCCATGCGCCACGTGCTGATGACCGGGCTCGCGGGACTCTCGCTCGCCACCGGCGGGCTCGCCGCGGCCGATCCCAAGCCCTCGGACGTCAAGACGTCGAGAACGTGCAAGTACGATCGCGGACCCAAGACGGGCGAGACCCAGTACTTCCCCGACATCACCCCGGTCCCGCTCGGCGCGCCGTGCCGCGACAACGGCGGCAGCTACGGGGTCGTCGTCGCCGACGTGCAGTCCGGCGCTGGCAAGCCCCCCCCGACCTCGCGCACGTGCAAGTACAACGACGGGCCGAAGGCGAAGCAGGTGCAGCACTTTCCAGACGCACCGTCGGTCCCGATCGGTTCGCCGTGCGGGGACGGCGCGGGCAGCTTCGGCGTCGCCGTGGCGGACGCGAAGCAAGGAGCCACGCCCGCGGGCAAGCCCACGCCCGCGGGCAAGCCCACGCCCGCGATCAAGACCTCGCGCACGTGCAAGTACGACCAAGGCGTCAAGATCGGTCACACGCAGTTCTTCGCGAGCGCCACACCGCTCCCGCTCGGCACACCGTGCGCGGACGGCGGGGGCAGCTCGGGCGTCGCGGTCCCCGACAAGGTGTCGGGGCAAGCGACGTCCCGGACCTGCGCGTTCACCACCGGACCGCGCAAGGGCACGTCGCAGTACTTCCCGGACGCCCAGCCGCTCCAGCTCGGCAACTACTGCGAGGATGGCGGGGGCAGCGCGGGCGCGGCCGTCGCCGATAAACCCCAGCCCAAGAAGCCGACCGCGCAGCGCTGACCAGCGGTCCCAGGTCACCGTCTGCGCGCGAGAGAGAAATTCGCAGCGCCGCCCAGCTCGGTTTTACGGCATTGAAATTATTAACATCGCGCGGTCTGGCATCCGGCCCCCGGACGTCGGGCTGATGGCCGAGGTCCTCCGGCGTGCTCGGGCTGGGGCGTCGTGACGTGGGCGCGCGTCCAGATCGATGATCCGACGTCGAGCGCGATGTTGCACAATGAGGCTGCTCCGAGCTCGGAGTAGTATGGTTTTGGGTTGGTATCGTCGTTAGTTGCTGGTCGGGTTGAGGCTCGGTGCATGCATCACACCAAGGCCGGAGTGTGTACCAGTGACCATGGTCGACCCTTGTCAGCATGGCTGTCCCCGGGGTGATCCGCAGCCGCACGGATTCGTCGGGAGCGATCCAAAACAGATCATCACCTCCCGGAGCGTGCTCGTCGTCGACGACGATCCGGATCTCCGCGACATCACGCGCTTCGTGCTCGAGGGCGAGGGGTTCGAGGTCGTGACCGCGGAGGACGGCAGCGAGGCGCTCCAGCGGCTGCACGCGGGCGAGCTGCCAGCCGTCGTGCTGCTCGATCTGATGATGCCGGTGATGAACGGCTACCAGTTCTTGGAGGAGGTCGCCAAGGACCCCTCGCTCAGGGAGCTCCCGATCGTGGTGCTGACGGCGGCCGCGTCTCCGGAGGTCCCCGGGGCGGTGGAGATCGTGCGCAAGCCGATCGAGCTCGGGTCTCTGATCAAGGTCGTCGAGCGTTACGCCCACGGGGCTGGATGACCGGGCGCGCGCGCGACGCTCTCGAGCAGCAGAGAGCGCAGCCATGAGCCAGAGCCACCTCGCCCCACCGCCCGCGCGAGGCCCGCTGCGCTACGTGCTCGGCGAGCTGCTGCGCGACGACACGCACGCCTCGATCTATCGTGCGGTGCGGTGCGCCGACGAGCGGGCGATCCTGCTGAAGGTGCTCGCGCGGGATCACGTGCGGGCGCGGGACCTGGCGCGGCTGACCCGCGACTAC
>Ga0307406_10002475_pt1 | contig 10070 bp, 8 predicted proteins | sample 322Cmetagenome_3_FD_203706 | JGI IMG/M metagenome (GOLD analysis project Ga0307406, IMG submission 203706) | Maize rhizosphere microbial communities from greenhouse at UC Davis, California, United States - 322HYB-C-2 | ecosystem: Host-associated > Plants > Roots > Rhizosphere > Soil | place... | reverse complement strand
GCCGAACAGGCGTTCCTTCAGGATGGGGTCGCGCTCGTTCCATAGCGCGAGGGCGAAGCAGAGGAGCTGCCGCTCGTCCGAGATTCCGGCGAGGCCATCCTCCCCCCAACGATACGCTCGGGAGCGCGCCTGATCGTGGCTGAACGAGTTCCACGCGTCTCCCGAGGCGCTCAAGTCCTCTCGGACCGTGCCCCACTGCCGTTCGCTCAGATAAGGGCCCCACTTCTTCCAGGCGAGCTTCTTTTCCCGAGCCTCCTCGAGGCGGGCATGTTCGGCGTCCATGGGGCAGTCTCCAATCGTTGTGATATGTAGTGCCGGTGACTCACGCCGTCACTTCGACGGTGCACCGTGGCTCGCCTCGAACTCCCGGCGGGTCTCGTCGCCGATGAAGTAGTACTTCTTGCCACCCCACTCGCCGGTCGCAGCGGCGGCGAACTTCGGAAACCGCACGCCGGCCACCGGATCCTGAACCATGTGTTCCTTGAGGTAGTACTCGTTCTCATGGAGCGAGAGGTACGTCTTCACGAAGGAGACGATCCGGTCATCGACCCAATCCGCGATGGCCTTTCTGTCGACGGCATCAAGCGGCCACTGGGCCTGCTGGTGCGAGTCGAACTGCATGAGAGTGGGAAGGATTTCGAGGTTGTAGTTCAGGATCAGGTTGCGGACGTCCTGATCGGTGGCCGCCGAGAACCGCAGCTTGATGCGCGCCAGCTCGGACTGGAAGTCCATGGTGACGGCGCGACTGGACGCGTCGAAGCGCGGAGCCACCTTGGCGCGGTCGCCGAACCGTTTGACCAGCGCCTCGAGTCGAGGCTTCGTCACTTCGGGCAGCGTTTCCAGCTCCTTTTCGAACGCCGCGAGGCGCGTTTGCCGGTCCTTATGCTCGTGCTGCTTCTCTCCCTGTGCCTGCTTGATTTTGGCGTCGAGCGCGGAGAACTCGGCGTCGATGCGATCGAGTAGGGTTGCCACGTCGTCGGGCATTGCTGGCTCTCCGGGACTGGGTTTGGTGTCGCTGGTCGCGGGCCTGGGCTCGGGCCCCGCCGCACGATCAGGTCCGGCTGCGTGCTGGACAATTGGGCCTTCGTGTTACCGGCCAACGATTAGCGGCCCACGGGCGCGAAGCGGTCTCCGGCGTTCGTGGCGCCGCCGCGTTGTCCGCGATCCGGCCGTGCCTAACGGTGGGTCGCGGTGTGCTCGTTAGGTGTCGGCCTGGCCCGTTGCGCGCTGCGGGTCAGTACGAATACGAGACGTACGCCATCCCGTACGTGAAGTTCTGGGTTCGTTGGTACGCCTGTGCCAGCGCTTCCTGCGGATTTCCGTACGCCAGGATGAAGCTCAGGCTGAAGTTCCTGTTGACCTTCCAATCGGCGTAGGCGTCCACCTCGCTCGCGATCTTCTTGGACGTCGCGCCAGGGCCGAACGACTCGGCGTGGTCGCTGCGGAAGAGATAGCCGATCAGCCCCGTGCCTAACGATTCCGTCGGCGTGAAATGGACGCGCGCCTGATGCGACGCCAGGTTCGAGTTGGACAGGAAGTACTCGCCCGCGATCTCGCCCTGCCACCACGTGCCCCAGTCATAGAACCCGGGGAACAGCGGATCGAACGCTTCGCTCTTCGCGGTCGAGGGGTCGTCCCCCTCGAAGAAGGCGTACCGATAGCTGAGTTTGGGCTTCCCCGCCACACTCCCGAATTCGTACGCCGCTTCGGCCATCCAGGCGTTCGACGTCAGCTTGCTGCCGTTTTGCTCGTAGGCGTACTCAGCACCGAGCGAGAGCGCCGGCAGGCGCTTGAATGGCGAAACGTAGGCGCGGAGGTTCAAGACCGACATTCCATCCCGGTTAGGCAGCGAGTCGGACAGCGCGCCGATGTACGTCGCGCCGACCGTGTTGGCTTCGCCCCACGCGAGATCGTAGTTCGCCCCCCACAGCCTCGTTCCCGTTCTGGTCTCCGGCACCTCAGCCCGGTCGAGGTAGAAGGCCTGGAAGGTGTGATGCTTCGGCTTGAAGGTGATCACTTCGGCGAACTCCCAGGCCTTCCGCGCGTTGCTCCAGTAGCCGCCGCGTGAGCCACCCTCGCCGCCACCATCATAGACCAGGAAGCCGCGGCCGATCTGGTATGGCGTCCGGCCGACTTTGACGTCGAGGGCATCGTCGCCGATGCTCAGCGCCTTCCCTGAGCGCCAGCCAATGTAGAGGTCCTCGACCTGGAAGGACGATGCGTCCTCTCCGACGACGGACGGCGGAGCGGCGAACGTGCGTTCGCCAACTACACTCGCTGCGCCATACACCGCGCCGGTGCTGAGGGGGTACACGGCAGAAAGCGCCGGTTTCGCGTAGCTCTCGATCCAGTCATCGCCAAGGTTCCCGGACGGATCGGGGTGCGCCTGCGTGTAGAGGGAATTCCCGAAGCCGAACGCGCCGAGACCGGCGTCGAAGTTGAACTTCCACTGGATCTGTTTCGGCAGTCCCGTGGACCGCGCCGTCGTGTCCTGGCTCTGCGCTGCCGCGGTGCTCCCGAGCAGCAGGGTTGCAACGGCGACCGCGTTCAAGCTTCTCACCGCTCGCAGATGCATCATGGTTGCTCCCGGAGGGCCCTACCACGACACGCGGCCTCGCGATGCGAGGCCGCGCTGCCATCGGTGTCATCAGTTTCAAAACGTCGATGCTATCGCGTTGAACGCGGATTCGCCGTCGCGGCTCACTTGCTGAACGTGTATCCTCGACCGGTCATGCACGTGCCGACGGCCTTCTTGAAGGTGTCGACCTGCTGGTTCGACGCGGCGACGGTCGCGTTGCCGGCCTGCGCCGCGGCCTCCTTCTCGGCTCGCTTCTTCCCTGCGCGTCCACCCACGCCACCGGCGGCGGCGCCGACGGCGGCGCCCTTTCCGGCATCACCGGCTGCCGCGCCGATGAGCGCGCCGGCGGCTGCGCCCTTCGCCGCGCCCTTCACGGCCGCGCCCTGCGTCGCGGTGGCGGTCTGCGCCTGCGCCGCCTTGGCGGCCGAGTCGGCGTTCGGTGCGGCGGCGGTCATCGGATCGAAGCCCGTCTGGTCCTTCGCCCAGGCGTAACACTCGGTTTGATCTTTCGTCTGCTTGTCCGCCGACTGTCCCTTCGCTGGATAGGCCAGCAGGCCGAGCTTCTTGAACTGGTCGGCCACGGCCGCGTCCTGCTGTGGATTGGCCGACGGCGCCGCCGCTGCTGCCGGTTTGGATCCGCTCGCCTGCGCACCGCCAACGCCTGCGACGAGGGCGGTCAACAACAGGGCGATCGGCGTGCTTCGTGTGACGTGCATGACTCCTCCTTTATCTGCTGCTCTTTTGCTTCGGGAACCGGGCCCATCCGGGGACCGCGATCGGCCGCGCCCCTCCGTGACAGTGCCATCGACTCGCTGACAAATGCGCCGATGACGGGATGGGTCCATTGGACCTTGGCAGCATGGTCGGCTGGCCGTGCCCGACCGTTTACACCGCGTTAGGCGGCATCGCCCACCGACGTTAGGCTTCGCAGGAAAACTTGGTCATCAGTCTCGACTGCTAGTCACTTACGGCGATCCGCCTTCCCGCGGGATTGGGGTCCAGCTGCTGTCCGGGTTGAACTGCGTGATGGCCGCCGCGACCTCGGCCGTCTTCGGTCCGAGATTGCGCTGCCATACGAGCCCGTCCTGACTGACCATGAAGGTCATGACTCCGGTCTCGCCGTACTCCGCCGGGTACGCGAGAAGGCTGAACCCTCCGGTCAGCTTGCCGTCGACGACGTACTCGCGTGCACCACCATCGGCTGCGGCCCCCTGAGAGAACAGCATGCGATACACGTAGCCGTGGTAAGGCGCAGCCCCGTTCGGGCCTGCGGGTGTCGTGGACACTTCGGCCGACGCGGCGGCGAGGAATGGCCCTGCCGGGCTCGGGGCCTCGCCGGCTGACACCTGCCAGTAGAGTCCATTCTGGCGACCAGGGTCGCTCCGCAGCACGCGCGCGTAGATGCCTGGCGCGGCGCCGTCATGTCCGACCGCGGCGTATTCCTGCTGCGCGTCGACGAAACCGCGCATCACGTCGATCGTGCGGAGCTCATTGGCGCCGATGCGCCGCGCGAGGAGCTCGTTCACCGCTGCGTCGCCGTCGAACTGCCACCGTCCATTGCGGCGCAGAAGCGGCACCGGCAACGGCCACTCGTCGTCGCCCACCTGCAGCATCGCATCGTCCGGCCCGCCTGCCACGATCTCATGGCGCGCGCGAAAGCGCGCGAGGAAACCTTCCCGGTCACGCCGATCGCGAGCCGTGTCTCCGGATGACATCAGTCCTTCGGTTTCCGGACCGAAGAGTCGTCGCATCGTGACGAGGTCGCGCTTCTCGAGCGCCGCCACCAGGGCCGACACGGCCGAGTCGGGCGTGCTGAACGAGAGCTGATTGGCATCGTCCGTCTCCTGCCTCGCACAGCTCACCGCGAGGAGCATCGAACCCAAGATCGCGAGGCGAGGGACACCAGCGAAGAATCGATACATGCTCTGCCTCCTACGGCCTGCGTGCGCCGCGTGACGGACGCGCGGGCGCTGCGGACGCGCTTGCGTGACCGCGGGCGCTCGCTGCACGATCGAACGATCCGGTTCCCTCGCGGCTCGCGCCGGACAGCGCGTTCTCGCGCGGCGCGCTCGCGGCGGCAGCCTTGGGCTGCGCCCGTTTGACGTCGCCCGCGTCGCGAGTCGCCACCTCGCCCGTGGCCACCTGGCGGTTGGGCGCATCGCGACTGCCCGCTTGGCTTCCCGTTCCGTAGCCGCGGTCGCGCGAGGCGGCGGACGCTACCTCGTTAGGTCGCTGACCTCCGCGTGGCTGCGTCTTCGCGGCCGCGGCGGGTCGTTGTGCGACGGCGGGCTGATTCCGCTGCGGCGTCCCCTTGCGGTCCGCCGTCGTGGCGCGCCGGTCGGAGACGTTAGGCGTTCGATCGTTCGCGCCGGGCTTCCGGTCCGCCGCCCCTCCGGGGCGCGCCCCGGCATACGTCGACTGCCCCTTCCAATTCTGCCCGCGCCCCACGTTCCCCGGTTGTTCCACGCGATTCCCGGCGGTGACGTTGCGCTGGTTGTTGACGCGAATGTTGTTCTGGTTCGAGAAGCGATTGTAATAGTTGTTGTTGTTGATGACGATGTTGGTCGGGCTGTTGTAGCGGTACCGATAGCTCGGCGGCGGTGCGTAGCGGTACGCGGGATGAAACGCCGGTCCGTATACGGGCCGGTAGACGTACGCGGGTGGGTAGAAGGGGCGAGGTCCATAATAGACCGCCGCCGGGCCATAGTGCGGGTAGTAATTGTCGTTGTTGTTGATCGCGGAACCGACCAGCACGCCGACACCGAATGCGAGCAGCCCGCCCACGATCGCGGTGCTGGTGCTCACCGTGTTAGGCTGTGGAGCCGGTGCGGGCGCGGGGGCTGGTGCCGGTGCAGGGGTAGGCGGCGGAGTCGTGTAGATGATCGTCGGATCATACTGCGGCACGTACACCACCTTCGGATCCGCAGGCTTCACTTCGATGACTTCCTTGCCCGCGTCCTTCTTGTGCTCGACCGTCTGCTGCGGCGTCGTCTTGAGGTTGCCGACGTCAGCCGCTTGCGCGCGCAACCGTTGGATGGCATCGAGCACGCCCTTCTGATCCGACGTGAACGCCGCACCGAGCTGCTTCGTCCAGTCGATCTCCTGACACATCATGTCCACGACGGTCGGGAACTGGACCAGCGCACGAACCGCCGAACCGAAACCCGCTTTCTGCGCGGCCGCATCGAGCTGGTCGCCCTTCAAGGTCTGGTTCTCGAGCAGCCAGTTGCCGGCGTCGAGCACTTCCTGTGCGTTCACCGACGCCGCGAGAATCTGTCCGACGAGCTGATCAGGGTAGAGCGCGATGGGTGCGACGAGCTCGTCGATCGCATCCGGATCCCACGACGCCTGAGTGACCGGCATTGCCGTGGTCGCCGGCGCGACGACGGCGTCGCCCGATGACGCTTCCGGTTTCTTCCCTCGGCAGCCGGCAAGGACGATCGCACACGCGACCAGGGTCAGAATCGCTTTCATCGATCCTCCTCTCCAATCGACTCAAAAGAGCGATTGCCGCGGTCTCGCAAAATTGGACTTAGGACCCGCAGGATCGACAATCGACGCCATCGGTCTGCGGTGCTGGCATCCAGAGCGGTGCTGGCATCCAGAACGGAGGGGTCATACGCATGAACGGCTTTCGGGACGCTGGCGTCCCGAGCGGCGGTTCCCCTTTTCATTCGGCTCGTGGTGACAGGGAGCGTCCCGGTAGAGCGCGATGTAAAGCATGCTGCTCATCCCGCTCATGCGGTCGACCCCTGGGTTCTGGATGTGTCGGCAACGCCTAACGCGAGTGCACGGCGCGCGAAGCATCGAATACCACCTGGTCGTACCGCCAAAGCGTCTCGAAAAACGTCCGGGCGCGCTCGCCCACGGTTCCTTTCGACCCGTGAGCGATCTCCGCTATGGTGCGGTGGCCGTCGACGCGCTCGAACAGCCGCTTGTCCTCCGCATCGAGGATCAGTACCAGGTCGCGGTGTTGATGGCTTCTGTTGAGCAGCACGGCCGCGGCGCCTGCCGGCAGCCGCTCCAGGACGAGCTGAGTCCACGGAAGCCGGATCGGCACGTAGCTCAGGCAGCGCTCATCGTCGAAGCTGACGTTCACGGCGCTCGTGCGCACGTCGCTTCGATGGACGACGGCGCTGTGGGCGGTCATCGTACCTCGCCACAGCTCCATCGCGGCGTACTGCTCTCGCGATGGAAGTTCCGAGAGGCGCGTCGCGTGCGGCGTCGTCGCGACGGAGCCGCACTGCGGCAGGTACGGTGCCTGCCAGTGCCAGCGACCTAACGTCAAGCCGCCCCGCGCGATGAAATCGAGCAGCTGCGGCACGCTATACGATCGATCTCGTGGGTTGAGCAGGGCATCGGCCAGGGCGTCACCGTTCTGCGCGTCGCGGGATCCCCGAAGCAACATCGCCAACGGGTGAGTTTGCGGCAGCGCCGAGACTGTCGCGACGAGGTCGTTGATCTCGCGCTCCGACGTCCCGATACCGAGTCGTCGGCAATAGTCCTGGAGCATGTACACGCCGGCCCGGCCGTAGGGCGCATACACCATGAGATAGATCGCGCCGTCGGGCTTCAGCACGGAGCGAAGCGCGCGCAGTCCCGCGTCCGGATCCGTGAGATGGTGGAGCACGCCGGTACACACGATGAGATCGAACTGACGCTCCATCTCGCCGACGCGCTCGACCGGCAGTTGCCGGAGCTCGAGATTCGTTAGGTCGTACTGTTGCTTGAGCTGCTCCGTGTGCTCGATGCTCGTGGCGCTCACGTCGATGCCCATGACGCGCGCAGCGGGCCGGCACACCGCGTATTTCGCGGCCTGCCATGTACCGCATCCGGCGACGAGAATGTCGAGCTCCGCGCGATACGGTTTCCCCGGCCACATCAGGTGATATTCGGCGCGATGCCGCGCCTCCTCCCGCCACTCGTCGCGCGCACGATCGAGATTCGCGACGGGTGGTGGGTAGGGATGCAGCGTGTAGAACTCGGAGACGGAATCCGAGCTTGCATCGAAGGAGGGGCTTACACCCACGTCGACGACGTCGAGCACCGTGGCCTCCTGTGACGCGGGGCGGCCTAACGCGACCGCCCCGGATCATGCCTGTGGCGGTGTTACTTCACTCCGACCCCGCCGCCCGTGGCCATGGCTTCCTGGGTGCTGCGCGCCTTCTCGAGCGCCTGGTCGATGCTGAAGCTGGCCGGCCGCTGCCTCGGCGGGAACTCCCTGAAGGTCTCCAGGAACTGCGCGACTAAGGCCTGTGCAGGCACGAACAGGAACGCACGGTCGGCCTTCCACTTGTCGTAGAACACCGAGCCGTCCTCGTTGGCCCGCTCGAACGGGTCGCTGCGCAGGTTGTGGAGTTGCGGGCCGCGCAGGGCCACCGTCGGTTCGAACCACACGGCCAGGCCGTGCGCACGCTGTTCGACGAACGTCACCTTCCACTGGGCGAAGCGCAACGCAAACAGATCGCCGTCGTCGCTCCAATAGAGGAACCCCTTACGCGGGTTCTCCTTGACTTCACCTTTGAGAAACGGCAGCAGGTTGTAGCCGTCGATGTGGACCTTGAAGGTCTTGTTGCCCGACTTGTAGCCCTTCTTGAGCTTCTCGACTGCATCGGGCTCGCCGGCGGCGGCAGCCAGCGTCGGCAACATGTCGGTGTGCGAGAAGATCTCGTTCGACACGGTGCCCGGCTTGATGACCCCCGGCCAGCGGATCGCGCAGGGCACGCGCCACCCGCCCTCGAAGTTCGTATCCTTCTCGCCACGGAACGGCGTCGTGCCGCCGTCCGGCCAGCTCATCACCTCGGCGCCGTTGTCGGTCGAGTACATCACGATCGTGTTGTCGGCGATCTTCAGCTCGTCGAGCTTGTCGAGCAGCTTGCCGACGTGGCCATCGTGCTCGACCATGCCGTCCGGGTAGGTGCCGAGCCCCGTCTTCCCTTCCGACTCCTTCTTGAGGTGGGTCCAGATGTGCATGCGGGTCGAGTTCCACCAGCAGAAGAAAGGCTTGTCGTCCGTCGCCGCTTTCTCGATGAACTTGAGGCTCGCATCGAGGAATTCCTCGTCGACGGTCTCCATGCGCTTCACCGTTAACGGACCGGTGTTCTCGATCTTCTGTGTGCCGTCGGCGTTCGCCCACGTGTGCAGCACACCGCGCGGTCCGAACTTCTTCTTGAACTCGGCATCCTTCGGATAGTCGGGATTCTCCGGTTCCTGCTCGGCATTCAGGTGGTAGAGGTTGCCGAAGAACTCATCAAATCCGTGCGCCGTCGGCAGGAACTCGTCGCGGTCGCCCAGGTGGTTCTTGCCGAACTGTCCGGTCACGTAGCCCAGCGGCTTCAGGACGTCGGCGATCGTGGGGTCCTCCGGCTGCAGCCCGAGGTTCGCTCCCGGAAGACCGACTTTCGTTAGGCCCGTTCTGATCGGTGACTGACCGGTAATGAAGGCCGCGCGTCCGGCGGTACAGCTCTGCTGGCCGTACCAGTCCGTGAACATGGCGCCTTCCTTGAAGACGCGGTCGATGTTCGGCGTGCGATACCCCATGATCCCATGGTTGTACGCACTGACGTTGAACCAGCCGATGTCATCGCCCCAGATGATGAGAATGTTCGGTTTCTTCTGTTCCTTTGGCGGCATGCGTCCTCCCATTGGTGCCGGCCGCGCCGGACCGGCGCGGCCGTGGTGGTGAAAACCGGCCGTCTACCGCTGAAATGGATAGATGACCTTCCCGTTTAGCGGGGGCCGTCTTTGATCCCCACGGGTTCCAACTGTGCGAAGAGGCTCATGCATCGCGCACTCAACCCTGGGTCGCGGTTGCAAGTCGGTTCGCGAACGATCGTACGCGGAACGCGAGCACGATGAGGATCAACCCGAACAGGACGGCATACGTCGCAATGAGCCAGAGCACCGAGAGCGCTCCCGCACCGGGCCGCGCCACGAGGAACACACCTAACGCGATCGAGATGAGCCCCGACAGAATGAGCCAGAACTCGCCCTCGATCTCCTTGCGCAGCCGAATTCCGGCGACGACCTGGAGCAGCCCCGTGCCCGTTACCCAGATCGCGATGTAGAAGAGAAGACCAAGCGCGGTGATGCTCGGGTCGTAGAACGTGAGCGCTCCGATGGCGATGCCGGCGAGGCCGGTCAGGAGCAGGACGCCCCAGTTCTCGTTCTCGCGGCGGCCGCCAATCGCGCTCACGGTGTTCGCGATCCCATCGACGAGCACGAACGCGCCGAAGAGCAGGGTGAGTGTCACGAGCGAGATCGCCGGTTGCGTGAAGACGAGGATTCCGAAGACGAGCCACGCCAGCCCGCGGAGCAGAATCATCCACCAGTAGCGTGAGAGTATGTTCGCCAGCATTTGCGTTTCCTCTCTGTGGTCCGAGTGAACCGTCGCGGCCCGTCGTCAGGTCGGAAATACTGTGTTCCAGTCCTCCTTCATGTCGGCGAGCACCCAACCGTAGCGCGGTGCCGCGTCGAGCCCCTGGTCCAGCTG
>Ga0307406_10002474_pt1 | contig 10071 bp, 9 predicted proteins | sample 322Cmetagenome_3_FD_203706 | JGI IMG/M metagenome (GOLD analysis project Ga0307406, IMG submission 203706) | Maize rhizosphere microbial communities from greenhouse at UC Davis, California, United States - 322HYB-C-2 | ecosystem: Host-associated > Plants > Roots > Rhizosphere > Soil | place... | reverse complement strand
GCGCGCCGTGGTGGTCACGCCCAATCTCGACGACGCAGCCTTGCTGATCGGCCATGCGATCGACGGCATCGATGCGCTCGACGTTGCGGCCAACGAACTGCTGGCACTCGGCGCGCAGGCCGTGCTGCTCAAGGGCGGCCACCTGCCGGGCGACGAGGTGGTCGACGTGCTGCTGCAGGCGGGCGGCACTCGAAAGCGGCTGGCCTCGCAGCGCATTGCGAGCCGCAACCTGCATGGCACGGGCTGCACGCTGTCGTCCGCCATTGCCGCGCACCTGGCGCTGGGGCTTGCGTTGCCCGAGGCCGTCGAGCGCGCGCGCACCTACATCCTCGGCGCGATGGCGGCCGGTGCGCATGTGAAGACCGGCGCGGGACACGGTCCGCTCAACCACGGTTTTGCGCCAGTGCCGACGCACCGCCTGCCGCCGTCGGCGTAGCCTTGGGCCGGCTGGCCCAGGCCAGCAGGAAGGTCGCGGCCAGTGTCGGCAGTGCCGAGCCGAACTGCGGCGCCCACTTGGCGAGCGCGTGGTAGGCCGCGATGCCCGCAATCCAGATCAGCGCCGCGCCCAGGTCGACCCGGCGCGTGCCCACCGACGAGACCGCCTGGCCCGTGCCCAGCCGCCCCAGGATCACGCCGTAGAGCGGCACGAACACCGAACTCAGCATCAGCAGGAAGGGCTCGAGCGTATGCATCGGCAGCACCAGCGCGAGCGCCGTGCACAGCGCCGCGAGCAGGAGGCCCCAGCGCCGCACGCTCCAGCGCGGCAGCAGGCTGTGGGTGGACACCGAGCCCGAGTACACATCGCCGTAGGCATTGTCGAGCTCGTCGATCAGGATCAGGCCCAGCGCCACCAGCCCGCCCTGCGCGAGCAGCAGGGCGGTGACCAGCCCTGTGCCCGGTTCCGCCACGCTCACCACCATCACGCCGAGCGCATAGCACCAGACGTTGGCCAGTGCGTAGCCGATCCAGGTGCCGCTGAAGGCGCTGCCCAGGCCGCCCGCGCTGCGCTTGCCGTGGCGCGCGTAGTCGGCCACCAGCGGCAGCCACGAGACCGGCATCGCAATCACCAGGTCGAGCGCGCCGAACATGCCCATGCCGCCGTCGCCGGGGCGCGCCCAGAAGGCATCGAGTCCCTTGGCTTGCAGGCGGGTCGCGAACTGCCAGGTCAGCCAGAGCAGCGACAGCACCACCAGCGGCAGGCCGAAGCGGCTCACGAAGCGCCGCACCAGCTTGACCATGGAGCCGGCCAGGAGCGCCAGCAGCACCGCGCCCCAGAGCAGCGTGGTGAGGGCGCCGCCCAGCGGCCCGCCGAGCGCCAGGCCGAAGGCCTGCTGGCCGATCGCCTGCGTGCCCTCGCGCATGATCACGAGTTCGAAGGTGGTCCAGCCCACCAGCTGCACGATGTTGAGCAGCACCGGCAGCCGTGCGAAGGCGCTGCCGTAGGTGGCATGCATCAGCCCGGCGCTCGCCAGGCCGCTCTCGCAGCCGAGCCGCGCGGTCCAGGCCAAGAGGCCCGCGCCGAGCAGCGAGCCCAGCACGATCGCGATGGCCGCGTCGCGCGTGCCCACCGCCGGCACCAGGTAGGCGCCGATCTGCATCACCAGCAGCCCGACGCCCAGGCTGAACCAGAGCGAGGCATGGTCGTGCCAGCCGAACACGCGCTGCGACGCGGGCAAGGGCGTCAGCGCCTCGTTGGCGGAAGAAAATTCGTCGTCGTGTGCCATCCAGTTGCTCCAGTGCAAAAGGTTTGGCAGGTGGGCGAGGCTCCGGCGGTGGAGCCATCGCGCGAGACAACGCGACAGGCCGCCGGACCAGCTTCCCTGCGCGAGGATTACCTCAGTCAGGTTCAAAGGGACTCTCTCAGTCAGCCCCGGAACGGATTCCGGTTCGACACCCCTAGCGGTGGTGCTCCGCGCCGTGGCGCAGAGCGGAAACTATTGTACGAGCCTGCGTGCAAAAGCTTCCAAACCATCGATGACGATCTGGATATGGCGCTCGAAGCTGGTGTCCAGCGGCACGGTGCTGCCATTGTCCCAGCGCACGATGAAGGCGTGGTTGGCCAGCAGCGGCAGGTTGCGCGTGAGCACCGGGTGGTCGAGCGGGCGAATCGTGTGGACGCGCTCGCGCAGTTCCTCGGCCCAGGCCTGGGTGTTGTCCGAGGGCAGGGGGGAGAACTCCATGGTCACGAAGCCGAGCATGGCCGCGATCACGCAGTTGTAGGCCTCCAGCAGCGGCTGCCCCTCGAATCCGGCCTCGACCAGGGCCGCGAGCACGCCTTCCACCAGTTCGATGGGCAGGCTGCCGTTCGACACCAGTTGCGCGCCCAGCAACTGCGCGACGTTGGGGTGGCGGCGCACCGCGGTGCGGCAGCGGCGGAACAGTTGCGCGATCCATTCCTGCCAGGCCTGCTTGCCGGGCGGCGGCGTGACCTCGGCCATCACCATGGCGGCCACTTCGGCCAGCAGCGCTTCGCGCGTGCTCACGTGCCAATGCACCGTGGCCGGATAAACGCCGAGCCGCGCCGCGATCTCCCGCATGCTGAAAGCGCCGAGCCCGAACTCGTCGATGTGTGCCAAAGCGGCTTCGGCGATGCGCCGTTTCGACAGCGCGCCGCCACCGGCGGGGCGGCCGGCGGTCCTGGGTCTGGGTTCGGAGGCGGTTTTCTTCATGGATGCTGCCATTGTGCGGCGAAGAAATTGATTGTATAAACAATATTAATTGAGCATTGATCAATAAATCGCCGCCTTCCATGACCGACGCAGCAATCGACCGAGCCCTTGCACAAGCGCATCAACGCTTCATCGACAGCAACCCCGCGAGCCGGCGCCAGTTCGAGGCACAGGCGCGCTACATGCCGGGCGCCAACAGCCGCTCGGTGCTGTTCTACGCGCCGTTTCCGCTCACCATCGCCAAGGGCGAGGGCGCCGCGCTCTGGGATGCCGACGGCCATCGCTATGCCGATTTCATCGCCGAGTACACGGCCGGCGTCTACGGCCACTCGGCACCCGAGATCCGCGATGCGGTGCTCGAGGCGATGCAGGGCGGCATCAACCTCACGGGCCACAACCTGCTCGAAGGCCGGCTCGCCAGGACCATCTGCGAGCGCTTTCCGCAGATCGAGCAGCTGCGCTTCACCAACTCGGGCACCGAGGCCAACCTGATGGCGCTCACGGCCGCGCTGCACTTCACGGGGCGGCGGAAGATCGTGGTGTTCTCGGGCGGCTACCACGGCGGCGTGCTCGGCTTCGGCGCCAAGCCCTTGCCGACCACCGTGCCCTTCGACTTCCTGGTGCTGCCGTACAACGACGTGCAGGCTGCGAGCGAGCAGATCGAAAGGCACGGGCCGGAGATCGCCGCGATCCTGGTCGAACCGATGCAGGGTGCGAGCGGATGCATTCCGGGGCGCCTTGACTTTCTGCAAGCACTTCGCGATGGCGCGACGAAGGTGGGCGCGCTGCTGGTCTTCGACGAGGTCATGACCTCGCGCCTCGGGCCGCAGGGCCTGGCCAACAAGCTGGGCATCCGGTCGGACCTCACCACGCTTGGCAAGTACATCGGCGGTGGCATGTCGTTCGGCGCTTTCGGCGGGCGTTCGGATGTGATGGCGCAGTTCGATCCGCGCACGGGATCGCTCACCCATTCGGGCACCTTCAACAACAACGTGATGACCATGGCGGCCGGGCATGCGGGCCTCACGAAGCTGTTCACGCCCGAGGCGGCCGGCGCGCTGGCCGAGCGCGGCGAGGCGATGCGTGCGCGGCTCAACGCCCTCTGCGCAAAAGAGAGTGTGGCCATGCAGTTCACCGGCGTCGGCTCGCTGATGAACGCGCATTTCGTGCGCGGGGAGGTGCAGTGCGTGGACGATCTGGCGGCAGTCGACGGGCGGCTGCGGCAGCTGCTGTTCTTCCACCTGCTGAGCAAAGGCATCTATGCCTCGCCGCGCGGCTTCATCGTGCTGTCTTTGCCGCTGACCGATGCGGACATCGACCGATTCGTCGCCGCCATCGGCAGCTTCATCGGCGAATGCCGCGCGCTGCTGCTGCCTAGCGCGAACTAGGGCCTGTTAACGCTATTTCTGGGCAACCCGCAGGGAAGGCCAGCCGCAGCGGGCCACTCGGCGTTGCGCTCCTTGCGTGTGCCCATGCACACGCGGCGTCGCGCGCCTTGATTGGTCCGCTGCGGCTGGCCTTCGCGACCCCAGAAATAGCGTTAACAGGCCCTAGCCACGCCCAGCAGTTCGTGCAGCCGCGTGCTGGTGGTCGTGTACTGCAGCGGAATCGCCTTGCCCGGGAACACCAGCGCTGCGGCCCCCCAGGCTGCAAGCGTGGCTTCGTGGAAGCCGCAGACGATGAGCTTCTTCTTGCCCGGATAGGTGTTGATGTCGCCCACCGCGAACACGCCGCGCTCGCGGGTTTCGTACTTCTCGGTGTCGACCGGCACCTGCTTGCGTTCGAGTTCCAGGCCCCAGTCGGCAATGGGGCCGAGGCGCGGGGAGATGCCCAGGCAGGCGATCAGCGCATCGAGCGGCAGGTCGACCGTGGCCGCATCGGGCGTGGTGATCTGCAGTTGCCTGCCGTCGAAGGCGGTGGGCTGGCCGATCTTGAACGCGAGCTTGCCCTCGGCCACCAGCGCGCGCATCGAAGCGACGAGCGCCTCGTCGGCCTGGAAGCCGTCGCGGCGGTGGACCAGCGTGACCTGCCTCGCAATGGCCGTGAGCGCGACGGCCGTTGCCAGCGCCACGTCGTCGCCGCCATTCACCACCACCGCCTGCTCGGCAAAGCGGTCCAGCGAATCGGGGTGATAGAAAAGCGAGCGGCCTTCGAACTGCGCAATGCCTTCGATCGCGATGCGCTTGGGCACGAAGGCGCCAACGCCGGCCGCGATGAACACCGTCCTGGCGAGAAAGGCCGTGCCGGCCGACGTGGTCAGCAGCAGCCGCTCGTCGGCCTGCCTTTCGAGCGTGGCCACCTGCTCGCCGAAATGGAACCGGGGCTTGAAGGGCTCGACCTGTTTCAGCAGCGACTGCGCGAGTTCGCTTCCGCTGGTGACGGGCGTGCCGGGAATGTCGTAGATCGGCTTGCCGCCGTAGAGCGCCACGCACTGGCCGCCCGCGGCGGGCAGCGCATCGACGATGTGGCAGGAGATCTCGAGCAGGCCGAGCTGGAAGGCCTGGAACAGCCCGACCGGACCGGCGCCGATGATGAGCGCGTCGGTTTCGATGGGGGCTCGGCCTTCGGGGATCAACGGACCAGTTCGCCGATCTTGTCGGTCTTGTCTTTCCACTCTTCGGCGTCGGGCAGCGCGGGCTTGCGCTTGGTGATGCTCTTCCAGCCATCGGCCACCGCGAGTTCGGCGTTGAGCTTGATGAATGCGATCTGGTTGGCCGGGAGGTCTTCCTCGGCATAGATCGCATTGACCGGGCACTCGGGGATGCAGACCGCGCAGTCGATGCATTCGTCCGGGTCGATCACCAGCATGTTGGGGCCTTCGCGGAAGCAATCCACGGGGCATACGTCCACGCAGTCGGTGTATTTGCAGCGGATGCAGGCTTCGGAGACGACGTGGGTCATTTGTCTTCTAACGTCAGTGTGAGGTCGGGGAAAACCCCAGATTTTAGGCCTTTGCGGCGGCAGGCTGCACGAGCACGGCGGCAGCGGTCTTGTGGGAGGCCGTATCGACCAGCACCAGCGAGCCCAGGGCGCGCGATTGCGTGAAGGGCAGCACGGCCAGCGGCTGCTGCAGCGAAAGCACCACGTCGCCGATGGAATTGGCTTCCAGCTGCGTGGCGGGCTCGGATTCGAGCGTGGTGATGTTCACCCGGTCGACGATGCGCGCCACCTTGGCCTTGACCCAGCGGTGGCCCTGCAGCGCCCAGTAGACGCGGCCCGCGACCAGCGGCTCGTCGTCCAGCCAGGCCACGGTGGCGGTGATTTCGCGCACCGGCTCGAAGGCGCCGGGCGCCAGCAGCCAGTCGCCGCGCGACACGTCAACTTCGCGGTCGAGCACGATGCCGGCGCTGTGGCCCGCATGCACCACCTTGGGCTGCCGCGTGTGGCTCAGCACCTGCGCGACCGTGGCGGTCTGGTTGCTCGGCAGCACGGTCACGCGCTGGCCCGGTTCCACATGGCCCGAAGCCACACGGCCCCAGAACACGCGGCGGCCCTGCGAGGTGTCGGCCGAGGACGAGAATTTCTCGACCCACTGCACCGGGAAGGCGAAGGGCACGGCCTCGTCCTGCGCAGTGACCGGCAGTTCCTCGAGCAGTTCGAGCAGGCTCGGGCCGTCGTAGCCGACCCAGTCGGCATGGCGCGTGGCCACGTTCCAGCCCTTGAGGGCGGAGATCGGCACGATGGCCGCCACCTGCACGCCGGCCGCTTCGGCAAAGGCGTTGAGCGCGGTCGAGATGCGTTCGAAGGCGAGGCCGGCATCGTCGATGGCGTCGAGCTTGTTGACCGCGAACACGATCGACTGCACGCGCAGCAGATGGGCCAGCAGCGTGTGGCGGCGCGTCTGCGGCAGCAGTTCGCGCTTGACCACGGTGCCGTCTTCCACCTCGGCGGCCCAGGCCAGCTTGGTGGCATCGACCAGCACCACGGCGGCGTCGGCAGCCGAGGCAGCCGTGACCATGTTGCGGGTGTACTGCTCATGACCCGGCGCGTCGCCGATGATGAACTTGCGCCTGGCGGTCGAGAAGTAGCGGTAAGCCACGTCGATCGTGATGCCCTGTTCGCGTTCGGCCGAGAGGCCGTCGGTCAGGAGGGCCAGGTCGGTTTCGCCGCCGCGCTGCACGCCGGCGAGCTGGTCCTGCAGCACGGTCTTGCTGTCGACCAGCAGGCGGCCGATCAGCGTGCTCTTGCCGTCGTCGACCGAGCCGCAGGTGATGAAGCGCAGGGCGGTGCCGGTGTCGCCGTGCACATCGGTGGTTGCAGGGGTTGCAGTCGTCGCGCTCATCAGAAGTAACCGTCTTTCTTGCGTTTTTCCATGGATGCTTCGGAGGTCATGTCGTCCATCCGGGTGGCGCCGCGCTCGCTGACCTCGACGCTCAGCGTCTCCAGCACCACGTCGCCCGCATCGGCCGCCAGGCTCTCGACCGGGCAGGTGGTCGTGATGTCGCCCACGGTGCGAAAGCGCACGTCGCGCACCTGCACGGTTTCGCCGTCGCGCGCCGGGGTGAGGTCGGTCACGGGCACCAGCAGGCCGCGGCGCTCGACCACTTCGCGCTTGTGCGTGTAGTAGATCGACGGCAGGCCGACGTGCTCGCGCTCGATGTATTGCCAGACGTCGAGCTCGGTCCAGTTCGAGATCGGGAACACGCGGAAGTGTTCGCCCGGTGCAAGGCGGGTGTTGAACAGCGTCCACAGCTCGGGGCGCTGGTCTTTGGGCTGCCATTGGCCAAAGCTGTCGCGGTGCGAAAAGATGCGTTCCTTGGCGCGTGCCTTTTCCTCGTCGCGGCGGGCGCCGCCGATCAGCGCATCGAAGCGGAATTCTTCAATCGCTTCGAGCAGCGTGACCGACTGGTGCGCATTGCGCGATTCGCCGGGGTGCGCGAGGCGCACGGTGCCTCGCGCCATCGAGTCTTCCACGCTGCGCACGATGAGTTCGGCGCCCAGTTCCTTCGCGCGCTGGTCGCGGTAGGCCGTCACTTCGGGGAAGTTGTGGCCGGTGTCGATCATCAGGAGCGGATACGGAATGCGTCCGGCGCCGAAGGCCTTTTCCGCGCACTTCAGCAGCACCAGCGAATCCTTGCCGCCCGAGAACAGCAGGGTGGGGCGCTCGAAGGCGGCCGCCACTTCGCGCAGGATGAAGACGGTTTCCTCTTCCAGCGCATCGAGATGGGTGTTGGACAGGCGCGCGGGAGAGTGCATGGGCGGCAGCAGCAGTTCGGTTTCGGTACGGGCGTTCATCGGGATGGGTGCTGGATGCGGAGGATCGGTAAGAACGTTGGCGCTCAGTGCGAGAGGTGCAATCCGCACTCGCGGTTGTCTTCGCCCTTGGTCGGGTCCACGTAGTCGAAGTTGTTGGGCAGGCCGTGTTTCACGCAGTACTCGTGGAGGTCCTTGGACGACCAGTGCAGCAGCGGCGCAACCTTGATCAGGCCGTCGGGATTGATGCTGACCGGGTCCATCTGCGCACGCACGGCCGTGTCGGTGGCCCGCAGCGCGGTGAACCAGACCTTCGGCGCCGTCTCGCGCAGCGCGCGGGCAAAGGGCTCCAGCTTCACTTCCTCGGTAAAGGCGGCATGGCGCGGATCGTCGAGCGCCGGGGTCGGGCCTTCCACTGCCTCGCGATGCGCACGCGAGCGGCGCGGCAGGTAGATGTGCAGATCCAGGCCCAGCTGCCTGGTCACCTCGTCGGCGAAACGATAGGTGGCCTCGGTGTTGTAGCCGTTGTCCATCCAGACCACGGGAACGTCGCGCCTGGCGCGCGTGACCATGTGCAGGATCACGGCCTCGAACGGGCGGAAATTGGTGGTGACGATCGCGCGCTGGCCGAGGCCGATGGCCCAGTCCACCAGGCCCTCGGCGTTGCGGCCGAGCTCGGCGTTGATGCGTGCGAAGTCGATGTCCGTGGCGATGCTCATGTCGATGGTTCCCATGCGGGCTCAGGTGCCGGCCGCAAAGTGCGGCGCGGGCTGCACCGCATCGCCCTGGTAGAAGGCCGAGAAGCGGTCGAACTGGCGCTGCGCGTCGGTGGCGTCCACGCCTTCCTTCAGCACGGCGCTGGAGAAGCCGGTGCGTTCCATCTGCACCAGCTGGTCGATCAGCACGTCGCCGGTGGCGCGGATGTCGCCCTTGAAGCCGAGGCGGCGGCGCAGCAGGAAGGCCTGGCTGTAGGCGCGGCCGTCGGTGAACTTCGGAAAGTTCAGGTCGATGCGCTCGATGTCTTCCAGGCACACCTCGATGGCGAGCGGGTCGGCATCGTTGGGCAGCTGCAGCACCTTCGGGTCGCCGTCGTCGATGTGTTCTTCGGCCGAAAGGATGTTGAGGCGCCGGTTCATGCCGCTTCCTCCACCTTGAAGCGCGCACCGTTGGCCGCGGCCTTGAACGGGTCGTGGCCGACGCGGCGCAGGGTGTCGATGAAGGTCTCGCCGCCTTCGCGGGTGTCGCGGTAGGTGGTGAGCACGGCCTCGATCACGCCCGGCACTTCGGCCGCCGAGAACGAGGGACCGACCACCTTGCCGGCCTGCGGCGCGCCACTGAGGGCCGAGCCGTCGGAGCCGCCGAGAGTGACCTGGTACCACTCCTTGCCGTCCTTGTCGACGCCCAGGATGCCGATGTGGCCGCTGTGGTGATGGCCGCACGAGTTGATGCAGCCGCTGATGTGCAGATCGATCTCGCCCAGGTCGTCGAGCTCGTCGAGGTCCTGGTAGCGCTCGGTGATGGCTTCGGCGATGGGGATGGAGCGCGCATTGGCCAGCGCGCAGAAGTCGCCGCCGGGGCAGGCGATCATGTCGGTCAAGAGGTGCACGTTGGCGCTGGCAAAGCCGGCCGCGCGGGCGGCGAGCCACAGCGCGTGCAGGTCTTCGGCATGCACCCAGGGCAGCACGACGTTCTGGTCGTGCGTGACGCGGGCTTCGCCGGCCGAGAAGCGGTCGGCCAGTTCGGCGAGCGTGTCGAGCTGGTCGGCCGAGGCATCGCCGGGCGCCTGCTTCAGGCGCTTGAAGGAGAGCGTGACGGCGCGCAGCGCGGGGTTCTTGTGCGCGGCCACGTTGCGGGCCAGCCAGCGCGCGAACATGACGTCGTCGGCGGCATGGGCACGCAGCTCGGCGTCGGTCTTCTCGGCGCTTTGCAGCACGCGGGTGGCGAGCGTCGGCGGCACGAAGGAAGCGGCCACGCGGTCGAACTCTTCCTGCGTGATGGTGTGCGGGGCGCCGTCGTGCTCGATGATCTGCTTGTACTCGGCCTCGACATCGTCGATGTAGCGCTGGCCTTCGGCCTTCACCAGGATCTTGATGCGCGCCTTGTAGATGTTGTCGCGGCGGCCATAGCGGTTGTAGACCCGGATCACCGCTTCGAGGTAATTCATGATCTGCTGCCAGGGCAGGAACTCGCGCAGCACGGTGCCGATGAT
>Ga0307406_10002471_pt1 | contig 10073 bp, 6 predicted proteins | sample 322Cmetagenome_3_FD_203706 | JGI IMG/M metagenome (GOLD analysis project Ga0307406, IMG submission 203706) | Maize rhizosphere microbial communities from greenhouse at UC Davis, California, United States - 322HYB-C-2 | ecosystem: Host-associated > Plants > Roots > Rhizosphere > Soil | place... | reverse complement strand
GAGGGGCAGGCGGCGGCGGAAGCCGATCCCGAGCGCGGCGGCGAGGGCGAGCCAGAGCGCGACCAGCGGCACCGCGGCGGCGACCAGCGCGGCGCTCCCCGCGCCGAGCGAGACCAGCCCCAGGTGCAGCCACGACGAGCCGAAGTCCCCGAACCGGTAGACGACGGTGTCGATCGCGTTCTTCGCGCGGTACTTGTCGTCGCGGTCGACGACCGTGAACAAGAGCTCGCGCCCCGGCCGGGTCAGGCCGTGCGTCGCGATGCGCGAGGCGATCTGCACGCACATCAGCGTGGTGAGCGACGGCGCCGTGGCGAGCGCCGCGATGCCGACGCCCTGCGCGAGCGGCAGCACCGCCAGCACGACGCCGGGCCCGAGCCGCGAGAGCAGCGGCCCGGCGAGCAGCGTCTGCGCGGCGAACGTGCCCACGTTGGTCCAGAGGTCGATATCGGCGAACAGCGCGGTCCGCGCCTCGCGCGTCGGCAGGAGCGCCTTCGTGATCGACGCCTGCTCGAGGTACACGAACGTCGCGGCCGTCGCGGTGCACAGCACGTACCCCACGATCGAGAGCAGGTACGGCGAGCGCAGCCGGACCAGCCCGCGGACCGCCGCCGGCAGCGCCGGCTCGGGCGGCGCGTCTTCGCGCGCGGTGGTGTCGCCGAGCGCCTCGCCCGCGCGGCGCAGCGCGTACAGCGACGCGGCGCCGAGCTCGAGCAGCGCCGCCGACAGGAGCAGGATGCCGGACACGCCGATCGTGCCGACGAGCTCGCGCGTCAGGAACGGGCCGAGCAGCGCGCCGCCGGTGCCGCCGGCCGCGATCGGGCCGTACAGCCGCTTGGCGACGCCGGGGCCGAGCAGATCGGCGAGCAGGCTCCAGAACACGGAGACGATGAAGAGGTTGAAGACGGCCGACCAGACGTAGAACACGCGGCCCACGGCGACCGGCGCGATCTCGGAGCGGACGAGCGCCGCGAATACGAGCGAGCACGCCGCGAACGCATGGAACGCGCGGGGGACATACCGGCGGCGGCCGCCGCGCGCGAGCAGCGCGCTCCACGCCGGCGAGACCAGGCTGACGGCGACGAACGTGGCCGTGAACAGCACCGGGATCTGATCGGGGTTACCGTCGAGCACGAGCGCGTCGCGCACCGGGCGGAACGCGAAGTAGCTCGCGAGCACCGCGCCGAACGTGAGCGCGCCCCACACGACCACGAGCAGCTCTGTCCGACTGCGTACGAGCACGTCCGAGCTACGTTACGCGACGAGAAATCGCCGTCTAGTCTGCGACTGCGTGCGACGACTCGCGCCGCCGCACGCGACCGCGTGCGACACGCGTGCTCGATCGGGTCGCGGCCGGGCTCGGCGAGCGCGCGTCGGCCAGCCCCACGCGGCCTCGTGCGATGCGCGCGCTCGACTCGGGCCGCGGGCTCGTGGTTTGCTGGGGCCGCGCCATGGCCCGCGCCACGGGCATGCGATCGGCTGCCGGCCTCGCTCCCGCGCTCGATCGAGCTGCATCCCCGCGATGCGCCGACTCGCGCGCAGCGGATCCACGCGGCGGGGCTCGACCGGTGCGTGCGCGTCCGCGCCGGCGACGCCATGCACCTCGCCGCGGCCGCCCCGGCCCGGCTCCGGGGCGAGGTCCGCACGCTCACGCTTTGCCAGGTCGCCAACGAGATGTTCGGCGGGGGCGGGCGCGCCTTCGTGGACTGGCTCTGCACGGCACGGCGGCTGTTCTAGGGCTGGTCTAGAGTACGTGAAGACGCCGTGCCCGCACTTTTGGCCGGACAGGATCGACAACGTCGGGGACCCCGTGTTTCGGTAGACCTAGATTGCCCCGGCGAGTCTATCCAGCATCGTTTCCTGCTCGACCCACACGCTGAGCTCCAGCAGAGTACGCAGCGTGTCGGCGAGAAACGCATCTCCGTGTAGGGCGAGGTCGCGTTGCATCGCTTCGCGCTGCTCGGGCGAGAGTGCGACCGGGCGAGTCGCAGTGCGCGCGTCATTGCCGGTCATCATGAGCGGATCGATCGACCCTTCAGTGATGCGGTGGAGTACGCGCGTGATACGGATACCGCCGAGATCGAGATCGCACCATGCTCGAATGCGGCAGCCTTTCGCGGCGAGCTTCCTGATGAACGTGACCACACCACGAGACGGAAAGCCGCCGGACCACACCACGAGCACTTGCTGCCGGCCGATCACGTGGTCGAGGCAGGCATGAAACGGCGTGAGGTTCTCGACGATCATGACGCCGCCTGCGGGAACGTCGATGTCGACGAGCTTCTCGACCTCCTGCGGCGCGATGCCCAGGTACCGGAGACCGCCGAGGTCGAGCTCGCGATCCGGAAGCCGTAGGACACCGTGTCCACCGACGAGCACGACGGCTCCGGCGTCCCGGATGCCGAGCCGGTCTAGCGGACCGACGATGCGCTCCAGGCGTGCGCGCAAAGGGACGAGTGCCTTCGAGTGACCCAGGACGTCGGCGGCGAATGCCCGCGCCGGCTTCGCGTCCCCCGCGTCGACGAGTCGAGCGAGCGCCGTGAGACACCGGATCACCCGATCGTCCCAGGAAGCATCCGCCGCGGCGACGAGCTCGGAGATCCGACACGCCTCGGGATGGGAGACGGTCGCGAGCTCGCTGGCCGCGTCCGCGAGCGCGGCGGCACGCCGAGCTGCCGCGCCCGGAAAGGCGATCTCGGTGAGTTCGACCCGATCGAGGACGCGGATCGTGTGAAGGTGCCAGGTACCCGCGTCCCGGCGATAGACGAGGCGGAGCGGAGCGTGGGCGGCTAGCTGCTCGAGGTCGGCTTCGGCCCGCACCCCGCCGAGCCGCCGCAGGAGCGACCCGCCGCGTAGCTCGTCGCGATCCTGAAACATCCGGCTCAATGTCCTCGCGAGGTCTCGGAGGTCGTGACCGTGTGGCAGGGCGAGCGGGGCGGCGGCCTCCTTCTCGATCGCGATCACCTTTCGGAATCGCCCGGGCCGCAGTGCCTCGCACTCGGTGCAGATCTTCACGCGGTCGATTTCTCGTTCTCGAAGAGCACCGGCCGGGCGCCACGGCGATGGCCGGCGCTCGGCGCGAAACTTGGTGCATCGGTGCGGGATGTCCGTCACGGCCGCAGCACCATGGGACGCTTGGCGTGGTCGTCGCTGGCAGGCTTCTTGTAGAGGACGATCAGCAAGGACGCCGGATCGAGCTGTCCTCGATCGAGCGTCGTCGGAACCGTGATCAGGAACTGCGCGCCGGAGGTGCGAAGAAAGCGGCCGACATCGTCGACCCGGTCCATGGACAAGTGGGCGAACGGCTCGTCGACGATGAAGAAGCTGTCGCCTTCGGTCTCCGCCATCGCCATCAGGAGGACGAGGCCGGCAATCACGCGCTGGCCTCCGCTATGCGCCGGATCGGCGAGGTCGGTGGGAGGCTTGCCATCGAAGCCGATCCGGACGGCGATGCCCGCTTCGTCGAGTACGCGATCGTCGTTCGCGAGGTGTGGCTGATCGATCTCGATCCGCGCGGCCGCGACCTCCGCCAGTGCCCGGGCTCTGCGTGCGTAGTCGTGCAGCGTGCTTCGCACGACATCGAGGTAGTCGCCGCGGCAGCGGTCGAGCTCCTGCTGAGCGCGATCAGCCTCGGCCTGGCGCTCCGCGATGTGCTTCTCGAACTCCTCGATGGTTCGCTGGAGCACCTCGTGCTCCTTCACGACGGAGTCGTCGGGAATTGGTCCCTCGGCGACGAACCGCGCGAGGGCATTCGCCGCGCTCTCGACATCGCGCTCGGCCAGCAGGTGCTGTGGCAGGGTACCGGACTCTGCCTGGATCAGAAACTCCGGCGACACCCCGGCCTTCGCGGAAGCGATACGCGGAGCCAGCTCGACGAGCTTCGTGTCGCTTTCGCTAACCGCGGTGCGCAGTCCTGCGAGCTCCTTGTCGCGATCCACGACGGTCGTGGTCTTCGCGGTGAGGGCGGCCTCCGCCGCGGCGATCTCCCCCGTTGTCTTCTTGCTCGTGATCAACGCCTTCTCTCGCTCGGCCCTCCGAGTCGTGAGGCGCTCATTCTCCCGCTCGAGCGTGCGTTCTTGCTCCGGCAGCACGCGGATCTCGATCGCGAGACGCATCCGTTCGCGCTGGCGCGAGATCCGCGTGTCGAGCTCGGCGGCATGCTCGGCGAGTTCGCCGAGCGCCGTCGTTATTACGCTGTGCGTGCGCACCGCGTCGCCGAGCTCGGCCTCGACTCGCGTGAGCTCCGCCCGCCGGCCCGACTCGCCGAGCACGCGATCGGGAGCCACGCTGACCCACACGCCGCGCTCGTCGCGTCGGACACCTGACGGAGTGAGCACATGCTCGCCGTCCGGGTGCTCGGTCTCGGCGAAGCAAAGCGCACGTTCCCACTCGGCGATCCAGCGCGGCGCACCGATCTGCGCGTGGAGCCACTCGCCTTCATGGGGCTCCGCCGAGAGTGCGGTGATCAGCGGGCCTGGGAATGCGTGCTTCGCGGCGATCTCGGTTGCCGCGCGCTCCTGGCCGGCCGGCACGTGAATCGCGTACCGCGACTCGCCGAGCGCGGACTCGATGGCCCGAGCCCAGCGCTCGTCGCGCACCTCGATTCGATCGGCCACGAGCTTCGCCTCGATCCCGGCATCGCGAAGTGCCCGGATCGTCGACTCGACGGGTGCGGGAAACCGCGGGATTCCTCGCTCGAGATCTTCCTTGCGCTCGCGTAGCGCCGAGATCCGCGTCTCCAGGCCGGTGATCTCGAGTCGACGCCCGGCCGTCTGGTCCCGAACGCGCTGAAGCTCCGCTTCGAGTTCGTCGAGGGCTTCGAGGTCGATCGCCGCGAGTTCGTCTCCGAGGCCGCGCAGGCGATCGACCTCGGCCTGTAGCGCTGCCGTCTTCGAGCCGAGCTCGTCGCATTCCGCTACCAGCGCCGCCGCACGCTCCTGAGCCTGACGTCCGCTCTCGCGGAGGCGTTCGAGTGCATCCGCGTCGTCGTGCAGATCGCGGCGCAACCGGTCCAGCGTGGTCGCGAGGTTCGTCGCCTTGGTACGAAGCTCGGGGAGCTTGCTGTCGATCGCGATCTGCTCGTTGAGCAGTGACTGATACAGCGATGCCTTGGCGATCTTCTCCGCCGTGGTGATGCGGTCTTGTCGATCGCGATAGTCCGCCAGTCGCTGGATCTTGCGTTGCAGCTCGCCGAGCTCGGCTTGATGACGGATCACGGCCTGACTCTGACGAGTGACCTCGACGAGCGAGTCCGAGAACCGACGCCGCGCCGCTTGGTAGCGCTCGAGCACCTGCTGGGATCCACGAGCCGTCATGACCCAGCGAAATAGTTCGGTCGGCTTCTGATCCGCGAGGGCATCCGCGCGCCCTTGCTCGAGAGCGAGGATGTGCATCAAGCTGCGCGACACACCGGCGTACTCGAGGAGGCGCTTGTATTCGTCGGGACCGAGCCAGTCTCTGCCGTCGAGGAACCGCTTCTGAAGCTCGGACGCCGGCACTCTTCCCGGAAGGACCAAGTACCGCTTTTCGGGCGTGCCGCCATCCGGGACCAGGGCGCACGCGAGCGTCGCTTCATCGGTGAAGACCTGTTGTCGATCGAACGGCCGGCGGTTGCGATCATCGAGGCGATTCGTCACGACGGCTCTGAGCAAGGCAGGCCGGTTCGGTCGACGAAGATATTTGCTCAAACGACGCTTCTGGCTGAGATGGGGTGCATGCAGCAGCTGGCGAATCGCATCGAGGAACGTCGTCTTCCCAGACCCGTTCGGTCCGGAGAGGACGACGACGCCCGCATCGAGGGGGACGACGAAGGGCGGCCACAGATCCCAACCGTGGAGCTCGATTTCGAGGAAGCGAAACATCAATCCTTTCCGCCGGCGTCGACTAGGCGATACACCGCGCGCGCTCGTTGCCCGTCCATCTCGACGCGTCCGGCGGCGCGCAGCTCCTCGAGGACGCGACGGAGGCGGCCGCCACTCAACGCCGTGCGTTCCCGGATGTCCCCCACCGAAAGCGGCATCACGCTCGCCGCCAGTACGTCGATAACGAGATCCGCGTCGGTCTTCGCGTGCACCGGCGCCTCGACGGCCGCCTCGTCGCGCGCCGCCAGCAACTCGCCGAGCACGCGAGTGCGAATGAACGACACCATGCGCTCGCCGTCAATGCCGAGCTCGAGCTGAGGTCCCGGCTCGATCGCGTCAAGCGTGCGGTATTGCACGAAGCCGAGTCGCCGCAGATGCGCCAGCATCTGCTTCACGCGCGTCCGGCCGCCGAGCTGGGCGCCGAATTCTCGGTACAACGTCTCCTGGTGGATCGACGGCACGAAGTCGCGCGCGTCGCGGGCCGCGTCCTCGGGCAGGAGGGACTGCTGGCCCGGCGTCGTGCGAGTATCTTCGACAGTCCGTCGCTGCAACGCGAGGCGTGCCCACAAGACGGCGAGGAGCGCGCATTCGTCCGCCCGCAGGCCGATGTTGGACGCCGCGTCGAGCACTGTCTCGTCCGATGCGTCGGCCGCGAGGCGCAACCCGAAATGGTCGCTGTAAGCGCTGGTAGCGAGCTCCAACCCGCACGCCCGGAGCCGAGCTTCGACGTCGGCACGAACGGCCGCGTGTTCCAGCGCGCGAAGCTCGTGTCGCGGGACGGCGCCGTTCGCGATCAGGCGTGCGCAGATCTTCGCGATCTCATCCATCGTCGACCTCCGCGGGGCCGATCCACCCGGGACTCAGCTCGGCGAGAGGAGGCGCAACGACAAGCGGTCCGTCCTCGATCTTCACGCGCAGCGGCAGGGCTCCCAAACGGCCAGCGACGCCTTCCCCTCCGACCTCGATGCCGATCAACGGTGTCAGGGATGCGCGCAGTAGGCTCTCGATCGCCGTGCCCCGAGGAACTATCGTCGCGAGTGGTTCGTGCCGCCGTGCGTCGACGAGCCGATCGAGATCGTCGAGTAGCGCGGACACTTCGGGCGGTGTATCGGCGGAGGTCTCCGCGTTCTCCGGCGGCGGCGGATCCGTCCAGTTCACGTCGACCGGTGGCTCTCGCTCGCGGACGAGATACGCCTCCGCCTCGGCGGCCATCACCTCGGGGACGATCAGCATCGGCGGGACGACCACCGGGCGCAGCGCGCGACCTCCGGCCGCGGCGAGCTCGGTGACGGGGAGCTTCATGAGTGCCATCACGATGTCCGTGGTCGTGAGGCCGCCGACGAGGCGCAGATACTGGCGCCCCACCTCGGTGATCGCGGCATGGAGATCGCTTCCGACTCCGTGCAACCGGCTCAGCAGCTCGTGCACTTCGTGTGCGATCCGACGTGTCTCGATTAGCTCGAGTGGAACGCGATTGAGGATCGCGCGGATCCGTTCAGAAAGTGCGAGCCCTTGCGCGAGGCGGGACGTCGCGCCGCGGAGCACGATCTCGGAGTGGGATCCGAGTGCGTGCTCCATCTGCGTACGTAGGTCTTCGAGCTGGGCGCGCAGCAGCATGACCTGTCGAACCGGATCGACGCCCAGGCGCAGCATGAAGTCGATCCCCTCGACGGCCGGAAGCAGGCTCCCTTCGCGGACGTGTCCGCGCAGGAACGACAGCACTATCGCGGCGAACCGACCGTGATCGGTGATGCGATACCCCGCATCGGGCTCGTAGGTCAGCCAACCCTGCTGGCGAAGTCGCCGGATCGTCGTCTCGCGAACCGGCTCCTTGAGCCAGTACAGCACCTCGTGGATATCGGCCGGCCTCAGCGGAGTGCGCCCGTCGGCGACCAACGCCTCGAGCACCGCGACACGGACCAGGAACGCCCGAAGGTTTCCATGCGTGAGCGCGTGCAGCAGCGGAAACGCGATCTCGAGCTCGCGGGCCGCCAGCAGGCTCGGCACCTGATTCGGCTGGAAGCCGGCGAGGATCTCGCCAAGACTGTCCCACCCGGCGTCGTCCGCGTCCTCATCTGCGATCCCGTCGACGTTCGCATCCACGGCCGGCAATCCTCTCACGGCGATCTGATCGTTGCCGATATCGAGCGGCGCCGGATCTCCGCCAGTTCAACCGAACAGCCTCGTGCGGCTGGGTAGCTCGCTACACAAGTTGTGAGCGGTTGGCAGGCCGCGGATGAAGGCGGTCCCTTGGCCAGCAGGCGCTCGATGTCGCCGAGCGTTGCGCGCATGGCTTCGGCGCTCGTGAGTTGCTTGATGAGATCGTCCACGCGTCCGTGAGTCTCGCAGAACGGGCTGGCGTCGGCGATGGCGTAGGCTGTAGTCATCGTGGCGCGACGCTACCAGTGCTCTGTGGCACCGGACAGATCCGGCGCGATCAAGTTCGCGAAATTGCAGGTATGCGGCCTGCCCAAGAAGATCCGCACCAAAGTGAAACCGCCGCGTCGCGAATCCGCGAGGCGGCGGTTTCTGCCCTCCCCTATCCCTTCGTGAGCGGAGCCGCGGTTTGTCACCGCGAGTCTCGCTCCCTGGATTCTGCTCACGAGGAGCAGCCGCGCATGCACCCGGCGGCGGTCTTGCGACGACCGCAAGGGGCAGTTCTCCTCGAGGAAGAACAAGCGGTCACACGGCTATCGCCGCATGGCTCGAGACAACTTGCCTGGCCAGTGTGTCCTTGGTTTGGGTTGGATTCTCAGGCTACTCGGTCGCTACCATCCGTTCAAGTTCGGGGACATCGAACCCTTGCTCGACGAGCATCTTGCGGATCAAGAACGGCAGGGCGAGCTCGTCGTGCGGGTTGTGCATGCGATCCGGGTCGCGGACGTGCTCATCACAGCGAGCGATGAGCCCGCTGGCGTCGGTCGGGCCGTCGATGCGCGCGAGCCAGCGGGCGGCATCGTCAGCGCAATCAACCCAGTCCTCGAGCCTTGCAGTAACCGACATGAACTTCACCACCTCATTGTCCCAGCGGTGACGTCGCTCTGCATCCAGCTGGCGACGGGACAGCTCGACCAAGACGAACCGATCGCGACCGTGGCGATGGATAACCCATCGCCCGATCGGCATCCGCTGCCATGCCTTACCTCGCGGATCCGCCGCGGGCCGTATGAAGGAGTACCGGAACACGACCGGGCCTTCCACGGCGACCATCTTGAGGGACGATTCGTCGACCAGGTAGACACGTGAGGTCGTGCGATTGAGGCGAGCTGCATATCGCTTCTTCAGCTCCATGACCTGGTGCTCGAAAGCGAGTGACTTGCCGGTGGCCCAGCCGTGCACGACGCTCTGCTGGGTTCGGCAGAGCGCCGCGATCTCGGTTTGACTCATCCCATCCGAGATCGCGATCTTGACCAGCTCGCGCGTGTACTTGTACTTGGGCTTGCGCGGCTTCGTCGGTTGCTCGCTCATGGTGCTCCTTCATCAGGCGACGGTATCCACAAACCCGTATCACGCCCCGGAGCGCGGCTTGGGATGCGGGACGGTCTGCTTGGTCCACGATGGATTCAGCTGTTTTCCCCGGTTGCCCTGAGCCTTGTCCCACGTCTTGTTGGTTCCGGTAGTGCCTCGGTTAGGGTTCTTGATATCGGCGTTATGGTTCGGCTTCTTCGACATGTTCAGCTCTCCTCTTGGTGATGGGCAGTGACAGCTCGAACGTCGCGCTGTCGTGTGGTCACCATAGGAGTCGAGCCCGCGGCGAGCCATTGATGCCTTCTCGATAGAAACTCGATATTCGCCGATAGGGCGGGCTTCGCTCGATGTAGCTTGAGCTTGCGCTCACCGAGGCTATCGCTCCGGCGTGGTCTGCCACTCGCCGAGCGCCGCGTACGCCGGCACGGTCGGTCTGGGCGGAGCCTTGAGCCCTTCAGCTGCCGATCAAGCCGATGATCGCGGCTTGGGGCACGAGAGCCGCGCCCGTAGGAATGATCAGCTACGGCGACCGCAGCTCATCCACCGTCGGCTGGTAACTGGTCGAAACGGTTCGAGATACGGGGCGTCCTCATGAGATAGAGGGCGCAACGGATCGATGCGCGCGCGCTAGTCGCGCGTCTTCGGCTTGGGCGCGTTCGCCCACTTGCGCACGGCCATGTCCTCGCCGCACTGCGTCTCGTAGCGGTCGGCGTAGCTCTTGGCGTCGTCGAACCGGCCGTCCATCAC
>Ga0307406_10002469_pt1 | contig 10074 bp, 10 predicted proteins | sample 322Cmetagenome_3_FD_203706 | JGI IMG/M metagenome (GOLD analysis project Ga0307406, IMG submission 203706) | Maize rhizosphere microbial communities from greenhouse at UC Davis, California, United States - 322HYB-C-2 | ecosystem: Host-associated > Plants > Roots > Rhizosphere > Soil | place... | reverse complement strand
GCCCCGAGGCGCTTCGCCCGACCTTCACCCTCGATGCAACACGTGCGACACCGAAGCGTCGGCATCCACCGATTCCTCGGACGCGGTTTGCATCGAATCAAACCACCGAGCCGAGCTTGAAGATCGGGAGGTACATCGCGATCACGAGGCCGCCGATGACCACGCCCAGGAACACGATGATGATCGGCTCGAGCAGGCTCGTCAGCGCCGACACGGCGTCGTCGACCTCGCGCTCGTAGAAGTCGGCGATCTTGCCCAGCATGCCGTCGAGCGAGCCCGATTCCTCGCCGATCTGCGTCATCTGCAGCACCATCGTCGGGAACAGGTTCGTCGACGTCATCGCGTTGGTCAGGCTGGTGCCGGTCGACACGTCGTTCTGGATCTTGCGCGTGCCCGACGCGTACAGCGCGTTGCCCGACGCGCCGGCGACGGCGTCGAGCGACTCGACCAGCGGCACGCCGGCGGCGAACATCGTCGACAGCGTGCGCGTCCAGCGCGCGATCGTCGCCTTGCGCAGGATGTCGCCGACCACCGGCAGGCGCAGCACCGCGCGATCGAAGCCGAAGCGGAACGCGGGCGATCGCTTGAACAGCGTCACGAAGCCGAAGATCGTACCGGCCACGATCGCGAACATCACGTACCAGTAGCTGACGAAGAAGTCGGAGATCGCCATCACGATCAGCGTCGGTGCCGGGAGGTCGGCGCCGAAGCTCGTGAAGACCTCCTTGAACGCCGGCACGACGAACACCATGATGACCCACACGACGACGATCGCCACGACGATGACCGAGATCGGGTAGAACATCGCCGACTTGATCTTCGCCTTCAGCGCGAGGATCTTTTCCTTGTACGTCGCCAGCCGCTCGAGGATCGCGTCGATCGTCCCCGACGCCTCGCCCGCCGCGACGAGGTTGCAGTACAGGTCGTCGAACTGCCCCGGATGCGCGCGGAACGCCTGCGACATCGACGAGCCCGTCTCGATGCGGTTCTTGATGTCGAGCATCAGCCGCGAGAAGCGCGCGTTGCCGTGGCCGCGCGCCACGATGTCGAAGCATTGCAGCAGCGGGACGCCCGAGCGCAGCATCGTCGCGAGCTGGCGCGTGAAGAACGTCATGTCCTTGTCGGTGATCTTCTTGCCGCCGCGGAACGTCTGGCGCTTGAGCTTCGTGACGCGGATACCCTGGCGCCGCAGGCTCGTCGTCACGACGGTCTCGGTGGCGGCCTTGGTTTCGCCGCGCACCTGCCGGTTGCTGCGGTCGAGGCCCTCCCAGACGAACGTGTATTCCTTGACCGTCGCCCGGTCCTTGCGCTGCGTCGTCGCTGTCGTTGCCGTTGCCATAAGAGCGCCCCTCTTCGCTTGCCCGCGTGTGCCGCTGCCGCTATTCGTTGGTGACGGCCTCGACCTCTTCGAGCGAGGTCATGCCGGTCTTGACCTTGACGAGGCCGGATTGCCGCAGATCCTTGACGCCTTCCCTTCCCGCCTGCGCCGCGATCTCCATCGCATTGCCGCTGCGCATGATGAGCAGGCGCATTTCCTCGGTGATCGGCATCACCTGGTAGATGCCGACGCGTCCCTTGTAGCCGCTGCCCTTGCAGTGGTCGCAGCCGACCGGCCCGAACGGCTGCCAGCTGCCGTCGAGATCCTCTTCCTTGAAGCCCGCGCGAAGCAGCGCCTCGGGCGGGATGTCCTCCGGCTGCTTGCACTGCGGGCACAGCCGGCGACCGAGTCGCTGCGCGGTGATGAGGATCACCGACGACGCGATGTTGAACGGCGCGACGCCCATGTTCTGCAGCCGCGTGAGCGTCGTCGGCGCGTCGTTGGTGTGCAGCGTCGACAGCACGAGGTGACCGGTCTGCGACGCCTTGATCGCGATGTCCGCCGTTTCGAGGTCGCGGATTTCGCCGACCATCACGATGTCCGGGTCCTGCCGCAGGAACGAGCGCAGCGCGTTCGCGAACGTGAGGCCGGCCTTGTCGTTGACGTTGACCTGGTTGACGCCGGGCAGCTGGATTTCGGCCGGATCCTCGGCGGTCGCGATGTTGACGCCGGGCTGGTTCAGGATGTTGAGGCAGGTGTAGAGCGAGACCGTCTTGCCGGAACCGGTCGGGCCGGTCACGAGGATCATGCCGTACGGCCGCTTGATCGCGGAAAGCAGCGCCGTCTGCTGCTCGGGGTCGTAGCCGAGCGCCTCGATGCCGAGCTTGACGCCGGACGAATCGAGGATCCGCATCACGATCTTCTCGCCGAACAGCGTCGGCAGCGTGGACACGCGGAAGTCGATCGCCTTGTTCTTCGACAGGACGAGCTTCATGCGGCCGTCCTGCGGCACGCGTTTCTCGGCGATGTCCAGCCGCGAGATGACCTTGATGCGCGACGCGACCTTGTCCTTGATGGCGAGCGGCGGCTGCGCGACTTCGGCCAGCACGCCGTCGACGCGATAGCGGATGCGGTAGTACTTCTCGTACGGCTCGAAGTGGATGTCCGAGGCGCCGCTCGAGATGGCATCGAGCAGGATCTTCTGGATGTACTTGACGACCGGCGCGTCCTCGACGTCCGAATCCTCCTCGGGACTCGCCGCCGGCGCGCCGTCCTTGAAGTCGATCTCGAGATCGTCGAGCTGCGCGAGGTCCTTCAGGTTCGCGCCGCTCGCCTCGACCAGCTTGGCGATCGCATGGCCGAGCTTGTCGTCCTCGACGACGACCGGCTCGGGCACGAGGTTGGTCTTGAACCGGACCTCCTCGAGCGCCTGCAGGTTCGCGGGATCGGAGACGGCGACGAACAGGCGGTTGCCGCGCTTGGACAGCGGCAGGACGCGGCGCGACAGCGCCATCTTCGGGTCGAAGAGGTCCTTCTGGATCTGATCGAGATCGAAGGCGAACAGGTCGAACAGCGGGACGCCGAAAGCGCGTGAGGCGAACGCCGCCATCTGCGGCGGCGTCATGCGCTTGTTCTGCAGCACCTGCTCGACGAACGTGATGCCCGCCTGGGCGGCCTGCGCCTGCAGGGCGTCGGCGTCGTTCTCGCTGACGATGCCGTGCTGGGCGAGCGCCCGGGCGAGGCCGGCGAGGTTGCGCTGGGCAGCGTGGGTGGCCATCAGTCGTTCGGTCGCCGGGCGGGTTTCAGGTCGCGTACAACATGTACGACCCGGTGTCGAAGCAACAAATATGCCTTGGTTGCGCCGGGCGCCGCGCGGCCGCTATTCCATTCGCATAAAAAGTGGCCGATCATGCCCGCTCGTCCATGCTTTGTAAAGGCGACGCCGCTCGTCCGATCGGGGGAAGCAGGCGCACGACCCGCACCGCCCGATCCTGCGTCTGGACGATCTCCACCCGCTGTCCGGCGACGTCGAACGTCAGTCCCGCATCGGGAATGTCACCCAGCGACTCGACGATCAAGCCGTTCAGCGTCTTCGGCCCGTCGAGCGGAAAGCGCGTGCCGAGGCGCCGGTTCAGCGTGCGAAGCAGCGCCATGCCGTCGACGACCACGCTGCCGTCCGCTTCGCGCCGGTAGTCGACGCCCGTCCCCGGCGCGGTCGTCGTGAACTCGCCGATGATCTCCTCGATGATGTCCTCGATGGTCACGAGGCCCATGAGCTCGCCGTATTCGTCGACGACGAGGCCGAACCGCTGCCGGTCGCTCTGGAACTGCTGCAGCTGCGTGAGCAGCGGCGTGCCGGCCGGAACGAAATAAGGCGGGCGAAGCGCGGGACGCAGCTGCGCGGCATCGAGCTCGTCGCCGCGCACGGCGAGCGTGTCCTTGACGTGCAGCACGCCGACCACGTTGTCGAGCGAATGCTCGTAGCACGGCAGCCGCGTGTGATAGCTGGTGGTGAGCTGCTGGCGCAACAGCGACGGCTTCGCCTCGAGGTCGAGGCCGTGGATCAGGTGGCGCGGCGTCATCACGTCGTCGACGCCGATGTTCTCGAGCTCGAACAGGTTGGCGAGCATCGCGCGGTGCTTGCCGCGGAAATACTGCCCTTCGAGCACGAGCGAGCGCATTTCCTCGGGCGTCAGCCGCTCTCCCGACCCGCTCGGCTCGCGGATGCGCAGCAGCGCGAGCAGCGCGCGGACGAACAGGTTGACGAAGCTCACGATCCAGGTGATCGGAGGCTTCAGCAGCGGCACGAGGACGAACGAAACGTACGGCGCGATGCGGTCGGCGTGCGCGGCGCCGATCACCTTCGGGGTGATCTCGGAGAACACGAGGATCGCGAACGTGATGGCGAGCGTCCCTGCGGCGAGCACGAACTGTCCCTCGCCGAACAGGCGCTCGACCAGCACGGCGGTGAGCGTCGCGCACGCCGCGTTGACGAGGTTGTTGCCGAGCAGGATCACGCCGAGCAGGCGATCGGTCTCGGCGAGGAGGCCGAGCGCGAGCTTCGCGCCGCGCTCGCCGCGTGCCGCGCGATGCTTGAGGCGGTAGCGGTTGCTCGCCATCATCGACGTCTCGGCGAGCGAGAACATGCCCGACACGACGAGCAGGATCGCGAGCGCGATGCCGAGCGTGCTGTTCGCGATGGAGTCCATTCGGCGGATGCCCGCGGGCGGAGGTCGAAGGTGGGGTCGGGCGGTGGGGTGCCGATGTCGGGCGTCGATGCAGCGTCACGTCCGTCCGCGCGAGCCCGGACTAGCGACCGAGCAGGACCTCGAGCACGAACTTGCTGCCGAGGTAGGCGAGCACCAGCAGTCCGGTGCCCGCGAGGATCCAGCCGAGCGCGCGGCGGCCCCGCCAGCCGAAGCGCCAGCGTCCGGCGATCAGTGCGCCGAACGTGATCCATGCGAGGATCGTGAACAGGCTCTTGTGCGTCAGCGTGAACGGCTTGCCGAACACTTCCTCGGAAAACACGAGCCCGCTCGCGACGGTGAGCGTGAGCAGCAGGAAGCCGGCGCCGATCAGGCGGAACAGATAGCGTTCGAGTGTCAGCAGCGGAGGCGTTGCGTCGCCGCCGTCCGCGGGAAGTCCGCGATGCAGCCGCTTCTCGAGCCCGGTCATGAGGAGCGCGGTCAGCGCGGCGACCAGCAGGAACGCATACGCGAGGAGCGCGACGGCGATGTGCGCCGCGGCCCACGGCTCGCCGGCATACGGAAAACGGTGCGGATTCTGGAACAGCACCGGCAGCAGCGACGCCGCGGCTGCGACCGGCAGCACGATCGCCGCGCTTCCCGGCAGCGTGCGCAGGAAGCCCGTTCCCCACGTGACGAGCACGCACAGCGCGGCGACCAGCGAAACGGCGTTCGGCATCGACAGGTCGAAGCCCTGCGGCGTCGCGATCGCCGGGACCAGCGCCACGGCGTGAACCGCGAGCGCGATCGGGGCGAGCCACGCGGCGAGGGCCGGGCCGGTGTCCGCGCGCGGCGTCGAGCCGGGCCAGCGCACCCACGCGGCCACCGCGTACAGGGCGGCCGCAAGGGCGTGAATTAGAATGGCCATCTTGAGCGGGCGGCGGCGCGCCGCGTCGAGGCGAGCGCGCCGCGAGCGAGTGTAGCGCAAGCGCGCTTCGGCCTCCGTCCGCCGTCCCAGGGACTTCCATGTTCGACAACCTCACCGGCCGGCTCTCGCACGTCGTCAAGACGATGCGCGGCCAGGCGCGCCTCACCGACGACAACATCCAGGAGGCGCTGCGCGAAGTGCGCCTCGCGCTGCTCGAGGCGGACGTCGCCCTGCCCGTGGTCAAGGACTTCGTCGCGCGCATTCGCGACAGGGCCGTCGGCGAGGAAGTGAAGGGCTCGCTGACGCCGGGGCAGGCGTTCATCGGCGTCGTTCACCGCGAGCTGACCGCGCTGATGGGGAATGCCGCCGAGCCGCTGAACCTCGCGACGCAGCCGCCGGCGGTGTTCCTGCTCGCCGGATTGCAGGGCGCGGGCAAGACGACGACCGCGGCGAAGCTCGCGCGCCTTTTGCGCGAGGAGCACAAGAAGAAGGTGCTGCTCGTGTCGGCGGACGTCTATCGCCCGGCGGCGATCGAGCAGCTGAAGACGCTCGCCGCCCAGGTGGGCGTCGACTTCTTTCCCTCGACGCCCGAGCAGAAGCCGGTCGACATCGCGCGCGCGGCCGTCGACTGGGGCCGGCGTCACTACCAGGACGTGGTCATCGTCGACACGGCGGGGCGCCTGTCGGTCGACGAGGAGATGATGGACGAGATCAAGGCGTTGCACGCCGCGGTCGCGCCGATCGAGACGCTGTTCGTCGTCGATGCGATGCAGGGGCAGGACGCCGTCAATACGGCTCGTGCGTTCGGCGAAGCGCTGCCGCTGACCGGCGTGATCCTGACCAAGCTCGACGGCGATTCGCGCGGCGGCGCGGCGCTGTCGGTGCGCCAGGTGACCGGCGCGCCGATCAAGTTCGCCGGCGTCGCGGAGAAGATCAACGGGCTCGAGGTCTTCCATCCGGAGCGCATGAGCTCGCGCATCCTCGGCATGGGCGACGTGCTCTCGCTCGTCGAGGAAGTGCATCGCAGCGTCGACATCGACGAAGCGAAGAAGCTCGCGAAGAAGGTGAAGTCGGGCAAGGGCTTCGACCTCGAGGATTACAAGCAGCAGGTGTCGCAGATGCGCAAGATGGGCGGCCTTTCCGCCATGCTCGACAAGCTCCCGGCCGAGCTCGCCAGGGCCGCTCAGGGCGCGCAGGTCGACGAGCGCAAGATCGCGCGCGTCGAGGGCATCATCAACTCGATGACGCCCGGGGAGCGTGCCAAGCCCGAGCTCATCAAGGCATCGCGCAAGCGCCGCATTGCCACGGGCGCCGGCGTGTCGGTGCAGGAAGTGAACCAGCTGCTGAACCAGTTCGAGCAGGCGCAGAAGATGATGAAGATGGTCGCGAAGGGCGGGATGCAGAAGATGATGCGCGGGATGTCAGGGGTGTTCGGCCGCCGCTAGCCGTTCGCACACGCACGCGCGCCGCGCGAACCGTCGCGCCCGCGGCCATCGCGCCGTCATGCGCCGCGCAGTCGCTGCGGGCGGATTCATCGCGGCGCCGCCGGTGGCTTCTCTCCGCCGCCGGGCAACGGCGGTCGCACCAGCCCCATGCCGATCAGCAACAGGTAGAGCCAGGGCGCGAGGCCCTGCGAGGCGGCGAGCGCGATCTCCACCAGCGCCGTGGCGATGCCCGCCACGACGACGGCGATCGACAGCGCGTAGCGCCGGCGCACGACGTGCCACGCCGCCTGCGCGTCGGCGAGCGCGTCGTTGCCGAGGCGATGGCAGACGCGATGCCAGAGCGCCAGCTCGCACACGAGGATCGACAGCAGGTTCGCGCCGTACAGCACGGCCGGGCGTGGCAGCGCCGGATGCTCGCCGAGTTGCGACGTGAGCGTGGGCACGAGCGTCGTCAACAGCAGGAACGCGAGGTTGCCGAACGCGAACGCGCCATCCGCGCCGCGCATGCGGCCCAGCATGCGCACGTGACCGAGCCAGAACAGCGACAGGACGACGAAGCTGATCGCATAGTTGTCGACGCGATCGGCGACCTGCAGCAGGTCCGCGACCCAGCTGCCGGCGTCGCCGTCGGGCACGCGCAGGTCGAGCACGAGCAGCGTCATCGTCACGGCGAAGATGCCGTCGGTGAGCGCCGCGAGCCTTGCCTTGAGCGCGCTGTCCGGTTCGGTCATCGTCGACCCCGCCGGGCTGGCGCGCGACCGTCGCGCACCTTGCCCGGTCGACCTTTTCCGTAGTATTATCAATGTCTTTTCGCCTCGCCCGCGATCTTTCGCACAGGAACGTCCATGGTCGTCATCCGACTCGCCCGCGGGGGTGCCAAGAAGCGCCCCTTCTACAACATCGTCGTCGCCGATTCGCGCAACCGGCGCGATGGCCGATTCATCGAGCGCGTCGGCTTCTACAACCCGATCGCAGGCGAAGCGGAGGAAGCGATCCGCCTCGCGTTCGACCGCATCCAGTACTGGCAGCAGAAGGGCGCGAAGCTCTCCGACACCGTCGCGATGCTCGTGAAGCGTGCGCCGGCGCCGGGCGCCGTTCCCGCGGCGGCCGCCGAGACGGCCGCAGCCGCCTGACCGGGCGCGACGACGATCGGCGCGACCGCGCGCTGGTCGTGATGGGGCGGGTCGCCGCCCCGTATGGCGTACGCGGGTGGCTCAAGGTGCAGCCGTTCACCGGATCCGCCGAGGCGCTTCTGGGCTTTCCTCTGTGGTGGATCGCGGGACGCGAGCCCGGGGCGCCGACGCCCCGTCGCGTGATCGAGGGCAAGCTGCATGGCGCTTCGCTCGTCGCGAAGCTCGATGGGATCGAGTCGCGCGAGGAAGCAATGCGTTATCGCGGTCGCGACGTCTGCGTGCCGCAAGACGAATTGCCCGCGACGGCCGCGGACGAGGTCTATCTGCACGAGGTCGTGGGTCTCGAGGTGGTGAACCGGCGGGGCGAGCCGCTCGGCGTGGTGGAGGGGGTGAGCGAGGGCAGCCTCCAGCCGGTGCTGCGCGTGGTGGCGGGCCAAGTCGAGCGGCTGATTCCGTTCGTGCCGCAGATCGTGCAGGAGGTCGACCTCGAGGCATCGCGTCTGGTCGTCGACTGGGAGGCGGACTACTAGCATCGTGCGAATCGACGTCGTCACGTTGTTCCCCGAGATGGTCGAGCAGGCGGCGGGGTTTGGCATCACCGGCCGCGCGAAGGAGCGCGGGCTGTGGCAGCTCGGAACGTGGAACCCCAGGGATTTCGCCACCGACAACCACCGCACCGTCGACGACCGCCCGTACGGCGGCGGCCCAGGGATGGTGATGCTCGCCGAACCGCTCGCCAAGGCGCTCGCCGCCGCACGCGACGCGCAACGGGCCGCGGGGGTGTCGAAGACGACGACGATTCACCTGTCGCCGGCCGGCCGTCCGCTCGTGCACGCGCGCGTGGCCTCGCTCGCGGCCGAGCCTGCGGCGGGCTACGTGCTGCTCGCGGGACGCTACGAGGGCATCGACGAGCGCCTGATCGCGCGCGAAGTCGACGAGGAGATCGCGATCGGGGATTTCGTCGTGTCGGGTGGCGAGTTGCCGGCGCTGATGCTGATCGATGCAATCGTGCGGCACCTGCCCGGCGCGTTGAACGACGCGGCGTCCGCCGAGCAGGAATCGTTCGTCGACGGTCTGCTCGACTGTCCGCATTACACTCGGCCCGAGCAGCTTGCGGGCGAGCGCGTGCCGGACGTGCTGCTGTCCGGGCATCACGAAGCGATCCGGCGCTGGCGGCTGAAGGAGGCGCTGCGACGGACGGCGGAAAGACGGCCCGACCTGCTGCAGCGGCGGACGCTGTCGAAGGAGGAAGCGAAGCTCGTGGCGGAGATCGAGCGCGAGCGAAGCGGTCCGGCGCAGGGTGCGGCGCCGGGGCGGAACTGAAGTCGATGCACCGACGACAAACGGCGCGCATCAAGGCATGCCTTGCGCTGCGCGGATAGCAAGAGCGCCCGTCGAGGCGCTCGCTGAAAGGAACACGCCATGAACATCATCGAAACGCTGGAGCGCGAAGAGATCGCGCGGCTCAACAAGACGGTTCCGGACTTCGCGCCGGGCGACACCGTCATCGTGAACGTCAACGTCGTCGAAGGCGAGCGCAAGCGCGTGCAGGCCTACGAAGGCGTCGTCGTCGCGAAGCGCAATCGCGGCCTCAACTCGTCGTTCACCGTGCGCAAGATCTCGAGCGGCGAAGGGGTCGAGCGCACGTTCCAGACGTACTCGCCGCTGATCGCGTCCGTCGAGATCAAGCGCAAGGGCGCCGTGCGCCGCGCCAAGCTCTATTACCTGCGCGGCCGCTCGGGCAAGTCGGCGCGCATCCGCGAAAAGCTGGCGGCGCACGCGCACCGCGGCGGCGACGCGGCGAACCGCGGCGGCGACACGCCGAAGGAGTGACGTCCCGCGGCGGCCATTCCGGCCGCCGCGCGCGTGTCTTTCGGACGATCCGCGGGCCCGCTGCGGCTCGCGCTATCGCCTGTGCCACGGAAGCGGCCCGCCGGGCCGCTTTTGCGCTTTCAGCGCGGTCGCGGCCCGTTCCCGCGCCAGCGTGCGCCCGCGATTCGCGCTGGCGGCCGAACGTCGGCCGTGGTGCGCTTTTTGCTGCATTCGCTTGTCACGGCCCGCCTTT